>Ga0209415_10011980_pt1 | contig 14517 bp, 7 predicted proteins | sample PeaSoiSIISIP2007_FD_187696 | JGI IMG/M metagenome (GOLD analysis project Ga0209415, IMG submission 187696) | Peat soil microbial communities from Weissenstadt, Germany - SII-SIP-2007 (SPAdes) (version 2) | ecosystem: Environmental > Terrestrial > Soil > Wetlands > Peat | place: Germany...
CCTCGAGGAGCACGATGACGGTCTGCGCGCTCGCCGTACGCGCCTCGACCCTGTGCAGCTCCTGGACGCTGGGCTGCGACTCGGGCAGCAGGGCGTCGTAGCGCGTGCGAAGCTCGAGCTTCGACGCGAAGTAGCCGAAGACCACCGTCACCAGCGCCACGGCGATCAGCGGCAACCACGGGCGACGGATCTGCAGGTCGCTCAGTCGCTCGATGAAGCGGTTCACCACGTCCGTCACACCTCGAAGTCGGCCTTCTCGAGGATCTCGGTGACGCGCCAGAGAAACGCATTCGCCGCGACGCCGTCGACCACCCGGTGATCGTACGACAGCGCCACGAACATCACCGGATGGATCGCGATGTGATCCTCGCCGTCCGCCGACTCGACCACCACGACGCGCTTCTGGATCTCTCCCATGCGCAGGATCCCGACGTTGGGCTGGTTGATGATGGCCCCGCCGAAGAGGTTGCCCTTGAGGCCCGGGTTGGACACGCTGAAGGTGGCCCCGGACAGATCGTCGATGGTGATCTTGCCGGCGCGCGCTCGCTTGGCGACGTCGTCGATCGCCCGGACGATCCCGCGCACCCCCAGCTCGTCGGCCCGGCGAACTACCGGAACCACCAGGCCGTCGGGCGAGTCGACCGCGACGCCGAGGTGGATGTCGCGCAGGATCACGTAGGCGTCGTCCAGCACGCGTGCGTTGAGCGCGAGGTTCTCGCGCAGCGCGTGCACCGTGGCGACCGCGACGAACGCGAGCATCGTCAGGGCCATGCCCTCGGCCTTGTAGCGCTCCTTGTGGGCATCGCGCAGCCTGCTCGCGCGGTGCAGGTCCACCTCGGCCACGGTCACCACGTGGGGCGAGGCGAACTTCGAGTAGGTCATGTGGTCGGCGGTGATGCGCCGGCGCCGCGTGAAGGGGATGACCTTGTCGCCCTCGGCGGGCTTGTAGGGCGGGACCTTGAAGGCGCCGAAGCCGGCGCCGGGAATGGGGGGGACGAAGCCGCCCGACTGGTTGATGAGAGATGCGAGCTGCTGAGCGGGGGCGCGCGGGGGAGCTGGCGCGGGCTCGGGGTGGGACGCTGCGCGGAGCACGTCGTCGGGGGTCACGCGTCCGCGCGCACCGGTGCCCTGGACGCCGCGCAGGTCCACGTCGTGCTCGAGGGCGATCTTGCGCACCGCGGGGGTGGCCAGGGGCGCTCGCGTGGAGGCGGGAGACTGAGGAGGTAGCGAGACGGGGGCGCCCGGGGCGGCCGAGAGAGTGGCGCCGGCCCCTTCGTCGATCTGAGCGATCACGGTCTTCACCGGGACGACCTGGCCTTCGGCGACCAGGAGCTTGGCGATTCGACCGCCGACGGGGGAGGGCAGATCGCTGTCAGCCTTGTCGGTCCCGATCGAGACGAGGGGCTGGTCCTTGGTGACCACGTCGCCCTCGCGCACGAGCCACCTGGAGATCGTGCCCTCGGTGATGCTTTCGCCGAGCTGGGGGATGGCCACGTCGATGAGCATGGGGGGCGAGAGTAGCTCGAACGGCGGCGAAGACGGAGACCGCGAGGAGCCCGGCATGGGTGCTCCGGTGCCCAGGAGACCTTGCTCACCTCTGGATCCGCCCGCTAGCATGCCTCGCGGGGCACCAAAGAAGGGGATGGACGCCGACACCGAGCTGAGGGCGCGGGCGCAGGCCCGCGTCGGTACGGTCTTGAAGGGCAAGTACCACGTCGACTCCATCCTCGGCGTCGGTGGCATGGCCGTGGTGTACGTCGTTACGCACCGCAACCAGAAGCGCTTCGCCCTCAAGATCCTGCACCCCGAGATCTCGATCCGCGCCGACATCCGTCAGCGCTTCCTGCGCGAGGGCTACGCCGCAAACTCCCTGCAGCACCCCGGCGCGGTCGCCGTCATGGACGACGACGTCGACGACGACGGCGCGGCGTTCCTCGTGATGGAGCTGCTCGAGGGAGCCGCAGTCGAGTCGGTCTGGGAAGCGATGCGGCGGCTTCAGCCGACCGCGGTCTTGGCCATCGCCCACCAGCTGCTCGACATCCTGGCGGCCGCGCACGCGAAGGCCATCGTCCACCGCGACATCAAGCCGGCGAACCTGTTCCTGCAGCCCGACGGCACGCTCAAGGTGCTCGACTTCGGCATCGCGCGCGTGAAGGACGCGACGGCGGGCGCGAGCGCGACGAGCACCGGCACCATGCTCGGCACGCCCGCCTTCATGGCGCCCGAGCAGGCGATGGGACGCACGAGCGAGATCGATGGATCGACGGACGTGTGGGCGGTCGGGGCGACCATGTTCTCGCTGCTGTCGGGCCAGTTCGTCCACGTGGGAGAGAGCGCGACCCACCTGATGGTCATGGCCGCGACGCAGAAGGCGCGATCGCTGGCGTCGGTTGCCGGCGACGTCCCGCCGCCCGTCGTCGACCTGGTCGACAGGGCCCTGGCGTTCGCGAAGGCCGATCGCTGGCCCAGCGCGGCTGCCATGCGAGAGGCCGTAGCGAACACCCACGCGGCGGTGTGCGGGGCGCCGATGTCGAGGGCGCCGCTCGTCGCGCTCATGGAGGAGCACGCGAAGCATTCGCTGGTATCGCGGGCGGCGCACGCTGCGACCGTCAGCGCCGACGCTCTCCCGCCGCGGTCCACAGGCATGACGTCCGAAGCAGCCAGCGGCCCCACGTTGCCGGCCCCGGCGGCGAGCTTCCCGCGCGCAGTCGGCGGCACTACCTCGCAGCCGGTATCGAGCAGCCGAGTGGAGCCCATCACCGGGGCCGCGCCGCAGCGGCGATGGGGGCGCGTCGTGGTGCCGCTGGTCGGCCTCGCGGCATTGGGCGCAGCGCTGGCGGTCATCGTCCCGCGCCTCTCGCACACCAACCCTCCCGTCACGGCGGCAGCGATCCCTCCGCCGCCCATCCAGAGCGCGCCGGCGTCATCTGCATCAACGACAGCGCCTGCGGCGGACACGACGAAGACGGCGAAGCTCGCCATCTACCCGCCGACAGCGTCGGTGGAGGTCGACGGCAAGCCGGCTCCAATCACCGATGGCTACGTCGACGTCACTGGAGCCGCCGGAAGCATGCACATGGTGCACGTCACCGCCGGCAAGCGCGACAACACCTATCCCGTGCTGCTCACCGAAGCGGGGCCGGTGCCGCCCAAGGTGGAGCTCTCGATCCCACCATCCCCCATTCCGGGCGCTCCGCAGAAACCGCAGCCAAGCGCCCCGGATGCAGCCCCTAGCGCGTCGCACGGCAACTTCTCGCGGACCATGGAATGATCGGCAGGGCGCGTACGCTTGCGGCGTTGATCTCGTTGCCCCTCCTGGCCTTCGCGGCGAAAACCCTCGCGGGGCCCGCCGCGGCGCCGACGGGGACGTCGTCCACGGCCCCCTCTGCGGCTTCGTCTGCGGCGCTCCCTCCGGCTGCTTCGTCCACGCCGGCCGCGCCCGCGTCCTCGGGGGATCAGGCAGCAATCGACACCAAGAGAGAGGCGGCGCTGGCCCACTTCGAGCTCGGCGTGTCGCACCTCGATCGCAGCGAGTGGTCCGCCGCGCTCGCCGAGTTCCTCAAGGCACGCGAGATCTACCCCACCCGATCGGCCACCAAGAACGCGGCCATCTGCCTGCGCAAGGAGAACCGGTTCGACGAGGCCCTCGACATGTTCGAGGGGCTCGAGCGCGACTACCCGGATCTTTCGCCGACCGACAAGGCTCTGGCCGACGACGAGATCGCCGAGCTGAGACACTCCGTCGGCACGCTGGCCATCCAGAGCGCCGAGCCCGGCGCCTCGATCGTCGTCGATGGCCGGAGCCGGGGGGCGTTCCCGCTCGCCGCCCCGCTGCGAGTGGGCGCCGGCTCGCACGTCGTGCGGGTCTACAAAGAGGGGTTCGTCCCCTTCGAGCAGCGCGTCGACATCGCGGGTGAGCAGGCCGTGACGCTCGCGGCCACGCTCGGGGCGCTGACCCGATCGGGCCGTTTGCACGTGGCCGAACAGACCGGGAAGATCCTCGACGTCGTCGTCGACAACGTGGCCGTCGGCAAGACGCCGTGGGAAGGCAGCGTCGCGCCGGGGCCGCACACCGTGTTTCTGAGGGGCGAGGGCAATGTCGGCACACAGCCGGCGGCGGCACCGGTAGCGCTCGACCAGGTGACTCCGATCACGCTGGTCGCCGAGGAGCTCGACTCGAGCGCGCGCGTCGATCCCACTCCTGGTGGCGCGCTCGTCGCGGTCGATGGCGTCGGGGTGGGCCGCGGCGTGTGGGAGGGGCGGTTGCACGCCGGCACGCACCGCGTCGAGGTCACGGCCGACGGTTTTCTCGCCGCGACGCGAGACGTGGTTCTCAAGTCGGGCGAGCGCGAGGCGCTGGCCATCGTGCTCGAACGCGATCCCACCTCGCCCATCTGGGGCAAGCGCTCGAAGCCGAGGTTCCTGATCGACCTGCAGGGTGCCTTCGCTCTGTCGCCGTTGCTGGGCGGAGACCTCGACTCCTCGTGCAGCGGCTCCTGCTCGGCGTCGCTGCCGATCGGAGCGCTCGGGATGCTCGGGGCGGCCTACGAGCTTCCTCAGGGCCTAGGCTTCGGCGTGCAGGGCGGGTACCTCGCATTCGCGCAGAACGTCGACAACCGGCCGGGGCAGATCTCGGGCTCCGGTCTCATCGCCACCGACCGCGGAACGCTGAAGGACAAGCTCACGTTCACCGGATTGCTGGTGGGCGGGACGTTCTTCTACCACTTCGGCGAGACCTGGCCGCTCACCCTGCGCATCGGCGTCGGGGCGTACCTGTCTACGGTAACCGACTCGAGGACGGGCGACTTCACGACGTCGGCGAGCAAGGACCCGCCACCCAACACGCCCTACTCGGTCAGCGCTTCCGAGTCGCACGGCGCGCCCTACCTCTATGCGGCGCCCGAGGTCCGCTTCGGGCGTCGTCTCGGGGACCATTTCGAGGTGAACGCGGGTGTCCAGCTGCTCGTGCTCGCAGCGCTCTCCCAGCCCAAATGGTTGGACCAGCAGTCGGTCCTCGCCGGTCCGGCGGGCCATCAAGGCGAAGGGCTCGGCGGATTCGGCCAGCAGACGCTGTCGGGCGCCTTCGTGTTCGTGCTCGCTCCGGGGCTCGGCGCGCGCTACGAGTTCTGACGCGCGCGACGCGGCGACCCTCGCCTCCATCGACGTCGCGCGACCGCGCCCAGCGCCCCCGACGCCAGCACCGCGAACGCGATCGGCGACATGTCCCCATCGCCACCGCCGGTCACGCAGCCTCCGCCGGAACTCGTCGCGGCGGGCGGGGCCGGCACGCACTTGCCTGCCGAGTTGCAGACGGTCGGCGGGATGCAGTCGGCGGTCGTGACGCAGCTCGAGGTGCAGCTCGCGCTCGTCGTGCACTTGTAGGGCGCACAGCTGAACTGGTTGCCCTCGGGATCTGTGATGGTGGTGTTGCCGTCGCACACGCCGGCGCATCCTGGCGTCGGGGCGCACGTCCCGGCGGTCTTCGGGAGGTTGCACACGCTGCACGGGCGCGTGCAGACCGACTCGCAGCACACGCCGTCGACGCAGTGGCCGGTGTCGCAGTCCTTGTCCGCCGCGCACGTCTCGCCGTGGACGTGATATTCCCACGTCGTCAGCGTGTTGCTGGGGATACCCGTCGCGTTCTCGTAGAGGACCACGCGGCTACGCGCCGAGTCGAACGCCATCGCCAGCGAGCCAGTCGCGAGGGCCGGCGTTTCGGCTGTCTGCACCCACGAGCTCCCGTCCCACTCCCACGTGTCGGTGAACGACGAGGTGCACCCTGACGCCGAACAACCACCGAAGAGCACGGTCTTTCCGCGGGCGCCGTCGAACGCCATCGCGGGGTAGGAGCGCGCGGTCGGAGTCTCCGACACGCACGGCGCGGACGTGCACATCTGTTGCCAGGCGGTCCCGTTCCACTCCCAGGTGTCCCCGAGCCGTGTGCCATTCCACGAGCCGCCGAAGAGCACGGAGCGTCGCCTCTTCGAGTCGTACACCATCCCAGGGTTGTTCCGTGGCGGGGGCACGGCCGTGCACGAGCTGCCCTTGATGCCACATACGACGTCCCACTTGCTGCCGTCCCATTCCCACGTCCCGAACTGGGCGTACTCCATGGTGCAGGCCGCGCTCTCGCACGTGGAGCCGCCGAAGAGCACCGCCTTGCCGCGGTCGCTGTCGAAGGCCATGGCGCCGAAGGTGGCGTTCATCGAGACGGTCGAGCACGCGCCGTTCGCGCACATTCGCGACCAGTACGAGCCGTCCCACTCCCACGTGTCGGTGAAGTTGGCGGTGACCTGGTTGCCGGCGAACGTCTCTCCACCGAAGACGACGAGCCGACTGCGGATGGAGTCGAAGGTCATGGCGTGGCCGGCACGCACGGTCGGTGCTCCCCCCGAGCAGCTGGGCGACGTGCAGAGCTGGGTCCAAGTGGCTCCGTCCCAGGCCCAGAGGGTGTTCGTCTGCGTTATCTGGGTCGTGGTCACGTCGACCCCTCCGAAGGCGAGCGTCCGTGAGGTGTTCGTGTCGAAAGCGAGCAGGTTGAAGGTCGTCCCGGGGGACGGGCTGGAGGGGATGGCCGTCCAGATGCCGGTCATCGGGGGCCCGGCCATGGCCGTCGAGGCGAGGCTGGCGGAAGCGAGTACCCCTGCGACCGCAAGTACCGGTGCGACACGCCTCATCGGTTCCTCCTTCGCCTCGCGACGACGAACGCCAAGCCGAACGCGAGGACCGCGAGTCCCTCGGGGACACGGCTCTCCTCCCCACCGCCAGCGACGCAACCGGACGATCCCCCACCTGCACCGCCTTTGGGGCCTCCAGTCGACGTGACGCACGTGTGGCTCGACGGGTCGCACACGTTGGGCGAGACGCAGTCGGCGGCGGTCGTGCAGGTCGTCTTGCACTTGCCGCCGGGCTGGCACTCGTAGGGAGAGCAGTCGATCGAGCCCTTGCCGTCGGAGGTCGTCAGCGTGTGGTCTCCGTCGCACGCCGTCACGCACGCGGGGCGGGAGGCGCACACGCCGGCGCTGGCCGGCGTGTCGCAAGAGTCGCAAGGATCCGCGCACGTCGCCTCGCAGCAGACACCGTCCTGGCAGATGCTGGTGTCGCACGTCGACCCGGAGGCGCACGCATCGCCGACGACGTAGTACTCGAGCAGGCTGCTTTCCAGCGACGTGCCGCTCAGGCCGTCGCCATCCGCCACGAGCATGCGCCGGCTCTGCGAGTCGTAGGCCATCTGGATGGACTGATCGGGGACCGGCCCCGGATTGGCGTATGGCGCCGTCGGGATGTCGTGCCACGCCGCGCCGTTCCACTCCCACGCGTCGACCGGCGTGGCGGCGCATCCGACACCCTGGACGACTCCGCTACAGCCTGCGTAGAGCAGCGTGGACTGGCGCGCCGTGTCGTAGACCATCGTGGAGAAGACTCGACCCAGCGGCTGCGTCGCCGTGCAGGGGGCGCCCCCGCAGAGCTGCGCCCAGCGCGCGCCGTCCCATGCCCACAGATCGCCGAGGATGGTGCCGTGGCTGTCACGGCCGCCATAGAGGAGCGTCTGTTTGCGCGCGACGTCGTATGCCATGACGTGCCCGGCCCTCGGCGCAGGCGACGGGCACCCCGACGAGCCATCGCACGCGAGCGCCCACGCGGCGCCGTCCCACTCCCAGGTGTCGGCGCGAGACCCCGCGACGCTGTTGCCACCGAAGAACACGATCTTGCCGCGACCGCCGTCGAACGACATGGCGGCGTCGATGCGCGCGGCGGGCGCAGAGCCGTTGCAGGGCGCAGAGGTGCACGCTTGGGACCATGCCTTGCCATCCCATTCCCAGGTGTCGCCAAACGGCGCCGTGCATGGTGCGCTGGCGCAACCGCCGGAAAGGACCGTCTTGCCCCGGGCACTGTCGAAGGCGAAGGCGAAGCCATCCCTCGGGCCGGGCGCCTGCCCGTTGCACGGCGCCGACGAACAGGCGCTCGTCCAGGAGGTGCCGTTCCACTCCCACGTGTCGCCCAGGGGAACGACTCCGCCGTCGGCGGCAGCCTCCAGACCCCCGAACAAGATGGCGCGCCCGCGCGTGACGTCGAACGCGAAGCCGTAGCCGGTGCGGCGGGGTGGGCTCACCGCGGGCGCATCGAGCTGCCACACAGCGACGTCGGCGCGCGCTACGGCCGAAACGGCAGCGATGGACGCGGCCGCGCCGAGAGCAAGAACGATGGCACCCCTCTTCCGAGCCACGCTGGAGGACAACCAGGGAGCACCACGCGAGCGAAAAAGACAAGACCCCCCTGAGGGGTCCGCAGGCGAGCAGGTCGTCGGAGTTCGCTGGCGCCGGGCCGGCGGAGCTGGAAAGCTGCGCACTCACGATGGGTCGAATTGCAGCCTGCTCCTTCGGTTGCGCCCTCCTCGCGTTCGCGGCCCTCTGGAGCTGCGGCGGCCGCACCGCCGATCTGGGTCTGAACGACGGCGGCGCGAGCTCCGCCGACTCCTCGAGCAGCAGCGGGGGCACCACCTCGAGCTCGAGTGGGGGCGTCGTGTCGAGCAGCTCGACCTCCTCCTCCTCCTCTGGTAGCGGTTCGAGCTCCACCAGCGGGTCCAGCTCAGGCGGGACCTCTGGTTCGAGCGGCAGCTCAGGCTCCAGCAGCGGCTCGGGATCGAGCAGCGGATCGTGCTCAGGCTCGAGCAGCGGCACCTGCTCCCCGCCGAGCTGCATCCCTGCCGACGAGATCCCGCCCTACGTGCCCGTCACGCCCGTGCTCGCCTCGTGCACGGCGACGCAGATCTCGGGCGTGGTGACCGACTGCCTGTCTGTCACCTCCACGAATGCGGCGTGCAACGCCTTCTTCATGGACACCGCGAACCAGGGCTGCGCCATGTGCCTCGCCGCCGGCGTGCCGGACGCCGGCTCCGGTACGGGCGCGCTCGTGTTCGACTACGCGGGCAGCTACTTCATCGACGTCAACTGGGGCGGGTGCGTCGCCCTAGAGGATGCGGCCAACGGTCCCGCGTGCGCGCAGGCGTTCGAGCCGCTCGACCAGTGCAACGCGCAGGCGTGCGGCCTCAACCAGGCCTGCAATACGCAGACGCTCTACGACACGTGCATCACGGGGGCCGATGCCACCGGAGGCGTCTGTGGGGCGGAAGCCGCGGCGATGGTCGCGTGCCAGTCGTTCGAGGCGGATGGTGGGGCCCTGGCCACCGGCAAGTGCTCGACGATGACCGATGTGATCAACGTCATCTGCGGCACCGGGCCGTGAAGGGCGTCGCGTTCGGCTCGAGCTGCGCCCGGCCTACCCCTCCGTCAGCTTCGCCACCAACCGTTGCAGATCGAGGTCCAGATCCGCTGCCTGCACGAGCGCGGCCGTCACGATGGAACGGGCTGCTTCCACGCCGATGCCACCCGCACCGGCGGCCGCCTGCATGACGCGATCGACCAGCTCCGGCGTCACATGGCGCATCGCCTTCGCTTCCTTCTTGGCGAGCTCCATCATGTGATCGGCCAGATCCGGCCTGGTGGGGCGCAGGGCATCCGCGAGCAACTCGGCCTGCGAGGGGCACATGTTGCACCCGCGATCTTGCCATCGCTGGATCGTTCGCTTGCTCACGCCGATGAGGTCCCCCAGCTCCTTCTGGGTGACTCCGAGGGCGAGCTGGCAGTGAGTGAGGAGCACATTGGAGTCGATTGCCATGGCCTTGCGCTCGCTTATGTCACACCGCCAGGGCACTCGCCAGCGCGGGGCGACACGGGTCGGGGGCCTCGTCATCGCACCAGCTCGAGTATGTCGCCTCACGAGCCCTGGCCGGATGACACACCCACGACAACGCGTCGCCCCGCGATCCGACATGAGGCGACCTTCCTCGCGGAGCCTGGCGCCACGCCGGGCCTCGTGAGGCGCCGCGCCCAGTCTCGCGTGTCGCCCGGAGAACCCTCGCGAGATGACCGACGTAGACACCCCTGGCGTCGCACGAGGCCTGACTCGGTGACAGGACTGGAGACCCTCGTCGCCGCACGAGGGCTACCGGAGTGACGGACCCGACTGATCGCGTCCACACGAGTGACGGCGCGAGGCGTCAGGAGCTCGAGGGCGCGTCGCTGCAGGAAGGTGAGTGAGGTGACAGATGAGCCGACGTCTGTCGCCTCGCTACGCTTCGTCGGGCGCCACGAGGGCCGATCCATGACGCCGAGCCAAGGTTCGCGCGGTGCCACGACTCTCGATCAGCGTCGCCCGAGGAAGGTTGGTTGGATGACCGGCCCCATTGCCTCCGTCACCTGCGGAGGGATCGTTCGATGACAGGGCCCACCGCTCTCGTCACCTGACGCGCGTTGGCGCGGCGCAGCACCGGCGAATGGGTGTCACCCGGAGAGGGTTCGTGGAGCGACAAGACGCGGTGACCTCAGGAGTGCAGCATTCTCCGCACGCGTCCCAGCAGCGCGTCGCTCGAGAACGGCTTGAGCAGCAGGGGCTGCTCGTCGCCCGCGTCGTCCTCCGCCAAGGCTCCGCTCACGAAGAGCACCTTGGCCGGCAGATGCAGGTCCGCGAGACGGCGCCCGAGCTCCGGGCCGCTCATCTCGGGCATCTGGACGTCGAGGATGATCAGGGCGATCTCGGTTCCGCGCATCTTGGCGAACTGCAGGGCGTCGGCGGAGCCGGCGGCCGTGAGCACCCGGTAGCCGCCTTGCTGCAGCAGGGCGCTCGTCACCGCGCGCACGGCGGGATCGTCGTCCACCACCAGGATCACGGCGGGGTTTGGCACCTGCGCGGCCTCGGCGGCCGGTGCACCCTGGCGCTGCTCGACGTGGATGGGCTCCGACCTGCGGAAGTACATGCGGAAGGCCGTGCCGCGCCCGACCTCGCTCGACACCTCGATATGGCCTCCGCACTGCTTGACGAACGCGTACACGCTCGTCAGGCCCAGCCCCGTGCCCTTGCCCGCCGGCTTGGTCGTGAAGAACGGGTCGAAGATGCGCGAGAGCACGTCGGGCGCGATGCCCTGTCCCGAGTCGGCTACCTCGATCTCCACGTAGTCCCCCTCGGCCGGTGCCCCGCGGCGGACGGCGTCCGCGCCCAGGATCACAGCTCGCGTCGAGATCCTCAGCGTGCCCCCGTCGGGCATCGCGTCGCGCGCGTTCACCGCGAGGTTCATCACGGCCTGGTCGAGCGAGGCCTCGTCGCAGAAGGCATGCTGAGCGCTCGGGGCCAGGTCCAGCTCGAGATGGACCTTCGACGACGGATTCGTCACACGTTCGAGGAGCGGCTGGATCCCCGTCACCGAGCGGTTCACGTCGACGGGGCCGAGGGCCAGCGTCTGGTGGCGCGAGAAGGAGAGCAACTTCTTGGTCAGCCGCGTGGCGCGATCCGTGGCCTCGACGATCGCGGCGGTGTCCTGCTTTGCCTCGGCGTTCAGGGTCTCGTTGTGCTGCAGCTCGCCGACGGCGGCGACGATGACCGACAGCATGTTGTTGAAGTCGTGCGCGACCGAGCCTGCCAGCTGCCCGACGACCTCCATCTTGTGCGCCTGCTGGACCGAGGCCTGCATCTGCTCGCGCTCGGTCAGGAGCCTGGGCAGCTCGAGCGCCAGCGGGACCTGGTGGGAAAGGATGAGGAGCCGCTCGTGATCGTCGGGGGCGAACGCGGGCTCGGACGCTGCGCGCTCGACGAGGAGCGAGCCGACCACCCTCTCGCTGAGAAACAGGGGCACGGCGATGACGCGGGAGCGATCGGCGGCACCCCCGCCGTGGGCCATCGGCCGCTCCTGAGAAGCAGGGGGCTCGTCGCCTGCATCGCGGACCGATCGAATCAGCTCGTCGCGCCAGCCGTCCGGCTCGGCGAGGGGCTCGCCCAGGCGGCTGCGCCCGACTGCCAGGCGTGCACGCGCGTCGTCGGTGGGCTCGAAGCGCAGGTAGGCGCGCTCGGCAGCCAGCTCGCGCACCAGGTCGTCGAGGATGGCTATGGCCTGCTGCTCGGGCTGGAGGTGCCCGTGGGGCGCGCGCAGCAGGTGGAGCAGGGACGCGAGCTGCCTCCGGGCGTGGCGAGACGAGCGTCGGCTGCTCGCCGCCATGCTGCTCGCTGGGCCAGGGGCCTCGGGGGCTGGCAGGGAGAACTCCTCTCGGACCCAGCGTGCGCGGGGCTCGGCGCCGTGGGAGCGAGCGAGCACCTCGGCGATGCGTGCCTGGTCGAGCGCGGCATCGAGCATGCCCTTCTCGCGGAGCATGTGAGCTCGGATGCGGGCGACGCCCCAGGAGACCCAAGGGCAGGTCTCGCTGGATGCGAGGCTGTCGGCCTTCGAGAGCAGGCGGCGAGCCTTGGCGTGGTCACCTTCGAGCCAGGCGAGGGCCCCGTCGACGAGGGTGGCGTGAGCGAGGACGAGGGGGAGCTTGGCAGCTGCGCGGAGGTCCGATGCGGCGCTCCTCAGCAAGGTGACTCCAGCGGCACGCTCCTCGGGACTAGCTCGGAGGCACTGGCCAAGCCGAGCCTGCGCTATGGCGATGTAATACTCGACAACGGCGAGGTGCGCCGATTGCGGCGAGAGGCCTTGCGCCTGGAATTCGTGAACGAGCTCGTCGAGCGGGGCCCCTAGACGGCCGGTATCGAGCAGATACCGAGCGCGAGGGCTCCAGCTGTACATCCGGTAGTGAGCCTTCTCGCTGTTCTCCTGCAGGGCTTCGACCCGGGCGCTCAGCCACGGGCCCATTTGGGCCTCGCGTCCAAGCGTCGCAAGGGCCGCTTGAGCCCGGCGAGGCACCAGGCTCGGAAACACCGCCGACGTGCGTCGCCTGCGGCGTAGTCGATCCGTCGCTTTGGCAATCCAGCCCCAGGCCTCCGTTGCTCGACCGCGAACCGACTCGATCATGTCCGCGCTAGCGGCAACATCGCAGAGGTCGCCGACGTCCAGCCATGGTCCATACTCATCGGCACACTGGCCCAGAACCGCAAGAGCAGAGCCAAACTGGCCCGCGACCGTCAGCGCGACGAAGCGCCGCTGCAGACAGAAGCCCATCGTGGACGGATCTCCGAGGCGTGTAGCCATCTCCAGTGCGGTCGTCAGTCGACGTGCGCCCTCGGCGCGATGTCCCATGGCTGACAGCAACGCTCCGCAGGTAGCCTGCGCCCTTGCAAGGGCAGCGGATGGCCCAGAGTCGCCCGCAAGAGAAGCCACCAGGGCTGCGCTCTGCATCGTTCGCAGAGGCATTCGGCACTCGGCGCCCAGACGGGCGTTCTGGTGATGCAGCTCGTAGAGCACGTCCAAGGCACCAGTCGAGTGGACCGTGGTTGCTTCGCCTTGCGACGGCGGGGGCTCCTCGCCCGCCGGTATCTTGGCGCCAAGCTCTTCGAATGCGCGCTCAAGGGCTGCCAGCGCATGCTGCGGCTCCGATCGGGCCCGCCGCACCCATGCGATGCGCCCCAGGATCGAGGCCCGTCCCACCTGATCGTGCATCGACTCAAGGGCCGCCTCGAAGGCCCGCAGGCTCTCGTCGAGCGAACCAATGCGCAGATTTGCTTCACCGACCCTCCGGTGAAAGGCTGCATCCAACGGAAGGCGGGCCTCCTCAGCGAGCGCACGAGCCGTATCGAAGAAGCGCAGAGCCGTTTCGTCGTCGAACCGATCAGCCGCCAACTCCGCTGCTCTGCGAGCCGCATGACAGCCGGGACCGGGCAGGTTGTGGACCTCTCCGGCCGCAAAGTGCAGCGCGCACGCGTAAATCTGCTCGGCGGTTGGTTCGCGAATATCGGCGAGGACCAAGGCTGCCCTCTGATGCCAACGTCTTTTCGACTGGTCATCGAGGCTCTGGGCGAGCTGCTCGCGAACACTGTCGTGGGCGAACCTGTGACGTCCCCCATCCTCCGGCTCCAGCAGCCCGGAGCGGCGACCGTCGGCGAGCGCGAACTCGACATCGGGAGTATCGAGCCCCACCACGCGGGCCAGAAGGCTGTCTTCGAAGCTCATCCCCAGGAGCGAGGCCACTTCGAGGACGCGCCGGGTTGCGGGTGGAAGGTCCGCCACGCGCCTGCCCAGGTAGGTCAGGGCACCCGCCGGCAAGCGGATCCGGTCGGCGCTCGCCGCATGAAGCTCCCAGACGTTGTCGCGCAAGCGCAGTGCGCCCGCGTCCAAGAACGCGCCGAGGACCTCGAGAACGCCGACCGGGGACGCGTCGGACATGGACGTGATGCGACGCAGCACGGGAGCATCCACGGTCGTGACGCCGAGGTGCGACGCCACGAGGGCAGCGCTCTGACGCAATTCGAGCGGTCCGAGGCTAATCTTCACCGAGCGCCTGGGCTCCAGGGTGTCTAGCGCTTGCGTCGCAGCAGAGTCCTGCACGGGCCGCGTGGCAGCCAAGAGCAGGAGCGATGCCTCGTGCGCCCGATCCGCGATGGCCAGGAAGACCTCGCGGCTCACGGCATCGAGCCATTGGACGTCGTCGAAACACAGCACGAGTGGCCCGGCTCCCCTGGCGAGGCGCATCACGAGTTCGGCTGCTCCCTCTGCGAACGCATCCGGAACTGCTGTCTGAGTGGCGGGGGGGG
>Ga0209415_10011981_pt1 | contig 14517 bp, 13 predicted proteins | sample PeaSoiSIISIP2007_FD_187696 | JGI IMG/M metagenome (GOLD analysis project Ga0209415, IMG submission 187696) | Peat soil microbial communities from Weissenstadt, Germany - SII-SIP-2007 (SPAdes) (version 2) | ecosystem: Environmental > Terrestrial > Soil > Wetlands > Peat | place: Germany...
AGGTCCGCGTGGTGAGTCCAGGCCTCGGTCACCCTGCCGTCGCGGACGTGGAAGACGTGAGCGGCGTTGACCTCTAGCTGCTTGCCGGCCCGTTCGGCGCGGGTCGTGTGAAGCGCGACGACATGGTCGTCATTGCCGATCACATCGTGCAGCTCGAGGCGGTGCGTCCCCCCGGACAGCTCCCCGGGCCGGCCGAGCATCTGCGCCACGCGGGCCACTCCCTCGTGGTCCCCGGCCAGCGGACTCCGGCCTGGGAAGTGCCAGCGGATGTCCGGCGCGAAGTACTGGCGCTGTAACGCGTCGATGTCGCCTCGGCCGAAGGCCGCGAACGCCTCCCTTACCAGATCCTCATTGGGATGCGCCATCGTGATCCTCCCTCAAGTGAATGTGTCACACCATCGTGTTGGCCTCCCGCGGGGCCGTCAACTCTGGGTTCCGGCCGGACATCGTCGCCGAGCTGATCGGCGGCCGGACCGGGGAGTGACGGCCCGGGCCGCTTCGCGGTGTGCTTTGGTGTGCCTATGGTCAGCGCATATGTCCACGGCTACGGCCAGCGAGAGAGCGAGCGGCTGCGGGATCAGGCCGGAACACTGGTCGACCTGCTGCACCGGGACACCTGGTATCCGCCGGGCAGCAGCGTTCTCGAGGCCGGGTGCGGGGTCGGCGCACAGACCGCCACGCTGGCCCGGCGAAGCCCCGGGGCACGGTTCACGTCCGCGGACATCTCCGCGGAGTCGATCGCCGAGGCCCGCAGGAAGGCCGGCCTGGCCGGACTTGCGAACGTGAGGTTCGCGCAGGCCGATGTCTTCGCGCTGCCGTTCGCGCCCGAGTCATTCGACCACGTCTTCGTCTGCTTCGTCCTTGAGCACCTCTCCCAGCCGGTCCGCGCCCTGGCTAGCCTCGGCGGCGTGCTGCGGCCGGGCGGGACCATCACGGTGATCGAGGGCGACCACGGGTCGGCCTTCTTCCACCCCGACAGCCCCGAGGCGCGCGACGTGATCCGCTGCCAGATCGCCCTCCAGCACGAGGCCGGCGGTGACGCCATGGTCGGCCGTCGGATCTACCCGCTGATGACCGAGGCTGGCTTCGATGCCGTCCGTGCCGACCCCCGGATGGTGTACGTGGACTCCAGCCGCCCGGAGCTGGCCGACGGCTTCACCAGGAAGACCTTCACGGCCATGATCGAGGGCGTCCGGGAGGCCGCGGTCGGCGCGGGCATGATCGACGCGCGAAGCTTCGATGCCGGCGTCCGGGCTCTGTACCGGACCGCCGAGGCCGACGGCGTGTTCTGCTACACCTTCTTCAAGGCGGTCGGCGAGAAACGGCCCGGGTGACCCGGGCGACGGATGACCTCGCTCGCGAGCGACGCGACCGCGGCGGACGCGACCGCGGGGGAACGGGCGTCCCGGCTGAGTGCCTCAGGCTATCTGGAGCTCGAATCTGAATCGGTCGAGCAGATCGTTTTCCAGCGGTCGCGAGTCGAAGTACTCCAGGTATGTCCAGTCGCGCACGTCGAAGTGCGCCGTTGTGCCTGCTCGCAGGATCGTGATGACGGTCTTGCCAAGTCCGCGCGCGTATCCGAGCTCGAAGTAGACGTTCGGCCTTTCGTAGGTGAGATCGGCGATAACGAAGCGGGCCTTGCTGATCATGGCCAGGATCTTCTCGGTGATCCGGTAGTCGCCCTGGACGTCCTTGACCCGCTCGGCGCGCAGGCCCACCGCCTCAGCAGCCGCGACGATGGCCTGATAGGAGGGTTCCATCTCCGGCGTGAACGAGGAGACGACGAAGACCAGCTTGTCGTCCGCGACGGCCGGCCTGGCGGATTTCTCCCGCGCGTTATGATCCAGCATCCTGATCACCCGTACGGCGATGTCCTGCGCCAGGTCTGGCGTGCCGCGCCCGTCAGCCGCTGGCGGCTCCAGGGGCGCGTGCAGGCTCCTGACCTCCGCGGTCATGCCTGACCATCCCGGTGACAGCCCGGCTCAGGACCACCAGGGCGCCCGCGGTGCAGCAGCGGCGCGCGCGGCGGGAACGGCTGAGCGGCAAAGGCTCGCAGATACCTCATGGGCCTACGGTGAACTATGCTTTGACTGCTTGCAACCCAAGCACAATCTCTGCAAACGTCCTGCTAGGAGGAGGTGAGCGGTGGAGCGAGAGCCGTACCAGGGCGCGTGGGTGAAAAAGCTTCGTGAGCTGCTCGGACTTACCCAGGGGGAGCTGGCGGAGCTGGTCTGCGAGGACGGCGGCAGGCTCAGCCGGTCCCACCTGGCAAACATCGAGGCCGGAATGTACGCGGCGCCACCTGACCTGGTCAAGTGCGTCGCGGCGCTGCGCGACATCGATGTCAGGGACGCGTGGCGGCACGTGGGCACGCTCGCGAGAACGAGGCACGAGCTGGGGCCGACGCTGCACCGGGTATCGCACGTCGGCGATGCCGGAGGCGCCCAGCCGTCGGCGGTTGCCGACGCGCAGCGGCGGCCCGCGCCGCCGGACCCGCACGCGTCAGCCACGGAGCTGCTCGACTGGGCGCGGGCAATGCTGGCAGCCCTCGCCCGGGCGGAGGAGCCAGACGGTCTGGTACTGACCACGGCAGGTCCGCTCGCCGAGGCGCTGCGCGCCGCGCCGCCCCCGGCCGGCGTCCTGAGCGGAATCCTCGGGAGCGGCATCAGGGCGGTGCTCGACCAGGGACTCGAGCTCTGCCATGTCCTGGCCGTTCCTGACGATCCCGAAGCGCATCTCGAGGTGCTGGCGGAGGCGCTTCCGCTGGCCGCCAGGTACTGCCAGCCGCCATCGCGTTCCCGCCCGTACATGAGCAGGTACGGCCTCACCTTGGTGCCGGGCCCGCCGGCCGGCCCCGACCTGGTGGCGAGCTCGCGCTCGCCGACCGGCAGCCTGCTCGTCCCGGTCGTCACCGGCGGCCAGCCAGGCGTAGCCGTGATCGAGGCCGGCCCGCCCGCGGCCGGGCCAGGCGCTGACGTGCACTCCAGTTGGGCCGGTGACTACGCGTCCTGGCTCGCCGGCCGCGGCACCGAGCTGTTCTCCTGGGTCACGGTCCTGCCCGCTGGAACCTTCAGCCGGCCGACCGCTCCATGGGAGATCTGGGAGGAGCGCCTCACGTCCGCCTGGAAGCTCCCCGGCGGCCGGGAGTCGATCCAGCGCATGCTCCCTCTCAACACGATGACCGACGACCTGCGGTCGCAGGTCATCGCCGCCCAGGCGCGCCGCGGCACCCAGGCGGCCGGATCGGTCGGCAAGGACCTGCGCCGCCGCCTCGGCATGTACCGGACCCGGCGCGGCGCCATGATCAGGAACCTTGAGAACGGATACAGGTACCGGAACATCGTGACCCGCGAAGCCCTTGACGACCTGGTCGAACACGGTCAGTACACGATGGAGCGCCTGCCCGACAACGTCCTGACCGCGGAGCAGACTGCGGCCTATCTCGAGGCAACTCTCGAGCTGGTCCGCCGCTTCCCGAACTTCGAGGTACTCATCCTCACCGACAGCCACCTCGAGCAGGCTCTTCCGCTCGGCGCGTCCTGGATCGTCAAGCGAAGCGCGCATCACCAGGCGGCCGGCGAAGGGCCTGCCTGGGCCTTCCTGCCCTACGTGCTCGACGGCGAGCACATGGCGATGAACCTCATCGTCAGCGACGGCCTGGCCGTCGAGGGGATCTGCCGCCGGATCGATGCCCTGTGGGCCACCTGGGCCGAGGGCAGAACCAAAGAGCACATCCGCCAGGAAACCATCGCCGAGCTTGAAGCGGCGCAGAACCGGGCCCGGGCCCACCCCGCTGCCAATCGGAAATACGATAAGACATAAGCACCGGCCGCTGCCGCCATTCCGCCACTCTTATGATGAGCGATAAAAATATCGCTCCCGGCTCAGTTGCCAGATGGCCTGTCATTCGCAGGCGTTTCCAAGGCGCTTTTGACGGTTTGCCGCAATCTTTTTCGGCAATCCCGCTCGCTGTATGGTGAGACCGTGAGGCCACCTGATGGCGGCGAGCGCCGCCCGGCGGGCGATTCCGTGTGGGCGGGAACGCCGCGCGGCATCGCCGGTCACGGCGATGTGGTCGAGACCGGCAGCCCTCTGACGCTCTGGCCGTGGCGCGGCGCGCGAGGCACGGCGACCGGCATCGCGCTCGCGGCTCTCGTCGCCGGCCTGCTGCTCGGATACACCGCCGGTCATCTCACCGCGAGCACCGGGGGCGGGCCCGCCAAGGCGGCGGCCACTAGGACGGCGACGGCCGTGCCGCTGCCCGGAATCGCCGACGTTTCCTTCACCGGCAACCGGTGCGCCATTCAGCACGGCAGCACGCTTCAGCTTGGGATCGAGATCGATAACCAATCGGGCAGCACGATCAACGTAGACCAGATCACATCGAAGGTGCCCCTGGGCGGCCTGCGCCAGATCGACAGCGAGCTCGGGACCTGCGGCTCGCTGCAGGTGCCGGGCGGGCTGCCGCTGACGACGATCGTGGACGGCGCGACCGCCTGGCTCACGCTGACCTTCGCCGTGAAGGTCAGGTGCCCGGCGCCGTACCCGGTCCTGTTCGTGATGAGCTACGACATCTCGGGGAAGAAGACCTCGGTGTACTTCGACGGATTCCCCGATCTCGGCCTGGTGCCGTACACCGGCTGCCGCGCGCGCACCTAGCCGCGAAGACCGCGGCCGCGCTAACGGGCGTCCCGTGCGGCGGCGGGCTGGAGCGAGGCTGCTGCGAGCGCGCGGGCCGGGATGAGCAGCCCCGCCACAGCGCAGCAGGCCAGGAACAGGGCCGCCATCGCGAACGTCCTGGTGAATCCGTTCAGGGCAGGCAGGCCGCGCACCGTGCTCGCGACGATGAACGTGGCCGAGAGCTGGCCGCCCAGCGCTCCGCCCAGCGTGCGGAGCACCGTGTTCATCCCGCTGGCCGCGCCGGTCTGGTGTGCCGGGACCGCCTGGACGATCAGATTGCCGAGCGCGGCGAAGGCCAGCCCGATCCCGACTCCGAGCAGCGTCGAGCTGAGCAGCATGTCGTACGGATGCCGGCTGGTGATCGTCAGCCAGCCGCAGGCCGCGGCGCTGACGATCGCGCCGGCCACCAGCGCGCGCCGCGAGCTGAAGCGCCGCTCGACCCGGCCGGCCACCGAGCCGAGCACGCTCATGCTGACCGCGCACGGCAGCAGGTACAGGCCCGCCGCCACGACCGAGGCGCCGTAGCCGAAACCGGTGCTCCTGGGAAGCTGGGTGAACTGCGGAAGCAGCAGGAAGCAGGCGTACAGCCCGGCGCCGACGAGGAAGGCCGCCAGGTTCGTCGTCCACACCCCGCGGATCCGCATCATCGTCATGTCGATCAGCGGATTGCGGCTGCGCATCTCCACGCCGATCCACACGCCGCAGACCGCCAGCCCGGTCGCGAGCAGCACCAGGGTAGGCGGGCCGGTCCAGCCCCAGGCGGTGGCCTGGGCGATGGCGATGAGCACGCAGGACAGGCCGGCGGTCATCAGCGCCGCCGCTGCCCAGTTGACGCGCCCGGCCGAGCGGACCTGCGATTCAGGGATCCAGCGCCAGGCACAGGCAGCGGCCACGACCATGGCCGGTAGCGGAATCCAGAACAGCCACTGCCAGGTCAGGTGCTCGTCGATCAGCCCGCCGACCACCAGCCCGAGGCCTCCGCCGACGCCGAGAGTGGCGGACATCAGCCCGATGCTCCCGGCCACCCGGTCGGCGGGGAACTCATCCCGGATGATCGAGAATGACAGCGGGAAGACGCCGCCGCCCACTCCCTGGATGATCCGGGCGGTGATCAGCAGCGGCAGCGAGCCGGACAGGCCGCCGAGGACGGTTCCGGCGGTGAGCACCACCAGGGTCCAGACCAGCAGCCGCTGCTTGCCGTACATGTCGCCGAGCTTGCCGATGATCGCCGTGCCGACCGAGGCCGAGAGCAGGAACCCGGTCAGCAGCCAGGTGATGCCGGTCTCGCTGGCATGCAAGCTGCTGCGGATCGTCGGCAGGGCCGGGATGACGGCGGAGCTCAGCCCCGCGTAGGCAAGCGCCGCGAGTGACAGCACGGCCAGGATCACGCCAGGGCGCACGCGCTGAGCTTCGCGCCGTCGTGGCATCCAGTCACTGTAACTGAACGACTGTTCCGGCGACCGGCCAGCCGACGCCGCCAGGCCGCCCGCGCCACGGGGGCTACGATGAGAAACCGCCCGCCAGTCAGGCAGGACGGCACTCAGGGTGCCCGGGTAACGCGAGGGAACCATGACCGCTGCGCCAGGAGATCGCGGGAAGAGCGCCGGGCATGCTCGCCGCGGCGGCCGCCCTGGCCGAATGCGGAGAGTCGTGGCGGCGACGTCCTGCGTGGCCGCGGTCGCCGCCGGATCATTGCTGGCCGGCTGCTCGAGTTCCCAGGGGACCAGCGCGACCTCCGCGGCGACGCCCGGCCAGCCCGTTCCCGCGTCGGCGATTCACCGGCTGACGGCGATAGCCGACCGGATCGTGAAGTTCAACGGCGGAGCAGCCCCGGTGTGGGTGTCGGTGGCGGTCACCACGCACGCGAAGGCGCTGACCTCGGCCACCCCGGGCGACACCACGGCCGGCAACGAGGACGTCGTCGTGTACCTGATCACGATGAAGGGCCATTTCGTGGACGACCATGCCACCGGGCCGCCGGGAGCGAGCGCCCCGACCGGCAGCTACCTGTCGGCGGTTCTCGACGCCAGGACGTTCCAGTCCATGGACTTCGGCCTCAGCCACCGGCGGCCGCCGGTCGCGCCGTCCAGCTTCGGCCCGGTGACGTACCTGAAGGTAACCAGCGGCGCGCGGACCTGACGCGACGGCTTCGCTGTCATGCTGACCGCTACGATGGCGAAGGATCTGGCGGTACCAGCCGCGGGAGCTGCGGAGGTCACCGGTGCCCGCTGATTACGAGAAGATCCGGGACGAGAACATCGGCCGTTACGGCTGGGACACGGCCGTCCTCGACCTGCTTGGCCAGCTCTACAGCGAGCGCACGCACTTCATCTTCGAGCTGATCCAGAACGCCGAGGACGCCGGGGCGACGGAGCTGACCTTCGAGCTGTTCGACGATCGCCTGGAGGTACGGCACGACGGGCGCCCCTTCACCGAAGCCGACGTCCGCGGCGTCTGCGGGGTCGGCAAGAGCTCGAAGGCCGGCGACCTGACCAAGATCGGCAAGTTCGGCATCGGCTTCAAGTCGGTCTACGCCTACACCCAGACGCCGCGGGTCTACAGCTCGGACGAGCGGTTCCGGATCGAGAAATACGTCCGGCCGTTCGCGGCGGACCCGGCGGACCCGGCGGACGAGCCCGCGCCCGGGACCCTGTTCGTCTTCCCCTTCGATCATGACGGCGTCGCGGCTCCGGTCGCCGTCGCCGAGATCGCCGCCGCGCTGAACGAGATCGAGGCCGGCACGCTGCTGTTCCTCCGGAGCATCCGGCGCCTGCGAACGTGCGGCATTCAGCTCGCCGGCGCGGTGATCGAGCGCTTCGCGGCCGGGCGCACTGGCTCGAGCCGTCACGTCACGCTGACGAACGGAAGCGGCCGCCGGGCGCAGGAGTGGTTCGTCTGGCAGCGTCAGCTCGAGGTTCCCGGCCTGGCAGGCCACCGGGTCGAGATTGCCTTCGAGGTCAGCGCCCAAGATGGCAAGCGTCGGCTGGTAAAGCGTGACGCCTGCCCGCTCGTGGTGTTCTTCCCGACCCAGAAGGAGACCTTCCTTGGCTTCCTGATCCAGGGTCCATACCGGACGACGCCAGCCCGCGACAATGTTCCCGAGCATGATGAGTCCAACCAGGCACTGGTGCGCGAGACGGCCGCGCTGCTCACCGACGTGCTGCGCGAGCTGCGGCAGGACGGCCTGCTCACGGTCGAGGTACTCCAGGCGCTGCCGCTGGACGCCGCGCGATTTGCCCCGGGCACGATGTTCCGCCCGCTGTTCGAGTCGGTGCGCGCGGCGCTGGCCGCCGAGCGGCTGCTTCCGGACACCGCCGGCGGCTACGGCGTCGCGGCCGAGCTGCGGCTGGCCGGCGGCGCCGGGCTTCGCGAGCTGCTATCCGACGGTCAGCTCGGCGCGCTCTACGGCGAGGTGTCTCTCGCCTTCGCGCACGAGTCCGTCACGCCGGACCGGACCCCCTCGCTGTGGCGGTATCTCCGCGAGGAGATCGGCATCGACGAGGTCACGCCGGAAGACGTCGTCGGGCGCCTTACGGCCGAATTCCTGGCGGCCCAGTCTGATGCCTGGATCACGCGGTTGTATTCGTTTCTCTATCAGAATTCCGCCCTGTGGCGGGCATCCCGACTTCCTGGCGAGCAGCCAGGCCCGGCCCGGGCCAGGCCGATTATCCGGCTCGAAGATGGCAGCCAGGTGGTCCCGTTCGACTCCGGCGACCGCCCGGCCGTCTACCTGCCGGGCGAGTCATTGACGGGCTTCCGCACGGTCCGGCGCGCCGTCGCTGCCGACCCGGCGGCCCGGCGGTTCCTTGACGCGCTCAAGATCACCGAGCCCGACATCGTCGCCGAGGTACTCGAGAACATCCTTCCCAGGTACGCCGGCGCGGAGGTCGCGGATCTGGACCGGGCGCAGCACGACGCCGATCTGGAGTGCATCGCGGCGGCGCTGGCACGGGCGGCTCCCGGCAGCGGTCAGCGGCTCGCCGAGCAGCTCAGTCAGACCGCGTTCCTGATCGGCGAGAACGCCGCGACGGGGGACAAGCGCCTGATGACTCCGGCGGCGCTGTACGAGCGGACCAAGGACCTGGAGATCTACTTCGACGGCAACCCTGAGGCCTGGTTCGCCGACGACGGCTACGGGCCATGGCTCGCCCAGCTTCGCGGCATGGGCGTCAGGGCGAACGTCAGGCCGGACGCCCGCGACCCGGATGACCTCGGATACGTGCTCACCGCCGATGAGTTCGGCAGGCACGAGCGCGGCGTCGGCGGATTCGATCCCGGCGCCCGGATCGACGGCCTGGACTTCGCGCTGGGCCATCCGAGCCACGCCCGGTCGGAATTCGTCTGGAACGTCCTGCTCGTCCCCAACCGGCATCTCGTCGCCGGCGTGGTGGAGAGGTCGGTCCGCCAGCAGTTCGCCGATTCGAGCCGTGCCACGGAGAAGTCCGCGATCGGCGTCGCGGCGGCGAGCCAGGCCTGGCTTCCCGGCCCGGCCGGGACGTTCTGCCGCCCGGCCGAGCTCAAGCCCGATGACCTGCCGGCGTCGTACCAGCGGGACGAGGTCCTGGCGCAGGCAATCGGCATGGTGCAGTCGCTGGTCGAGGAGGCGGGCCGCCAGCTCGGAATCCCGGCAGACGTGCTGCGCGGCCTGAGCGAGCACCCGGATCTGGTCGAGCTGATAGAGCGGGAGCTCAGGACCCGCCGCGGCCGGTCAGGATCCTGAGCCTCGCTTGCCCGCCCCGAGCGAGGTTCAAATATGCTAAGATGCAAGTATGCGCACCACGGTCGATATGCCCGCCGATCTCATGCATGCGGCTAAGGTGAGGGCGGCTGAGCACGGCGAAACCCTCAAGGACCTGGTAACCCGCGCCGTCGCCCGCGAGCTCCGGGTCCCGGCACGGCCGACTCGCACTGGCCGGGTCTCCCTTCCGCTGATCGGCCGCGAAGCCAGCCCCAGTGTCGACATAACGAACGCCGACATCGATGCCGCACTCGAGGCCGAGGATGCCGACAGGTACGCCGGCCCGTGATCCTCGTTGACGTAGGCGTGTGGCTCGCGGCGGCCTGGGGCCGGCATCTCCACCATGGCGTCGCGGCCGACTGGCTTGACAAGCAAGAAGATGACCTCGCATTGTGTCGGGTCACGCAGATGAGCCTGCTGCGGCTGCTGTCCAATCCGGCCGTCATGGGCCAGGACGTGGTCTCGCGCGGCGGTGCATGGCGGGTAGTCGACCAGCTCCGGGCCGACGAGCGCGTGCTGTGGGCCGAGGAGCCCGCTCAGCTTGAGGCCGCGTGGCGGGCCATTTCCGCTAGAAACGAGAACAGCCACAAGCTCTGGACCGACGACTACCTTGCCGCGTTTGCGCAGGAGGCTGGCGTGACTCTCGCCACTCTCGACCGCAAGCTGCGCGACCGGTATCCCTCCATCGAGGTTGAGACGCTGACCTGACTGGCCGCCGGATCCATCGCGCGCAGCCTCGGCGGCCGGCACCGGCGGAACAGATCCTCACGTCAGCCTCCCACGGGACGACATTGCCGGCGTGCTGTGACATGCAACGCGAAATCACAACCGAGGCTCGCCGGAAGACCGGCGCAACGGGTCGACGGCTGGCGGCTCCGGCAAGAGGTAGCCTTACCGCGTCGGCCGCCGCCAGACCGGCGGATCGGCGCCGAGCGCAGCAGCACCGCTGGCCGAGGGAGGTGAGCGGATTGAGCGCCACTGTCCGGGACGTCATGACGACGCGCGTGGTGGCGGTACGCAAGGACGCGTCGTTCAAGGAAATGGCCGCCATGCTCCGGAGCTCGCGGATCAGCGCCTTCCCGGTCGTCGACGACGGCGGGCGGGTCATCGGGGTGGTGTCCGAGGCGGACCTCCTCGTCAAAGAGGCCGTTCAGGCCGAGGGCATCAGCATGCTCGCGGCCCTGCGGCACATCCACGAGGACGAGAAGGCCGCCGGGATCACCGCGGGTGACCTGATGACCGGGCCCGCGGTGACGATCCGCCCGGAGGCCCCGGTGGAGGAGGCCGCCCGGCTGATGTATGACCGCCGGGTGAAGAGGCTGCCCGTGGTGACCGGCGCCGGGCTGCTGGTCGGGATCATCAGCAGGGTGGACGTGCTGAGCGTCTTCGACCGCCCGGACGAGCAGATCCGCCGCGAGGTGGTCCAGCAGGTGCTGCCTGACGTCCTGCACCCGGTTCCGCGCGGCCTGGAGGTGACGGTCCGCGACGGCATCGTGACGGTGTCCGGTCGGCTGCGCGGCGATCATGACGGCCGCGCAGTCCTGGAGGCGGTGCGGCACGTTCAGGGCGTCGTCGCGGTTCGCGACCGGCTCAGCTACTCAGGTGACGGCTCGTCGTAGGCCGCCGCGTGAACCTGGCCGGAGCCGCGGGGATACGCATCGTATGCCCGGCCGGCCACGCCACCATGGCAGCCGCCGCGACGGGGAGATGATGCTGGCATGACCGGTGCCGCGGGCGCTGCCCGGCGGGATGTCCTGCTGGCGCTGCTGCTGGCCGCGATCAGCGTCGCGACCTACCTGATCTACCCGGTGCTGAACCACGGCCCGGACAAGATCTTCCTGCGGACACCGCTGGACCGGGCGATCCCGCTGGTCCCGGTCATGGTCATCCCGTACCTGTCGCTGTTCCCGCTGATCGGTCTGGCAGCCGTCGTGCTGGCGGTCACCGACGTCCGCCGCCTCCAGGCGCTCGCCCTGGCCATGATCGTGGCGCTAGGTGTCAGCTACCTGGTCTACGCGCTGGCGCAGTCCTACGTCATCCGGCCGTCCCCGGCCGGCCGGGACTGGCTGACCGCGGCGGTCCGGCACGTATACGCGCTCGACCGGCCGTACAACGACTTCCCCAGCCTGCACACTTCCCTGTCCGCGATCGTCGCGGTCTCCTGGCTGAGGGCGCACCGGCGAACCGGCGCGGTGGTCGCGGTCTGGTGCGGCCTGGTCATCGCCTCCACGGTCCTGATCCACCAGCATTACCTGGCCGACGTCGCCGGCGGTCTGGTCGTCGCCTGGCTCGCCGTGGCGGTCAGCGACCGCGTTATCGGCCGGATCCACCACGACCCGCCGGAACGTCCGGGACAGCGCGCCGCGGCGCCTTAGCTCTTGCAGCAGCCGTAGTGGCCGCGCGCCGCCGCGGCGGCAGCCCTGCTAAGAGCGGGGGCGGTCCTGGTCACGGTGATCTGATAGTGCGCCGGCCGCGACATCTGTGCCGGGCCGCTGGCCGCGGCGATCAGCGGCGAGACGCCAGCGAGCAGGATCGAGCCCGTCAGCGCGGCAGTGGCTAATGCGGCGAGCCTTCTGGTTCTCATGAGTCTCCGATCCCCGGTGCCGCGTCCGGCAGGTCGCCGACGCCGTCACCCCCAGCATCCGGACGGACGATGATCGAATCAAGGGCAGCTATCTGCCGTCTTGGGCTGGCCGGCGAGCTGCGCCGCGGGCACGCGTGCCCGGCTGGTCATGTTCTCGAGAGCTAGCCTGGTTATTGCCGACAATCGTCCGATCTGGAAGGCTTCCCTGTGCCGGTCGACGGCACAGGGTCGGGCCCGGTCCGGACTGCGGGAAGCGGGAAGTAGGAGCATATGGAACTCAGAAGGCGGATTCTGGCTCTGGGCGCCGCCGGTGCCCTCGGGCTGAGCGGCGCGGTGGCGTGGGCGCTGCCGGCCGGCGCGCAGCCCTCCGGCGGCACCTCGGCGATGCGGCTGACTGCGGACGCCCCGCCGCCGGTGCCACGGGGCGCGGTCAGGCTCGGCCCGCTAGCCGCGGGCACCATGCTCCACCTGGACATCGCGCTCAGGGTCCGTGATCCGGCCGCGCTGAGCGCGTTTGTCAGCGACGTGACGACCAGGAGCTCGCCGCTGTTCGGCAGGTTCCTGCACCCCGGGCAGTTCGGCCCCAGGTTCGGGGCCACGCTGTCATCGGTCGCGGCGGTGGCGACCGCGCTGCGGCAGGCCGGCCTGTCGCCCGGCCGGGTCACGTCCGACCGCCTGGTCATCCCGGTGACCGCGCCGGCCGCGGCGGTCGAGCGCGCGTTCGGCACGTCGCTGGTCCGCTACCGGCTGCCCGGCGGGCGGATCGCCTTCTCGAACTCGCGCGCGCCCAGGATCCCCGCGCTGGCCGTTCCTTACGTCTCCGGCGTACTCGGGCTCACCGACCTGTACCGCATGCACCCGATGCTCGCTCGGCCAGCGCCAGCCGCGGCCGGCGGCCACCAGGCGCGGGGCGGCCGCGTCATCGCGGGCGCCTCGGCGGCCGGGCCGCAGCCGTGCAGCGCAGCCAGGAACGCCGGGGCCCATTTCGGCGCCTTTACCGCGAACCTGCTCGCCGGGTACTACCTCATGTCGCCGCTGTACAAGCTGGGTGACCTGGGTCAGGGAGTGCGCGTCGCGCTCTTTGAGCTCGAGCCGAACCTGACCAGCGACATCAGCGCTTACGAGCACTGCTACGGCGTGAGCACGTCGGTCACCTACACCCACGTCGATGGCGGATCTGGCTCGGGCGCCGGCTCAGGCGAGGCCGCGCTGGACATCGAGGACGTCATCGGGCTGTCGCCGAAGGTCACGGTCGATGTCTACCAGGGGCCGAACGGCACGGACGCTAACATCTTCGACACCTACCACGCGATCATCAGCGCCGACCGGGACAAGGTCATCTCGACCTCGTGGGGAGACTGCGAGGCGAACACGAGCCCCGCGCTGGTGATGAACGAGCAGACGCTGTTCGAGCAGGCCGTCTCGCAGGGCCAGACCGTGTTCGCCGCGGCGGGTGATACCGGGTCGACCGGCTGTGATCGCGATGCGACGAACCGGTCGGTCGTGTCGGCGGGCGATCCGGCGGCCCAGCCCGACGTGGTCGGCGTCGGCGGCACCTCGATCGGCCGGACCGCCGAGACCGTGTGGAACGACTCGTCGATCCAGGAGGGCTCCGGAGGAGGCGGGCTGTCCGGTTTCTGGTGCATGCCCACCTACCAGTACAAGACCGCGATCCCCGGCCTGATCGGCAGCCACTCGAAGACGAACAGCGGCTGCCCGGCCTCGGTGGGCAAGCACATCAGGCAATCGCCCGACGTGTCGGCCGACGCGGATCCGCAGACCGGCTATGTGATCCTCTTCAATGGCGGCTGGGGCGCCATCGGCGGGACGAGCGCCGCGGCCCCGCTCTGGGCGGCGGTGGCCGCGCTGGTCGACTCCTCGCCGTTCTGCAAGGACTACGGGTCGGGCCAGCCTGGCGTGCTGCCCAAGGCGCTCTACGCCATGACCAGCCTTGACCATTCCTATATCTACGAGACCGGCCGCGGCGCTGTGCCCGAGGTCTTCTACGACGTCACGCGGGGGAACAACGACTACACCCCGTCGGGATACCACGGCGGCCTGTTCCCGGCGGCCAGGGGCTACGACATGGCCAGCGGTCTGGGAACTCCGCTGGTCACCGGGATCGGCTTGCATAACAAGCTCAGCAACTTCTATCCGGGGGTTGCCGGGGTGATGTGCGAGTGGTTCGCGACGAAGCTGAAGACGGCCAAGGTCACGCACATCTCGCCAGGCCGCGGCTCGGTGCGGGGCGGCACGAAGGTCACCGTGACCGGCTCAGGCTTCCTGCCGATCGCGGGGGCCGACATGGCCCTGGTCGGAACCAAGCTGGTACCGGCCAGCTGCCCGAGCACCACGCGGTGCACGGTCGTGATGCCACGGCACAGTGCCGGCACCGTGAACATCAGGATCTCCGCTGAGGACTTCGGGTTCAGCAAGATCGTCCGGGCGGATCGCTTCACCTACCACTGACCGATCACGCGGCGGCGGGCGGGCCGGTTCAGGCCCGCCCGCCGTG
>Ga0209415_10011983_pt1 | contig 14515 bp, 13 predicted proteins | sample PeaSoiSIISIP2007_FD_187696 | JGI IMG/M metagenome (GOLD analysis project Ga0209415, IMG submission 187696) | Peat soil microbial communities from Weissenstadt, Germany - SII-SIP-2007 (SPAdes) (version 2) | ecosystem: Environmental > Terrestrial > Soil > Wetlands > Peat | place: Germany...
ATGAGCGGGGCGTTCATCACCGAGACGCTGTTCCAGCTTCCCGGGATCGGCAACCTGGCGATCTCGGCGGTGCTCCGGCGGGACTACCCGGTCGTGCAGGGCGAGCTGCTGCTCATCAGCACGGTCGTGTTGCTGGTCAACATCTTGGTCGACGTGGCGTACGGATACCTGAACCCCACGATCACGTACTCGTGACGACACGGCCCCGTGCCGCCCCCGACACGCCCTCGGCGTGCCGGGTCCCGGGGACTGGACGGGGGCGGTGCTATAATAGCGGTACGGCGCACGCCGGGAGTGTCCCATGCGATGTCCGCACTGTAGCAGGCAGACCATCATCGGCCACGTCACGATCCGCTGGCTGCACGTGAAGGGGTCGTTGGTTCCGGAGCGAGGCTACTACTGCACCGCGTGCGGCAACGCGTTCGATGAGGTCCTGCCCGCGGCGGGGGAGTTCGCGTTTCGATCCGTGCGTGTGGAGACCGTGAGCGACGCCGTGCAGAGCCTCCAAGAGAACGGGGACGTTGTCGTCATCCGCCACAAGACCGGCACCCGCGAGGTCCTGTACTGATTCTGCTGCTGGCCGCGTGTGCCGGCGCCCTGATCGGATGGGCGAGGGGCGGCCGGATCGGGACGCTGGCCCGTGTGTCCGTTCGCGCGTTTCCCCTGCTCGGCGTGGGCGTGCTCCTCGTCGTGTGCGCACAACTTCCGCGGATGGTCGTGCCCGCCCGGCTGCTCGTGGCCGCGGGGTACCTCGCTGCGCTCGTCGTGCTCTGGATCAACCGCGACCGTGCGTGGCTCCCGCTCGCCCTGATCGGCGCCGCCCTCAACGCCGTGGTGATCGTGGCCAACGGCGGGCGGATGCCCGTGGCTCCGGACGCGATCGCGCGCGCGGGGCGGCCCGTCGGGCCGGCACTTCTTGCCGGTGCCGACGCGAGACACGTGCTAGCGACGCCCGGGAGCCCGTTTGGCATCCTCGGCGACCGATGGGTCCTCCACCTCGGCGGGTTCGGCACGGTGCTCAGCGCAGGTGACGTCTTCTTGGCGGTCGGCCTGGCCGGGTTTGTCCAGGGCGCGATGAACGACCGCGGGGCCGCCTCCAAACCGTAGAGCATCGAACGCATGTGCGTTGAATTGGACCTCGTCGGCGAGGTCCAATTTATTTTCGTCGAATTGCGTCTACGGGCAGGAGATTGGGGGTATGTGGAGAAATGTGGTGGTCGATAGGGACGGGTGGGGAACAACCCCCGCGTGAGGGCGGATGCTCAGGGGCGAGGCAGAGTACGCGCTCGACGACAAGGGGCGGGTGGTGATTCCCCCCAAGTTTCGCGGGCCCATGGGCGATCGCATCATCGTCACGCGATGGATCGACCCGTGCCTCGCCGCGTTCTCGCCGGTCGAGTGGCAGTCCCTGGAGGAGAAGCTTCGGACGCTGCCGCTCGGCAACCGTGATTTTGTGCGCCTCCTGCTGTCGGCGGCGGAGGATTGCGACCTGGACCGGCAGGGCCGGATCACGCTCGCGCCGCACCTGCGCGAGCACGCGTCGATCACACGGGGCGTGACGATCATCGGCGCGGGATCGCACCTGGAGTTCTGGAGCACCCCGACGTGGCGGCGGCGGCTGCAAAGAGTGCGGAAGGCACCTGACGAGCTGGCCGAGCAACTCCAAGCGCTGATCCTGTAATGCTGGCGGAGGGACGAAGCGGGGTGGTGGCTGAGTGGAGACGCGCGGAGGCGGAGTCTTCGTCCATGCCAGGGCACATCCCGGTCCTCGTCGATGAGGTGCTGGCCTATCTCGCGCCGCGCGCAGGGGCGCTGATCGTGGACGCCACGCTGGGCGACGGGGGACACGCGGAGGCGCTGCTCCGCCGGATCGCGCCCGCCGGGAGGCTGATCGGGTTGGATCGGGACGGCGAGGCGATCGCCTTCGCGGAGGAGCGGCTGCGGTCGTTCGGCAGGAACGTCACGGTACGGCAGGCGTGCTTCGGCGATCTCGACGGCGCGCTGGACGCGCTGGGGGTGGGGACGGTCGACGGCGTGTTGTTCGACATCGGGGTCTCGACCCGGCAGCTCCTCGAGCCGGCCCGCGGGTTCAGCTTCGACCGCGAGGGCCCGCTCGACATGCGCATGGATCAGCGACAGGAGCGCACCGCCGCCGGGTTGGTGAACACGCTCGACGAGCGCACGCTCGCCGATCTGATCTACCGGTACGGCGAGGAGCGCGCGTCCCGCAAGATCGCGCGCCAGATCGTGGCGCGCCGTCCCCTGCGGACGACGCGTGACCTGGTGCACGCGGTCGAGGCCGCGCTCGGCGGCGCGCGGGGCCGCCTGCACCCGGCGACCCGCACGTTCCAGGCGCTCCGCATCGCGACCAACGGTGAGCTGGATGCGCTGGAGCACGGGCTCACGCAGGCGATCCACCGGCTGCGGCCGGGCGGACGGGTGTGCGTGATCGCGTTCCACTCGATGGAAGACCGGATCGTCAAGCAGACGTTCCAGCGGTACTCGCGGGGGTGCACATGCCCGCCGGACCTGCCCGCGTGCCAGTGCGGCGGGGAGCGTCTGCTGCGCGTGCTCACCAAGAAGCCGATCGCGCCGACCGCGACGGAGATCCGCCAGAATCCCCGCGCCCGCAGCGCGCGCCTGCGCGCGGCGGAGCGGTTGGTCGACCCGGGCGCCGCGCCCCGCGATGGGCGGCGGCCGCGCGGGAGCGAGGTCCACTGATGTTGGCGCTGCGGCAGGCAGACACTACGTCCCCAGTGGTGCTACCGGAGCATTGGGGCCTGGGAGGGAGGGAGGCGACCCGGCGTCGGCGGAGACGTTATCCTGTCATCGCGGCACTCATGATCGCAGCACTCGCCCTACTACCATTCGTCGCATACGTCGCAGTGGTATCCAACGCAGCACGCATCGGCTACCATATCCTTCAAACGTCGCAGGACATCGCGGCTCTAGAGACCGACCACGAACGCCTCCAAGCCATCGCCTCCTCCCTCAGGGCCCCGGATCGGATCGAGCAACTGGCCACGACGCGCCTGGGGCTGCAAGCCCCGGGCGCGGGCCAGATCGCGTCGCTGGCGGTGGCTCCGCTGCGGGTCGACGCTGACACCCGCGGCACACCCGGGGTGTGGCAGCGGCTCGGCGCGTACTTCCACCGGAACGAGGCCGTCGCAGCGCCGCGTCCGCGATGACGCCCCGGAACGGGCGGCCCCAGCCGGCGGCCCGTGACGGCGTGACCCCGCGGCGGGTTACGTTCCTGTTTGTCGTCTGGATCCTCGCGTTCGCAGTCCTCCTCGCCCGGATGGTGAATCTGCAGATCGTGCGCGCGGGGGCCCTGGAGCGCATCGCCAGAGGGCAGCAGCAGGAGTCCGTGCAAATCCCCGGCCGCCGCGGCGTGATCGTGGATCAGGCGGGCCGGCCGCTCGCGATCAACGTCGAGGTGGACTCGGTGTACGCGGTGCCGCGCGCGATCGGCGATCCCGGGTCGTTCGCGCGCCGCGTCGCGCCGGCGTTGGGACTTGCGCCGAAGGAGGTCACCACACGGCTTGCGAGGGGCGGCGCGTACTTCGCGTGGCTCGCCCGCCGCCAGCCGACCACGGTGGTGGAGACGCTCCGGGGGTTCGGGCTGGGGGACGCGATCGGGGTCGTCCCGGAGTCGAAGCGAGACTATCCGAGCGGTCCCCTCGCCGCGAGCGCACTCGGGTTTGCCGGCGTGGACGATGTCGGGTTGGCCGGCCTGGAACTCGAGTACGACCGTCAGTTGCGCGGCGCGAGCGGCGTCGGCGACGCGGACCGGGACGCGATCGGCCGCGAGTTGATGCAGACGCTCCGGATCGTCACCCCGCCCCGCGACGGGGACACGCTTGTGCTCACGCTCGACGAGGTGATCCAGCACATCGCGGAGCGCGAACTCGCCCGCGCGGTCGATCACGCCCAGGCGTTGGGCGGGGTGGCGATCGTGATGGAGCCCCGAACCGGCGCGATCCTTGGGCTCGCCACGCTGCCGTCGTTCGATCCGAACCAGTATCAGCAGGCGGCCCCGGCGCTGTGGAACAACCGCGCGGTCGCCGACCTCTACGAGCCGGGGTCGACGTTCAAGCTGGTCCTCGCGGCGGCGGCCATCGCCAGCCACGCGGTCTCGCCCGAAGACCGCTTCACCGATCCGGGGCAGATCCGCATCAACGGGTCGGTGATTCACGACGCGGAGCGGTCGGAGCACTTCGATTCCCTCAGCCTGGGGGACATCGTCAGGTACTCGAGCAACGTCGGCGCCGCGCAGGTCGCCACGCGCGTTGGGAAGGCGACGTACGCGCACTACATCCGCGCGTTCGGGTTCGGACGGCCGACCGGAATCGACCTGCCCGGGGAAGCGGCGGGGCTCGTCCGGCCGATCTCGCAGTGGCTCGGGCCGACGCTCCAGAACATCGGGTTCGGGCAGGGGATCTCCGTGACCCCGATCCAGCTGCTGGTCGCCGCGTCGGCGATGGCGACCGACGGGCTGGCGGCGCACCCGCACCTGGTGGCGGTGGTGCGCGACGCGGCGGGCCGCACCGTGGCGACCCCGGGCGATGTGCCGCCCCACCGCGTCATCTCTGCCGACGTCGCCGGGCAGGTGTTGGCGATGATGCGCCAGGTGGTCGTGGCCGGCACGGGCGTGCAGGCGCAGATTCCCGGGTACGACGTGGCGGGCAAGACGGGAACGGCGCAGAAGCCGAGCCCGACCGGGGGGTACGAGCCCGGCGGGTACGTGGCGTCGTTTGTCGGCGTCGTGCCGACGGCCAAGCCGATGCTGGCGATCCTTGTGATCGTCGACCATCCGCACGGGGCGATCTACGGGGGAGACGTGGCCGCGCCGGCGTTCCGGGAGATCGCCCGGCAGGCCCTCTGGTACCTGCGCGTGCCCCCGGCGGACCCCGCGGCAGGCCAGGCCGCGGCGGGTGCGGCCGCCCAGCCGGCGCGCTGAGGCCGCGGGATGGGTGTCGCTATGAGCACGACGGCGATACTGCTATAACTGGTATAGTGGAACTCGGGTCGCCGGACCCGACCGGGAGTTGCGGAGGAGCGAGGATGCGGTTAGCGGACCTGCTGGCGGTTTTGCCGGCCTCGCCGGAGGGAGATCGGCCGGCGCTGGTGGGTCCCCCGGACCGCGAGGTCACGGGGCTCGCCACCCACTCGACACACGTGCGGCCGGGTGACCTGTTCGCCGCGATCCGCGGATTCTCGCAGGACGGCCACGGGTACGCGGCGGACGCCGTGCGCCGCGGGGCCGTCGCGCTCCTCGTGGAGCGCGCGCTGCCCGCCGTCCCCGCGACGCAGGTCGTCGTGCCCGACTCCCGCCGCGCGCTGGCGCACATCGCCGCGGCCTTCTACGGCGACCCCTCCGCGCACCTGTGGCTGTGCGGGGTGACCGGGACCAACGGCAAGACGACGACCACCTACCTGATCGAGACGATCCTCGCGCACGCGGGCCGGCGTCCCGGGCTCATCGGCACGCTCGGCGTGAGGATCTCGGGCGCGCCGGTGACGTTCCACGCAACCACGCCCACGACCCCCGAGGCGCCGGACGTCCAGCACCTCCTCGCGGAGATGCGAGACGCGGGCGTCGGCGACGTGGTGATGGAGGTGACATCCCACGCGCTCTCGCTCAGCCGGGTCGAGGCGTGTCGGTTCAGCGCCGCCGTGTTCACGAACCTGACCCAGGACCACCTGGATTTCCACGGCGACCTGGCGGGCTACCTGAACGCGAAGGCGCGGCTGTTCGAGATGGTGGCCCCCGACGGGGTGAGCATCGTGAACGCCGACGACCCGTCGAGCGGCGAGATCACACGTCGCAGCCGCGCGCCGGTGTGGACGTACGGCATCGAGCAGCCTGCGGACGTGCACGCGGAGCACCGAGAGTTCGGGCCGCGGGGCACGCGCCTCGACGTCGTGTGGCCGGGCGGAAGCTTCCCGCTGACGCTGCCGCTGCCGGGCCGGTTCAACGTCGCGAACGCGCTCGCCGCCGCGGGGGTGGCGCTGGCCCGGGGGATCGCCCCCGACGTGGTCCGGTCCGCGCTCGAGGGGGCGCCGGACGTCCCGGGGCGCTGCGAGGTCGTGGACGAGGGGCAGCCGTTTTCGGTCATCGTGGACTACGCGCACACCCCGGACGGCCTCGAGCAGGTGCTGGCCCTCGCCCGCGAGGTCACCGACGGACGCTGCCTGGTCGTGTTCGGCTGCGGCGGGGATCGCGACCGGACGAAGCGTCCGATCATGGGGCGCATCGGCACCGAGATGGCCGACTACGCGGTGTTCACCTCCGACAACCCCCGCAGCGAGGACCCGGAGCGGATCCTCCGCGAGGTTGAGGCCGGCGCGTCGGACAAGCGGAACTTCGAGAGCTACGTCGACCGGCGCCAAGCGATCGAGCGGGCGCTCGGCCTTGCCGGCCCCGGGGACGTCGTGGTGATCGCCGGCAAGGGGCACGAGTCCTACCAGATTGTGCAGGATCGGACGATCCCGTTCGACGACCGTCAGGTGGCGCGCGAGTGGTTGCGCGCGCAGCGGCGGAGTCCCAGGGGGTCGGCGTGACCGGGGGACCCACGCCCGGGTACGCCTCGGCGCCGCCTCCGGACCTCGCCGTGCGGGAGGTGGCGTTGCTCGCCGGCGGCGTCCTCTCTCAGGGCGATCCCGAGACCCGCGTGCGGGGCGCCGCGACCGACAGTCGGGCCGTCGTGCCCGGGATGCTGTTCGTGGCGCTGGCGGGCACGCGAACGGACGGGCACCGCTTTGCCGCCGAGGCCTGGCGGCGGGGGGCGGCGGCCGCGCTGGTTGCTCGGGACGTCGCCGATGCCCTGCCGCACTGGGCGCTGGTCCGGGTGCCGGACACGCTGGCCGCGCTCGCTCGCCTGGCGCGGGGCATCCGGGAGCGGCAGGCGTTGCGGGTCGTCGCGATCACGGGCAGCGTCGGGAAGACGACCACGAAGGAGCTGGCCGCAGCGGTCGCGGGGCAGGCGTTCCCGACGGCGTCCTCCCCGCAGAACTGGAACACGGAGATCGGGATCCCGCTCGTCCTCGCCAACGTCCCGCGGGACGCCGAGGTCGCGGTGGTGGAGCTCGCGATGCGGGGCCCCGGGCAGATCCGCGAGCTGGTCGAGGTGAGCCGGCCCGACATCGGGGTCGTCACGAACGTCGGCGAGTCCCATCTCGACTTCTTTCCGAGCCGGGAAGCCCTTGCGCGGGCCAAGGGCGAGCTGATCGAGGGGCTGCCGGCGGGCGGCACGGCGGTACTCAACGCGGACGACCCGCTGGTGCTTGCGATGCGCCAGCTCGGACCCGCCACCGCGCTCACGTTTGGACTCCACGCCGCCGACGTGACGGCGGACGCGATCCGTCTCCTCGCCGGCACGGGAAGCGTGTTTCGCCTCCGCACGCCCGCGGGGGAGGCGGAGGTGCGCCTGCGTCTCCCCGGCCGGCACGCGGTGGTGGACGCGCTCGCCGCGGCCGCGGTGGGCGTCGCGCTCGGCGTGCCCACGGCCGGCATCGCCGCAGGGCTGTCCGGCACGCTGCCGCTGCCGATGCGGCTCGCGCCGCGCAGGATCGGGGCCGTGACTCTCCTTGACGACGTGTACAACAGCAGCCCGCAATCGGTCGCGGCCGCCCTCGACGTGCTCGACGAACTGCCGGCCGCAATGCGCGTGGCGGTGCTCGGCGACATGCTCGAACTCGGCGCGCACTCGCGCGACGCGCACCAGCGCGTCGGGCGACTCGCCGCGGCGCACGGGCTCGACCTGCTCGTCGCGTTCGGTCCCCTCGCCGCGGACCTGGCCCGGTCGGCGCTCGAGGCCGGGAGCGCGCGGGTGGTCCACGTGACCGATCCCGGCGAGGTCGTGGCGTTGCTCAGCCAAGAGCTGAGAGCGGGGGCCGCGGTGCTGGTCAAGGGGTCGCGGGGGATGGAAATGGAACGGATCGTGTCGGGCCTCGAGGCCGCCGGCGGCGCCGCGCCGACGGAGCGGGCCGACCGGGGGCGCGCGTGGGCGTGACGGCGTACCTCGCATCCTGGGCGGCCGGCGCGGTCGCGACCCTTGCCGCGGGGCGTCCCGCCGTGGCCTGGCTTGGACGGCGGGGGGTGGCGCAAACCGTGCGCGACGACGCGCCCCAGCGTCACGCGGAGAAGAGCGGGACCCCGACGATGGGCGGCCTGTTCATGATCGGCGCCGCGCTCGCCTCCGCGCTCCTCGTCGCCGCGGTCACCGGACACGCGTCGAGCGACCTCTGGGTTGCGTTGACGATCGTCGCGTTCTTCGCCGCGGTCGGCGGCGCGGACGACCTGCTCGGCGTGGCGCGCGGCCGCAACCTCGGGCTGCGCGCGCGCGAGAAGCTGATCTTCCAGGTGCCCGTGGCCCTCGCCCTCGGCGTGTACGTGATGCGCGCCTCGCGCCTCGGGAGCAGCATCGGGTTTCCCGGGACGCCATGGCACCTGTCCCTCGGGTGGCTGTATCCGCTGTGGTGCGCGCTGCTGGTGGTGGGGATGGCGAACGCGGTGAACCTGTCGGACGGGCTCGACGGGCTGGCGGCCGGGAGCACGGCGATCGCCGCCGCGGCGCTGGTGGTGCTGACCCAGCGCGCCGGCGCGATCTCGATGGGGATCGTCGCGGCGGCCATCGCCGGCGCCGCGGTCGGGTTTTTGTGGTACAACGCCCACCCCGCGCGGGTGTTCATGGGCGATGTCGGGTCGCAGGGGCTCGGCGCGGCCCTGGCCGTGGTCGGGATCCTCGCGAAGATCGAGATCGCGATGCTGCTCGTCGGCGGTCTGTTCGTCGTGGAGGCGCTCTCCGTGATCCTGCAGGTCACGTATTTCCGGATGACCGGTGGCCGGCGGTTGTTCCGGATGAGCCCGATCCACCACCACTTTGAGTTGGGCGGCTGGACCGAGACCCAGACCGTCGTCCGGTTCTGGGTGTGCGGCGCGCTGCTCGCCGCGCTCGGCGTGGGGCTCGCGTCGTGATCGCGGACGTGGTGCGGCGGCTGCGGGACCTGCCGATTCACGTGGTCGGTCTGTCCGGCACCGAGGGGTCCACCGTGGTGGAGTTCCTGCTGCGCCACGGCCTGACCGCGATCACCGCCCACGACCTGCAGACCCCCGAGACGTTTCCGGACGCGTTCCGGCGCGCCCACGTGTGGATGACGCCGGCCGAACAGGACGCGGCGCTCGGGCGAATCCTCGCCTCGCCGGTCGCGCTTCGCTACCGCGATCGCTACCTCGAAGGGATCGGGGGCGCCGGAATCATCTACACGACCCAGGCATGGTTCCGCCATCCGGAGAACGCCCCGGTCGGGCGCGCGCGGGACCGAGGCGTCCCGCTCAGCAGCATGACCGCGTTGTTCTTCGAGACGGTGCCGTGTCCGATCCTCGGGGTCACCGGCACCAACGGCAAGTTCACCGTCGTGCACCTCGCCGCGGCGATGCTCAAGGAGAGCGGGCGGCCGGTGTTCGAAAGCGGCAACGACCGGACGCACGTGCCAATCCTCTACCGTCTGGACGAGGTGACGGCGGACGCGATCCTCGTGCTGGAGATCAGCAACCGGCAGCTCGTGGGGCTGCCGTACAGCCCCAGGATCGCCGTGATCACGAACCTGGCCCAGCACCACCTCGACGACCACGGCTCGTTTGAGGCGTACGTGGAGACGAAGCGGGGGATCCTCGCGCACCAGTCGCCCGATGACTACGCGATCCTGAACGGCGACGACCCGATCACGCGCGCCCTGGCCGGGAGCGCGCGCGCGCGGACGCTGCTGTTCAGCCGGACCGCCGCGCCCGAGGCGGGCGCGGCGGTGGTGGACGGCGAGATCAGGCTGCGGCTGTGGGGAGGCGAGGAGCGGGTGGGCCCGGCCGCCGCGCTCCAGGTCCCCGGTGCGCACGCGCTGGAGAACGCGCTCGCGGCGGCGCTGGCGGCGCGCGTGGCCGGGGCGCACCCGGAGGCGATCGCCAAGGTGCTGCAGGGATTCCGCGGCCTCCCGTACCGGCTCCGCCTCGTCGCGGAGATCTCGGGGGTGCGCTACTACGAGGACTCGCTTGCGACCAACCCGGCGGCGGCGGCGGCGGCGATCCGCGCATTCGACCGGCCGCTCGTGCTCCTTGCCGGCGGCCACCGGCGCGGGGCGACCGCGCGGGATTTCCGCCCGGTCGCAGACGCGCTCGCAGCGGCGGCGGTCCGCGCGGTCGTTGTGTTCGGCGCGATGGGTCCCACGATCGCGGACGCCGTCCGCGACGCCGGAACCTCCGCCCCGGTCGTCCGGTGCGACACCCTTGAGCAGGCGGTCGCGGCCGCGCACGGACTGGCCCGTCCGGGGGACGCCGTCAGCCTGTCGCCGGCGTGCGAGAGCTTCGACCAGTTCCGGGACTACCGCGAACGCGGCGACCGGTTCTGCGCGCTGGTCGCGGCGCTCGGTCGGGACGCCGCGGCGCCGGACGACGCCGGCCGGGCAGTGGGGAGCCGGACACCGTGGAGCTGATTCACAAGCGGGGCGCCGCGTGGGGGCTGTTTCTCACGGTCCTGCTGCTGAGCTGCATCGGCATCGTGATGGTGTACAGCTCGAGCGCGGTCGTGGCGCAGGCGCAGTACCACGACAGCGCGTGGTTCCTGAAGCGCCAGCTCCTGTACACCGCCATCGGGCTCGTCGCCATGTCCGTGGCGTGGCGGCTGCACTACGCGAAGCTCCGCCAGGTGACGCTGCCGCTGCTCGCCTTCACGTTTGTCGCGCTGCTCCTCGTGCTGCTCCCGCACATCGGGCGCGAAGCCGGGGGGGCGCGCCGGTGGCTCTCCTTCGGGGGGCCGCTGAACTTTCAGCCCGCCGAGATGGCCAAGCTCGCGCTCATCCTGTATCTGGCGAACTTCCTCGCCAACCGCGGGGCGCGCACGAAGGAGTTCAGCGCCGGGATCGTGCCGCCGCTGGTGGTGCTCTGCGCGCTCGCGGTGCCGATCGTGAAGCAGCCCGACCTCGGATCCGCGCTGATCCTCGCGATGGTCACGTTCATCCTGTTGTTCGTGGGGGGCGCGCGCCTCAGCCACCTCTTTGTCCTCGCGGTCGTCGCGGTCCCCGCCGTGCTGGCCGTGATCTTTCACGCGGGATACCGCAGCCACCGGCTGCTGGCGTTCCTCGACCCGTGGAAGGACCCGCGAGGGACGGGCTTTCACATCATCCAGTCGCTGCTGGCGCTCGGCTCAGGCGGCGTCCTGGGTCTCGGACTGGGCTTCAGCCGGGAGAAGTTCTTCTACCTCCCGGAGCGCCACACGGACTTCATCTTCTCGATCATCGGCGAGGAGCTCGGGCTCGTCGGCACCGTTGCCGTCATCGTCTTGTTCCTGCTGCTCGCGACCTGGGGCTACCGAATCACGTCCCGCGCGCCCGACCGGTACGGCGCGCTGCTGGCCTCCGGCCTCACGACGATGCTCGTCGGCCAGGCCGTCCTGAACATCGGCGTCGTGTCGGGCTCGCTGCCGATCACCGGGGTGCCGCTCCCGTTTATCAGCTTCGGCGGGTCGTCGCTCGTGCTGAGCTACATCGCGGTGGGGATGCTGTTGAACGTGTCGCAGTACGCGCACGACGAAGAGCCGGTCGTGGTCTCCCGCCCGGTCCGTCCGGCGCGGGTGCGGCGCCGATCGGCGTGGGCCCGCGGATGAACCTGCTGCTGACGGGTGGGGGGACCGGCGGTCACGTGTACCCGGCGCTGGCGCTGGCGGAAGCGGTCCGCCGCGACCAGCCGTCCACCCGCGTGCTGTTCGCCGGGAGCCGCCAGGGGATGGAGGCCCGGCTCGTGCCTCGTGCCGGCGTCGCCTTCGCCGGGCTCGCGGTGCGTCCGCCCCGCAGCCGCTCGCTGCTTCGAACGGTGGTCGCGCTCGCGACGGGAGCGCTCAGCGTCGGGGAGGCGCTGCTGCTCGTGGCGCGGTTCCGGCCGGACGCGATCGTCGCGACCGGCGGCATCGCGGCGGCGCCCGTGGTGGCGGTCGGCGCCATGCTCCGCGTGCCCGTCATCGTCCTCGACGGCAACGCCGTCCCGGGACGGATCAACCGCGTGCTCGCCCGCTGGGGGCGGGTCGTGGCGGTGGCGTGGGACGACACCGTTCCGCAGGTCGGCGCTCGCCGCGTCGTCGTGACCGGACTCCCGGTCCGGCGCGAGGTGTACGCGACGACCAGGGAGGCGGGGCTCCGGGCGCTCAGACTCGACGCGCGGCGGCGCACCGTGCTCATCCTCGGCGGGAGTCAGGGGGCGGCGAGCCTGAACGCCGCGGCGGCCGATGCCGTCCGCCGGCTCGCCGGGAGAGGCGACCTTCAGGTGCTCCACCAGGTCGGCACCGGCTGGGCGGTCGCCGACGGGGCGGCGGTGCGCGACGACCAGATGGTGGAGGACGTGCGGTACGTGCGGGTGCCCTACGTGGAGCAGATCGGCGCCGCGTACGCCTGCGCGGACCTCGTCGTCAGCCGGTGCGGCGCGACCGCGCTGGCAGAGATCACCGCCGCCGGTGTGGCGGCGATCTTGGTCCCGTATCGGTACGCCGCCGAAGACCACCAGACGCGAAACGCCGCGCCGCTCGTCACCGCGGGCGCCGCGGTGGTCGTGCCCGATGCGTCGCTTGACGGCGAGACGCTTGCCAGGGCCATCGCCTCCGTGCTGGACTCCCCCGGCCGGCTCGCGCAGATGACCGCGTGCTCGCGCGCGCTGGGTCACCGCGATGCCGCAGACGCGGTGCTGGCGCTCGTGGGCAGTCTGGTCCGCCGTCGCGCCACGCGGGAGGTGCACGGGTGATCCCGCCGGGGACCCGGGTCCATTTCGTCGGGATCGGCGGCTCCGGCATGAGCGCGATCGCGTCGGTGCTGCTCGCCCGTGGGTATCCCGTGTCGGGCTCCGACCTCAGGGAAAGCGACGTCACGCGGCGCCTCCGGGCGGCCGGGGCTCGGATCCAGGTCGGGCACGCCGCCGAACACGTCGGCGCCGGCCAGGTCGTGGTGATCAGCCGGGCGGTCCCCGAGGAGAACGTGGAGATCCAGGCCGCGCTCGCGCAGGGCCTGCCGATCATGCACCGCGCGCAGATGCTCGCCTCCCTGATGGAAGGGGTGCGCGGGATCGCCGTTGCGGGGACGCACGGGAAGACGACCACCACCTCGATGGCTGCGATGATCCTGGAGCGGGCCGGGAGCGACCCGACGGTGTTGATCGGCGGCGAGGTGGAGGACTTCGGCGGCAACGCCCGCGTGGGCGCTGGGAAGGATCTGATCGCCGAGGTGGACGAGAGCGACGGCTCGCTGCTGTGGATCGCGCCGCGGATCGCGGTGGTGACCAGTTTGGATGCGACCGACCACCTCGATTTCTACGGCTCCGAGGCGCATCTCGTGGACACGTTCCGGATGTTTCTGGACGCCCTGCCGCCGGACGGGTTCGCGGCGATCTGCGCCGATGCGCCGGCTGGGCGCGACCTCGCCGTGGCGGTCCGCCCGAGGGTGGTGACGTACGGGCTCGAGGCGGGGGCGGCCTACACCGCGCGCGTCGTGGAGATGGCGGGGCGGCGCACGGTCTTCGAGGCGCGGCACGCGGGGACCCCCTTGGGGTTCGTCACCCTGGAGGTGCCCGGCCGCTACAATGTCCAGAACGCGCTGGGCGCGCTCACGGTCGGCGTCGAGCTGGGCGTCCCCTTTCCGGTCTGCGCGCAGGCGCTCGCGGCGTTTCGCGGCGTGCAGCGGCGGTTCACGGTGCGCGGCGACGTCGGCGGCGTCCTCGTGGTGGACGACTACGCGCACAACCCCACCAAGGTGGGCGCGCTGCTCGCAGGGGCGCGTCAGTGCTGGCCAGGCGCCAGAATCATCGCCGTGTTCCAGCCGCACCGCTACACGCGAACCGGAACGGTCGGCGCCCAATTCGGCGCGGCATTCGACTGCGCGGACGAGGTCATCGTCACCGATATCTACGCGGCCGACGAGGCGCCCGTCCCCGGGGTCGACGCGGGGATCGTCCTGCGGGCGGTGGCCGCGCGGCGGCCCGCACGGTTCGTCCCCGACACCTCGGACGTCGCCGCGGCGCTGGAGGACACCGTGCGGCCCGGCGACCTCGTGCTGACGATCGGTGCCGGCGACATCTGGAAGGTCGCCGACGAGTTGGTCGTCCGCCTGCGGCGGCGCGCGGCGGCGGCGCGCGTGCACACTCAGGAGCGGACCGGTGGCTGATCCCCGGCCGCGTCTCGGGGACGCGCCGGCCGCGCCGGATGCGCTCGCCGCGGCGTTGGAGCGTCTCGCGCCGGGCGCGGTCCGACTGAACGAACCGCTCGCGCGCCACGTGTCGTTCCGAATCGGCGGCCCCGCAGACGTGCTCGTGCTTCCCCGCACCGTTGCGGAGCTGTCCCAGGTCGTCGCCTGGCTGTACCGTGCCGGGGCGTCGTTTGTCGTGCTCGGGCGTGGCACGAACGTGCTCATCGCGGACCGCGGGGTGCGCGGCGTCGTCGTGAAGACCGGCCGCGGCCAGGAGGGGCTCCGCATCGACGGGGCCCGG
>Ga0209415_10011984_pt1 | contig 14514 bp, 13 predicted proteins | sample PeaSoiSIISIP2007_FD_187696 | JGI IMG/M metagenome (GOLD analysis project Ga0209415, IMG submission 187696) | Peat soil microbial communities from Weissenstadt, Germany - SII-SIP-2007 (SPAdes) (version 2) | ecosystem: Environmental > Terrestrial > Soil > Wetlands > Peat | place: Germany...
TCGGTGCCCATCGACCAGTTGTTGTGCTTGCCGGAGCCGTTGACGCCGGCGAACGGCTTCTCGTGCAGCAGGCAGACCAGTCCGTAGCGGCGCGCCGTGTTCCGCATCACCTGCATCGTCAGCATCTGGTGGTCGCAGCCGACGTTGGTGCCCTCGAAGACCGGCGCGATCTCATACTGGTTCGGGGCCACCTCGTTGTGGCGGGTCTTGACCGGCACGCCGAGCTTGGCGAGCTCGTCCTCGGTCTCCAGCATGCAGGCCAGGATGCGCTCGGGGATCGAGCCGAAGTAGTGGTCGTCGAGCTCGTGCCCCTTCGGCGGCTTGGCGCCGAAGAGCGTACGCCCGGTGGTCACCAGGTCGGGGCGCTCGAAGTAGTACTGCTCGTCGATCAGGAAGTACTCCTGCTCGGGTCCGACGGTCGTGAAGACGCGGTGGGACTCCTCGTCGCCGAGCAGCCGCAGCGCGTGCAGTGCGGCCTTGGAGAGCGCGTCCATCGAGCGCAACAGCGGGATCTTGTGGTCGAGCGCCTCGCCCGTCCAGGAGGCGAAGGCGGTCGGGATGCACAGCAGCGCGCCGTTGGGGTTCTCCAGCAGGAACGCCGGCGAGGTCGGATCCCAGGCGGTGTAGCCGCGCGCCTCGAAGGTGGCGCGGATGCCGCCGGTCGGGAAGCTCGACGCGTCGGGCTCGCCCTGGATGAGCTCCTTGCCGCTGAACTCCGCGACCGCGGTGCCGTCGCCGTCGGGGCCGTAGAAGGAGTCGTGCTTCTCGGCGGTCGATCCGGTCAGCGGCTGAAACCAGTGCGTGTAATGGGTGGCGCCGTTCTCCAGCGCCCACTCCTTCATCGCCTGTGCGACGGCATCGGCCAGCGAGACGTCCAGCTCGGTGCCGCGCGCGATCGTCGCGCGCAGCTGCGAGTAGACGTGCTTGGGCAGACGCTTGCGCTGCTCGGCGGAGCTGAAGACGTTCGCACCGAAGGTCTGGTTGACCGGCTGGGTGAGGTCCTGGCCGCCGAGGCCCTCGCCGTTGGCGCTCCACTGAGCGGCGGAGACGTTGTGAATACGGGTCCGTGGCATTCCTGGGTCCTCCTGAGGGGTGTCGTGGGTGGTTGTGCGACCGACCGGCTTTGTCGCGCAAGCAACCCGTTGCGAGCAGCGCAGCAGCGCACACCATATGCCCTCGCGCGCGAGGGCTCCTTGTCCGCGTGGCCAAATCAAGTGGCGGCCAACTCGCCCGCGGGTACGAGCGAGGGCGCGTGGCCACCGAGCGCTCCCGCCGTGCTGGGCGCGTGTGGCGAGCACACCGCCGCGAAGGGCGTGCTCGCCGCGCGCTCAGACGAGCACGCTGTCGCGCACCGTGTCCGTGGCGGTGCGCAGGGAGCCGGTCTGCGCTTCGAGCATCGCGGCGAGACTGTGGCGCTGGCGCTCGGTCATCGATCCGATCGTCTTGGTCTCCGTCATCGGCACGCCGGCCAGGAACCGCCGCGCACGCGTATGGCCCCAGCGACGCTGGCTCATCAGGAGCTCCGCGACGGCCATGCTCTCGGCCTCCCACGGAGAGTTGAGGATCACGGTCGCGGCAGTCGTCTCGCCGTCCGTCACTCTGCGCTTGAGCTCGGCGCGCGCGAGGCGCACCTCGTTCGCGCGTTGCAGGGCGCGCATGTGCTGCGGGCCGTAGGCGATCGCTGTCGCTTTCATCTGGGCTCCCCGTCGCTCGCCGTGACGAGCGTCCAAAGGTCGTTTGTTTACGGTGTACGCGCGAGCGCGGGTGGGCCCCCGATGGGCGGCGACGTTGCGGCTGACCGTGGCCGTCGTCTCCCGGGAGCCTGGTCGAGGGCCCTCTCAAAGCCCCCCGTACCTCCGCGCCGAGCGCAGTTGGACGCTACGGCAGCGCCCGCGGGTTGGTCAACAAACTCACCGGCGGCGCGGTCGCTCGGAGCGAGGTTTTTGTGCCGCGCCGATCTTGTGCGCCGACGCACAACTACTTCGAGGGGCCCGGCAGCGGCCCGTGCTCAGCCTCGAAGTCGCGCTTGACGGTCGCGAACGCCTCGAGCGCCCGGTCGATGATCGCCTCGTCGTGCGTCGCCATCACGCTCGTGCGCAGCAGCGCTCCGCCGGGAGGGACCGCCGGGTGCACCGCGACGTTCGTGAACACGCCGGCGTCCCACAGCGCGCGCCACAGGAGCGCCGCCATCCAGTCCTCGCCCACCCGCACCGGCACGATCGGCGTGATGATCGTCTCCTGCTCGCCGGCCGCGTTGGTCACCGGAAACGGCTCGACGACGTCGAAACCGAGCGCATGCAGCCCGCGATTGAGCTGGCGCGCGTTGGCCAGCACGCGCGCCATCAGCGCGCGGCCGTCGTCGGAGCGGATCACACGCAGCGCCGCGAGCGCGGCGCCAACCGCGGCCGGCACGCCAGAGGCGGTGAACAGGAACGCCCGGCTCTGGATCTTGAGGTACTCGATCACATCGGCGTCGCCGGCGACGAATCCGCCGCAGGAGGCGAGCGACTTGGAGAAGGTGCCCATCCGCAGGTCGACCGAGTCCTCGACCCCGAGCAGTTCGGCGGTCCCGGCGCCGCGCGCCCCGAGCACGCCGACGGCGTGAGCCTCGTCCACCATCAGCCGCGCGCCGAACCGCCGGCAGAGATCGACGATCTCGCGCAGCGGCGCGATGTCGCCCTCCATCGAGAAGATCCCGTCGACGACCACCATCACGCCGCCGCCGTCGCCTGCCGCCTTCACCAGCGTGCTCTCCAGCTTGTCCATCCGGTTGTGGCGGAACGCCCGCAGCTTTGCCCGCGAGAGCAGCGCCCCGTCGAGCAGGGAGGCGTGATCGCCGGAGTCCACGACCACGGTGTCGCCGGTCCCCAACAGCGTGGCGAGCGTGCCGACGTTGGCCTGCTGGCCGGTCGTGAAGACGATCGCGTCCTCGGTGCCCATCCACTCCGCCAGCTCGCGCTCCAGCTCGAGGTGAAGCGGTGTCGTGCCGTTCAGCAGCCGCGAGCCGGTCAGGCCGGTGCCGTAGCGGGCGAGCGCGTCGCGCGCGCCCGCCATCACGCGTTCGTCGCCGGTCAGGCCGAGGTAGTTGTTGGAGCCGAGCATGATCCGCGGCGCCCCGTCCATCACGACGATCGGCATCGCCGGCGACTCGACCTCGTGGAAGTACGGCAGGAGCCCCTGATCGCGCGCCGCGCGCAGCAGCAGCACGCGTTCGTGGTCGCGGATCTTGGCGAAGACGTCGGGAGGGCTGGCCATGAAGAGTCCGTCCGAGAACCCCCGCACACGGCGAATTCCCGCACGGACTCTATAGGCTGGCTTCGTGAGCCTCCAGATCCGCCGGGTTGCCGATCGGCGCGACACGCAGCGCTTCATCACGCTCCCCAACTCGCTCTACCGCGACGAGCCCCGCTGGATCGCGCCGCTGCGCTCGGACATGGCAAAGCGCCTGGATCGCGAGCGCAACCCGTTCTTCCGCCACGCCGACGCGGAGTACTTCATCGCCTGGCGCGACGGGCGACCGGTGGGGCGGATCAGCGCCCACATCGACCACCGCTTCAACGAGTTCCAGGACAACCGCTGGGGCCTGTTCGGCTTCTTCGAATGCGAGGATTCGCGCGCGAGCGCAGACGCCCTGCTGGGCGCGGCCGAAGCGTGGCTGCGGGAGCGCGGGCGCGATCTGATGGTCGGCCCGATGGACTTCACGACCAACGACGAGGTCGGCCTGATGATCGAGGGCTTCGAGCGCCCGCCGATCATCCTCTCCAGCTGGCACCACCCCTACTACCGGGGGCTGATCGAGGGCTACGGGTTCGAGAAGGCGATCGATTGGCTGATGTGGAGCCTGCACATCAGCGGGCGCTCGCGGGTTCGCGACGCGATCTGGCGGATGGCCGCCCAGGTCGAGTCCGAGCACGGGATCGTCTGCCGTCCGATGCGAAAGCGCGACCTGGACAACGAGATCACGCGCTTCCTCGAGGTCTACAACGCGGCCTGGGAACGCAACTGGGCGTCGGTGCCGCTGACCGAGGAGGAGGTCCGCCACTACGCCGCGAGCCTGAAGCCGATCCTCGACGAGAACTGGGCCTTCCTGGCGGAGCGCACCGACACCGGCGAGGTGGTCGGCGCCGCGCTGACGCTGCCCGATTACAACCAGGTGCTCGCGCACCTCGACGGCCGCCTGCTGCCATTCGGCTGGGCCAAGGCGCTGTACTGGCGCGGCAAGATCGACGCCGTGCGGGTCTTCGCGCTCGGCGTCAAGCCCGCCTATCAGCACACCGGCGTCGCCGCGCGCTTCTACCAGCTGCACTTCGAGGCGGCCGAGCGCACGCCCCAGAAGGGCGGCGAGATGGGTTACATCCTGGAGACCAACCGCCCGATGAACCGCGCGATGGAGGGGATGGGCGGGGAGATCGTGCGCCGCTTCCGCGTGTATCAAAAAAGCCTCGCCTGATCTGCGAGACTTGCGGCGGTCAGCGCAGCGGAGGGTCTGATGGACGACGAGCAGCCCACATCGATCGAGAGCCTCGACGCCGATCTGCCGGAGATCGTCGACGGGGTCGTCGTGCTCGCCGGCGCGCGCACGCTTGAGCCGGTGCGCGAGGGTCCGCCGCCGTTCGTCCAGGTCGCCGCGGTCGCCGCCACGGGCTTCATGGCCGGCGCCGCCACGGCCGCCGTGCTCGGCCGTCGCCTCTCGCGCTCACAGGCGCGCCGCAGCGCGGCCGCGCCGCTCGAGCCGCGCTCGCCGCGCCAGTTCCCCGCTGGCGAGGTGCTCAGCTCGCAGCGCTTCCTCGTCGACGTGTACACGCTCGCGCGCCGCTAGCAGGCGCTCGATTCCGCCCCCCGGTGCGTCCGCGGCGAGCGCTTCAATGGCACGCCGTGGCTGAGCCTCCCGCAACCGTCGAGCTGCGCGCCGAGTTGGTGCCGCGATGGCCGCTGCGCCTGCCGGGGTCGGGCGCCGACGGTGTGCTCCGCGCCCGCGGCGGCGTGCTCGAGCGCCTGCTGGTGATCGACGGGCGGCCCGTCGTCGTGCGCGCTGCGCAGCCCGGCGGTGCGCGCGTGCTGATCGGCGCCTGGGGGCCGGCGCGGGACTGCTGCGAGCGCGCGATCGAGCGGATGCGCTTCGCGCTGGGAGTCGACGACGAGCTGGCCGCCTTCCACGCCCGCTTTCGCCGCGACCCGCTGATCGGAGGGCTGGTGCGCCGCGTCCCGTGGCTTCGGCCGCAGCGGCGCCCCGATCCCTTCGAGGCGCTGGCCTGGGCGATCTGCGAGCAGCTGATCGAGTACACGCGGGCGGCGGCGATCGAGCGGCGAATCGTGCGCCGGCTCGGGCCGAGGCTCGACGGCGGGCGCGAGGTCACGCTGCGCGGCGTGCCGAGCGCCGAGGTGCTCGCCGGTACGGCGCCGGCGCTGCTCGAATCGTTCGACCTCGCCGCAGGACGCGCGCTCGCCCTGCGGCGCGTCGCGCGCGAGGTGGCCGCCGGGCGCATCGAGCTCGACGGCCCCGAACACGAGCGCGGCTGGCGGCGGCTGGCGGCGCTGCCCGGGATCGGCAGCTGGACGGTCGAGTGTCTCGCGCTGCACGGCCAGGGTCGGCTCGACCAGCTGCCCGCCGGGGACCTCGGCCTGCGCAAGCTGGTCGGCCGGATGCGCAGCGGCGGTGATCCGCTCGCGCGCGCGAGCGAGGACGAGGTGCGCGAGTTCTTCGCCCCGTACGCGCCGTGGGGCGGGCTCGCCGCCTCCTACGCGAGGCGCCTCTGAGGGCCCTATTCGCCCTGGCCGGGCAGGAACTCGTCGGTGATCGCGAGACCGCCGTCCGCGGTGCCGCCCGCCAGCCCCTGCGTACGCAGCCACGCGCCGAAGGTCTGCCAGTCGGCGGGGTTCTGCCAGCCGAACGGCTCGCCCGCGCTGACCGGCGCGCTGAGCGGCGCCAGCTGGGCGAGCAGGGCGCGCTCGAACGCGGCACTGCTCTGAGGGTTGACCTTCGCGAGGGTGGCCGCGATCGCGGCCGGCCTGGCGGCGACCGCGCGCTGCCCGCGCGTCAGCGCCTGCAGGAAGGCGCGCAGCAGCGGGGCGTCGTGGTGTGCCTCACCGACACGCACGACGACCACGAGCCCGCTGTAGGTCGGCACGCCGGCGCGCTGGACCTCGAGCACGCTCGCCTGGCGATGGGCGAGCGCCAGCGAGGCGACATAGGGCGGCCACTGGAAGGCCCACACCGCGTTGGCCGCGCCGCCGCCCAGCAGCGCTTTGAGGTCGCGGGTGGGCGCGGGGTGCACGCTCGCCGGCGTGAGGTGGGCCGTGGCCAGCATCGTGCGCAGCTCCGCCTGCCCGAGCGGATCGGTGAGCCGCGCCATCGTCGCGCCCGCCAGCGCGGCGGCGGTGGTGATCGGCCGGGTCGCGAGCGACACGACAGCGTCGAGCGGCCCGCCGACCAGCGCGCCGATCGCCACCAGCTGCGCGCCCTGGGCGCGGGCCGCGAGCAGCTGCGGCTCGCTGAGGATCGCGACCGCGGCGGCGCCGGACTCCAGCGATCGCAACGGGTGGGCCGGGTGCGTGATCGTGACCGCCAGAGCGCCGAGGCGGAAGTCGCCGTCGGCCGACGCCGCGTACAGCGACGCGTACAGCGCGTTCACCGGTCCCGCGACGGCGACCGTCACCGGCCGCGGGCGCCCGACCGCGGTCCGCGCCTGAAACTCGCCGCAGCCGGCGGACAGCGCGATGGCGATCAGGCTCGCGGCGACGAGCACGCCGCGCCTGCAGAGCTGCTGTCGCATCCCCATCAGACCGCGCCATCGTATTCGCAGGCGCGGCGGTGGGGGCCGCCTTGATCCCCCATCTCATTTTCGGGTGGGTGCATGCACCCACCCGCGGGACGGCGCATGCGCCGTCCCGGCCAGGGCTTTGACGAAGTCCTCCAGCTGGTGCGTGGTCCAGCATTCGAAGACCGTGCAGTGGGGTGCGTAGGCGTCGATCACCGAGTCGCCGTAGTTCCAGTAGAGCCGCGGCTCGGGGTTCAGCCAGAAGGTGCGCCCGGCGCGGGCGGCGACCGTGGCGAAGATGTCGGCCCGCGGGTCGCGGCCGTTGGTGCGAGCGTCGCCGAGCACGATCACCGTCGCGCGCGGGTGCAGGTCGTCCTCGACCAGGCTGCGGAACTCCGACCAGACGCGCCCGTAGTCGGTGTAGCCGGAGACGTCGGCGACGCCCGCATCGGCCGCGATCGCCTCGCTGATCGCGCTGAAGCTGCGTTCGCGCGCGAAGGTGTCGGTGACCTCCGAGATCCGTTCGATGAATACGAACGAGCGCATCCGCCGGAACGAGTCGTGCAGCGCGTGCAGGACCGAGAGGAAGAACACCGACGCGGAGGTGACCGACGTCGAGACATCGCACAGCACATAGATCTCCGGCCGGCGCGGACGGCGCGGGCGGTAGCGGATGACGATCGGCACACCGCCGGTCTGCAGCGACGCGCGCATCGTGCGGCGGATGTCGACGTGGTCGTGGCGGTGGGAGCCGCGGCGCTCGGTGCCCTGGGTCGCGAGCCGGCGGCGCAGCTGCGCGACGACGCGGTGCACGGCCGCGAGGTCGGCTGCCGGGCCGCTCGGCAGCGCACGATCGAGCTCGCCGAGCGGCCGTGAGCGCGGAAGCTCGCCGGTGCGCTCGATCTGTGCCCGCTCCAGCTCGCGGCGCAGCATCGCCTCGAAGCGCCGCAGCGCGTCGGCGGGCAGGCCGTCGCGCCGCGGATCCCCCGGCGGGTAATCCGGCTGGGGGTCGCTGCGCAGGCCGAGCGCGCGGCGGATTCGCTGCACGTCGATGCCGACGACGTTCGAGCCGTCGCCGGCGCGCCCGAGCACCGCGAGCGCGAGGCGGGCGAGGTCGCGCAGGCGGCTCTCGTCGCCGTCGGCAAGGGCCTGCGCGATCTGGGCGCGCAGCTCGTCGAGGTCGATCCGCCCCGCAGGCTCGCCGTCGGCGCCCGCTGCGCCGCCCTCCGTGACGCCGGCCGCGACCGCCTCGGCCTCGGCTGCGCGGAACAGGAAGCGCTCGAACACGAGGTCGAAGACGCGGCGGTCCTCGGGGGACTTGGCGAGCGTCGCGGCGAGGGCGGGCTGGAAGGTGGCGCGCTCGCGCCAGTCGATCTCGCCGAGCACCGCGAAGGCGTCGAGCAGCTCGGAGGTGCCAATCGCCACGCCCTCGGCCCGCAGCGCGTCGCCGAGTGCGAGCAGCTGCTCGTCGAGGCTCACTCGTGGACCGTCACGCCGACGCGCTGCGCGACCAGCTCGATGTCTGTGCGGTGCTTGACGATCACCGACATCGTCTCGTTGAAGGTGTCGGCGTCGATGTCGCTGCGGCCGAGCAGCAGCAGCGCCCGCGCCCAGTCGATCGACTCGGCGATCGAAGGCGGCTTCTTGAGGTCCAGCTCGCGCACCATCGCGACGGTTTCGACGAGCTTGCGCGCGACCGCCTCGGCGAGCAGCGGCGCGTGCAGGCGCACGATCTCGAGCTCGTGCTCGAGCGTGGGATAGTCGAGCCACAGGTACAGGCAGCGGCGCTTGAGCGCCTCGGTCAGCTCACGCGAGTTGTTGGAGGTCAGGATGACGATCGGCTGCGAGACCGCGGCGATCCGTCCGAGCTCGGGGATCGTTATCTGGAAGTCCGACAGCAGCTCGAGCAGCATCGCCTCGAACTCCTGGTCGGTCTTGTCGATCTCGTCGATCAGCAGGACGACCGGGAGCTTGGAGGAAATCGCCGCCAGCAGCGGGCGGGCGAGCAGGAACTCCTCGCCGAAGATGTCGTTCTGGACCTCCGCCCAGCCGGCTCCGTCGGCCTCGGCCTGGATGCGCAGCAGCTGCTTGCGGTAATTCCACTCGTACAGCGCCTTGGCCTCGTCGAGCCCCTCGTAGCACTGCAGCCGCACCAGCTCGCGCCCGAGGAAGGTCGCCATCGCCTTGGCCAGCTCGGTCTTGCCGACCCCCGCCGGGCCCTCGACGAGCACCGGCTTGTGCAGGCGCGTCGCGAGATAGGCGACCAGCGCCGTCGATCCGCCCGGCAGATAGCCGGCTGCGCGCAGGCCGTCGGCGAGTGCGTCGACCGATTCGGGGAGCGCGTCCGTCATCGACGCCCAATCATTGCAACGCCGGCGCGCTAGCGATCGTCGGGTTCGCCCGGCAGCTCGAACGACAGCTGCTCGGCGTCCTCACGCGTGACGCCGCGGTGCTCGCGCGGCGGCTCGTCGGCGGGCCGGTGGTCCGGGCGGCGCGGCGGCTCGCGGTCACGCTCGTGCTCGCGGGCCGTGCGCGGCGCCTCGGCGAGGACGGGGCGCTGGCGGTTGCCCTCGCGGCGTGCCGGGCGCAGCTTGCGCAGGTGGACGGTCGGGTCGTCGGCCAGCGCCGGCTCGGCGCGGTGCGCGCGGCGCATCGCGACGCCGGTGTAGGCGAGCCAGATCGATGCGAACAGGGCCATGAAGATGCCCCACTGGATGCCGGTTGTGAGCAGGCCGTTGCGGCCGCTGGTCAGTGAGGACTTGTCGAGCATCCGGTAGAAGACGAGGACCGCCGCCCAGGCGCCGGCGAGGGCGATCACGGGGCCGTCGCCGCCGGGGAGATGGAAGGCGCGGCGCTCGCCGCGCGCGAACAGCAGCGCGAGCACCGCGACGCTGAGGAGCAGCACCGCCAGCTCCACGAATGAGAAGGCGCCGAACGCCGTCAGGGTCACGCTCGCGCTGGTGGACTTCTTGCCCAGCGAGACCGCCGTCTCGCTGTACCAGGGAAGGAACATCGTGAGCCACAGCGAGAGCGCGGCGAGCGCCGTCAGGCGCTGCTCGCGCGCGAGAGCCCGCCAGGCCCGGATGACGCGGATCACCCCGTTGGGAGCGGTGCGCGCGGCGGGCTGCCCGCCGGCCGCCATCAGGCGGTGACCGGCGCGGCGTCGGCGAGGCGGGCGCAGAGCAGTTGCACGTCGGCGTCCCCGATCGGGCGCAGCTGACCCTGGAAGGCGAGCTTCCAGTGCTCGCGCGGCCATTTTCGGATGTGGTCGAGCTGGTCGACGAGCGTCTCGGCGGCGATCCAGGCGGGCTCCTCGAGCACCCACTCGGGCTCGGCCGGGAAGCGCCAGGGGTAGGGGTCCGGCTTGCCGGCCTTGCCCGGCCAGATCGGCGTGCGGTCCTCGAACAGCTCGCCGACGATCCGGGCGCTTGCCGCGAACGCCATCACGCCGGTGACGTAGAAGACGATCCTGTCACCCTGCTCGATCTCCAGCGCCTGGCGGCGGCGGCGCTCCTTCAGGCCGATCACGCTGAAGCCGTGCGCGCGCGTCGCGGCGAGGTTCTCCGGCGAGCCGGTGAGTATCCAGGTCCGCTCGGGCACCGGCTTCGATTGTACGCGGGGCTCAGCCGCTGGGCTTGTGGCGCCTGTGGCGCGGCGGAGTGAGAATCGTCACCGCGGCGGTCGCCTGCCCGTGGTTGCCCGCGAGGTCGACCGCGCTCAGCGTCACCGTCCAGGAGCCCGGGTGCGGCGGACGCCAGGTGAGAGCGTGCGATCCGTGTCCGAGGCTCAGCGTCGTCTGCGACACGACACGTCCGCCGTAGGCGACGGCGAAGTTCACCGTCGAGACCTTTGAGATCGTCATCGGCACGCGTGCGACCCGCGTCGCGGGCGTGCTTGCCAGATGTGAGATCCGGATCACCGGCGGTTGCCGCAGATCCGCCCTGAAGCTCGCCGCGGCCGTGCAGAAGACGTCGTTGGGGTTGCCGGTCGGTCCGGTCGCGCCGGTCGGACCCGTCGCGGCGGTCGTGCCGGTGGCGCCGGTCGAGCCGCCGAACGGAGTGCCGCCCGTTCCCACCGTGCCGGTCGCTCCGGTCGTACCCGTTGATCCGGTGGCGCCCGTACTGCCGGTGGTGCCGGTCGTGCCCGTCGTCCCGGTCTGCGGTTGGAGGCCGAGGATCGCGAGCGCAGCCGGAGTCGTCTCGTGCGTCTGCGAGCAGAGGTTGACGAGGAAGCCGGTCAGCAGCTCGTGGTAGCTGAGCGTGGACTCCGAGTACTGGTCGTAGAGCGACCAGTAGCCGGTGTTGTAATGCGGCACGTCGATGATCGCCTGCGCGTCTCCGGCCCGGAACAGCGCGGCGGCGAGCGTGTCGCCGGTGTTCGCCAGATCGAACAGCCCAACCAGCGACTGGATGAAGGCGTTGAGCACGTACTCGTGTGGCGCGAAGCTGTAGATCAGGTAGCGCGCGCCGGCGGTCGTCGGAGAGCGGATGCCGGTCGGCGGCGCTGCGCTGAAGATGCCGAGCGCCTCATGCGCATCGGCGAGATAGGCGGGAACCTCGAGCGTGGCGCCGGCGCTCGCGAACGCCTCCACCGCGGTCCCCTCGGTGATCGCGCTGACCCACGGAGGGGCGCCCCCGTCGAAGCTGAAGTCGTACTCCCAGGCGATCCCGGAGCCACGCACGGCGGCCAGGTCGATCGCCTGGTCCAGGAGCGCCTCGAGTGCGTCGTAGTTGTGGGTGTCGTAGAGGCCGTTGGCCGACCCGAACGTGCCAAGCCACTGGATCTCGATCCCCTGGCCGGGGTAGTACTCCCAGACCAGCCCGCTGCCCGGGAAGCCGACCCGCTGGTAGGTCGAGAGCAGCGGGCCCGTAGTCCACCACTGACGGTTGGCGGCGAGCGTCACGACGAGCTCTGGCAGGCGCGAGGGCGTCAGCTGGCCGGAGTGGGCGATCGCCGTCAGGTTGGCAAGGACCGCGCCGAGCTCCGCCCTGCGGGTGCCGCTGAGCCGCTTGTAGGAGATCCGCGCCGCGATCCAGCCCGCGCGGTCGGAGGCCGCGGTCGCGGCCGGGATCTCGCGCCTGGCCGCGAGCGCCGCGATCGCCTGCGCGAAGGTCAGGCCGGACCGTGCTGCGGCCCCCGCTGCCGGGGTCGCCGGCACGGCCGCGGGAGCGTGCGCCGACGCCGCCTGCGCGAGGCTCGCCACGGTGTGGAGGTGGCCTGAGTCGAGCACCAGCTCGAGCTGCGTGTACGGCGTGCGGGCCGGCGTCGCGCGCTGCGAATCGGCGGCGACGCGGTCGGCGGCGGCGAGGCCGGCGAGCGCCAGCGACGCGCCGGCGAGGGCGAGGCGCGTCAGATAGCGCGTGCTAGCCTGCATGATCATGAGCCGCGTCGGTCGTGCATCCGCCTGGCCACTTCGACGCCTCGCCATCATTCCCCTCGCGACGACCGCCGCGATCGCCGTCGCGGCCTGCGGCGGCGGCGGTCACGCGAAGTCCGCGGCGGCCCTCGCGACGCCGGCTCAGCTCGTCTCCCAGTCCTTCTCGGCGAGCGACGCGGTCAACTCCGGGCAGATCTCGCTCTCGCTCGCGCTCAGCCTCGACGGCATCAAGGCGCTGGGCGGCAAGCCGATCGCCCTCGATGTCTCCGGACCGTTCCAGCGCGGCGCGGGCGGCGTCTCGACCGACCTCCAGGCAACCGTGTCGGTGGCCTCCTCGAACGCGAAGATCGGCATCGACAAGATCGGCAGCGCCATCTACCTGGGACTCGGCGGCACGTTCTATGCGCTGCCGGCGAAGCTCGGTTCCGGCGCGACCGGCGCGACCGGCGCGAGCGGCGCGAGCGGCGGCTCGGGGCTGCTCGGCGGCCTTGGCATCCACCCGAGCACGTGGCTCACCGATCCGCACAACGTCGGCCAGAAGCGGGTGGGCGGGGTGCTCACCGACCACCTTCGGGCGCAGATCGACGTGGCCAACGTGCTGAACGACGTCTCCAAACTGATCGCGTCGAGCGGCTCCGGCGCGTCCAGCACCTCCACGAGCACACTCGCGCTGCTGGAGTCGGCGGTCACCACCGCTGAGGTGGACATCTACACCGGCGTCGACGACCACGTGGTGCGCGAGTTCGACCTCGACATCGCGTTCAGCGTGCCCGCGATCGCCGCGGGCGCGATCGACGGCCTCACCGGCGGCTCGCTGACGCTCGACGTCACGCTGACCAACCTCAACCAGCCGCAGACGATCGCCGCTCCGGTCAACCCCCAGCCGTCGTCCAAGCTGCTCAACGGCGTGTTCGCGCTGGAGAGTCGGTTCGGATCGCTCGCGTCGCTCGCCGCCGGTCTGTCCGGCGGGTCGAGCTTCGGCGGCCTGCTGAAGGGGGCGGCCGGCACGAGCGCGACCAGCGCCAGCGCGACCAGCAGCAGCGCGACCAGCAGCAGCGCCACCAGCAGCAGCGCCACCGCCAGCGCGCCCAGCGGCTGAAGGTGATCTGACGCCCCGGCCGTCGTCCAAGCTCTGCAGCCGACGAGCGGTTGCCCGGCCGGCCCGCAACAGGGCCGTGGGCTCGCCCCGCCGGGAGTTCGGTCCCACAGTGGAAAGGTCGCAACGATGGTGGATTTCACGCTGAGCGACGAGCAGCTCGCGCTCCGCGAGCTGGCGCACGACTTCGCCGAGAAGGAGATCCGGCCGGTCGCCTGGGAGTACGACCGCGAGGGCACGTTCCCCGAGGCGATCATCGAGAAGGCCTGGGGTCTCGGTCTGATGAACACCCACATCCCGGAGGCCTACGGGGGCTCCGGCATCGGCTACCTCGACGGCGCGATCATCGAGGAGGAGCTGTCGTGGGGCTGTTCGGGCATCCAGACCTCGGTCGGCTGCAACGGGCTGGCCGTCACGCCGCTGCTGGTCGCCGGCTCCGAGGAGCTCAAGCGCGAGTATCTCGGCCGGCTGACGCAGGCGCCGCTGCTCGCCTCGTTCTGCCTGACCGAGCCCGACGCCGGCTCGGACGTCGCGGCGATGAAGACCCGCGCGGTGCGCAAGGGGGACCGCTGGGTGATCAGCGGCTCGAAGTGCTTCATCACCAACGGCGGCTACGCCAACTTCTACACCGTGTACGCGAAGACCGACCCGCAGGCCGGCCACCGCGGGATCTCGTGCTTCGTCGTGCCGCGCGACGCCGGCGTGATCGTCGACGGGCACGAGGACAAGATGGGGCAGCGCGCGTCGAACACCGCGACGATCACCTTCCCCGACGTCGAGATTCCCGCCGACCACCTGATCGGCGAGGAGAACGCGGGATTCAAGATCGCGATGATGACGCTCGACCGCACGCGGCCCGGCGTCGCCGCGATGGCGACCGGGATCGCGCGAGCGGCGTTCGAGTTCGCGGTCTCCTACGCGCGCGAGCGCGTGACCTTCGGCGTCCCGATCGCGATGCACCAGGCGATCCAGTTCATGATCGCCGACATGGCGACCGACATCGAGGCGTCGCGCCTGCTGACGTGGAAGTCGGCCGTGGAGCTCGACCAGGGCCGGCGCAACACGCTGCTCTCCTCGCACGCCAAGCGCTTCGCCGCGGACGCCGCGATGCGGGTCGCGACCGACGCCGTACAGGTTTACGGCGGCTACGGCTTCATCAAGGACTACCCGGTCGAGAAGCTGATGCGCGACGCGAAGATCATGCAGCTGTACGAGGGCACCGCCCAGATCCAGCGGATCGTGATCGCGCGCGAGGGGTCGAGCACCTCGCGCGGCTGAAGGCG
>Ga0209415_10011985_pt1 | contig 14514 bp, 15 predicted proteins | sample PeaSoiSIISIP2007_FD_187696 | JGI IMG/M metagenome (GOLD analysis project Ga0209415, IMG submission 187696) | Peat soil microbial communities from Weissenstadt, Germany - SII-SIP-2007 (SPAdes) (version 2) | ecosystem: Environmental > Terrestrial > Soil > Wetlands > Peat | place: Germany...
GGATTCCGTTCGACTTGCATGTGTTAAGCACGCCGCCAGCGTTCATTCTGAGCCAGAATCAAACTCTCCATCAAGATTTCCTCGGGACCGAAGTCCCTCGAGAATCAGAGAGCCAGATCGGCGACTCTAATACCGACCTGACAACAACGAGTTACCACGGGGTGGCCTCGTTGCCTACTTCTTTTTGACGAACGACGCGTCCGGTTAGATCCGTCCATCGTCGCCCGTACTGGCTTTTGGCTCTCGTTCTTCCGTTTTCAAGGAGCGACGTCGCACACGACCGAAGTCGGAGGTACGACATTCACCGACCCAGGTTTCCCCGGGATTCTGCCGCCGGTTACCCCGGCAACAGGGATGCCCACCCTATCAGCGTGGTTCGATCGGGTGCAACTGCACCCGACGCCTTCACCGCGGTGGGACCTCAATGCTAGCAGAGTCCGAGCAGGGCTGATGACGGGCCGGCGGGCTCAGAGCTTCGCGCGCGCGGCGGCCACCGCGTCGTCGAGTCGGCGCTTCTGCGCGGGAGCCGCGTCGGGGCCGGACGCCCCCGGCGAGCGCCGCCGCTTGAGCGCCTGGCCCGGTTCAAAGAGCGTCGTGAACCGGCCCGCCTCGTCGTGACCCGCCACGACCTGGGAGAATGCCTGGCCCGAGTCCAGCGACTCGCTCACCCATTGGCCCACGCGCTCGTGCGCTTGACGGAACGGTTCGCCGCCCTCCACCATCATCTCGGCGAGGTCGACGGCCACGAGGTACTCGTCCGCGGCCGCGCGCGCCGCCACCTCCGCGTGGAAGTCGAGCGACCGGTACGCGCCCGCCATCGCTCGAAGGACGAGCCGTACCTGGCGCAGCGAGTCCAGCAGGGGCTCCTTGTCCTCTTGGAGGTCGCGGTTGTAGGTCAGCGGCAGGCCCTTCAGCGTGACGAGCAGCGAGGTCAGGTTGCCGATGAAGCGTCCGCTCTTGCCTCTCGCCAGTTCGGCGACGTCACTGTTCTTCTTCTGGGGCAGCATCGACGAACCCGTCGTGAACTGATCGCCCAGCGTGGCGAATCCGAACTCCGGACTGGTCCAGAGCACCAGCTCCTCGCCCATTCGCGAGAGGTGCACGCCCAGGAGCGCGACGTCAAAGAGGATCTCGGCCACGTAGTCGCGATCGCTCACGGCGTCCATGGAGTTGGCGACGGTGCCGGCGAAACCCAACATCTGCGCGGTCCGCTGCGGGTCGATGGGCAGTGACGTTCCGGCGAGCGCCCCCGCACCGAGCGGCGACAGGTTCAGGCGGTTGCGAGCGTCGAAGAGTCGGTCGACGTCACGCAGGAGTGACCAGGCGTGAGCGAAGAGATGATGGCTCAGAAGCACCGGCTGGGCGCGCTGCAGGTGGGTGTAGCCGGGCAGACACGAGATCGGATCTCGCCCGGCTACGTCCATCAGCGCGTCGACCAACTCCAAGACGCTCGAAGCAACACCGGTCGCCGCGTCGCGGGTGAACAGACGCAGGGTTGTCGCGACTTGGTCGTTGCGGCTGCGCGCCGTGTGGATCTTGGCGCCCACGTCGCCCGCGAGCTCGGTGGCTCGGCGTTCGACCGCGGTGTGGACGTCCTCGTCGTCAGCCCCGCGCACAAAGACCCCGCGATCGAATTCGGATTCGATGTCGTCGAGCACCGCGAGCAACTGGTCGAGCTCGCTGTCATCCAGAAGACCCGCCTCGGCCAGGCCCCGAACGTGCGCCTTCGTCCCCACGATGTCGTAGTGGTACAGGACGTGGTCGAACGAGTAGCTCTCCGACAGCTCCCAGAGGGACTGCGCCATCGACGACGTGAACCGCCCGCTCCAGAGCGTCATGGCGCGGGCGGCGTTGGGTTCTTCGCGCCCTGGCGCGCGGCCCAGGTCTTGATGCCGAGTCCGTAGATCCTCACGAAACCTTCAGAGTCCGCGTGGCGGAACGAGTCGGCCGCGTCGTAGGTCGCCAGCCCGTAGTCGTAGAGCGCGACGGGGCTTCGGCGACCGACGATCCGCAACAGTCCGGGCGGCTCGAAGCGCAGACGTACGTCGCCGGTGACGTGACGCTGCGTCTCGGCGATGAAGGCGTCCAGCGCCTCCTTGAGCGGGGAGAACCACATGCCGTCGTAGACGAGTTCGGCCCAACGTGGCTCGAGTCGCGCCTTTTCGTGTTGGACGTCTCGCTCCAACGTGAGGTCCTCGAGGTCCGCGTGGGCGGCGATCAAGGCCAGCGCGGCCGGACACTCGTACACCTCACGGCTCTTGATGCCCACCCGCCGGTTCTCGACCATGTCCAACCTCCCAAAGCCCGTAGCGCCCGCGCGGTGGTTCAACGTCGCGATGAGCGACGCGAGGCCCATCGCCTGGCTGTCGATGGCCACCGGCACGCCCGCCGTGAACGACACCGTCAGTTCGACCGGCTCAGAGCTGCTCACTCGTGTCAACGTGTAGGGATCCGTTGGCGGCGTCACCCACGGATCCTCTATCTCCCCGCATTCGATGGCCCGGCCCCAGAGGTTCTCGTCGATCGAGTAGATCTTCTCGCGGGTCGCCCCGATCGGTATCTCCCACTTCGCCGCGTAGTCCACCGAGTCGTGCCGTGACATCCCCCAATTGCGCGCAGGCGCGAGAACCTCCAGGTCGGGGGCCAGGGCCCGGGTCCCGACCTCGAAGCGCACCTGGTCGTTGCCCTTGCCGGTGCAGCCGTGCGCGACCGCCTGGGCAGAGAACGCGCGCGCCTGTGCGACGAGGTGGCGCACGATGACCGGGCGCGACAGCGCCGACACCAGGGGGTACTTGCCCTCGTATCGAGCATTGGCGGCGATCGCCTTCGCGCAGAACTCCTCGGCCATCTCGTCGCGGGCGTCGGCCACCACGCACTCAATGGCTCCCGCGGCCCGAGCCCTGGCCCTGATCGAGTCGAAGCCCTCGGAACTGTCCGGGTCCTGACCCACGTCCACGAGGACGCAGACGACTTCCACTCCCCACTCTTCGATCATCCATCGCACCGCCACTGACGTGTCAAGTCCGCCGCTGTAGGCGAGGACCACTCTCTTGGCCATGGCTACTTTCCCTTCTTGCGCGGCGACGGTTGCTCAAGGCCAGCCAGCTGCCGGAACTCGTTGGCCAGGGTCGCTCCGCTGCGGTTCTCGTTGGCGATGACCAGGAGCGTGTCGTCGCCGGCCACACTGCCCAACACACCGTCCAGGGCGCTGCGATCGAGTGCCGAGGCCACGACGTGGGCACAGCCGGGCGGCGTGCGAATCACGACCAGGTTGGCCGAATTGTCGACCGACACGACCCACTCGCCCATCATGCGGCGCAGGTGCTCCAGGGGCGCCGAGCTCACCTTGGGACCGGAGGAGATGACGATGCGGCGGGCTCCGTGCTCGTCACGGATCTTGATGGTCCCCAACTCCTGGAGGTCGCGGGTCACCGTGGCTTGCGTCGCCGAGAAGCCCTCGGTCTGCAGACGCGTCACGATCTGCGCCGCGGTCGATATCACGTTTCGTTCCAGGAGCTCGGTGATGCGGTGTTGACGTTGCGTCTTGGTCATGTGTCCTCTCCGTTCATCCATCGCAAGGCGCCGACCATGGCGGATCGGCGGTGCCACACTTGGCGCCACACGAGTGACCGGACCCCGTCGAGGACCTCATCGGTGATCTCGTCACCGCGGTGGGCCGGCAGGCAGTGCAAGACGACCGCGTCCGGCGCGGCGCGTGAGAGCAGCGCCGCGTCCACCCGGAAGGCCGCGAGGTCGTGACGGCGCGCGGCGGTCTCTCCCTCCGAGCCCATCGAGACCCAGGCGTCGGTGTAGACGGCCTCGGCGCCAGCGACGGCGTCCTCGGCGCTATCGCAGAGTCGGAGTTTCCCACGGGCGACCGGGGCGAACGGGTCCTCGTCGCCGCCCGCGGCCAGCTGGTATCGCGCTGGCGCGCCGACGGACACGTCGACTCCCACTCGCAGCAACGCCACGGCCAGAGAGCGTGTCACGTTGGTCGCGTCGCCCACGTACGCCACGGACAGACCGTGCAGGCCGGCGACGTCGCCGCCCGCAAAGTGCTCCGCCAAAGTGAGGACGTCGGCGACCGCCTGCGTAGGGTGCGCCACATCACTGAGGAGGTTGACCAGGGCCATGCGGTCGTTGGTGGCTCGGGTGATGCGCGCGAAGACCCCGTGGTCCCTCACCCGTAGAGCGGCGATTGAGTACATCTCGCTCAGTGTGCGTCCGATGTCCTCGGCCGACTCTCGTCGGTCAAGACCGATCTCGTCGTCGCTGAAGAAGGTCGCGTAGCCTCCGAGCTCGTGCACCGCCACCGAGCACGACGCCCTGGTGCGAAGACTGGGCCGCTCGAAGACCAGGGCAACGCCTTGGCCCTGTAGGGCCTGGTCATCCAGCGGCGCCGTGGCGAGTTCCAGGACGCTCCGATACGCCGAGTCGTCCAACCCGCTGATGGTCACCAGGTGCCGGGTCACGCGACGACCTCGGTCACCACGGCCACCCCCGCCAGGGTGTCGCGCAGCGCGTGTGAACGCGCGCCGTTGGACATCGTCACGGCGCCCGCACCGCCACTCAGGGCGTCCAGGGCGGCGCGGAGCTTTGGCCGCATCCCCTCTCGCGCCCGGTCTGACTCCAGCATCGATGCCGCCTCCTCGCGCGTCAGTCGGGTGACGCCACTCGTCGGATCGTCCGGATTGGCCCTGACCTGATCGACGTCGCTCAGCAGGACCAGGGCGTCCGCGTCCAGCGCCGCGGCCAGAGCGCCAGCGGCCGTGTCGGCGTTGACGTTCAACAGCGAGCCCGTGTCGTCGTTCGCGATCGGAGACACGATCGGGGTGACGCCGAGAGACCACAGACTCGTCAGGAGTGCGGTGCGAACGATCGGGGCACCCCCGACCCTCCCCCACGCCGATCCCAGCGCCGCCGACGTCAAGAGACCATCGTCGCTGCCCGAGAGACCGACGGCCCGCACACCGGCTCGAGTGAAGGCCGCGACGATCTGCACGTTGACCAGTGACAGCGCCATCGCCACCGCCGCCATGGTGTCGTCATCGGTGACGCGCAATCCCTCGCGAAACGCCGGGGCGCGCCCCAGACGGCCGAGCAGATCCGCAATCTGGGGCCCGCCGCCGTGGACGATGACGCACTCCGTCCCTTCGGAGCGCAGGAGCGAGACGTCACGGGCCAGATCGGCGAGGACCGGCGCGTCGGCATCAAGACGGTCGAGCGCGTGTCCACCCATCTTGACGACCACCCGTCTCACGGCGTTACGCCCGTCAGGGGCAGGCCGTCCCTCTCGTCACGGCCCGTGACGACGTTCCACGCCTGCACGGCTTGGCCGGCCGCTCCCTTGATCAGGTTGTCGAGGGAACTCAGCGCCATGAGCCAGCCGGTGCGCTCGTCCACCCGAGCACTGACGAAGCACAAGTTCGACCCCACCGGATCCTTCAACGTCGGCGGCTCGTTGGACACGACAATGAACGGCTCATCGTGATAGGCCCCGCGCAGCAGCGAGAGGGCGGCGAGGGTGTCGAAGCCGTCCGCGGTGACCCGTGCGTACGCGGTCACCAAGAGGCCCCTGCTCGTCGGCACCAGGTGGGGCGTGAACAGTATCTGGGCGTCGAGCTCCTGTTCCATCTCGGGCGTGTGACGGTGATTCTGCAGGCCGTAGGCCTCGGCGTTGGCCGCGAGCCGGGAGAAGTGGAGCAGGTCGCTCGTCTGACGTCCGGCGCCCGACGCTCCGCTCAACGCATTGACGACGATGCCGGAGCGCTCGATGACCCCCGCGTCGATGAATGGGCCGAGGGCCAGGGAAGTCGCCGTGGGATAACACCCCGGCACGGCGACGAGCGTGGCACCCGCGAGCTCCGCACGGTGTCGCTCGACGAGTCCGTAGACCGCGCTGGCCAGCAGCCGCGGGGCGCGATGCTCGGCGCCGTACCACGCGGCGAACGTCACTGGATCCTTGAGTCGGAAGTCCGCCCCCAAGTCGAGGACGGTGACGCCGCTCTCCACCAGGCGCGGCACCACGTCTTGGCTCTCACCATGGGGCAGGGCCACGAATGCGACGTCGACGTCGCCGCTCAGGGCATCGTCGGTCGAGGAGAACTCCAGTCTGGGGTACGCCGCCGCCAGGGCGGGCACGTGGTCAGCGACGCGCTTGCCCACGCTGGACGCACCCGTCGCGACGACCACGTCCAGATCGGGGTGCGACGCCGCCAGGCGCAACACCTCCGATCCGGCGTATCCCGACGCTCCCACCACGGCCGTCCGCATTCTGCCATTTTATGCACACACTCTGGGTTTTATGCAAATGGCCCGGTGCGCCGCTAGGCTGGCGGCGTGTCGCGCCGTGGATGGACCCTCTTCATCGCCATGTCGATCATCTGGGGCATCCCGTACCTGTTGATCAGGGTGGCCGTTCGACATATGGATCCCGGCGTCCTCGTGTTCTGCCGGACCCTGCCGGCGGGTCTCTTGCTCACGCCCCTGATACTCAAGCGTCACCAGGTGGGGGCCATCCGGGACAACTTCCGGTGGATCGCCACCTTCGGGGTCGTGGAGTTCGGCATTCCCTGGTACTTGATGTCCACGTCGGAGCGTCACCTCACGAGCTCTCTGACCAGTCTGATCATCTGCGCCGTGCCGCTCTTCGCGATCGTGGCCCAGCGCTTCCGCCGTACCGAGGAGCGGGTCACGGGTCGACGACTCCTAGGGCTCGGCGTGGGCGCGGTCGGCGTGGCCCTGCTCGTCGGGCTCAGCGTGAGCGGAGGCTCGTTCACGTGGATTGGCTTCATGCTCCTCGTCTGCGTGGGGTACTCCGTGGGACCCCTGATCCTGGCCTCCAAGCTCCAGGACGTGCCCGGCGTCGCGGTGGTCGTCGGGGCCACGCTGACGATCGCCGTCCTCTGGTCCCCCTGGGCTCTGACACATTGGCCCCACGCCGCGACGGGCGAGACCTGGGCTTCGGCCGCCGCGCTCTCCGTCGTCTGCACCGCCGGCGCCTTCATGGTCTTCTTCGAGCTCGTCCGCGAGGTCGGCGCCACGCGCAGCGTCGTCGTGACCTACCTGAACACGGCTCTCGCCGTCATGCTCGGCATCACGTTCCTGCACGAGCCGCTCACCGCGGCCATCCTGGCCGGATTCCCCCTCGTCCTGGTCGGCAGCGTCCTCGCCACCACTCCCACTGGCGGAGTTGAGTCACGAGACCTCGAACTCGCCTGAGACGCGGATGTCGCCACCCACAAGCAGCCATACGCGGGAGCGGCTCGACACCAACTCGACGACGTCGCCGTACTCGATGGCGCCGTGGTGGGTCACGCTCGCCCCGCACGTCCCCGTCGGGATCACCTCGGCCACGGCGGACCACACCGCCGCGTTGTTGACGTGACCGATCACGTCGAGGTCGCTTCGCCGAACCGCCCACTCGCGTCGCGCGGCATCGGTGTCCACTGGCGGCGTCGTCACCCGACCGGGGACACGTCGACCAGCGGCTGCTGAACCGTACACGTCGAAGAACTCTGGACGGACCCGGCGCGGACGGCCCTCCTCGTCAATCGGCACCCACAGTGAGGCCGCCTCGATCAGGACCGTGCCCTCAACTCCGACGTCGGTGCGACGCTCGGCCCACGCGGCCCCCGTGCCGCCGCACCAGGTCGTCAACGTGACCGTGTCAGCAAGCCGGGGCCATCGATCAGCCTCGCGGAGCCGCCACGACGTGCGCCGGGCCACCCACACGTCATCCGACACGATTCCCGCATCGGCCCAGTCGTCGCTGCCCGCGTCCTGGAGGAAGCGCGCCAGCCCGTCCACCCGGAGGCGCCCGTCGATGCCCGCGTCGCTCAGCCGAACCGGCCGCGACGACGAGAAGGTGCGACCGTGCTGAGGGCGCTCGACGAACTCGACCATCGTCTCAACCTAACGTTCGCGGACAGAGCGCCGTCAACGCAGTTGCGCGCCGAGCGCCGCTGCGGCGTCGATCAATCGTCGCCGGTGATCCCCGATCTCCGACTCGGTCAGCGTCGCGTCCGGCGATGAGAAGCTGACGCGAAACGCGAGACTGCGCGCACCGGTGAAGTGAGCCGGGTCCGTGTACGCATCAAACAGCTCGACGCGCTCGACCAGGGCACTGGCGGTCCGCAGGGCTTCAGCGAGATCGGCGGCCGCGAGGGAGACGGGCGTGACGAAGGCGAGGTCAACGCCAGCGCTCGGGTACCGACTCGGCACCACGACCTCCTGACGGCGACGGGTCGCGCGCCCGGAGTCGACCAATGCGTCGAAGTCGAGGTCCACCAGTCCGATCCTCCGATCGGCGGTGGGCACGAGACGTGCGACCACCTCGGCGTCGGCCTCCCCCACCAGTCCGAGGGTCGAACCGGAGGCCGCGTCAACCATTGAGGCCGTGCGCGTGGGGTGCCACCCTGGTGGAGGATCGTCGAGCCGGCGCGCGACAACCCGTTCCAGTCCCAGGCGTTCCGCGAGAACCGACCACAACGCCACCGCCCGTGGCGCGTCGTCACCCGGCCGCCCCAGCAGGACCGTCACCCGCTCGTTCTCCTGCGGCAGCGAGAGTGACACCGAGCCGCCGACGCCGCCGCGGGCCACGTGCGGCTCGGCGGCCTCCGTGGGATGCACGAACACGGTGCCGATCTCCGCGAGCACGACGTCGCCGGTCCCGCGTTCGAAGTTGCGGCCCCACGCCTTCACGAGTCCCGTGATCAGGGTGGCTCGGAGCACCGATTCGTCCGCGGACAGCGGGTTCGTGACCCTCACCCGCGGCCGGCCGGCGTCCAGCAGGTCGAAGTCCTCATCGCTGCCGAGGGTCGCGGTCCACGCTTCGAACACGCCAATGTCGACGAGCACGTCGCGCACCCGACGACGCAGGACCTGGCGCTCGGTGAGGCCACCGGGTGACGGCCAGGTGGGCGTGTGGCGCGGGAGCCGGCTGTAGCTGTACATCCGCGCGATCTCCTCGATGACGTCGGCGCGCCCCGCCACGCCACTGCGCACGTCAGGTCGCGCCGATGGCGCGGTGACCGTCATCGCCGGGCCGTCGCGCACCACCGCAAAGCCCAGTCCCGTCAGGTGCCGCTCGTACTCGTCGGGATCCAGCGCGACACCCAACGCCCGTTCGACGTCGTCCGGTCCGACTTCGATCGCCGGAGGCTCCGGCACGTACCCCGCAACGTCCAGCGGGTCGGTCAGCCATTCGAGCCCCGGGACACTCTCGGTCAGTAGTTGGACGAATCTGGCGGCGGCGCGCAGCGCCAGTTGGGGGTCCACACCACGCTCGAAGCGAGCCGAGGCCTCGCTCCGCAGCCCGTGGCGCTTCGACGACCGGGCAACGGTCATCGGGTCGAAGTACGCGGCCTCGAGCAGGACGTCGGTCGTGTCGGGGTTGATCTCACTCGCGGCACCACCCATGATGCCGGCCAGGCCGATCACCTCGTCGTGGCCGTCGACGATCACACAGTCCTCACCGGTGTCTCCGAGTCCGCGCCCGGCGGTCGCCAGTTCTCGCTCGATGCCGTCGAGCGTCTCGAGGGTCTCGCCCGGCCTGGCGCGACGGACGTTCAAGGTGCGCAGCGCCACATGGCCCGCGTCGTAGGGGTGGGTCGGCTGTCCGAGTTCGAGCATCACGTAGTTCGACGCGTCCACCACATTGGAGATCGCTCGCATGCCCGCGCTCTGCAACCGCCGGACCATCCACGCCGGGGAAGGTCCCACGGACACTGCGCGCAACACCGACACCGTCAGACGGCCGCAGAGATCGGGGTCCTGAATTCCCGCGCCCGCGAACGAGGAGGACGCTTCGCCGCCGTGGGGCGACGCCAGCGCCGGCGCGCGCAACTCGCGACCCAGGCGGGTGGCGAGGTCGCGGGCCACTCCTTCGACCGACCAGGCGTTGGGGCGGTTTCCCTCGACCGTGATGTCAAACACGGTGTCGGGCACGACGCCCAGCGCGTCGATCAGCCGCTGCCCCGGGCGCGGCGTCATGAAGGCGTCAAGGACGAGCAAGCCAGCGTGGTCGTCGCCGAGCCCCAACTCTTGCGCTGAGCACAGCATGCCATCGCTCGTGACCCCGCGCATCTGGCGCCTCGCGATGGTGAACCCTCCGGGCAGGACCGCGCCGACCGGTGCGAACGGCACGTGCTCGCCGACGTCGAAGTTCCACGCCCCGCAGACCACGTCAACGGGACCGCTCCCGGCGTCAACGGTCACGAGCCGGATCTTGTCAGCGCCCGCGATCGGTTGGATCTGCTCGACGCGGGCGACGATGACGTGGTCGAGCCCTTCGCCGACGACCTCGATCCCTTCGACAACGAGGCCGAGGTCGTCAAGGACATCACGAAGTTCTTCCGCCCTTTCGGGAAGCTCCACGAAGTCCCGCAGCCAGCTGAGCGGGATCCTCACGAGAACTGCCTCAAGAATCGAGTGTCGTTCTCGATGAGCGCGCGCATGTCGGCGATCCGGTGATGCATCTGCGCGCACCGATCGATGCCGAATCCGAACGCGAACCCGCTCCATACCTCCGAGTCGATGCCCACCGCCTCGAAGACGGCGGGATCCATGACGCCGCACCCGCCCAGCTCGATCCATCCGGTCTGCGAGCACGTGCGACACCCGCCGCCCCGGCAGATCGTGCACGTGACCTCGAACTCCGCGGACGGCTCCGTGAACGGAAAGTAACCGGGTCGCAGTCGCGCCTCGATGCCTACTCCAAAGTACGCCCGCGTGAAGGTCTCGATGACTCCTGCCAGGTCGGCGAACGTGATGCCGCGATCCACGACCAGCCCTTCGACCTGGTGGAAAGTGGCGAGGTGGCGTGCGTCCGGCGTGTCGCGGCGGTAGCAGCGTCCCGGCATCACCGAGTGGATCGGTAGGGAGTCGTGAGCTACCGCCTCTTCCATGAGGTGGATCTGGGTGGGCGAGGTGTGGGTGCGCAGGACGACGGTCTCGGGTTCGCCAAGATCGACGTAGAAGGTGTCCCAGAGGCCTCGCGCCGGATGCGCCGGAGGCATGTTGAGGGCCTCGAAGTTGTACCAGTCGCTCTCGACCTCCGGTCCTTCGGCCACCGTGAAGCCCATGGCGACGAAGACATCCTCGAGGGAGCGCTGCGTCGTGGCGACGAGTCCCGGATGTCCTGCGGCCATGGGCCAGCGCACGTCACTGACGACGACGTCGCCGAGGTCGAGCCGGTCGGCCTCGAGACGAAGGGATCGTTCACCCGCGCGCAGTTCCTCGCGGCGAGACTGCAGGGCGACTTCGATGTCACGGCGGGCCTCCTGGAGCAGAGCGCCCGCGTCACGACGTTCCCCGGGGTCCAGCGATCCCAGCGAGCGCTGCAGGGTCGCCAGGACGGAGCGTCGACCGACCAAGGATGGCTCGGCATCGCGCAACTCGTCCAGTGACGTGAGCGCCGCGATCGCCGCCAAGATAGTGGCCCTTTGCGTCGCGAGGTCGTCCAGGGGCGCGGGGGTCATGACCCCTCAAGGCTAGGCCGGGGGGATTGTCCCGCGGCGTTTTCACGCTGGCGCAATGCCTCGAAAGCGACGAGCGACGCTGCAACACCGAGGTTCAGCGACTCGCTGTGGCCCGGCATGGGAATGCTGAGCCGATCGTCGCACAACGCGACCGCGTCGGCGTCGAGTCCGTCGGACTCGTTCCCGACGACCACCGCAACCGGTCCGGCCAGTGCGGCGTCGGTGTAGGCGACACCGCCATGCACGACCGCCGCCCACACGCTCGCCCCGCGTCCACGCGCGTGCGCGACGACGTCGGCGAGGTCGCCCACCAGGACCGGCACGTGGAAGATCGATCCGGCGGTGGCCCGCAGTGTCTTGGGATTGTAGGGGTCGACCGACGCCCCCGTGAGGTAGACGGCGTCGGCGCCGGCGGCGTCGGCGGATCGGATGACCGTGCCCGCGTTCCCCGGATCCCGCACCCCGTGCAAGATCAAGGTCAGTCCCCGCGTCACGACCTCGGCGCGCGACGGCGTCGCAAAGCGCACCGCCGCGAGGATCGGCTGTGGCGTCGCGGCGTCGGCGATCCTCTCGATGACCCCGGGTGCGAGCGTAAAGATCCGGACGCCGCGCGACGCCGCGAACTCGAGCAACTCGCGATAGCGGGCTTCATCGACCGCCCCCGCGTCCACGTACACGGCCTCGAACTGCTGGCTCGTCTCCAGGGCGACCGCGACCAGGTCCGGTCCCTCCAGGACGCACACGCCCTCGCTCCATCGCAGGGACCGCTTCTGAACGAGGCGCCGCAGACGGCGCACTCTCTGGTGCGACGACGCCAATGCCTCGATGAGCGACCTACTTGGCGAGTGCGGCGCTGGCCTGTTCGACCAGTGATCCGAAGGCGGCGCTGTCGTTGACGGCCAGGTCCGCGAGGACACGCCGATCGACCTCGATGCCAGCCGCGTTCAGTCCAGCGATGAACCGGCTGTAGCTCACGCCATGGAGCCGAGCTCCGGCGTTGATGCGTTGGATCCAGAGCTTGCGGAACTCTCCCTTGCGCGCCCGGCGATCCCGGAAGGCGTACACCCCCGAGTGCTGGACTGCCTGGTTCGCCGCACGAAACGTGCGACTGCGATCGCCGTAGTATCCCTTCGCGTCCTCGAGAATCGCCTTGTGGTGCTTCTTGGCGTTCACCGCCCTCTTGACCCGTGCCATGACTCTCCTCTCCTCTCTCGTTCCTTACAGTCCCATCAACTTCTTGACGTTCTTCTCGATGCCGGGGGCGATGCTGGTCTCGCGACCGAGGCGCCGCGCCCGCGTCGACGACTTCTTCTCCATCAGGTGTCCCCGAAAGGCCTTGCGGCGAATCAACTTGCCGGTACCGGACACCTTGATGCGCTTCTTCGCACCGGTGTCTGTCTTCATCTTTGGCATCTCAGCCCTCCTGTTGAATGGTTTCGGTCGGCGCGGTGGGCGCGACCTCCTGGAGCACCGACTTGGCGTCCTCAGCGATCTTCGTACGGTTCTTCTTTTCCGGTCCTAGGACCATGATCATGTTGCGCCCGTCGATCTTGGCGGCCGCCTCGACTTTGGCGACGTCCGTCAATCGCTCGACGATGCGATCAAGGATCTTCTTACCCAATTCGGGGTGGGCGGATTCGCGGCCCCGGAACATGATGGTGATCTTGACCTTGTGACCCTCACCCAAGAACTTCTCCACGAGGCGCGTCTTGGTATCGAAGTCACCAGGGCCGATCTTGGGCCGGTACTTCATCTCCTTGACGCCCACGTTGAGGCTCTTGCGCCGCGACTCCTTGGCCTTTTGCGCCTCGTCGAACTTGAACTTTCCGTAGTCCATGATCCGACACACCGGCGGTGAGGCCGTGGGCGCGATCTCAACGAGATCCAGGTCCAGGCTCCGGGCCAGCGCCAGCGCTTCGCGGGTGGACGTCACACCTCGTTGATTGCCGTCTTGGTCGATCAGGCGGATCGTGTCCACGCGGATGCGGTCGTTGACGCGGTGGTCTCCAGGAACTGTGGCGATATCTCTCTCCTTGCTCTTCGCGGCGCCCTGCGGGCGCCGCCACGGCAAGCGAGGCGCGAACTCCTGGAAACCCGGATCACTCTTCATGACCAGGTGGAGGCCAGTGAATCGGTCTCGCTTGCTGTGAACTGCCCCACCACACTAGCAGAGGCGTCCGGCGCGTCCTCGGCGACTGCGCGTCCGGCGCGCCCGGATCGGACCCCGACGCCCACGAGCGCCACCCGTGTCGGACGCTACGGTGTTCGCGTGAACGACGAGGCCGACGAGGAGCTCTCGACGCGCGAGGAGATTGAGCTCCTTCGCTCGACCCCGGTCGAGGCGATTCTCGGCAACCATATCTTCCACCTCATCCAGTTGGCGGCGGTCCACCTAACGGCCACGCCGCCCCACTTCGAGCAGGCGCGGCTGTCCATCGACGTGGCCGCCGCGATGGTCCAAGCCGGTGGTGAGCGGCTCGGCGAGCACGTCGACCTCTATCGAAACGCGCTCGCCGAGGTTCAGCAGGTCTACGTGCGCGCGGCACACCCGCCGGCGCCGACCGAGCCGTAGGTCGATTCACCAAACCTTCCTGAAACTCACAGGGCTTCCACAGACTGCCTTCGTACAGTCACTGTCGACCCCTAAGGAGGGACCAACATGAAGAACCTGACCATACGGCCACTCGCGGTGCTGGCCCTTCTGGCGATGCTCGGTCTCAGCGTGCCGGCCATGGCGGTGGCTGACACCACGACCACCACGGTGGCGCCGACGACCACGACCACGGTGGCGCCGACAACCACGACGACGACGCCCCAGACCTGCAAGCAGCAGTTGCGCGAGTGGGTACGCCAGCTCTCTCGTCATCACGAGGCGAGCCGTGACATCTACACGCACTTCAGCCGGACGTACGAGAGGGCTCTCGACCGGCTGGCCACGCAGCTGCGCAAGGCCCGCAACCCCGCCGACCTGACGGCGGCCCTCGGGTACTTCCACATCACCGTCAACGAGGCCAAGGCCGACCGTGACGCCGCC
>Ga0209415_10011986_pt1 | contig 14514 bp, 15 predicted proteins | sample PeaSoiSIISIP2007_FD_187696 | JGI IMG/M metagenome (GOLD analysis project Ga0209415, IMG submission 187696) | Peat soil microbial communities from Weissenstadt, Germany - SII-SIP-2007 (SPAdes) (version 2) | ecosystem: Environmental > Terrestrial > Soil > Wetlands > Peat | place: Germany...
CCGCGACAACGACGTGCAGCGCGCCGAGATCAACCGCAAGACGGTCATCGAGTGGAACCCGCAATGCGGCCAGGCCGACCAATACCGCGCCCTCGCCAAGGCGATCGATCAGAACCAACATTTTGTCATCCCGCAGCCGCTCCCCATGCCGGAGCTGGAAAAACTCCTGATGGAATACGGACTCTACAACTAAACCAACTCACGCATCAGGGATTGTTATGCCAACCATGATTCAATCGGTAGTGCGACCGGAAAAAGTCCACGAGATTATGAAAGCCCTGTTCGACGCCGGTTTTCCGGCGGTCACGAAAATGGATGTCTTCGGGCGCGGCAAGCAACGCGGCATCAAGATCGGCGAAATCACTTACGACGAGTTGCCCAAGGAGCAATTGCTGCTGGTGGTGGCGGACGGCGACAAGGACCTGGTGGTGGAAACGATTTTGAAATCCGCCCGCACCGGAACGAAGGGCGCGTTCGGTGACGGCAAGATCTTTATCTCGAAGGTCGATGAAACGTGGACCGTCAGTTCCAGCAGCAAGGACGCCTGCCCATGAAACAAGTCATCGCCATCATCCGCATGAACATGATGAACGCCACCAAGCAGGCGCTCGTCGAGGCCGGCTTCCCCGCGTTCACCGCCCGGAAAGTGGCCGGCCGTGGCAAGGACAATGTGGATTTGCGCGTCATCCAGGGCGCGCAAGCCGGCGAGCCCGAGGCCATTGCCCGGCTCAAAGACGACGGGCCGATGCTCAAGGCCAGGCGGATGGTGACCCTGGCGGTGCCGGACGAATCCGTGCCGAAGGTGATCGAGGCCGTCATGCGCGTCAACCACACTGGCAATCGCGACGACGGCAAGATTTTCGTTGTGCCCATCGAGGATGCCATCCGCGTCCGCACGGGCGAGCGCGGCGCGGCGGCGGTGACCTAAAACGCAGGAGGATACTCTATGGCTGAACCAAGCAACACCGTTGCCGCTCCCGATCCAAACGCGGTTCGGGAGGAGATGCTGAAAATCTATCCGCCTAAGACACGGAAGAAGCGCTCGAAACAAATCCTCCCCAACGATCCGGAGGCGCCGCCCGAGATCGCGGCCAACACCCGCACCATCCCGGGCATCATCTCCCAGCGCGGCTGCACCTACGCCGGGTGCCGCGGTGTGGTCATGGGGCCGATTTACGATTTGCTCCAAATCACCCATGGCCCGGTCGGCTGCGGGTTTTACGCCTGGATGACTCGCCGCAACCTCGCCCGGCCCAAGCCCGGCGAGGTCAACTATATGCAGTACTGCATGAACACCGACATGCAGGAGGACCAGATCATTTTCGGCGGCGAGAAAAAGCTCCGGCAGGCGATCCGCGAGGCCTACGACATTTTCAAACCCAAGGCCATCGCGATTCTGGCCACCTGCCCCGTGGGCCTCATCGGGGACGACATCCACACCATCGCCCGCCAGATGAAGGAGGAGCTGGGGATCAACGTCATGGCGTTCAGTTGCGAGGGCTACAAGGGTGTCAGCCAGTCCGCCGGGCATCACATCGCCAACAACGGCGTGTTCAAGAATATCATCGGTCTCGACGACACTCCGGACCCGGCCGAGTTCAACATGAACATCCTGGGCGAATACAACATCGGGGGGGACGCGTGGGAGATTGACGCGCTGCTTTCCAAATGCGGCATTCACCTCACTTCCACGTTGAGCGGCGATGTCAGCTATGACCAAGTGAAGAGGGCCCACACCGTGCAACTCAACGGCGTCATGTGCCACCGCTCCATCAACTACATCGCCGACATGATGGAGAAGAAATTCGGCATCCCCTGGATCAAGGTGAATTTCCTGGGCGCGGAGGCGGCCAAGAAGACCTTGCGCAAGCTGGCGAGATTCTTCGAAAGCAAGAAACTCGCCGACCGCGTCGAGGAAGTCATCGCCCAGGAGATGCTGGCGCTCAAGCCGGTGCAGGACGAAATCCGGGCGCGGTGCCAGGGGAAAACCGCCGCCCTTTTCGTGGGCGGATCGCGGGCGCATCATTACCAGGATTTGTTCCGCGACATCGGCATGGAAACCGTATGCGCGGGCTACGAGTTTGCCCACCGGGACGATTACGAGGGCCGCCGCGTCCTGCCCACGATCAAGGTGGACGCCGACAGCCGCAATATCGAGGAACTCAAGGTGGAAGCCGATCCGGCGCGCTTCAAGCCGAGCCGAACGCCCGAACAGATGGCGGCGCTGGAAGCGGGCGGATTCAGCTTCCGCGATTACGAAGGCATGATGAGCGAGATGAAGAAGAACACGCTGATCATCGATGACATCACCCATCATGAAATCGAGAAGCTCATCGAACTCTACAAACCCGACATCATCGGCTCGGGCATCAAGGACAAGTTCGTCATCGAAAAAATGGGTGTGCCGTGCAAGCAGCTCCATAGTTACGACTACAGCGGCCCGTATGCGGCCTTCACTGGGGCGGCCAATTTCTACCGCGAAGTGGACCGGATGGTGAACACCAAAACCTGGAAGTTCATCACGCCGCCCTGGGAGAGTGAACCGCAGTTGACCGCGACGCTGGTTCACCCTTCGCGTGCCAATGGCGCAAAGAAAAAGACCGAAACCCAGGTCTGGCGGCGACCGGCGGCCGAGACGCCGGCGGAGAGTCCGAGCTAACCCTCCATACGTTCAAGGAGTCAACCATTCAATCCCATGCTTGAAGGAACGACAGCCGAAATCAAACCGCGGGAGGCGTTGCGCATCAACCCGGCCAAGACCTGCCAGCCCGTCGGCGCCATGTATGCCGCGCTGGGCATTCACGGCTGCATGCCGCACAGCCACGGCTCGCAGGGCTGTTGCGCCTACCACCGCAGCGCCCTGACGCGCCACTTCAAAGAGCCGGTCGTCGCCACCACCAGTTCCTTCACCGAAGGCGCCTCCGTGTTCGGCGGCATGGCCAATCTCATCCAGGCCCTCTCCAACATCTTCACCATCTACGACCCGGAGATCGTCGCCGTCCACACCACCTGCCTCTCTGAAGTCATCGGCGACGACATCCCGATGATGATCAGGAAAGCCGCCGAGGAGGGCACCATCCCCAAGGGCAAATACGTCATCCATGCCAACACGCCCAGCTTCGTTGGCTCGCATGTCACCGGCTTCGCCAATATGACCACCGCCATGGTCAGGTACCTCGCCGACAGGCATGGCCACCGGCCCTTTCAGCTCAACCTCATTCCCGGCTTTGTCGATCCCGCCGACATCCGCGAACTCAAACGCATCGTTGACGCCATGGGTATCAATTCGGTCGTCTTCCCCGACACCAGCGGCGTGCTGGACTTGCCGCAGGACGGGCATTACCGAATGTTCCCGCGCGGCGGCACCACCATCGAGGACCTGAAATCCGCCGGCGACAGTTGTTGCACCATTGCCCTGGGCCATTTCACCTCGCATCCGGCGGCGACTGAACTCGACGAAAAATGCGGGGTGGGTTGCGCCTTCCTCGAGCTGCCCATCGGCATGACCCAAACCGACCGTTTCATCCACGCGCTCCGCAACTACGGCGGGGTGGACGTGCCCGCCAGCATCGGCGAGGAACGCGGCCGGCTACTCGATGCCATGAGCGACATGCATCAGTACTTCCACAAAAAGCGGGTCGCCCTGGCCGGCGATCCCGACCACGTCATCGCGCTCACGCAGTTCCTGGTGGACCTGGACATGAAGCCCGCGTATGTCATCACGGGCTCGCCCGGCAATCACTTCGAGCAACGCGTCCAGGAGATTTTGAAGGGGCAGGCGCCCGACGCTGTGGTAAAGCAGAACTCCGACCTGTTCGCCCTTCATCAATGGATCAAGAACAAGCCGGTGGACCTGATTATCGGCAACACCTATTGCAAATACATCTCCCGCGTGGAGAACATCCCCTTTGTCCGCTTCGGCTTTCCGGTTCTCGACCGCATGGGACACCGTTACTTTCCATGCGTGGGCTACCGCGGGGCGCTGCGGCTCATGGAAAAAATAAACGACGCCCTGCTCGACCACCAGGACCGCGAATGCCCGGATGAATACTTCGAACTCATCCAGTAAAATGCGATGAACTCATTCACCATCAACGCTGCCACGGAAGCGGACGTGGTTCCACTCCTGGACCTGATCCGGGAACTGGCGGAGTTCGAAGGGCTCACGCGCGAAATGGAGGTTACGGCCGACTCTCTGCGCGAGGCGCTTTTCGGCCCACGACCGGCCGCCTCTGCCTTCCTGGCGCGCGTCCGGGCCGAACCGGCAGGATACGCGGTATATTTCCGGACCTTCTCAACCTTCGTGGGCCGGCCGGGAATCTTTCTTGACGACCTCTACGTCTGCCCGCTGTTCCGCGAGCGCGGCATTGGCCGCGCCTTGTTGCAACGGGTCGCGCAAACCGGCGTCGAATCCGCCGGCCGTTTCGAGTGGATCGCTCTGCGCTGGAACCAAAAGGCGTTGCGATTTTACCGCGGCCTCGGCGCGAAGGCGATGCATGACTGGGCGTTGCTGCGAATGAATGGCCAGCAAGCTCGCAAGCTGGCGAGGGCGACTTTGGAGGCGGCGACATGATCGAACTTCTCCCAGAGCGCCGGGCGCAGGTGGTGCGCAAGGCCGCCGGCACGCCCGCGGCTGACCTTCCCTGCGGCAAGGCCAGCACGGCCGGCTCTGTCAGCCAGCGGGCTTGCGTGTTCTGCGGTTCGCGTGTGGTTTTGTATCCGATTTCCGACGCGTTACACATTGTCCACGGCCCCATCGGCTGCGCCGCTTACACCTGGGACATCCGGGGCGCGCTTTCCAGCGGCCCGGAACTCCATCGCCACAGCTTCTCCACCGACCTCCAGGAAATGGACGTGATATTCGGCGGCGAGAAAAAGCTCGAAGCGGCGCTGGTCGAACTTATCGCGCATTACCAGCCTAAAGCCGCGTTCATCTACTCGACCTGCATCGTGGGACTCATCGGCGACGACGTGGGCGCGGTCTGCCGGCGCGTGGGCGAGAAAACCGGCATTCCCGTGCTACCAGTGCATTCCGAGGGGTTCAAAGGCACTAAGAAGGACGGATACCGCGCCGCTTGCGAGGCGCTTTACAAACTCGTCGGCACGGGCGACCTCTCCGGCATCAGCCCGCACAGCGTCAATATTCTGGGCGAGTTTAACCTGGCCGGGGAGACCTGGATCTTGCGCGACTACTACAAACGCATGGGCGTCGAGGTCGTCGCCTGCATCACCGGCGATGCGCGCATCGAGGACATCCGCCGCTGCCATGGCGCAAAGTTGAACCTCGTTCAATGCTCCGGCTCCATGACCCACCTGGCGAAGATGATGGAGCGAGACCATGGCCTCCCGTTCAAGCGGGTTTCCTACTTTGGTCTCGAGGACATGAGCGCCGCGCTTTACGAAGCCGCGAAGTTCTTCAGCGACGATCCCACCATTATGTTCCGCGCCCAGCAACTGGTGCGGGAAGAAATCGGCGCGATCTATCCCGAGCTGCAACGCTACAAGCAAAAGCTCGTGGGCAAAAAGGCGGCGATCTACGTCGGCGGCGCCTTCAAGGCGTTTTCGCTCGTCCGGGCCTTGCGCTTGCTCGGCATGGAAACCGCAGTGGTTGGTTCGCAAACCGGCGACCTCGAGGATTATCGCCAGCTCCAGGAAATCTCCGATCCCGGGACCATCATCGTGGACGACTCGAACCCGCTCGAACTGGCCAAGTTCTGTTTGGAAAAGGACGTGGATTTGTTCATCGGCGGGGTGAAGGAGCGACCCATCGCCTACAAGCTGGGCATCGGTTTTTGCGACCACAACCACGAGCGCAAGGAGCCGCTGGCGGGTTTCGTTGGCATGTTGAACTTCGCCAGGGAGGTGTATGCCAGCGTCGCCAGTCCGGTCTGGCAATTTGCGCCCAGGCGCGCCAGCCGAGGAAAGGAGGCCATCGGCACATGAACGTTATCGCCGAGGACGAGGAGCCCTGCTCGAAAAACTTCAGCTCCACGCGAAACGCCTGCAAACTATGCACCCCGCTGGGCGCTTGCCTCGTGTTCCGCGGCGTGGAGGGCTGTATCCCCTTCTTGCATGGTTCACAGGGCTGCTCAACTTATATCCGCCGCTACCTCATCAGCCATTTTCGCGAGCCGATGGACATCGCCTCGTCCAATTTTCACGAGGAAAGCGCGATTTTCGGCGGCAGCAGCAATTTTCAACAGGGCGCGCTGAACGTGATGCGCCAATACCAACCACAGCTCATCGGCGCGGCCACGACCTGCCTGGCCGAGACCATTGGCGAAGACATGCCGCGCCTGCTCCATGACCTGCGCGAGAAACACGGGCCGCGGGTCACCGCGCCCATCGTCACCGTTTCCACGGCCAGCTATCGGGGCACGCATATCGACGGTTTCCACGCCGCCGTCAAGGCGCTGGTGGACCAACTCGCCCAGCCCGGTGAAACCACCGGCGCCGTGAATCTGTTCCCCGGCATGGTTTCCGCGGCCGACCTGCGGCTGCTGAAGGAAATCATCACCGACTTCGGTCTCAATTACACCCTGCTGCCGGACTATTCCGAAACGATGGACGGCGAGACTTGGTTGCATTATGAAAAGTTGCAATCCGGCGGCACTCCGTTGAAGGCCATCGCCGCGACCGGCTCCGCCAAAGCTTCCGTCGAGTTTGGCCGCACGCTCGCCACGGGTGAAACCGCCGGCGCTTGTCTGCTTAAGAAATTCAGCGTCCCGCGCCATTTGCTTGGCCTGCCCATCGGCATCCGCGAGTCGGACGCTTTCTTTCAACTGCTTTCGGAACTGAGCGGACACCCCACGCCGGTCAAATACCAACGCGAACGCGGACGGCTCGTGGACAGCCTCATCGACGGCCACAAATACGTCTTTGAAAAGCGCGCCATCGTCTATGGCGAGGAGGATTTGGTGATTGGATTGGCGTCGTTCCTCTGCGAGATCGGTGTGACCCCGGTGTTATGCGCCACCGGCGGCCACAGCAAACAGTTCGAAAAGGCCTTGCGCGAAGCCGCGCCCTTGTTGCCGGCTGACTCCCTGGTGAAGGAACGCTTCGACTTCGCCGAGATCGCCGAAACCGCGCCGGCGCTCGAGCCCGATTTCTTCATTGGCAGCAGCAAGGGCTACCGCGCCGCCCGCGACCTCAAAGTCCCGCTCGTCCGCGTCGGCTTTCCCATCCACGACCGCATCGGCGGCCAGCGCGTGCTGCACCTGGGCTACCGGGGCGCGCAGGAGCTCTATGACCGCGTCGTCAACGCGCTGCTAGACGCGAAACAGGAAACCTCGACGGTCGGTTACGCCTATCTATGAATGTGACCGGGATCGATTTCACCGCCCATCCCTGCTTCAGCACCAACGGGCGCCAGAAACACGGCCGCGTCCACCTGCCCGTAGCGCCGCGTTGCAACATGCAGTGCAATTTCTGCAACCGCAAATACGATTGCATCAACGAAAGCCGCCCCGGCGTGGCCAGCGCCGTTCTGACGCCGCAGCAGGCGGTGGCCTATCTCGAAAGCATCGTGGCCAGGCGCCCGGAGATTTCCGTCGCCGGTATTGCCGGCCCGGGCGACCCGTTTGCCAACCCGGACGAGACGATGGAGACGCTGCGGTTGGTGCGGAAGAAATTCCCCAAGATGCTCCTATGTGTGGCCACGAACGGGTTAAACGCCGGTCCGTACGTGGATGAGATGGCGGATTTGAAGGTGAGCCATGTCACGCTGTCAATCAACGCGGTGGATGTGGCCATTGGCGGCGAGATTTACGCCTGGGTGCGCGACGGCAAACGCCCGCTGCGCGGCGAGGACGCAGCGGCGGCCCTGAACGCGCGGCAGATGGAGGCCTTGGTGCGGCTCAAAGCGCTCGGCATCATCGTCAAGGTCAATACCATCATCATGCCGGGCATCAACGACGATCACATTCCGGACATCGCAAAAAAGGTCTCCGGCCTGGGGGCGGACATCATGAACTGCATGCCGCTGGTCCCGGTCAAGGGCGCAGTATTCGAGAACGTGCCGTCGCCGGACGACCTGACCACCGCCCGCCTGCGTTTGCAATGCGGCCTCCATCTGCCGCAGATGACGCATTGCGCCCGCTGCCGCGCCGACGCGGTCGGCTACCTTGGCGAAGATATGACTGCCGAAGAGCACGATACTCTCAAACATTACGCCGATATGAGTCTCGACCCGTCTGAATCCGCCGCGCGGCCTTTCGTTGCTGTAGCCACTATGGAAGGCGCGCTCGTTAACCAGCACCTCGGCGAGGCGGAACGATTCATCATCTATGAACCATCCCCGGAAACACCCGGTCAATTTCAACTGAAGGAAATCCGTCCCGCCCCGAAACCTGGCGGGGGCCAGGAACGCTGGGCAGCGCTCGCGGCGTCGCTGCAGGATTGCCGCGCCCTGCTCGTCAATGCCGCCGGCCCGACGCCGGCGAAGGTCCTTACCCGGCACGGCCTGCGCGTGATCGAAATGGAAGGTTTGATCGACGAGGGCCTGCGTTCGGTGTACGCCAACCAGCCGCTTTCGCCGGCCATGAAACGGCGCTTCACCGGTTGTGGCGCGGGCGTTTCCTGCAAAGGCACCGGCGCCGGTTGCGGCTGATTTTACTCCTGACGCTTAAGCTAACCATATTTAAATGCAATAATCTATGAGCAAACCAAATCATCACATATTTGTCTGCGGCAGCTTTCGCCCCGCGGGGGCGCAGGGCGTCTGCCACAAAAAAGAATCCGCCCGCCTCCTTCAACACCTCACCACGGAGTTGCAGGATCGCGCGCTGGACGACGTCATGGTGTCCAGCACCGGCTGCATGAACCTCTGCGACAGCGGGCCGGTGATGGTCGTCTATCCCGAAAACCTGTGGTATAAGCAGGCCACCATCGAAACCGCGGAAGCGATCCTCGACAGCCTCGAGGAAAAAACCGCGCTGCCGCCGGCAACCTTGTTTGCCTGAGCATGAACCGGATTCACGTCATTGACACCACCCTGCGCGACGGTGAACAGGCCGCCGGCGTGGCCTTTTCCCGCGCGGAGAAAGAGGAGATTGCCACCGCCCTGGCCCAGGCCGGCGTGCCGGAAATCGAAATCGGCATACCGGCAATGGGACCGGGCGAGGTTGACGACATCCGGGCTGTGGCCGGTCTCCGCCTGCCCTTGCGGCTGACCACCTGGTGCCGCGCAAAAGACCTGGACCTTCTGGCTGCCGCCCGGTGTGGCGTCCACGGAGCCCATTTTTCACTCCCGGTGTCGGAACTGCACTTGCGGGCCTGGAAAAAGAATCGTAGTTGGGTTTTTCTGACCCTGGCGGAACTGGCCGCCGAGTTTCGCGGCCGGTTCCAGTTTCTCTCCGTCGGCGCGCAGGATGCCTCGCGCGCCGACCGGGTGTTCTTGATTGAATTTGCCCAGGCCGTGCTCGAGGCCGGGCTCGACCGTCTGCGCATCGCGGACACCGTCGGCATTTTGAACCCGCTGCAGACCGGCGCTCTCATCGGCGCGCTGCGTGCCGCGGCGCCCGGGTTGAGCTTGGAGTTTCACGGGCACAACGACCTGGGCATGGCCACGGCCAACACCATCGCGGCGCTCGCGTCAGGCGCCGATGCGGCCAGCGTCACCGTCAACGGCCTGGGTGAACGAGCGGGCAACGCTCCGCTCGAAGAAGTGGTCATGGCCGCGCGGCTGACCTTGAAGCGGGAGTGTGGCGTGGACACGCGCCAACTCGGCGGGTTGAGCGCATTGGTGGCGCGCGCCTCCGGCCGGCCGCTCGGCCCGGACAAACCGGTGGTGGGCGAAACCGTGTTCCGGCACGAAAGCGGCATTCATTGCCTCGGCATCCTGGCAAACCGCGAAACCTACGAACCGTTCACCGCCGGGGAAGTTGGCCACCCTCCCACGGTCCTGGAACTGGGCCGCCACTCGGGCGGCGGTCTCCTTCACCACAGGCTGCAAGAACTGAACCTAGACCTGCCTCCGGAATGGCAGGCCGAGTTGCTGGAAGGAATACGCCGCACCGCCATCACGCGCAAAGTTCCAGTGACTGACGACGAACTCAAAAGTCTGGTGGCAAGCTTGAAGAGAAACCATGGCCTTCCTTATCTATAAAAAATCCGAGGCCGGAACCAATGTCCGTTACGAACGCCTTAAACCGCTGAGACTCGGCGGCTCGGGCGGATTGATCGCCCGCCATGTGAAATCCCTGCCCGCCGACCAAACCACGAGCTGGAGACTCGAGGCCGCCGGGCTGCTCAGGCTCGCCGGGGTCGGCGGTGAGAATCTTGGCGTGTTGTTCGAGATGGCCGGCGGTGACGCAACTGGCGTTTGTTTTTACGAACTGACGCGCATCCACGGCAGTTGCCGCGACACCAGCACGAATCTGGCTCTGGATTTCAACGTGGTCCTCGACCAGGAACTGGATGGGCTCAAGACGGACTTCGCGGCGGCGTTTGAGGCGCCGCTGGCTGAGCAGCCGAAAGAGCTCGGTGAGATGCTTTCACTCACGGGCGGCCCAGGCGGCGGCGATTGGCGATGGGGCAATCCCGCACTGCAAATCGGCGCCACGGTGGTGCAGGCCCATCGCCATGGCCCGCCATGGCCGAATGGCACCGGCGCTACAAAGGCGACCACGGCATGATTGAACCTAAACCACTCCCGTCGCGCGACGGCTGTCAATGCGGCGGCAGTTGCCACCCGGACAAAGCCCAACCCCTTGGGCCCCGAGATTCCTTGCCGGTGGATGTTTCCATTCCGAAAAACGAGGGTGACTGCGCGTGCGGCGGCCAGGCCTGCCCGCGCCAGTACCTCGCCATCACCGGGTTCATCCTCGGCGCGTTCCTGATCGTCCATCTTTCGGTCAACATGCTCGGTTTTTGGCCTTCGCGATTCCAACTGGTGGTGGATCTAATTCACCCCCTGGGCGCGGCGTTGCCGGTCTGGGAGGTGGGTTTGATCTTCATCCCCTTGACGATTCATGTCGCGCTCGGGTTGGGGACCCTGTGGCCGGACAAATTGCGACTGAACGTAAGGAAACAGCATCGAGGCAGCGAGGTGCGTTACTGGTTGCAACGCGCCACGGCCGTGATTCTGCTGGCGTTCCTGGCATTTCATCTCGCCACGATGCGCCAGTGGAGGTTTCATCTGCCTTATGAGATCGCGCCCTGGCTGATCCTGGGGCCTGGTCCTGCCGGCGGTTTGTTCGAGCCGCAACGCGCTTTTGCGTTTGTGTCCGATACCGTTTGGCATTTTTGGGATGGCCACACGGCAAACCCGGCCAACCTCATGATTGTCCAATTCTATCTCCTGGGCGTCGCCTCAGCGGTGTATCATCTTGCCAACGGGGTGGCGACGGGGGCGGAGGTCTTGGGGTTCGCCACCACCATTACGCAGAAAGAATGGTGCTTGCGCGTCTGCGCGGCTGCAGGGTTCGTTCTTGCCGCAATTGGCATGATGGCGTGGTACGCGTTCGCCCCAGGCGCGCACCCTCGAACCTGATACGAAAGGAACAAGCATGAAACTCAGTGCCCGAAATATCCTCAAAGGCAAAATCATCAGGATTACAAAAGGCCCCTTGAACACCTTGGTAGTGCTGCAAATCGCGCCGGACATCACCATCAAATCCGTCATAACCACCGAGGCAGCGGAGGAGTTGCAGCTCGCCAAAGGCAAGCCGGCATACGCCATTATCAAGGCTCCCAGCGTCATACTCGGAGTGGATGAATGACGGCGATTGCGTGAAGAATTGGATGGCCCCTGGAAGCCAGCGGTGGTTTCATCTGATCGGGCACGCCAACCTGATTTGAACCCGCCCTACGGTTGCGGCCGGTTCTCAATTTTTCACCGTTCTCAATTTTTCACTTGCTCTTTGATTCATTTGGCGCATACACTGCGGGCGACGGTCGAATTATCGGCCGCCGGGTACTATCTCGACCAACGCAACGCCAGGATTCGCAAACAACATATGAAAGTTTCGTCATTGCAAGATACTCCAATTCAAACTGCCGCCATCCAACTGGCGCGGCTGTCCGGGTCGCATGGCTACCGTTTTGAGGGTGACACGGTGCATCTCAATGCCATGTTCGCGCTCCGGGATGCCGCCGCTCATGAACTCTCCTGGGCGCTGCAACTTTGGGCCTGCCCCTCCGCGCCCGCCTCGGCCCGGGAGCTCGCCGGCCATATCGTCGCCGAGGTCGCGCTGCCGCCGATGGCTGAACTCGCCGATGAAATCGAGCACTTCGAGGTGAGCGCCCTCGCGTGGCCGCCCGTCGGCGGCGGCGAGCAGGTTATGGTGCTGGTGCTCGCCTCCGGCCGGTCCGGCCAGTTCAACGACGTTCACGACCTGGTCGTTTATCCGCGGCGCGAGCAGTTCATTCAGCCGCGAATGCGGGGGAGCGTTGGCTACCGCATCCAGGGCGCGCGCGCGCAACTCTCGGTTGAGCGCGTCGAGAATCCGCGCTCGGCGTCAAACCGCAGCGGCACCTTGTCGCTGGAGCTCTGGGCCTTGCCCGCGCGCTACGCGGGGGGACGCTTCCAGGGCCACCACTTGGCCGGAGTGGAAATCGGCTCCGTCAACGGCGAGAGCGAGCGAACCCTGCAGCCGATTGAGCTTCCGTTTGCCGCGCCGCCGGCGGGCAACTGGCAGATCGTGCTCATGCTGCGCGAATGGACGGCGGGCGGTTTCGTGACCCGTGATTTCGCCAACTTCGACGCGCCGTTCATCTCCGCGCCAGTCGTGGAGCAGGCGCCGGCCCCGGTGGTTGAGAAGCGCTCCGTTCCCGTGGTCGAAACGGCCGTCGCGCCTCGCGTTGCGAGCGTGGCCGCGCCAGTGACTGCCCGGGCGCCCGCGCCAGAGGTGGTGAAGGCTGCCGCGCCCGTCGCGCCGGCCAAGGCGCCGGTGGCTACCCGGGCGCCCGCGCCGGAGGTTGCGAAGGTTGCCGCACTCGTCGCGCCGGCCAAGGCGCCGGTGGCTGCACGAGCACCCGCGCCAGAGGTTGCGAAGGTTGCCGCACCCATCACGCCGGCCAAGGCGCCAGCGGATGCTTCGGCGACACTCGTCTCTGTCAATACCGCGCGCGTTGAGGAACTGGCCGCCGTGAATGGCCTCTCGACGAAACTCGCCCAGAGCATTGTCAGGAAACGTCCCTTCGTGTCGCTCGAAGACCTCCGCCGAGTCAAGGGACTCGGAGCCAGCCTCCTGGCCAAGGTCCGTTCGAGCCTGAAGCTCTAACTAACTGAGCCGCACCGCCGGACTGCCATCGAGGCGTTTGGATAAATCGACGGGGTCGCCCACGGCGACCTCGTTCGGATTCACCTGGTAGGCCCAGACCTGGAAGTGGGTCAGATTGGCCTCGCCGTAGATGGTCGCGAAGGCGCCATCCACGGCGTCTGCGCCGTGGGCCACCTTTACGCGGCCAATGCGCGGAACATTGTAGCGCGCATCAAAGGTGAACCACTCGCGCCCCAGATAGACTTCGCAGTAGGCGTGGAAATCCATCGGCGAGCCGGGATCAACGCAGCCAATGTCCGGCAAATGGCCGGTCACGTAGCGCGCGGGCAGGTTGAAGGCGCGGCAGAGCGCAATGACTACGTGGGCGAAATCGCGGCAGACGCCGTAGCGCCGTTGGATGACCTCGGAGGCGGAGAGGTCGGAACGGCCGGAGAGGAAGCGGTATTCGATATTATTGTGGACCCAATCGCAGATGGCTTGCACGCGCGGGAGGCCGTGGGGGATCTGGCCGAATTGGTTCCACGCAAGATTCATCAGCTTATCCGAATCGCAATAACGGCTCGGCAAGGTGTAGCGCAACACCTCCACCGGGAGCTCTCCGACGGGCACCACGTTTCCCAGCACCTCCCGGCTGTCGGGCAGGGAGGAAACGGCGACCAGGGCATCGTGACGAATTTCGTTGCGCCCGGGCATGAACATCGAGCGATAGGCGGTGTTGCCGTGGCTGTCCTGAAACTCATACGACGGCAGACCGATGCCAAAGGAGACACTCTCCTGCGTCACCAGCACCCTGGCTTCGAGCCGCGGTCTGAGCATGAACAGAACAAACGTCGGCACCGAGGTTTCATAGACCACATTGCAGCCGACCCGCACAGTGATGTTCAACGGGGTCCATTTCATGGGTGACTACTCGTTCGAACCCAGGAAATCTCGGGAGGCAACTCCGAGAAAAGGGCGGACGGTGCCTCCACTCCACCGGCAGACGCTCCCGCCTCAACAATATCTCGCCAGAAACAGCCTGCCGTCATCATCTTGTCGCAACCTAAGCCAACGCCGGGACGGGCGCAACAACCACAGACCTCAATAAAAGGCCCATGTTGATGGCCTGCCTATCGCAGATGTACTTCCCGGCTCCGAACCGCAGCGGCCAGGAGGGAGGCACGGACCACCCGCTTTTTGGGCAAGCCCCTTCATTGGTTCGACGGGGTTGGGTACTCTTGACGCACACCGCCTGGATTTCATGCTTTCGTACCACCGCCAGCCGGGCCAAGGGCCAAAACCCCGCTAGGGG
>Ga0209415_10011987_pt1 | contig 14513 bp, 8 predicted proteins | sample PeaSoiSIISIP2007_FD_187696 | JGI IMG/M metagenome (GOLD analysis project Ga0209415, IMG submission 187696) | Peat soil microbial communities from Weissenstadt, Germany - SII-SIP-2007 (SPAdes) (version 2) | ecosystem: Environmental > Terrestrial > Soil > Wetlands > Peat | place: Germany...
TCGTTTGATCGGCTGAATACCGGGCTCGGACCGCTGATGCGCCGCGTCGGATCAAAGGTTACTGCCCCGGTCGCAACTGAGTAAGAGGGTTCCATGGGCAGCGTCGTCTGTGAGAAGTTCGGCGGGATGCTGCCTGCCTGGGACGATCGGTTCTTGCCGAACGATCAGGCGGCATTCGCGCGCAACACGTTTTTGTATTCTGGCGCAGCCGTTGGCTGGCGCAAGCCCAAGCTGTTGCGTAATTTACTCAACTCCGCGGCTAAATTCGTCTACCGCGTACCTACGATTACGCAGGGGATAGCGGGGGCGAACCTGTTGTTCCTTTCGAACCCGACCGCCGGCAACACGGTGACCCTTGGCGAAGTCGTCTACAAATTCGTGGCGACCCCGACTAACCCATATGATGTGCTGCTTGGCGCGACTGCGGCGCAGACCGCCTCTGCGCTGTTATCCGTCATGCAGTACGGGCTGTTCGACCCCACTGTGGCCGGCGTCGGGACTGCGGCGAACCCCGCCATAACGGGCGAGACCGCCCAAATCGGGTGGCCTACGGCGCTCGTGGCCGGCACCAACACGCCCGGCGCGAACACGGTCATCCTTGTGCCAGTGACCGCCGCGGCAACGATGACCCTGACGAGCGTGAGTATGGTCGTGCAAACCACGGCCGCGCTGGCAAAGTTCAAGGCGGTCGTCTATGAGAATGTTAATCAGAGTAACGCGGCGGGTACGGCCTTCACGAACATCCCATCGTCGCTGAGCGGCACCGGGGCAGAAATTGTGGGATGTACGGCGGGGCAGACAATAACCAGCGCGCTGAATGTCCCAGTTACGCTTCAAAGCGGCGCAATTTATTGGGTCGGGTTCATTATGGATACCGCTGTCGCTTTGCAGAAAGCGACCAGTGGCACCACAGCCATCTCGATGAATAACTCGTATACCAGCGGTCCGCCTAACCCGTTCCAGACGACTTCTCTTAGCGGCGTGACTACCGGTGGTACAACCGTCGGCACCCTTCAAACACAGTTTAATATTGGACAGCCGAACTGGCAGGTATGGGGAAATCTGACGCAACTTACTTCGACTGACCCCATCAACACGCTGACGACCACGCAGATCGGGGGCGCCGGTCCGTCGTATTCCGTGTTGAAGCTTCAAGCGCCTGCCTTCGGTGCGGCGTTCAATCAGACGCCCGTGGCCAAGAACAGCGCGGCCGTTATCTGGTTGAAAGACTTCGCGTCGGTGTCTGACACCACCACGACGTTCGTTGGGGGCGCCAACCAGACGGCGGATACCACGATCACTGGGGCTTCGACGTGGTTGGAATTTCTTGATCAGGACACCAACGTGCTGCGCACGCCCGTGGTCGATGACAGCTTCCAAAGATATTACTTTGCAAGCCCGAGCTTGCCGCCGCAGTACAACACGTATCAGCGCATTGCCACCGGACAACCCGCGTTCTATCTGGGCGTTCCCGCGCCGCCGATTGCACCCACGATTTCTTTTTTAACATCGGGAGGAGTTCCGTCTCAGATCGGTTTTGTCAACTCCATATCGAATAATACGTATAACGTATCAGTTCCGCTAGGTGTAGAGAATGTTTATCTTTACCCGGTTACTTCATCTGTTGACGTAGATATTGTTCAAATTGGTGTTCAAGTTGCTTCTATGGGCGCAACAGACACGTTTCAGTTTTACGGAGTTTTACTCGCAGATAATAATGGAGTTCCGGGCAATGCTATAGCTAGCGGCCTTGTGATAGATTTTCCGGGCGCTAATCCACTTGTGGTCCCAGCCCCGGTATTATCTCCATTTTTTACCGGATTTACACTTACGGCGAATACTCAATATTGGATTGGCATTGTCATTATTGGCAACGGGCCTACCAGTGTACAGTTGGGACTTGGCGATAATAAAACACAGGGCCAATTTGCATCTTTGGTTACTGGATATAATGGCCCATGGTCCGGATGGCCTACTGCTGCTACTACTACAGGTAACGTCATTGCTCCTCCTACGACTCCTAACTTTCTTGATTTACAGGTATGGGGGAATTTAGTTCCGCCGTCTACCGTGACCACTAACGGTCAAGTAGGTTTATTGGAGACGCGTGCCTATGTCTACACATGGGTCACCGCATACGGCGAGGAGGGGCCGCCGAGCGCGCCTTCCCTCGTGGACGGGTACAATAACGCAACATGGGCGATCGGTTTGCAACCGCCGCTCGCCGACGACATGGGTATCCTGCGTAATATCGTCAAAACGAACATCTATCGGACCATGGCGTCCGTTCAGGGTGGCACGGTATTCTTCTTTGTGGGGTCCGTTTCAGCCAACGCGACCACTTTCACCGACAACTACACGGATGACGTGGTTGCTGCGAACCTCATACTGCCCAGCACCACGTGGTTCGGGCCACCGACGGGCTTGCAGGGTATGGTCGCCATGCCCAACGGTATGATGGCCGGGTTCAAAGCAAATGAGGTATGGTTCTCGGAACCGTTCCGGCCACACGCGTGGCCGGCCGGCTACGTCATGACCACGGACTATCCGATCGTTGGGCTCGGCGTTACGGGCACTACGGTGGTGGCAGCTACGCAGTCCAACCCGCAGGCGTTTACTGGTGTCAACCCCAGCACCATGTCACAGAATAGGATACCGCTCCCGGAGCCGTGCACGTCGCGCGGTGGTATCCTGTCCACTGAAAATGGAGTGTATTACCCCAGCGCCAACGGACTTGTAAAGGTGACAGGGGCGGGGGTCGCGGCGAACATCACCCAGAGTTGGATCACGCGCGAGCACTGGAACCAGTTCACCCCCCAGAAATTTGTCCGGGCCGCAAAGAATGTGAGCACCTATTTCGCGTTTGGTACGACGGGGGTCACCAATGGGCAAGCTGACGCGTCTGTTGCGCAACAGGGATTTACCATTGAACTTAGTGAAGTCGCAGAGCAGACGAGCTTTACACTCTGGCCTCAGGTCGGGGGCCATCGTATTGGGTTCTCTACTCTCAGCAGTCCTAACGGGCTTAACATTGATAATGTTCTTGGTGATCCTTGGTCAGGTGTTACTACTTTGGTTGCTGGGGGTGGTATATACTATTATGACTTCACCGACCAAGCCCCAGTCATCCAGTCGTACCTTTGGCGCTCCAAGAAGTTCCAAGGACCCCACAAGGAAAACTTCGCCGCGTTCCGGGTCTGGTTTGATATCCCTCCTGGCGGCCCGCAGTCGCCTCCACCTACGCGGACTACTGTGCCGTTTACGACGGCTCCTCCTACGACTGCGAGGCTGACGTTCCGGCCCGGCATGTTCGGCGTGGTGCGGATCATTGCTGACGGGAAATATATTACCGAACGTGAACTTCGGTACAGCACCGAGCTTATGCGAGTGTCGTCGCAGTCCAAGTACACAACTTGGCAGGTGGAGATCGAGGGAGTTATCAGCGTTACGATGGTCAAGATGGCGACCACTGTCAAAGAGCTTGGCCTCATTGCGGCGGGGGATAAGCGATGAGCGACGTATTTCTGACTGGAACCCAGAACCAAGGGACTGATCAACCGGCAGCGCCCCAACTGCCGGCTATCCCAAACAATGACGGCACTCAGCAAGGTCTGCAAAATACGGTGGATAGCTTAGTCCATGCGGTGAACCGGTTGTCTGGACATCAACCCAGTACAAACAACACACAACCATCTCAGAAGAAAGATGGGAAGGCCCGTTTCGCGGAGATATCTCGCGTCACCCAGACGGTTAAAATCAAGAACCCGGACGACGCCACCCAGTTTGTCATGGTCAAACAAATCACTAAGCTGGTAATGCAGGATACCGTGACAAAAGAACAGTGGGTCTGGACCCTCTAGGAGATAAAAGTGACCCAGTTTGTCGCGGACCCGGGCCAAGGCGGCGTGTTCCAACAGAGCTTTCTGCAACAGTTGGTCTCGATACACTTTCCTGGCGGTGTACTTATCCGGGTTTCGTTTACGGGCTCGGGAGCAAACTCTATCTCCAAGCCTAAGATCATGTTCCCGTTTGATACATTGACGACGCCCGTCCTGAATTATGTTCGAAGTTTCACGGGTGTTACCGTGCCGGTAACGGACCCGCCGACACCGGCCATGATCAAGAACCTGTACGCGTGGAGCATTCTCAACGATGAAGGGAACTTTGTGTACTACAACACGTCACTAGTGCAATCTAAGTTCAAAAAATATACGCCGGTTGTGATCAATTCTCCCCCGTTTATCGGGATCGCGCCATTCACCACGACCCGGATCATCGTGTGGTATTATGGCATTGCGACGAGCCCAACGGGGCCGTTCGATCCAATCGTGTTCTCCCAAGGGGGTGGATGGCTGGCGTCATTCGACACGGCGGCGCCATCGGTTTATACACCGGCGCAGATCAACAATTTCATCAATCAGGTGGTTGGGGGCGCCACAATGGGAACGGGCGGTATCCCGTTCATTCCGGTTGGCGACGGCGGGACCCTTGCCAAGGGGACTGCGCTCGTGAATGCACTCGCTACAGGGTCGCATCTGGCCCTCCTGTCACCGGGTGGAAATGTCTACGTGGCAACGTCGATTTCATCAAGTACGGAGCAACAAAACGCTGGTTGGGGGTTGCAAGCCAGTATGTTCTCGATTAAGGGTGGCGTGTTTAACCCGGTCGCCTTAGCTAACATATCGGACTTCGCGTTCGCCCTCAGCGTGCCAGCGCTGACCATTACCCTTACTGCGGACGCTGTTAAGCACACGTTAAAAGAGACTAAGAGCTAACTCTCTGTTTATGATTTCCCGTTAAAGCTAAGCGGCACTTGACAATCCGCCACAGGGGCAAACCATGGCCAGTTTTTCGTCCAGCTATTCTCAAAGTGGCCTCCCGGGCATATCGGCCATCGCCGAACAACTCATGCAGGCCCAGTACGCATGGGGCCAGCAACAATTTGCCCAAAACAGCCAACTGACCGATCAGGTCGTTGGCGACATGATGAACCTCTACGGCTCGCTGTCTGGCATGGGCACTACTCTCATGAACCAGTACAGTCAGTATTTCATGCCGGAATACCAGAACCTTGTGAACGACGCCAACAACTACGCCTCCCAGGCGCGTATCCAGCAAGCGATGGGCGCGGCCGAGAGTGGCGTGGCACAGAATTTCAACGGCCAGCGGAACGCCGCCTTGGCCGATTTGCAAGGGTTCGGGATTGATCCGTCCAGCGGGCGGTACGCGCAGCTTGACCAAGCGGAACGCACCCAGGAGGCCGCGGCCGCCGCGGGCGCCGGGTTCCAGGCCGAGCAGGCCACTGAGGCCACCGGGCGGGCGCTGCGAAGCGAGGCGCTCCAATTGGGTAGTGTTATGCCTAGTCAGGCGACCGCAGCCTACAACGCAGCCGGACAGGCCGCCACGGCCGCGGAAAACGCAAAGCTTGCCAACTCGCAGGAAGGTGTAAACATGATGGGCTCCCCCACACAATGGGGAGCACTCGGACAACAGCTACGTACATCCGCTAGTACGGGTGGAGGTGGCGGTGGAGGTGGCGGGCAACGTCCACCTGACAGCATAAGCGGTTCGAACCAAGGGCATCCGACCCCGGCGTTCGGGCCAGGCGAAAGTTCTAGCCAAGCAGACCCGAATTGGGCCGGCACAGGCGGGGGTAACCTTGGTGGCGGTGGTGGCGGTGGTGGCGGATACCAGCAATCGGGTCCCGATATAAGAACCGTTGGTGGCGGTGGTGGCGGTGGTGGCGGAGATAACGGGCCAATTGATATGGGGCCGGGAAGTCCGTATGATCCAACCGGCGTTGATGATTGGAACAGCCAAGGCGGCATAAATCAGGGTCCTGGTGTGCCTATTGATACTTCTTCATCCTTGGGTTCCCTTCCGCCGGGGGACAATAGCGCAGGAACTGGGGGGGACACGTCAGGGTTCAATCAGGATACCGGGCCTACTCCGGCGCCGGCTCCGACTTCGGATCAATCCTCCGGGTCCTATACGCCGGGTGGTAGTCAAGACCAAACGCAGTCCGGAGATTATGGGCCTTCGCCTAGTGACAATTCGTCCAGTAGTGGTGGTTACGCGCGAGGCGGCATCATCGATAAACCCCATAACGGGATGGGGGGTGGCCGCCGGGCCGGTATGGGTGGTCACTCGGGTGCAATCCCGTATAGCCGGAGCCCAAGCTATGGCAAGGATACTGACGATGTGCACGGAGTGCTCAACCAGACTGGGGAACCGCTGCGGCTGAATGCCGGCGAGTTCGTGATGCCTCGGCACACGGTCGCCTGGAAGGGCGAGGAGTATTTCCAGCGCTTGATCGAGAAGTCCAAGAAGGCTCGCGCTGGCGCTGGCGCCAAACCGACGATGAAACCCGCGCTTCGACAGGGCGCGATCCCAATGGGAGCCCGTCATGGCTGATCTGGAAGACGACAACGACACGAATGAACCGGACAACGACGCCGACGATCAAGAGGGCGCGATCCCGACTTCGGACAGCACAGATGCTCCCGAGACTGCGCAGGATGACACCGGCGGCCAGACTGGTGCGGCCGGCGTTACCGGCGCGGCCCCGGGTCCTGGCGCAGCACAGGTAGCTGGCGCTGGCGTAACAGGAGGTATCCCAGGGTCCGCGCAAAGCGGGGGTGGAGCGTTGTCAGAACTTATGGCGCTTGTGCGTGCCGTACAGTCATATGGTATGAAGCAAGCTATGCAGGAAGGTCAGCCGACCCAGCAAGCTGCATCATTCGAGGATGGAGGCTCGACTTCGCCCGATGAAAGCGACGAAGCCGAGAATGACCAGCAGCCGGCGATCCCGACCAGCCAAGCGCCGTCAGCGCCAGCCGCACAGACAGGAATTGGGGGCGCTCTTGGCGATCGGTTCCGGGCAGGTGCAAAAGATATTATGCAGGGGATATTTGAACCTGAGAAAAACAATACGCAAGTACAGGCAGAACGACAGGCAAAGCAACAACCTCCACAGGCTGTGGCGCCACAGCCTGCTATGCCAACCACGGCGCAACAGCCAGAACCCCAAGCCGCACCTGAGGCTTCTCAGAACAATGTTATCCCAGCCGTTATTTCTCAGGGTATGGAAGGGCTCAAGAAGTACCTCAGCGGCGATAAGGCAATGGACCCAAATTCTGTTGCAGGTATTGGGTACGCGGTTGATCCCCAAGGCACCTTGCCGCCGGTCGAGAAGAAGATGAAGATGATCCAGTATGCTTACCAAAGAATTATGGAGCACACTGGCGATCCGCGTGAGGCTATGAACGGGGCACTAGGTGTATTTCAGCATCAACGACAGGAATATGGAATGTGGCTGACCGGGGCCGCGGTGAAATTGGATCAGGGGGATATGGGGTCCGCCTTGCACGCTGCAAATCAAGCCTTTCAGGCGCCGTTTGGCGAAAATGTGCATTTTGCACAATCGGGTGGAGGAACGGGTGTTACCGCAACGGTAACCGACGACAAAGGGAAGGTTCAAGGCACCTTTGATATGGCCCCTGATCAGTTCAGCATGCTGTTACATAAGCATGCGCAGTTCGATGCGCTTGCAGCTAATGGTGTATTTAATACGTTTTCGCAGATGTCCGGTCCGATGGGCGAGCCGCAGGGGCCGCAACAGCCGGCTCAGACGCCGGCCGGAGCGGGACCATCTCAGGGGCCGCAACAGCCGGCTCAGACGCCGGCCGGAGCGGGACCATCTCAGGGGCCGCAGCAGCGCAGCAACGCGGATATCGACGCCGAGTATGCCAAACCGAACGGAGGCAATTTGACAGACGAAGAAGTGCGCCAGCATGATGAACGGCATTACCCTATCATGCGCGCCCCCCAAGGTGTTGACCGCAAGCTGTTTGACCAGTCCAACGAGCTATTCCCGATGCTCTCGCAGAACAGGCAGCGGGTGGCGTGGATTGCCCACCAGCAAGGTGAAACGGCGAAACTTGAAAGCAAAGAGAAAATCGCTCGGATTGGAGCAGACGCAAAAGTTGCTGGAACTACCGTTGCTCAGGAAAACATTAATAAAAGAGCCGAAACCCGCGAAACTGGACGACAGGACCGGTTTGATAAAGGGTGGGAACATCGTACCCAGGCTGCACTCCTGAAACTCGCGGGGCAGAATAAGAACCCAGCGGATAAAAACAAACACGACTATATTCATTCTATGATAGCTGAGCACACAGGGGACCCAGAGGGATTTAAAAAGGCCCTTACAGATGCAGGATTGAATTATGAGCGCGATATCCTCGGGACAGGCACCCAACAGACACCTGCGACGCCAGCGCAAGGCGGCGCTCCGCAAGGTGCTCCGTCAGGCGGGGGTACCCCTGCCCAAGGGTCTCCGGCGGGGGAGAATAAATATAAAGTTGGCCAAGTCGTCCAGGGTTATCGCTTCCTTGGCGGCAACTGGCGAGATCGAGCAGCTTGGGTACACGAATGAGCGACCAGACGAAGTTGGCGCTCCTCAGTGATAGCCTCGTCAGCGATACCGTAAGGTCCGCTGGTGCGGCAAAGTCCTTCGCCGTGGGTGGCAAGGTTTCACTCAGGAAGCGACCGCGGATGAAGGTGGACCGCACGCATGATGATCCATATCTTGCCGGCGAGAGCCAGAACCACCGTTGCCTCTATATTGACAAGCGGGTACCCAAGACCATGACGGTCAAGGGTAAGACGTTCGACCCAGCGAAATATCTCGCAATCCACGAGAGCAACGAACGCAAGCACATGGACGCTGGCATGAAGTATGAGCCTGCGCACCGTCTCGCTTTGAAGGCCGAGCGCAAAGCAGTGGAAGCCGATGGTATCAATTGGGCAGGTTATCAAGAGCAGATGCACAAGCTTGCGGCGATTACGCAGCACGAAGGCACGGCACGGCTCCATCCGCCGACTGATCTTTTCAAAGGGCCGTTTCCTCGTCGTGAAAAAGCACTCCTCCGGGCGCACGGTGATCGAGCCCCCGAAGGTGTGAGGTCATTTGTGGGCGGCGGATCAACTACGCCAGAGGACGAGGATAGTGGTCCGTCTGCGGAAGATATACAGGCGGCCGGTGAAGAACACGGGCCGTGGGAAGATAAAGCCGAGGAGCACGGGCCATGGGAAGAACATGGACCTTGGGAGGACAAGACGGAATACAGCGCGCCAGTCGAAGCTGCAAAGCGCGTGGCCAAGAGTATTCTCCCGGGACTGGGGTCGATCCCGGCTATGGCAATGGGCGCGGGTCGCGGCGCACAAGCGGGCGCGGCTCTCGGAACTGCGATTGCTCCGGGACCGGGGACAGTGGTGGGTGGTTTCTTGGGAGGACTGGGCGGAGCAGCGCTAGCGGGGGGCGTCGCTAATACCGCCCTGCGGGGTGCACAAGACTGGCTGATGGAGAAACTTGGCATTCAGACGGATCAAGCCAAGGAACAAGCATTCCAGCAGGAACACCCCACCTTGGCGGCGGGCGCTGATATCGCTGGTAATCTGGCGGGTATGAGCCCTGCCAAGGGCGTTGGCGTCGGTGCCCGTGCCCTGATGGGTGCTGGACAAGCTGGTATTTCTGTCATTGGTGGCGAGCGTGATCCTGCGAATATTGCAATGGCCGCCGCGGCTGGCGCTGCTTTTCCGGGTATGAACCGAGCAGGGAAACCTCTATGGGCCGCGGGTGAACGGTTTGGCGGCGGCAAAGCTGAACAACCGGGCCGTCCCGATACGAAGGCACTTCCGGCGCCTCCGGACTTTACTACTTCGGCCGAAGGCGAGACGGCGCCATATCAACCCGGAGATGATCAAGTCTTCTCCCCTGCGGAGGCCGTCCGCCAGGGTAATCCCGGCGAGAACGCACGACCAGTTTATGAAATGCCTACTGGGCGCCGCCCCACCGATAATGTCGCGCCTCCGGCAGAGACGAACGTCACGCCTGATAAGACCCCTGAGAACATTGCACAGTCCAAGACCGCGGCGACCCCGGGCGGCCGCAACCTCGCATCGTCCACACTGGCGACTTCCCATGCGGAACCGGCGCCATCGAAGAACGACCCCACTATCGGGAACCCGCAGAGCGCACCGGTATCGGACCGCGCGGCTGGTCCATCGGACGCGTACCAGTATAAAAAGACCGCGGGAAGCAATGTTGAGCCGACCACCAAAGGTAATGGTGGATATCCGACCGGTGAAGTCCTAAAACCGGAAAGCGGGAATATCCCAGCAGATGTAATCCAAGCGGTCACCGGGAAGGCCCCGGAAGCAAGCCCAGAACCTGTTTCCCAGGCCACCGAAATCAGCCCGCAGGCTGAAACTCCTGTTGCCCCGTTAACGCCGAAATCCACAGAGGCGCCATTCTCAAAACCTCTCCCGGAGGAACCTCGTGCACCGGAACCGACCGGACTTACCGATGCGGCTGTTACCGACACGGTAACGAAGCTGCGCGACTTGGGGCTTCTTGACGCCGCCAAACATGTGCAAGAAAATCCTAACATGGAGCCCCAGGCGCGGGCCGCCATGGAGAGCCCCGAGGGACTGCGTAAGATGGAAGCTGTTCGCGCGGAGAAAGAGGCCCGCGCCCAAGAGGCAACCCGCCTTATGCAACAGGGGCAGGTGAAACGCGCACAGGAACCGAAGTATATTCCAGAGATAGAGCGCGAGGCGCCTAGCGCCGAGAACGCCGCGCGCCGCGAGGCTGAGGGTCAAGTTGCCAAGGTGGGCGAGGAGACGGTGACCGCCGCCAGCCAGCGCAAGGCCACCCTTATTAAGAGAGCCGCCGATGCGGCTCAGTCCGCTTTTGATAAATTCGCGACGGGCAAGATTGGCAAAGAAGATTACAGCGAGCTTGGCGCTCGACTGCGAGACGCTATCGCCCATGCTAAGAGTGAAAATATGGACGTTGACGCCAAGCCGCCTCAACGCAAGCGTACGCCGGCACAAGAATGGCTCAAGTCTGCTCGCGAGCTAGTCGGTACTCCAGAGAACCCGAAGCAAATCCTTCCGACTAAAGCGCTTAAGTTCCTTGGAGACGAGCGCATGCTACTCAATGGCGCAAAAGCCAAAGAAGTGGGCGAGGCCGGACGGATAGAAGGGGATATTGCTAACAACAAGCGTCGTGGTGCAGAGGACATGCCAGCGGAGGAAATTGCGCCACTGGAACATGAGGATATCGCGGATTACCAAGACCATGCCCAACTAGCCCATAACATGGAGAGCCTTGATCACGAGCACTGGATGGACGAAGACGACCATGTGATCAAGCCGCCTGAGACCGAGACTTCGGCCAAGCCAACCGAGAAACCTGCCACGTCGCAGAATGAGACCGGATACCATAACAAGTACGAGGAGGAAGCCGGCGCCCGTGCGGCCAAGGCTGTGCAACAGAAGTTCCCGAAGTTTACCATTACCGGCAGAAACTCCGATCCGGCGACCGCGCCGAAGCCCGCCCAGATCAAGAGGTTCTTTGACGATGATAGTGCTTCGCTGGATTATAAAAAAGTCCATACGGCGCTTCTTGCCCGCGCCAAGCCCATCAAGGATTGGGTGATACGCAACGTCATGCCGGAAATGTTCTCCGAGAAGGCCCGCTACGCGGACCCGCGCTTTGCTGAAACCAACGTGCAACGCGCCCGGCTCAACGAACAAATACACGATGAACTTGATAGTGAGTGGTACGCGTTCAATAAAATGACGCCCTATGACCAAATAAGTTTCATGTCGCGATACGAGCAGGGTATTCCCCAGGACGCTGCATGGAAAGATCGTACCGCCGATCGCATCCGGGATATGTTAGATAACGCGTATAGGTCTGAACAGATTTGGGGGTCCAAAGCCGAATATATTGAGAACTATCTCTCACATTTGTTCGAGAACGAGGGCGACCTTACAACGTACAAAAACTACATGAAAAAGACATATGGCCCGACGTGGTTCCAGAAAGAGCGCGGGTTCGCCACGATCAATGACGCCCTTGCGGCTGGGCTCAAGCTCAAATACACCAACCCGATAGAAGTGGTGTCACGGCGGCTCATGGCCAGTGCAGATATGCAGTTGAAGATGAAGCTACTCCACGAGCTAAACTCGATGGGGCTTGCCCACCCCATCGGTGAAGTGCCGAAGAACGTGAACGCCACCGGTTGGCAAACCATTGGCGCACCTAATCGGTCTGATTGGATACTTGCTCCTGACGTGCAAGCGTTATGGAAAAATGGTGTCGATGCGAAGGGACTGTGGGCCAACGAGGGAACCGTCGGGTCTGTTTTCCGCGGCTGGATGAAGCTCAAGAGCGTGTGGGCGCCGATCAAGTTGTCCTTGAGCGCGTTCCACCCCCTGCATGTGGCGCTGGGCGTCTTGCAGGCGGATAACTTCGCCCGCGGCTGGACCCAGACGCAGGGGAACTTTGCCGAGAAACTGGCCGGTGGCGGCAAAGAAATGCTCACCAATATCACGGACCCGCTGTTCGCATTCGGCGGCAAAGATACCACGTTCCACCCCGAGTTTATCGGCAAACAGGTGCGTGATGCCCTGCGCACGCCGTGGGAGGCCAAGACCCCCTGGCAGCAGGAAGCCACCCGCTATGCCGATGAAGCTGGGTTCAAGGCCAGTATGTCGCCGGAGGAAGTCGTTAGCGCCCACCGCGAGTTCGCGAAGGCGTGGCAAGAAGGAAAATGGACCAAGTGGATACCTCAGGCGGGACGGGTGGCCGTCGAAGCGTCCATGAAGCCGATCTTCCAGGACTGGATACCGAACCTGAAATATGCCTCGTTCTATCGGAGCGCAGCCGCGTACATGAAGGCCCACCCCGAAGCGGTGAACAACGCCGACATGCGCAAGGTGGCACTGCGCGAGATCGCCAAGTCGGTGGACAACCGCTACGGCGAAATGTTCTACGGCGGCCTGTTCTGGAACCGCTACGCCAAGGACGCCGGGATCGGGAGCTTCTTGTCGCTGGGGTGGAACCTTGGCTTCGCTCGCGAGTTCGGCGGGGCCGGTATCTCCGCGGCCCGAACGGCTCTCAGCCCGACCGTTGGCGCGCGCACCGGCGCCAGTGCCCAGGTCCACGATGCCAGCAGCAAGGGCGCCTACGTGGCCGCCTACGTGGGAATTACAGGCATGATGGCCGGGGCCATGAGCTACGCTCTAAGCGGCCAGCTACCGACGACGCCGATGGATTACATATTCCCGCGGGCCGGCGGCCAGAACCCGGACGGTTCCCCGCGCCGGCTGTCCACCATGTTCTACACCCGGGAGCCAGTCCAGGCGCAGGCACATATTCAGGAGCGCAACTCAATTGTCGGCGGGCTCGGGCAGATGTTGTGGAACAAAATGGTCTTCGCCCCCGTGGTGCAGGCTGTGCAGAACCGCGATTTCTTCGGCCGGCAGCTATATGACCCGCAGGCGCCGTGGATCAAGCAGTGGGGCCAGCTTGCCGGGAGTGTCCTGGGTGACGCCTTCAACCCGATTTCGTTGTCCAGCATGGAGCGCGCTCAGCAGACTGGCGGGGGCGCCCGTGACAAGGCTCTCGCCGTGGCTGGGTTCGGTCCGGCCCCGGGATACGTGTCTAAGGACGCCTTGCAGAACCGCATCCAGCACCTGTTCTATGAGGGTCCTGGCGCGGCTGTGAAGCCTTATGCCATGAAAGAGCGCGACCAAGAGCGCCGGAATGATATGGCTATTGTCCGCACCGGTGACCCGAAGGCGGCGCAGGACGCGCGCCAGCGGTTGTTCAAGTCTGGGGTGTCGCCGCAGCTATTGACCAAGGAGCTTCACGAGAGCACTGACCGGTACCAGTTTAGCCGGCTCGATCGGGCTGTGCAGAAGTCGCTGATCCCGCAAATGAGCGATGAACAGTTCCTTAAATACTTGCCTGCTACAGGTAAATCTCGCCTAGAGCTTGTCCAGGAGTGGCAGAAAGTGCATCCTGGCAAGCAGTTACCGCGGAGGTAACCATGCCCTCAGTCAGCAAGCCGCAACACAACTTGATGGAAGGTGTTGCCCACAACCCGGCCTTCGCCGCGAAGGTTGGGATCAAACAGTCCGTCGGGCGCGATTTCGTGAACGCCGACAAGGGCAAGAGCTTTGAAGCCGGCGGCGCCATCGGCGCCATGCCAACCATGGGCGTTTCATCGGCGTACCCGGCGCCTCCGGGCAAGCGCTCGCAGGGGCCACGCAACTACGGAAAGAAGTAGGAGGATACCATGAAGACGTTCCCGATCCCGAGCGCGCCGGCCCCCGGCGGTGGCGAGGACAAGCCCAAGGGCAACGCTTATGCCAAGGGTGGCGACGTGCAGGCGTGCAGCTACGCCCAGGGCGGTCCGGTCCTTGGCCGGTCACGTGACTTCATGAAAGAGCCGTCGCCGTTCCGGTCGAGCGTGGACGGCATTGCGCCGGCCAACCAACGTCCAATCGCCGCCGGTGGAGCGCCCGGCGAGCCCACGAACTCTTACCCGAAGGAGGGGAAGGGAGAAAAGGGCAAGGACAAGTCCATGTCCCCCGTCATGCCGAGGAAGTGACATGGCCGACACGCGCAATTACGGCAAAAAAGAGAGCCACGA
>Ga0209415_10011988_pt1 | contig 14512 bp, 11 predicted proteins | sample PeaSoiSIISIP2007_FD_187696 | JGI IMG/M metagenome (GOLD analysis project Ga0209415, IMG submission 187696) | Peat soil microbial communities from Weissenstadt, Germany - SII-SIP-2007 (SPAdes) (version 2) | ecosystem: Environmental > Terrestrial > Soil > Wetlands > Peat | place: Germany...
TACCGTTTCTGGGGAGTGAGTTCTTGCCCGCCTTGGAGGAAGGCAACTACTGGATCCGCGCGTCGATGCCTCAAACCATGTCACTGGACGCCGGTACCGAGGCGACCCGCAAAATGCGCGAGATTCTTCTCGGTCACCCCGAGATCCTGACTGTCGTGTCGCAGCACGGGCGCCCTGACAATGGCAGCGACGCCTCGCCGTTTTCGAATGTCGAATTGTTCGCACCACTCAAACCCTACGACGAATGGCCCTCGGGCCTGACCAAGGACAAACTGACTGCGCAACTGCAGGCGGAGTTCGAGGCGCAGCTTCCCGGCGTCGTGTTCAATTTCTCGCAATATATCCAGGACAACGTCGAGGAGGCCCTTTCGGGTGTGAAGGGAGCCAATTCGGTCAAAATCCTGGGCCCAAACCTGGAGGTTCTGGAGCAATACGCCACAAAGGTCTTCCATGAGATGGAACAGGTCAGGGGTATGGAGGATTTGGGCATCTTCCACATCGTCGGCCAGCCGAACCTCAACATCAAGGTGAACCGCCTCAAGGCCGCCCGATACGGGTTGAATACCGGCGATGTCAACACCGTTGTCCAGGCTGCGCTGGCCGGGAACGTGGCGTCGACGGTGATGGAAGGTGATCGGCAGTTCAATCTGACCGTTCGCTTCGCACCGGGCTACCGTGACAGTGTCGAGAAGGTTGGCACGGTCCCGGTTGGATACCAAACGCCCGCTGACACGACGGCCTATATTCCGCTACGCGACCTGGCTGACATAACCGTCGATTCGGGCGCGTCCTACATCTACCACGAGACCACGAAGCGTTTCATCCCGATCAAGTTCAGCGTGCGCGGTCGCGACCTGGGCAGCACCGTTGCGGACGCACAGGCGCGCATCGCGAAGAATGTGAAGCTGCCGCCGGGATATCGGATCCTATGGGCAGGCGAGTTTCAGGACCTGCAGACCGCGAAGGACCGCCTCGCGATCTTCGTACCAATCAGCCTGGCGCTGATTCTCGTGCTGCTCTTTAGCCTCTTCAATTCACTGCGTGACAGCCTGCTTGCTCTGGCAGGGATACCATTTGCCATCGGCGGCGGAGTACTGGCCTTGTTCGTGACCGGCTTGCCGTTCAGCGTCTCGGCGGCGATCGGGTTCATCTCGCTGTTTGGCGTGTCGGTTATGAACGGCATTCTGGTCATAAGCTATTTCCGACAGCTCAAGCGCAGCATGACACCAGTCGAGGCGATGGCCGGCGCGGCCGACAAGCGCATGCGACCGATGCTGATGACGGCGCTGTCCGCCTGCATTGGGTTGGTACCGGCTGCGTTCTCGACAGGCATTGGCAGCCAGGTGCAGAGGCCATTGGCCACCGTGGTCGTGGGCGGCATGCTCCTTGGGCCCATCATGCTGCTTGTGGTAGTGCCGGCTCTGCAGTTGGTGTTCCTCAGCAAAGGCGACCGTGACAAACCCAACCCTCACGTCAACCCTGCGAGTGAAACATGAGCGCGGGTAGAGATGAAAGGCAGCTGAATCGCAGTCGACCAATGCCGGGCGGGTCGCGGGTGTTCGCCGTGCTTGTTTGTGCCGCGCTCACGCCGTGCGTTGTCTTGGCTGCGCCAAGTGCCGCTGAGTCCGCAAAGACGCAGCAGCGAGCGGCTCCGCAGCGGCAATCCGTCCCGAATCCGAGTGGGAAGCCGCCGCCGCGGATTTCCGCTGGCACGCCTTCTCTCATCCAAAACCGTGCCTACGCGTCGGCGGTGCCGCAGCGTGCCGCAGACGACCAAAGCCGTGCCGTCATGGTCGCGCCAAACCCGCCGCAGAACAAGCACGCGACGACCGCATCGCACACTATCCTGACCATGACAAACACCCGCGTGGTGGCGGGGCTGCCAGACAGCGCCATGGGGCGTCACACGGCCGGCGCGACGGTTGTTGGCGGGCCATCGAAGTTCGATGTCCGGAACGGCGCCGTCATCAACGGCTCGCAGATTTGGCGCAGGCCCTGAACTGCATCAACGGGGGCTGCTGCGCGGCAGGTACCCGAGTTTGCCGGCGATCCTGAGGAGCCAAGACTCTGCTCCGTTGCGCGCTGCACTTCGCCCTCACCGATCAGGCGATTGCTTTTCGGGTAACCTAGCGTCTTACGGTAGGCTATTGCCTAACATGCGGGGGTGGGTTGGCCGGATCAGCGTCATCGCGCAACAGCAGCGCCCATCGGGTCATTTCGGCCATACCAATGCCACAGCCTCGGATGACTTTGGAGTCCGGTTTGTCAGTCTCGTCGATGACCCGCATGCTCGTTCGCGTTGCGTTGGCCAGCGCCACGCTGCTGCCACTGACCGCGATCGGGCAGGCTCTGCCATTTCTTGCGCCGGGCGATTCATATTTCAGGCATCAGGTCGAGCTCGAGGCAGACGACGGGGAGATTCCGCTGTCGACGACCTGGCCGCTGCCGACTCTCGACATTCCCGCGAATGAGCGGGACTCCCTGCACGGTTTCAGCCAGCCCGCAAGTACTACGGACGCTGACGTGTTCGCGTCGGCAGCGGGCAAGCCGACGAGGCTGCGGACGTTTGACGACACGCCCCGCGAAGAAGGCGAAGCGGGACTGCAAGCCGGCTGGGCATTCGGAGAGCACGCAGCCGGCGCGCTCCGGATGGCCTACGATTTCAAGCCGGCCGACGGAATGCACTACCGCTTGGACGGCAGCTATGCGGCCTGGCGCCTGGGCAACTGGTGGCTGACGGCTGGCCTCCAGGACCGCTGGTGGGGCCCCGGCTGGGACAGCAGCCTCATCCTGTCGAGCAACGCGCGCCCGATGCCGGGGATTGGACTCGAGCGGGCTAGTTCCAAGGCGCCAGCGTGGAAATGGCTGCGCTGGATCGGTCCGTGGCGGCTCACGACCTTCATGGATCGCATGGAAAGCGAGCGCCCGGATGTCGACAAGCCGCTCTTCTGGGGTCTGCGCGTGACCGCGCAACCAATCAAGGGCCTCGAAATCGGCCTGTCGCGAACGGCAATATGGTGTGGCACGGGCCGCCCGTGTGGCCTCAGTACCTTCTGGAGCCTACTGACTACGCGCGGCAATCTCGCCAATAACGAGATGGCAATCCCGAATTTCGCGACTATCCCCGGCGAGCAGGAAGGTGCAATTGACATGCGCTATCACGTGCCCGGTACGGGGGCGGCAGTGTACTGGCAGGAGTACGGACAGACATACGACAATGGGAATTTCCGGCCGCGCTGGACCCTGCAGCTGCTTGGTGTCGAATACGCTTCACATTCCGTGGCCGACGGCCGGCTGCGGACTTTCCTTGAATTCTCCGATACGACATGCAGCGCGCTGAGCCTGGCCTCGAGCGACAAGCCGTCCTACGGCTGCGCGTACGAAAAGCCGGTCTACGGGGACGGCTACCGGTATCGCGATCGGGCGATCGGCGACTCCATGGACCGGGACGGCAAGCGCTTCACATTGGGCCTTCTTTATATCGATGACGGGGACCGACTGTGGGATCTGCGGCTGCGGCATTTCGATCTCAATCAAGGCGGCATAGCTGAGGTCGTGCTGGAGCCACAATCTGTGACGACGGTTGCCGAGAAATTGTGGAACGTCGAGTTCCAGCTGTACGGGGCGATCGGGGACTTCCGCTACAGCGTGGGCGTCGGCGCGGACTACGGCGGGCCGGTCGCCGATCCGCACAATGCTTTGGTCGGTCGCGGATTTATCAGTCTCAGTCACCCCTGGTAGGCATGAACCGGGCTTCCAGGACGGTCAGAACACCGCTGAGATGTCGAAGCCGTCCCCCCCTCCCCCCCGCCTGCAGCGCGCACCCCGTTGCGATAGTCTGTACCGGCGATTGAGGCAGCGACCGACTCGGATGGCGCCCTGGTGTTTCTGTCCGCAAGCAGCCCTTGTTACGTGAAAGCCCTTTGCGGAGCGTTTCTCGCCGGATTGGCCTACTGGGCAACTCCCGCGAGCGCCGACCGGCTGAGCCCGCCCGCGGTCACCCCGCTCCAGACAGTCGTGGTGACGGCGAAGTAACGGCCCGATACGTTGCCCGACATCCAGGTTAGGATGAAGGTGGAGACGGCCCTGCACTCCGACCCCTTTTTCTACGACGGACACGTCACGATCACTGTGGAGAATGGCGTCGTCAGGTTGCAGGGAATTGTATTCGACGAGTGGGACCTGCGAATTGCGAAGCGCATCAGCAGAAGGGTCGCTGGTGTGAAACGCGTGATCAACGAACTCGAAATTAAGCTTGGCGGTGAGTAACGCCAGCTTTTCTGCGCCGGGTCACACCCGACAGAAGCTTGGCATCGTCGACCCAAAATGCACAGACACGTGCTATCGGACCGTTACCCAGATCATGCTGGCGCGCGACGAGCGCGACCAATTCCGGGCCTCGCCAGCTTCCGGCCGCGAACACGTCCGTCACTCTGCGACCCCGTCCGTGCTTAGGTCCTACGCGACGCCAGTACGCGTCCAAAGCCCGCATTATTCACGGCCAGCGACGATGCTCATTCGGTCCAGCGATAAACCATGCCGGGAAACGGAGTTTTCCATTGATCGAAGGCGCCGGTGATGTAGACGGTATGCGCTCCGTCCGGGCCAAAAGCCATGTTGGTCACATAAGGTGTCGAGACGGTCAGCGTACGCACCAGCTTCTTTGCCGCATCTATTACTAGAACTCGCCCTGATCCGTTCTGGGCGATGTAGTAGTTTCCATCGGGGCCAAGCTTCAGTCCATCGGGACCATTGTAACCGTCTTCGCCGGGAGTCGGCGGCGCGAGATCCTGAAGCCGCGCCCACACGCTACGAACTCCGAGCGATCCGTCCGCATTAACCGGAAAGCTAAGAATGCGCCCAGCGAGCATTTCTGCGACCAACAGGCTCTTTCCGTCCTTCGAAAGGGTCAAGCCATTCGAGTAGTGAATGGTGTTCGCTAGTTCTTTGACCGACTTGCCGTCAGCGGAAATGTGCACAACTGTACCGGTAATCGGTGCCTTTAGATCGTAGACGCCGGACGCTGAAAAATAGATGCCCCCCGCTCGATCAGAAGTAAAGTCGTTCGGCCCGACAAACGGCCTGCCGGCGCTGTCGTGAGTAATCGTACGAATCTCATTTCCGTGGGAATCCAGTTCGACGATGGAATTGGCGTCGTAACACGCGACCAGCAGATGGTCCGCGCCGAACTCGATCAAACCATTGGCGCCGCAATGGTCCTGTTCCCAAAAGCTTGTCGCCTGCTTCCCGTCCCAGGACTTGACTCCACGGCCAGCGTACTCCACGTACAGCAGCCGACCATGAAACCAAAGTGGCCCTTCGGGGTACGCGGCCTTGGTTTGTTCCGCGACTTGCGCTGACCAACTTGCCGCCATCGGCAGCAGGCACAGAGCGATCACCCGAAGTAGAAGCACTAGTCTGATAATCATTGCGACTGCTCCTGGTACGCAATGCTTGCGTCAGTCGGTCGCGCAGCAACCAGGCAAGGGGAAGGATCCGCCTGCATCAGAGATCTTGGCAAAATATCGGTTGACGGACAGGCGGGCAAGGTCGGCTTGCTCCGGGCTTTCCACAATTGACCGCGGCACCGGGACGGCGTACCCGTCGGCGGCCAGTGTGACCGTGTTCACTCAGGAACCGCGTAGCAGCAATTTGGCGCGGGACTTCGGTATCGAGGGACGCGCAGATGGCCGCTCTTCGGGAATGCGCGAATGAACTGCGTCGCGAAAAAAGGCGCGCTCTCGACCGCTGCGAGAATGTTGAAACGATCAGACCCTGGGTTATCGGCAAGTGCTCATGAGCGCGCACCACCAGACAATCGGTGCTTGAAGAGTTCAAGGTGGCAGGACCGAAGATCGCCGTGAAAAGAATCGGCCATAAAATACAGTCAACTGGATGGGGATAACGTCATGAAAGATAAGCGTTCGCAGAGCCCTACCACTAGCAACGAGCGCCACGCTTGCCGTCCGGTGATGACCAATGTCACGGCGGCGGTGTTCTTTGCCCTTTACGGACTGCCCCATCCGGCCGTGGCGGCCTCAACCGACCAAACCGGCGAGGCCATGCAGGAAGTCATCGTAACGGCGACCCGCCGTGCGGAGACGGTCGAAGCGGTGCCGTACAGCATTTCGGTCATCAGTGCGGACCAAATAAGCGCGTCCGGGGCTTCTGACATCGCCACGCTCGCGACCCAGGTGCCCGGGTTGAGCATGTATGACTACGGCGCGCGATTCGCGGGGGCCACTGCCCCAATCATCCGAGGCATCAACGCGACCGGGAGTCCAGCCCGGGGCTTTCGCACGTTCGAACAAGACCCGGTGGGGACCTATGTCGGCAATTCGCCTATTGACGGCTACTTTCAACTGGACGACATCAACCGCATCGAGGTCTTGCGCGGACCGCAGGGAACCTTGTACGGGGCCGGCGCGCTGGGCGGTGCGCTTCGGCTGATTCCCAATTCTCCGGAGCTGAATTCGTTCACCGGATCGGCCGAGGCGAGCGGCTCGGAGCTGGCTCACTCAACCGGGACGGGTTACTCGCTGAAGGGCATGATCAATATACCGCTTGGTGACAGCGTAGCTTTTCGGACCGCGGCGAAATACGCCTATGAACCGGGATGGATCAAGGCCTTTGGATTGCTCCAACGCAGCAACGATGGTTTGTACGGGACTCCGGCGCTCGCGGATCCCAGTGATCCTGTGAACAGCCCCCCCATCTACTCGAGCCGGAGCGACTGGAACTATCAACGGACACTTAGCGGCCGCGCGAGCCTACTGTGGAAGCCGAACGAGGCTTTCAGCGTGGAACTCGCGATACTCCACGCAAACGTAACCGGCGATGCGGGACCGCAAGTGAATCCCGATTTCGCCGGTGGCGTGTCGCCACTGGATCCGGCCACAACCTACCCAGCCGGCGGTCGCTACCAGGAGTTCGCGCTGATCGACGAGCCATTCAATCGTACGACCAACTTGACGAGTCTCGACGTGAGCTACGACGCCGGGTTTGCCACCGTCTCCTCGACGACCTCCTACCACACCACGTCGGGATCTTTGATCCAGGATTCCACTTTCGACTACGCCGGCTTTGACGGAGGTTACTTCCTGCCGTACTACGCGGGGGTTCCCACGAATCCTCGCTTCATCTACCCGTTTCTGTTTACCGACTCGGCGCACACCTTCACCGAGGAAATGCGGCTGGTGTCCAAACCAGGCCCCGCGAACATATTCGATTATGTCGTGGGTGCATTCTACGAGAAGCAGACGCGCCATGGCGCATGGTACGTTACTAATCCCGGCTCGCCCGAGCGATCCGTAGCGGAGGGTTGCACCGGATATGTGTTCGCCGGGTCGAGTTTCCCGAATTGCCTGGTGCTGAGCGGTCCGAACGACCTCACATTCCAGCAGATCGACACCCAGAACTTTGAAGACAAGTCGGTGTTCGGCGAGTTGACGTGGCATTTCGTGGCACACGGACAGATAACCTTCGGCGTCCGGCATTTCAGTCAACAATTCACCGATTCGCAGCTGTACCAGGATTTCACGTTTCCGGTCCTGATTCCGCCGATTCCGTACAGCTCGCCCGCGTCGAAGACGGTTTGGAAGGTCGACCCTTCGTATGAATACGCCGACGATCAATTCGTGTACGCATTGTGGTCGCAGGGTTTCCGCCGCGGTGGTGCGAACTCCGTTCCCGCGAACGGGATATTCCAGGAAAGTCCACTGCTAAGGGACTATCAGCCGGACAAGACGAATAACTACGAAGCGGGACTCAAGGGACGCTTCAGAAATGGGCTCTCCTATACGGTTGCGCTATTCGATATCAAATGGGATAAGCCGCAGATCTCCTCGAGCCTGCCATCGGGAAACCTGGCCGTTTACAACGCCAACACAGCCGAATCGAAAGGCATCGAGTTCGAGACCATCGGCCCGTTGTTCCTGCCGCGTCTGAGCTACTCCATCGGCTTTGCCTATGCCGATGCCAAGCTGACCAGCAATTTCGCTCTGCCGGCCAATAACGGCACAGGCACAATCGTCCCCGGCCTCCTCTCCGGAACAGCTGGAGAGCAGCTTCCGGGAAGCCCCAAGACCAGCGTGAGCGCAGCCCTAATCTATGACATCAATCTAACGCCGGGCTACGATCTCGCGCTGTCGGCCAATGGTGTCTATCGGAGCGCGGTCGCCCTGCAGGTGGCCCCGAGCCTTGGGAACACTGCGATCCAGCATTCCTCGACTTACGAAATAATGAACCTGAACGCCGTCTTGAACCACAAGCCCTGGAGCGCGACCTTCTACGTCACCAACGTATTTGACAAGGAAGAGATCTTGGCGCCGCCTTCTCAGCCCAATCAGGTTGATAATCTGACTAATGACTACCTGGTTAATCCTCCGCGTGAAATCGGTGTTCGCGTGGGATATTCCTTCTGAGTGGACCGCGGTGTCGGAGCGTTCTCAGAAGAGTAGCGACTGACGTCATTGTGTTCGCGGCAGGTTATTGCACGCAATTTCCCGCGGCCGCCGAGACTGCATGATCCCGTGGTGTGGCGATCAGCACCTCGAAACGTCCGTGGCAGTGGCGCCAGCCGCTCCAGCGGCCCAGCAAGGGCGGTTCAATGCGGCGGGCGGGACGGGCCGCGAAGGGATGCCTGCAGACTCTTCGTCGCTGCCCATGCTTCATTCGCCAAGACCATAGATGGCGAGACCTGTCGGTCCGGGATGTTCCAATAATTTCGAAGAAGGCGTTCACTATCCGCTCTTGACAGCAACCAATAGCCGTTCTTCTCGTAGAAACGGACTACCCAACTCGCATCAGCCCAAGTACCGATCACTATCGGCTTACGGTCATCAGTGGGTCATGGCGGGCGATGTTGAACTGTTCACCTGACGCCAAGCCGGCATAGACCCAGCGTTCGGTGGACCCCCGAAGGCTGCATCTGTACATGTTCCTGGTCGGCATGTCGCACTGCGGCGTGCTGCTCGACGGCTCTCATAGTCGATCTGAAGCTGGTTGCGGAGCGGGCACGCGAGCTTTGCCAGTAACAAGACGCTTGCCGTGAATGCACCCGGCGCTCACGCAATTGCACCTATTAACTCTGTGATACAAAGTACTTGACATCACACAGATGCGGTCGGTAGCGTTGACTCGTGGCCAATCCCCGAAAGCACACGATGCAATCCGCCAATACGGTGCAAATCGATTCTCATGCCGCAGCGACGCTACGGTACATCCGCGCGTCGATGGAGGCCGCCGTATCGATTTCGGTCCCGGGATCGGCCGGAATTGCTATGGGTATCGTAGGTCTGCTCGCAATGGTGGCCTCGTCCACTCCGGCCTTGCACGAGCATTGGTTCCCCATCTGGTTGCTCGCTGCCGCCGTCGCCGGAGGCCTCGGCATCGCATTGATGGGGCGACCGGCATCGCTGCGCGGACTGACGCTGTCTGGGGCGCCAATTCGGAAGTTTGCGCTCTGCCTGTTCCCTGCATTGTTCGCCGGCGCGGTCATGACGGTTGTGCTTTGGACGTCCGGCAACCTGCACGCGATTCCGGGTACTTGGCTGCTGCTCTATGGGTGCGCATTGATCGCCGCCAGCGTGCCGACCACTCGAATCATCGGCGTAATGGGTAGCTTGTTCGTGGCTCTGGGGCTCCTCGCGCTGCTGCTTCCTGACAGGCTGCAGATGTTCGTGCTCGGCATTGGATTCGGCGGCCTGCACGTGATTTTCGGCCTTCTGATTGGACGCACGGCTCATGACAGGCAGGTCTAGGGCACGCACGTCGGTTGGGACTCCGGCGCCAAGGCGGCCTGGGCTGGCATCCGTGTCAGCCCCGATTCGTGACTACTGCGACTCCACATTCGACCGGCTCGTGTACGAGCGCGTCCGCCTGGGAATCATGGGGGCCCTGGCAGTGCGCGAGGAGCTCACGTTCAACGAGCTCAAAGCACTGTTCGACGTTAGCGATGGCAACCTGAGCTCGCATGCCCGCAAGCTCGAGGAGGCGAAATACCTGACATGCACGAAGTCTTTCGAGGATCGTCGTCCCAAATCAATCTATCGACTGACACCTCTAGGTAAGACTGCGTTGAATCGGTACCTTGACCACGTTGAAGCGGTAATCAAAGCCACCCGGCGGGGCTGATTTTTTACACATCTACTCTGCATTACAGAGTACTTGACAATGCACATCGCAATCATCATGGACGGCAATGGACGGTGGGCCTCGCTTCGCCACCTCCCCCGCACCGCCGGGCATCGTGCTGGCGCAAAGGCCGTCAATGCAGTCGTGCAGGCAGCAGCGCGACATGGGATCGCGACTCTGACTTTATACGCATTCTCCGCCGCCAATTGGGGACGTCCTGCTTCGGAAGTCAATGCGTTGTTCACGCTCCTGCGGCGACATCTGCTGACCCAGACGCGGCGCTGCCTGGAACAGTCCATCAAGGTCAACGTGATCGGTCGCCGGGACCGGCTCACCCCCGACTTACGTCAGCTGATCGAGCACTGCGAGAGAGCGACCGCCGATTGCAGGGGGATGCGGCTACGCATCGCTGTCGATTATTCGGCACAACATAGCCTCCTCGAGACTTGCCGAAGGCTGCAGTCCGAGAGCAGCATCGACCGCCTGCGATTTGCTGAGCGACTCGCCGACGTCGATCACGCAACGGCGCCAGCGCCGGACGTTGATCTGCTCATTCGGACCGGCGGCGAAAAGCGCCTCAGTGACTTTCTATTGTGGGAGTGCGCGTACGCAGAGCTGCATTTCGTGGACTGCCTGTGGCCGGATTTCGACGGTCGGGCCTTCGAGCACGCGCTCGGGGAGTACGCTCAACGGGACCGGCGTTTTGGCCGGATTGCCGCGGAGGCGGTGGCGGGGTCGGCCCACGGCTAGCTTCCATTGCTCGCTGCGACGTCCAACTGCGGTCCACCGAGGCGCGGCGACGACCGCAGTGGCTTTCCCAGGCGTCTCGGTACCGGCCGGTGGACCGCTTCTACGCCCTGCGGCCCTACTTTTTTTGCGCTGACCACCCGCGACGATGATCGGCCGGAAACCGGTCTTCCCAACCGTGCCTGAAACCGATGCCGTGCGCGGGACGCGCTGCTGGGCGGACCCCGAACGGTCACTTGACGGGCGACTCCCATGCGAAGGCCAAACGGAGGATACTTGCCATGCTTGCCGGACGGCCACGCGGGTGTGATCGTCCGGGCTCAGGCTCGGGTCTTTGGCCATGACCGTTCCGCAACTCATCGGATGTCTGGCACTTGCAATCGCCCCGGCGCTGTCCGATGCAGCACCTGCGCCCGTCGTTACGATGTCTATCGACGGCGCGATTGGTCCGGCCACGTCCGACTACATGCACCGCGGGCTCGCGGTTGCTAGCAAGGACCACGCGCAGCTCGTCATCCTGACACTGGACACGCCAGGCGGACTGGATACGTCGATGCGGCAGATCGTGCGGGATATCCTCGCCTCGCAGGTGCCCGTGGCGGCGTTCGTCGCACCCCCTGGCTCGCGGGCGGCCAGCGCGGGCACGTTTATTCTCTACGCGAGCCACGTCGCCGCGATGGCTCCGGGTACCAATCTCGGTGCGGCATCGCCTGTACAGATCGGCATCGGGTCGCCTTCGCCCGAGCCGCAGGGATCGGCCGAGACGGCGAAAGAGTCGGCCCCGAGGGACGTCCACGAACGCAAGGCCTTCGCCGACGCTGCGGCCTACATCCGCAGTCTCGCGCAATTGCGGGGGCGCAATGCGGACTGGGGCGAAAAGGCTGTTCTTGAGGCCGCGAGTCTGTCGTCAACTGAAGCGCTCGACCAGAAAGTGATCGAGCTGATCGCCGCCGACGTCCCCACCCTGCTTAGCGAGCTCGAAGGGCGCAAGGTCGACGTGGCTGGCGCGGAACGCGTGCTGCACACCGCTGGCGCACCGGTGCTCCCGTGGCCGCCCGACTGGCGAGACCGCTTGCTGTCAGTGATCACCAATCCTGGCGTCGCATTGATCCTGATGCTGGCCGGCATTTACGCGCTGGTGTTCGAATTCAGCAATCCGGGGCTCGTCTTTCCAGGAGTGACCGGTGCAGTGTGCCTGCTGCTCGCCCTGTACGCACTGCACTTGCTGCCCGTCAACTACGCGGGTCTCGCGCTGATCGTGATCGGTATCGCCTTTGTCATCGCCGAACTTCATTTCCCGTCCTATGGCTCCCTCGGCGTGGGCGGGGGCCTCGCGTTCATTGCCGGAGCGCTCATGCTGATCGACACCGACGTCAGTGAGTTCCGGGTCCCGTGGAAGCTGATTGCAGTACTCGCCGCCACGACGGCGGCGTTCATATTCATCCTCGTGCGGCTGGCGCTCCGAGCGCGGCGAGCTCCGATCGTGAGCGGCGTGCGGTCGCTGGTGGGCACCGACGGCGAGATGCTGGAGGACGCCGCCGACATCGGCTGGGCACGCATCCACGGCGAGACGTGGCGGGTGAAAACCGCGAGCCCGTTGATACGCGGACAGAAAATCCGCGTGGTCGACGTCGAGGGCACGCGACCACGCGTGTCCGCGATCGAAGGTCGGTGAACACCACCGGTAAGCGGTACCTGTCGCCAGTCACACCCAGATGTTGCGGGACCCTGTAATTCAATCACTTAGGCAGCCAGACCTCTCTTGAAGTCTTGCCAAAGCTCGCCACGCACCGCATGAACCGGCGTTTTGCGGTCGACCACGGTGAGCAACGCCGCGTCTCCGTCAGTGCTTTTTACGATTCCGTGTCGATCACTGGCGACGTCTAACAAAGCGACATACCGGGTCCGAAGCGGATGTCTCGGCCGGCTCCGACGCGGCTTCAAGCTTGCCCGTCGATACCCGCTCGCTCACGGAACCACGCCGGGCAGACCATCATTCATCATCGATCGGACGCTGGTTCTCGCGTCGCTCCGATCCTCAGCGCGCCATTCGGCGGTGCCAAATCACGCGTTGCCACGAGCCCACCGCCTGCCCGTTGACCGAAACCGGCTCGAATGCGCCGAGTGACAGAAAACACGCCGCGACCGCCTCATCGAGCTGAGATAAACCGCTTGAGATGACAATCTTCGTTTCCGACGGCCTGCCACTCGGCTCCACTCGAACCAGGAGTGTCAACGTGCCGTCGACCTCCAGGTCTGGCGCAGTGTCGGGATAAGCCTGGATGCAACGCTCTCTCAGCGTGTCCGTATCGAAATCCATCGCTTCCACGACCGGCACCGGTGCGTCCGATTCCGCTCGAGCCTCGCCCCGGCGCGGGACTGTGATTGCCATGAAGGACGCCGCCGGCGACGGCGCATCCTCTGCCGGGACGGGCGGCGCTACGGCGGATACAGGTGCTGCTTCGGGCGGCGGTGTTTCGGGCAGCGGCTCTGGCGGCCGCGTCTCATCCGGCGAGATCAGCATCACCTGCAGCGCGTCGTTCGGTGTGGGACTGCCGCGGACCCCGGCACTCAGGACGAGGACCTGCACAACCACCAGGTGCAGGACGGCGACGGCCGCTGCCGCCGCCGCACGGCGCGACCGAGCGCGAGGGCGATACATGACGCGATATCGGAAGTCCGCGGCGTTGAATGCATTGGAGTGTATCCCCATCAGCGCTTATCGTGCGGCGCCGGCAGACGCGGCGCTGACGGATTCGTCGCTACGCTCGTCCCGGCGCAAGGTGATGCACGCGGTCGGCCATCGGTCATGCCCGCTCGCCGCGCTGCGGCGCGCCTGATATCAGCGCCCACCCCGCCTCCGGCCGCCGCGGCGATTACTTCGCCGCGAGCCCCTGCACGGATCGCAGCGCCTCGTCGACGTTCGCAGTTGGCGCGACGCCACCTATCGTCGCGGCGATCTGGCCGTCCTTCTTTACGATGAAGGTCGTGCGCTCCGCGAACCCGTGGTCGATCTCCACGCCGCGCGTATCCTTAAACCCCGTTTGCGCCGGAGTCACCTTTAGTTCATACGATTTGGCGATTTTTCCATCCGGGTCCGAGGCAACAGGAATCTTTCCGCCGCAATATTCCGGATCGGCGGAGAAATCGTTGAGTCTGGCGATGCTGTCGAGGGACACCCCGATAATGCTCGCGCCGGCCGCCGTGAACTTGTCTTTGTTGACGGCAAAGGCGTGGGCCTGGGCGTTGCACCCCCCGGTGAAGGCGGACGGGTAGAAATACACCACGACCGGGCCCTTCTTCAGCGCGTCTTTCAGAGAGAACGAGAACGTCTTGCCCGCCAGCGACGCCGGAGCCGTGAAGTCCGGGGCAGGTGCGCCGGGGCTGAGGGCTGCAACCGCGGGCAGCGCAATTGCGCTCGCGATCAGGAACACTGGGATTCGGCGTGTCATGCGCAGACTCCTTGATTATTAGAGTGAACAAACGCGCTGGTCCGCGTTGGCGGCATGCGGGCTCGGCGGCCTGCGAAGGCCCCTCGCTCGCACACTGCCTGTCTCTACCAAAAATGCCGACGCCCCTCGGCGGCGATGCGCCGATCAGCCGAGTAATCGATCACTTGAGCAATCCTAGC
>Ga0209415_10011989_pt1 | contig 14512 bp, 13 predicted proteins | sample PeaSoiSIISIP2007_FD_187696 | JGI IMG/M metagenome (GOLD analysis project Ga0209415, IMG submission 187696) | Peat soil microbial communities from Weissenstadt, Germany - SII-SIP-2007 (SPAdes) (version 2) | ecosystem: Environmental > Terrestrial > Soil > Wetlands > Peat | place: Germany...
TGGGAGTGACGACGTACCTGACCGGGTCGCTGCTGTACTTCTACCTGCCGCTGATGCCGGACCTGGCCATTGTAGCCTCGCAGCCCGGCATCGGGAATGTTCGGCGCAGGTTTTTCCGGATGCTGTCGCTGGGCTGGACTGGCACCCCGGGAGAGTGGCACGTGTTGGAGAAGGCGATCTCGGTGATGGCCGTGGCGATCATCCCGCTCGCGGTTTCCGTCCACACGGTGGTTTCGTGGATCTTCGCCATGACCTTGCGCCCCGGTTGGGACAGTACGATTTTCGGTCCGTATTTCGTCATAGGAGCAATCTACTCAGGGGCGGCCGCCGTGGTTCTATCGATGTGCATCATGCGCCGCGTCATGGGACTCGAGGCATATCTCGAGCCGATTCATTTTCGCAACCTGGGCCTGCTGCTGTTGTCGTTTTCCGGACTCTATTTATATTTCAACATCAATGAATACCTCACCGCCGCTTATAAGTTTCAGGGCGGCGAGAAGGTGCTGCTCGACCGGCTGTTCCGCGGCGACTACGCGCCTTACTTTTGGACCACGCAAGTGGTGGGCGTGGCCCTGCCGATGCTGCTGATGGTGGCGGTGCTCGGACCGAAGCGGTATCGGTCGTTCGCCATTCCGGGCCTCGGGGTGGCCTCCTTCATGGTGGTGATAGGCGCGTGGGCAAAGCGCTATCTGATCGTGGTGCCGACGCTTTCGAGCCCCTTCCTGCCGATTCAGCGCGTGCCGTCGACCTGGGCGCATTATGCTCCGTCCTGGGTGGAATGGTCGATCACCGCGGCGGCCTTTGCGGCCTTTTTGCTGCTGTACACCTTGATCTCGAAAGTATTCCCGGTCATTTCCATCTGGGAGACGCGCCCCGTCGAGGAAACCGAGGAAGTGGCTGAAGCGGTCGACTCGTTCGGGCCGCGCGCATGGGGCGTGCCCTCCACCGTGCCGGTGCTGATGATCTGCGCGCTCTTGTTGAGTGCGGGGGTTGCTCGCGCGCAGGATGCCTCGAAGACCAAGCCCGGCAAGCAGCAACCGACCGTGTTGGCCGTGAGCTGGAATGCGTTGCCGCCCGAACAGGTGCCCGTGACGGAGGATGCCAGGCTTAGGCCGCCGTCCAGCGCCCCCGAGCGCGTCTATCTTTTTTCGAAATCGTTGCCGTTCCAGTGGCATTCGGGAGGTCAGGAAGCCAATCGCGCGCCCGACCATCCGGTCATCGCGGTGGCGGCCCAGTTGCGAGACTCCCATGGCCAGCCTCTGTCCTACCAAGCAGTAAGTTTCAAACTGAAGACGTCGCTGGGCAAACTGGATTTCGGCAGCCTCCCCACCGATGGCGAGGGGAAGGCTCAACTGATCGTCCGGGACCGCCGGTACGGCCGATACCCAGTCAGCGTCGCCTACCAGGGCGACGATACTCACGGCGAGAGCCTCGGCGAGGTTCTGGTGGATTTCGGTCCGCGCCCGGCGCCGACGTTGCCGGAAGCCGGCGTGTTGATCGGCCCCACGTTTAGCCCGTCGATCGGCCTGCCCTTTTTGGCCTTCTATGGCTCACTGTGGGTTGTTTTTGCATACGTGGTCGGTTATCTCCTCGCATGGCGGATGCGCCGCGAGCGGCTTCGGGCGCCCGCCGGCACCAACGCTTGAGGGGCGCCCCGTACCTGACGGGTTGCCCTCATAAGGGAGGGTTCCAGTGAACCGGACTCAGCAAGTTACGCGCAGTCTAGTGTTGGCGCTCGCTTGCTTTGGAATTCTGAGCAGCGCCGTCGTGGGACCCGCAATCTCCACCGCCACGGTCGAAGGCCGGGTCGGAACCCGCCCGGGCTGGGGGCCCGATCGCATGGGCTGGGCGGTCTGGGTTGAGGACGTGCCAGGTGAGGTTCCCGCTCCGAAAGCGCATGCCATCCTCAACCAGAAGGACATGCGCTTTATTCCTCCGGTTCTTCCGATCGTGGTTGGCACCACGGTCGAATTCCCGAACAGCGATTCGTTCCTTCACAATGTGTTTTCGATTTCGCCAGCTAAGCAATTCAACCTAGGCCTGTATCCCAAGGGGCACGTCCCGATGGTCTTGTTTGACAAGCCCGGAATCGTGGCGATCCTATGTAACGTCCACCCGGAGATGTCAGCCCACATTATCGTTCTGAAAACTCCCTACTTCGCCGTGCCGGAGCCGGATGGCCACTTCGTCATTCGGAACGTGCCGAGCGGAAGTAGACTCGTGCGGTGTTGGTCCGAAGACGGGAGGATTCAGGAACGACGAGTCCTGTTGGCCGCCGGAACGGTCCAGACGGTAGACTTTTAGACGCCCTTCCCGGTTCGGCATCCAGCTTGCTGATAAGACCCCCCATAAGGAGGACTCCAATGCACATGAGTCTGGAAATGCCCCGGTTTCTAGCGGCACACCGGGTCGAGCACCGACGAAAAAGGCGTGACGATGCGGCAGACGCAGTACCGTTGCTGGCGTGGACGGCAATGGCCTTAACCGCGGTTGTCTTGTTTGGTTGCCTCTTCTTGGCGATCCAAAACCACCTGGCGTGACCAGGCGGACCGTTCGTCCCGAAAGCTCGCCGAGGCTATGGTCAGGACGTGGCAACTTGCAGCCTAACCGTCAACAAGCGCGTCCGAAACCAGTGAAGTGTTACCCGGGGGGTAACAGGTCGGTCGCCAGAGTGTCACCCTTCGGTAACACTACGCTTCCGAGGAGAACCTCCGGTTCGCCTCCATCCCGTTGCTTTCCCAGCGACGATGTTCATGGAGGCAATTGGGTTTAGCCCGTGCATGTAGCGTCAGAACCTTGCGGCACTTAAGGAGGGGCAATGCGAATCAAGCGTGGTATTCTCGTCTGGCTCATCGCGGCCGTCGGAAGCAGTTCCCTGCTGACCGCCACTCTCGTCCGGCAACAGCGGTACGCCAAGCTGCACTGGTCCACCTTTATAGTCGGAGATCCTGGCATTGGCGCCAGACTATTCTTCGAAAAAGACGGCTGTGCGCATTGTCATTCCGTCAACGGCGTCGGGGGCAGTCTGGCGCCGGACCTGGGCTTCTCCTCAACGCAGCTGACTGGCCTGAACAACGTCGTCAGCTCCATGTGGAATCACGCACCGCGCATGTGGGAGCGGATGCGCGCGGAGAAGATCCGTTACCCCGATCTGAACAACGAGGACATGACTCATCTGTTCGCTTTCCTTTACACGGCGCATTACGTAGATGAGAGGGGCGACGAGGAGAACGGGCGGCGCCTGTTCCAGAAGAAAGCGTGCGGAAGCTGTCACGCCGTTGGTGGGCAAGGCGGCGGCCCCGGTCCGGATCTTTCTTCGATGGAGGGCATAGACACGCCCATCCGCTGGACTCAGGCCATGTGGAATCACGCGGCATCCGTCGAGAAGGATGTCGAGCGAATGCATTTGCCCTGGCCGCACTTTGAAGGGCGCGAGATGAACGATCTGCTGGCATACGTCCGCGCCAACTGCTGCGGGCAGCGTCACGAGACGGAGTTGCTGCCGGCGAATCCCGAGCGCGGCAGAAAACTGTTTGAGAGCAACTCTTGTAGCGTGTGCCATTCCGCGGCGGAGCTGGACTCCGGCCGGCAACGGTCTCTCAGCGTCGTCCAGTTGGCCGGCTTGGCCTGGAATCACTCCCCGGCCACATGGCGCGGCCCGAACGCCCGCTTGCTCGCGCGGCCGGCACTTCAGGGCCAAGACACTGCGGATCTCGTCGCTTTTCTTGCCAGCCTGGGCTATTTCGATCCGGCGGGCTCTCCCTCCAGGGGCCAAATGCTGTTCTCCGACCGCGGCTGCAGCTATTGCCACGGCGACCGGGCTCAAGGAACGCAAGCCGGACCGGCGATACGGAGCCGGGGACGTTCCCTCAACGCCATTACGCTGGCGACCGCGCTCTGGCAGCATGGATCCGAGATGTATCGGCGGAGCCGGGAACTCGGCCGCGCCTGGCCGACCATGAACGAAAGCGATGTGGCCGACGTGATGGTCTTCCTGAATTCACGTCCGGAAGAGGTCGCTAATGCGTGGCGTACCCGATAACTTCATAAACGCGGAAAGGTTCTGAAATGCGCTTCGACTGGGGAACGACGCACCCGGCTCGCGAACACTTGCGAGGGGAACTCCTAAGCATGGTGGAACAGCGACGAGCAGACTATCATCGCCTGAAGGCGGCGGAAAGGGCGGTCACTCGCGCGGAACTGTTGGAGGCCCGCGCTGCCTACGAGCGCGCGCTCATGCATCTGAGCGGGCTCGTGGAGACTTTCCGTGGGCTGTCCCAGTGATTTTGCTAGCCCGCAAAGGGTGCGGCGGCAACCTCATTACAAGCCAAGTAACGCTGCCGCCGCGCGGAGTTTACCCGCTCCGGGTCTTGGGGGCTGTTACTCAGAAGCGCGGATTCCGCCGATAGGAACGGTATGATATTCGGCTCACCAACGTCAAACGAGGGGGAAGGATGACGGACAGCTTCACCAGCCGGTGCGCTCGGCTCACTGGCCTGCCGCCGAAAGGGGTAATGTCGCCACCTTCGCTCGAAGTTTTCGCGCTGTCGCGGATTCCCCGGTTCGGGTGTCAATGGCCGCGCGTGATCGCCATCGCGGCGGTGTGCGCGCTGGCGCTCCTGGATCTGACCGCTTGCGGCGCGTCGCCCCGGCTCAAATACTACGGGCAGGTCCCGAATTTTGAATTGACGTCCCAGACCGGCCAGAAGATCGCACTTGCGGATCTGAAGGGAAAGGTCTGGGTCGCGGATACGATTTACACTTCCTGCACCGGCCCTTGCCCCATGATGAGCGCGCGCATGCATACGGTGGCGAAAAACGTCGCCGCACTTGCCAAGGTTCGCATCGTGTCCATCACGGTCGACCCGGCGCACGATAGGCCCGATGCGCTCCTGACCTACTCTAAACACTTCGAGGCGGCTCCGGACCGCTGGTTCTTTCTCACCGGCCCGCCGTCTGCTCTCAACCACCTGACCATGGACGGCTTGCATCTTAGCCCGGTGGACGGCACGTTCGACCATAGCACGAAGTTTGTGCTGGTGGACTCCAATGCACTCATCCGCGGATATTATTTGCCGTCGTATCGCGACGAGATGGAGCGCCTTCTTGCGGACGTCCGTTCACTGGCGGGCTCCTGAGACGAGGACCCGCGGTCTCCTAAGTAGCAGCCCGCAAAACAGAGTGCGCGGCATTTTTGCTTGGCTGAAATGAGGGTGCTACCGCACTCTTTGCGGGCTAGCAGGAACCCTAAGCGTCTCCACCGAGCGGGGCTCCGTTGTCCGGGCGAGTTCGCAAAAGCCCGCACAGGGCCAGCGAGGCCCTCCAAACCAGCGGGAACTCTAAGCGTCTCCCCCGAGCGAGGCTCCGTTGTGCGGGCGAGTTCTCAAAAGGAGGAGCTACCGGCAGCCGATAAAGAACACGGGCGCCAGGGCTTCGAACGGCGATCCGGGAGGGCCGTTGACAGTAAATTGCACGGTTCCGGTGGCGCCCGAGCGGCTCGAATGCGCTTCCGGACCGAACTGGGCGATCACAATTCCGGAATTCAGGGCATCTGCCGCGGGAATCGCGCCCGACGACGCCGTGCCCGGTCCGGCAAGAAAGGTTTGATAATCGACGGTGCTGCCATCGGCGTAGTTCGCCGGAATCGCGGCCGTAAACCTCAGCGTGATCTGACCCTGTCCGCCCGCGCCGGCACTGCGCAGCTTGTAGTTGAAGGTGACTATTTGGCTGTTTGGCCCCGTGGCCGATTGGGAAACGATTCCAATCGAGCATTCGGGCGCAACCGTGAGCGCTAGCGCCGTCCCGCGCGACGACTGCGCTTGAACGGACAACGTGGAGAGCAATGCTATGCAACACGGCAGCGGCCCGCACAGGGCCAGCGAGGCCCTCCAAACTAGCAGGAACCCTAAGCGTCTCCCCCGAGCGAGGCTCCGTTGTGCGGGCGAATTTCTCAAAAGTGACCGTCGAGTTCGCACGAAATAATGATATCCCCTTATTTTTGGCGCGCCAATACCCTACGGTCGTCCTAAGGCAAGCGCTTTGTACCGGAATCTCCGTGGCCTGGCGTTCCAGTACTTCCCATTACGGCCAACGACCTGAAATTGAGAGGGTTTCTCCCTAGCGTAGAGGAAGTTCTTGGCCGATTAAGAGTGGACAATGCCTCTTGACAGCCGGACCATTGCCGCTATGGGCGCGCTTACCTCTCTCATGGTGAGCCTGCATGGGCTGCTTATGTGGCAAACCCGCCGCACCTACCCAGGCTTCGGCCGGTGGACCTTGGGAAACCTCAGTTTATCGTTGGGTTTGCTGTTTCTGTGTGCCCGGGGAGTGGTGCCGGATGGGGTGAGCGTGGCCGGGACCAACGCCGGTACATTTCTGGCTGTCCTGCTGTTCCTAGAGGGCACCAGGGAGTTTCGCGGCTTGCCGCCCCGGTACTGGCCAGCCACTGTGCTGGCGGGATGTAGCATGCTGGCGCAGTTGTATTTCCTGGTGGGTGGCAACCACGTTGCCGCTCGGATCGTGGTGGCCTCGGTTTGTCTGGGGATCCTGGAACTCGCGATGGCGGCGACCCTGCTCAAGGGTGTTCTTCGGTGCCGCAAGCTCCCGTATTGGTTCACTGGATCGCTTTTTCTCGCGAACGGCATCTTCAACCTCACGCGCGGACTCGTGACGTGTTTCCGATGGGGAGAAGTGGACCTGTTCGCCTCCACCCTGGGGACCCAAGTGTACTTCGTGGGGATGGTAGTTACTGTCTTGGGATGGGCGTTCGGGTTCACCATGCTCACCAAAGATCGCTTGATTGACGATCTCATCGACGCGCAGCGCCGGGCCCTCGACGCCGACACAGCCAAGACCGAATTCCTGGCACACATAAGTCATGAAATACGGACCCCGCTGGTGGGCGTCATCGGGCTCATCAGTTTGATGGTGGAAGGGCAGCTCGGCGAAGAGAGCCGGCCGGACTTGCAAACGGCGCGGCAATCCGCGGAAGGGCTACTCGAGGTGGTCAACCAAGTCCTGGATCTCTCCAAGATCGAAGCCGGCCAAATGTCCCTCCACGTTGCGCCGTTCGATTTGAGCGCCACGCTGACGCGTGTCGTCAAGCTGTTTGAGCCGCAGGCGGCCGCGAAATCGACGATGCTCCGTTTGACGTACCCCTGGGATGCTCCACTTTGGTTTGCGGGCGACGAGATGCGCGTGCGGCAGATCGTCTCGAATTTTACGTCCAATGCCGTCAAATTCACGGAGGGAGGCACGATCGACCTGGGCGTGGCGCTGTCTCCGGGGCGGATAAAGCTGTGGGTGCGCGATACCGGCGCCGGCATGGACCCGGTTATACTGCCACGCCTGTTTTCGAAGTTCTCTCAGGCGAACGGATCCACCGCCCACCACCACGGCGGCACCGGCTTAGGACTGGCGATTTCGAAACAGTTGGCCGAGTTGATGGCCGGGAGCGTGGGAGTGACCAGTGAACTGGGGCGGGGGTCAACCTTCTGGGCAGAACTCCCCCTCGCTCCGGTTGAGCCAACCCCCATGGTGGCGCCGCGTCGCGATCCCGCGAGGGCGGCCTTGGATGGATTACGAGTGCTGGTGGTGGACGATAACATCACCAACAGGTACTTTCTAGTAAAGCTGCTCGAGAGCCGCGGAGCGGTGGTGGATGTAGCGTGTAGCGGGCAGGAGGCGCTGCTCCGCTATCAGCAGGCGGAACACGCAGTCGTCCTGATGGATTGCCGCATGCCGGAAATGGACGGCTACGAAACCGCGCGCCGGATTCGCCGATACGAGGACGGGAGCGGGCGGCACACGCCGATTATCGCGGCCACGGCTAATGCGATGCCGGACGAACGCGACCGTTGCCGCGCCGCCGGCATGGACGACTATTTGTTGAAACCCATCGAACCGGCGGTTCTTTTCGAGCGGATCGCCAAGCACATCTCCCCAACTACGCGCAACCGCTTCAGCGCTAATCGTGGCGGTATAGCCCGTCCCCCAACAACCGTCAGGACGCCGGACGCACGCCAGTAAGGTATTCCGGCGATTTTGTTGATCAGAGGAAAGGCGGAAGGCTGGAACGTGCGTGCGCCGTTTTGCGCGCGAGTACCTCAAGAGCGCCCGGTACCAGCGTTATCCGCGCCTCTGGCGCCTACTTCGTAGGACGGAACAGGCCCGCGCGATTTCATCGAGACTATCTGGAGGGATGGCCGCAATTGGTCTTTCGCCTCTCCGAGCAAGAGGCGGTACAGCGTGGTGCGGCTGATCTCGAGAATCCGCGCCGCCCGCTCGCGATTGCCCGCTACTTGTTCGAGCACCCGGCGTGAATGCCTGACTTGCATGGTTCGCATCGACACTAACTCCGCCGTGTCCTCCAAACCGCCCGGCAGGCCCTTGGCCCAAACCTGTTCGGGTAGATCGCGGAGATCGATGATCTCCTGGCCGGCCATCATGCAGCCGTGGTCCAGAGCGTTTTCCAGTTCGCGGATATTTCCGGGCCAGGAGTAACGCGCCAGGGCCACCTGTGCCCGGCGCGTCAGGTTAAACCCGGTCTTCTTGTAGCGCGCCGCGAATCGATCGAGGAAGTGCCGCATCAGCAGCGGGAGGTCTTCCTTCCGGTCGGCCAGACGGGGCAACTTGAGCTCGATGGTGGATAGCCGATAGTAGAGGTCATCGCGCAACTTGTTGTCCCTCACGGCGCTCCCGGTGTCACGGTTGGTTGCGGCCACAATGCGGACTTCGATCCGTTTTGGCCGCGGACTGCCCACGGGTTGAATCTCGCGGTTTTGGAGTAATCGCAATAACTTCGCTTGGGTAGCGAGGGGCATCTCGGTAATCTCGTCCAAAAAAAGAGTGCCGCCGCTTGCCGCCTCCACCAACCCCTGCTTGTCTTGATAGGCGCCCGTAAACGCTCCGCGCACGTGACCGAACAGCTCGCTTTCAAATAGATTCTCGGCGATGGCCGCGCAGTTGCACACCACGAACGGGCCCGATGCGGCCGGACTGAGAAAATGAATAGCCCTGGCCGCCAACTCCTTGCCAGTGCCCGTTTCGCCCGTCACGAAGGCGGTTTGAAAATGGGGCGCGATGCGCCGGATCTTGGAGAGGACTTCCAGCATGAGCGGGCTGCGTCCAACGATTCCCTCGCATTGAAACGTCCGCAACAATTCGCGATCTAGTCCTAGAGTCTGTTGACGCGCTTTCGTATCCCGCACCCATTTGGCCAGTTTCTCGTGAAGGTGCTCGATGGACAAAGGCTTGGTCCAATAGTCGTAGGCGCCCCGCTGGATGGCTTGTACCGCTGAGTCCGTGGAATAATCGCCGGTCACCAGGATGACATCGATTCCGGGATCGGTCGCAAGGATTTGTTCGAGCAACTCCATCCCGGTCACTCCCGGCATGACCAGATCGAGCAGAACCAGGGGCGGGCGGTGCCGGGCGACCCATTGCAATCCCGCTTGCGCATCGGTCGAGCCCGAGACATTGAATATTTCGCGATCGAGCGCGTCCATGACCAGTTGAATTGCCAGGGGATCGTCGTCGATCACGAGCACTCTGTAAGGCGTCCCTCCAGACGAAAGAGGCTCCGTGGAGACGGGGGAACTGGCGAGGGAAGCGTCCTTGGGATTCCTCCAATTCATCGCGGCTGGGTTCCCGAGCGGCCTAATGCGCCGAGGCGTTCCTGGTAGTTCGCGATCGCTTTGAGAATGCCTTGCGCGCCAGTTTGTATGTGCCGGACGAACTGGCCCTGTTCGTCGCTGAGCGGTCCAGCCTTCCCCGTGGCAAGCAAGTACGCGTATCCCGACACCGATTGCAAAGGACCTCGAAGATCGTGCGCGAGCGCGGACGAGATCTGGTCCAACTGTGCCAGCAGATCGGCCAGTTGCCGATCCGTAGCCGCGAGCCGCACTGACTGATTTTCGAGAAGCTGATTGGACACGCATTCCCTCCGCATAACGGCTCTGTCCTCGTTGTGCCACGAGAATCAGGCATCTCTTCGACTCAACGTGTTGAAAATGGGGACAGACCGCTCTGTCCACTCCCACGGTCGCACGTGAAGTCAGCAATTCACGGGAGGGGACAGAGTAGTCTGTCCCCTCTTTCAATATCCCGAACGAAAACCTGGTCTAGCCTAGATCAATTAAATGGTCTAGTTCTATCATCGGTATTCCGCGCCAATGCCTTTAGTTACTCGTGTTCAATCTTGAAACATTCGTTCAAAACTGAATCAAGGCCCAAGGCAAGCGTGTAGGGTAACTCCTTATCCCACAGTCAGATGGGGGGTGGCGCATGAATTGCATCCAAGAATTCAAAATCTATGCCTAAGATGTTGACGGTCGGGTTTGTGGTTCTGGGCGTGTTGGTGGGCTGCGCTCCGTGTGCGCTGGGCAACTCAGCCACGGCTACGCAGACGCTCAGCGCAGACCTTGGCGCGAATGCAAAGCTTTCCGTCGTGCAGCCCAATGTGAGCCTGCTGCAAACCGGCGGGATATTCGCCACTTTTACGGGCAGCGTCACGGTACAGTATAAGGTCCGTACGACGCCCTCCGGCAGCAGTACGCTCGCGGTGAAGGCGGCGAGCGATTTCTCGCCGGCCAATGGACCATCGATCGCTAACTCGGACCTGACCTACACCTGTAGCGGCGCGACGCTGGGTACCAACTGTGCGGGATCGCAAACCGTCCTCACTTCCGCTACCACCAATGTAGTCACTGTGGGGGCCGGGGCTTGCACCGGCTCTGGATGCGCGGGCTCGAATCCCGATTCAGTATCGATTTCTTTAACTCTGGCCGACAGCCCGCCCTTTAAAACGGGCAGCTATTCGACCAGTCTCACGTTTTCCATTAGTGCGCTCTAGAAGAAAAGTCATATGGACATTCAAACTAACCGAAGGAAGAACCAATGAAACAATCGAAAACGCCCCGACGGCTGGTAACAGCCGTCATTCTCATGACCGGGCTCGGAGCAGTCTCCGCGTTCGGTCAATTCGCCGCCACCGGAACTACGAGCCTATCGGTCACTGTCGCCCCCGAGGCTTCGATCGAAATCAACACCGCAACAACTGCCCTCACAACGGCCGGACTGTTCGCGGATTACACGGGAACGACAAACTTCACGTACAAGATTCGCACGACGCTGTCGGGAGGGAGCGGATCCATACTCCTGAAAATCACCGCGGATTTTCCCGCGGGCGGTCCGTCGGTTACGACGCCCGGCACGGATCCCCTGACGTATGGCTGTACGGTCGCTGCCCCGGCCACGGCCTGCAGCGGGCCCGTAACGGCTCTCACGACGGGCACCACCAATGTCGCAAACTTTGGCGTGGATGCGCACTCCGCGAAGGCCGGCAACGCGGGGTCCGTGGCCTGGGATCTACCCGACGATCCGGCGTATAAGACCGGTACCTACACGGCGACCGCGACGTTCACCATCTCTGCAGCGTAGCGTGCGGCTCTTATGGCGCTTCGACGTACAATCCTCGCGTGTTTGATCTTCTCAACGGTCTGCAGTGCCGCGGATTGGACAGCGAAGCGCCCGGTGGCGGCCGCGGCGTTACCCAAGATCATAGTCAAGCCGTTCGCCTTTGCCGTTACCGGGAGCGTCACGGTCACGCCCTCCACGATCACCTTCAACTCGCCCGATCCCGATGTCACGCCGGTCGGCGGGAGCGCCTCGGCGACGGTCAAGTGGAGCATGAACGGCGGCGCCAAGAGTTGGACTCTGGCCGTCAACGCCGCGGCGAGCTCCTTCACCAGCTGTTCGTTGGTTCCGTTGAGCGCCATCCAGTTCCAGTGCAGTAGCGCGACCCCTGGCGGCGGCGGGACGCCGAACGCCACCTGCTCGAGCGGCACACTTACTCTGTCGACGAGTCCACAGACCATTGCGTCGGGTACGAGGGAAGGAAACGGAAGCGCACCCTTTACCGTCGTCGTTGCTTTCACATTTACGGACGCCTGGAAATATCCCGCGAATACATCATGCACACTCAATCTGACTTACACCGCGTCGGCCAATTGAAATCCCGGTTGCGCTTCGCCGGCCCGCGCACCACGAAGCGCGGCGCGAGACCGTTCCTGATGCGTCTGGCGGCGTGCACCGCCCCCTTTGCGCTCTTGCTGGCAGGGCAGCCGCTCGCCGCCCAGGTCGGCCTGGGTTTGTCGCCCATGCGTATGGAACTGCGGCTCGTCCCCGGCGGATCTTACTCCGGAACTCTTCGCCTGAACAACGAAGGCGATCTGGTCCGGGTCCGTACGAGCGTCCTGGATTTTCATGTTGACGCGGAACAAAACCCGCAGTTCGAACCTGACCTTACCGAAGAGGCAGCCTATTCCTGCCGGAGCTGGCTCACCGTCAATCCCATGGAAACGGAACTCAAGCTCAAGGGAGAAATACTGGTCCGCTACACGCTCCGCGTGCCGGCCGACGCCCAGCCTCGGAGTTATTATTGCGCCGCCGGTTTCAGCAGTCTGCCCACGGCCTCCGAGGTGAACGGATTCGGGATCCGGACGGCAGTCCGCGTGGTCGCCGCGTTTTACGTGATCGTGGGAAACCCGGCGGTGGAGGGACGCCTGAGCGGGATCGCGATGGAGCACGTTCCGGGGTCGAAGGACTTGCGGGCGGTGGTGGTGCTCGAGAACTCCGGCAAGATGTTCTATCGCCCCACCGGAACCCTAGCGGTCCTCGATCCGGCCGGCCAGGTGATTGAATCCTACGACATCACGCCGCTCCCGGTGCTGCCGGAACGTAAACAGCGCTTTCTTTTTCCGCTCAAGAAGGTGTCCGAGGGACAACCTTGCACCCTCCGAGTGCGGGTCGATTTAGGAACCGGAGAAATCCAAGAGGGCACCGCGACCGTGCAAGGGGCAAGCGTTCCCTAGTGAAACCTTTTCCGATCCTGATCCTGGCCGCAGTGGCGGCGATGAGTTTGAACGCCCAAGAGGGTGGCCAGGCCTCGGTGGCGCTCCAGGGCTTCTACCAGGGAGGCGCTTCGCAGCCCCTGCTCGATACTACCGGTGTGGCGGTGAAGTTTCAGGAGCTCTTCCCACAATTCGGGCTCATCCGCGCCGATCTGGAAGGGTACCGCACCGGCGGAGGTATCCAACCCGGAGATAACTTCCTGGAGCTGGACGGCCTGGTCGTGGGAGGACTACGGTGGAACCTGACTGGAGGGGATTTCCGTGTGCCGGCGGGCCCGGTGCAGAATCCTTTTTATAACCTGTTCTTTCCGCAGATCAATGCGCGCGGCGTTCAGATCGAGGCCGGCAATAGCAGCAGCGCCTACACGGTCTTTTACGGAAACGAAACGCTGCTGGCCGGTCCCCGGATTCCTTTCCGGGTCAATGTTCCGCAGACTGCCATGGGAGCCAGTGCACGCCACAAGTTCGGGCGTCTGGAAACCGGTGTGCGGTTGCTGCACCTCACTTCCAGCCAGGGCGACATGGAAGCGAACCCTTTGTTCTTTCCAGCCGGGCAGAAGTTCCTGTCCGCGGACAATCTGACGGTTTACACAGCATACATCTTCAACGATAACTTCCGGTGGTATGGGGAGGCCACCGCGGCGCGGGCAAACCCACTCGGCGGGCAACCTGCGGGCCAGACGATTTCCCACTTTTTTGGACCCTCATGGATAAGCCCCCGCGTGACCGTCCGCGCGAATTACGCGGACTTCAGCCCCTCGTATTTTCCCGTGGCGGGCTATTCGGTCGGCAACCGCAAGGGCTCTTTTGGAGAAGTCCGCATCCGGCCGCTGCATCGCCTGGAACTATACGGTTCGGCCAGCCACTACGAAACCACGGAAAAGAACGACCCGGTGAACCCTTACATTCGCAGTACCGCAACTTCGGCGGGGGCCTCCGTGGAACTGCCAGGGCGGTTCAACGCATCCGGCCAGCTTGGGACCATCCAATTCTACTCGGCCGATCCATCGAGCGGCGCGATCCAGAACTCGCGGAACCGGCAGTTGACTGGAACGCTCAGCCGCCAGTTCGGTCACCAGACGCTGCGGTTCGCGGCGAGCGATATGCGGCTCATGGTCTCCGGTTTGCCCAGCCGTGAGCGATCGGGAGAGGTGGAGGATACGGTCCATTTCCGCGGCTTTGTGCTGGGCGGCGCGGCGCGAGTGCAGCAGGCTTTGACCACCGAGCGCCTTAACTCGGTATATCTGCGCGGATCGGCGCAAATTAATCTTGGGCGGCTGACCGCGTCGGGATATTTCGAAGGCGGGAAGGACCTGGCCAACCAGACGGTTTTCGCCACCAGCACCACCAGCTCCAGCGTGCTGACGGCCTCCTTGCGTGTTACACAAAAATGGAGCATCCAGGGGGAAGCCTACCGGAGCCGGTCGATTTCCTCGCTCAACCCGGAAAGCCTCTTTGTGCAGGGCAACTCAGGTGTCATCGTGAATCCGGTACTGAGCCAATTCAATCAATGGAGCTTCCTGTTCAGAATCGTCCGGAGCTTCAACTGGGGTAGCGCGCTACCGGCGGGCGGCCTCGATCAGTATATGCGGCAACGGATT
>Ga0209415_10011990_pt1 | contig 14511 bp, 16 predicted proteins | sample PeaSoiSIISIP2007_FD_187696 | JGI IMG/M metagenome (GOLD analysis project Ga0209415, IMG submission 187696) | Peat soil microbial communities from Weissenstadt, Germany - SII-SIP-2007 (SPAdes) (version 2) | ecosystem: Environmental > Terrestrial > Soil > Wetlands > Peat | place: Germany...
GATGCCAACGGGTCATACTGGCTCAGACCCTCCTCGGAGCCGGTTTCCGGGTGGTGCTTCATCTCGACCGCCAGCAGCATGTTGGCGTAGTTGTCGCTGGTGGCGATCCACGCGGGCGCGGGGGCCTGTTTCTGCGCAAGTGCCGTCAAACCTAGAATTGCCGGGGCCAGAACCAAAGCGATTTCGCGAATCAAGTTTTCCTCCGACTACTTATTTTTTCCGTGCCTTCGAACTGCTAAAGAACTTCCCAACCCCCACTCTCACCTGTACCGTATTCAACCCCGGATTGGGCACCGCCAGACCCGCATTGGAAATATGCAAATAAAGTAGTTCCACACTCCAGTTGTAGGAGTCTCCCAAGATGTGCGCCCCGATGGCCGCGCCGGGCGTGAAGTTCACAGTGTTCGTTCCCGCTGGCACGTTGTGATTGCTGAACAGCGTCCCCCCGCTCAGCTCCAGGTAAGGAGCAATCCGTCCCCGCGTCGCCAAGTCCCACTTCAGGTTCAGCGGATTGAAACCCGCCCCATACGCCGTGTTGCCCGGCTGAAACACCACAAACGCCGGCACCACATCCACCGCGTATTCAAACCGCCCCTTCAGAAAACCCGGACCATATGGGCGAGTGAGAATCCACCCGTAGCGCAGCCCCAAATTCCATACGCTGGTGTCAGACGTCCCGCCCGGCACCGAGTGCCCACCGCCCGTCCACACCTGCAGTTCATGCCCTCCATCCTCCGGGCGAGCTTGGGCCAAAAGAAATGAACTGGAGAGCAGTAAGGCTGCCGCGAGAACCAGCTTCATAGAAGTTTCAGAACCAAACCAAGTCCGGCCTGACAATGTTCTGCATGATACAAGAAAAAAAACTGGACGGTAAGGACCGCTTCCTGAGGCTCACAATCCCAATCCGCCATCCACCGCCAGAATCTGTCCAGTGATGAAGTGCGGCGCCGTGGCAAAAAATAACACCGCCGTGGCGATCTCCTCGCCCCTGCCGTTGCGCCGCATGGGAGTCTGCTTGGCCATGCGCCTCATAAACGCGGCCGCTGACTTTTCTCCCAGGTCAATCATCCCCGGGGCCACGCAGTTTACGGAAATCTCCGGCGCCAACGCCTTCGCCATCACTTTGGTCAACATGTGCAGCGCGGCTTTCGAAGAACAATAGTGCGCGTGATCCGCCCATGCGCGCAGCCCGCCCAGCGATCCCATGTTGATAATCTTGCCTCGCCGCTCCCGCAGAAACTTCACCGCCTCCCGCGAGACCAGAAACGGCCCCCGCGTATTCGAAGCAAAAATGGCGTCCCATTGCCGGAGCGTCATCTCCTCGAACTTGACCGTCTCGTAGTTGGCGGCGTTGTTGACCAGAATATCGATCCCGCCCAGTTCCCTTGCCGCCTCTTTGACCGCCGCGCGCACGCTCTTTTCTTCCGTGACGTCGCACTTCAACGCCACCGCCCGCACGCCCAGGCTGCTGACGTCAATCACCGTGGCTTGCGCCTCGCGCACCGAGTGCTGAAAAGTAATGACGACATCCGCCCCGGCGCCGGCCAGCGCCAGCGCGCTCGCTCGCCCTAACCGCCGCGCCCCACCCGTGATCAGGGCAGCTTTCCCGGCCAGTGGCCGATCCCTTGCGTTTGGCATGCATGGCATTGTACCGTGGTGCTTTCCCGCACGCTTCGTCGAACTAGAAACCGGCCCTCGGATTCGGTAGAATCCCCCCAATGCCCGAGCCCCGCGAAGTCGTTCTTTACTCCCGCAAAGGCTGCCACCTCTGCGAGATCGTGAAAGAGACGCTCACCAAGCTTGAGCGCCGCGGCGGATTCATCTGGCGCGACATCGACGTCGATGCCGACGATCAGCTTCGCCGCCAATTCACCGACGAAGTCCCCGTCGTCTTCATCGACGGCCGCAAAGCCTTCAAGTACCGCATGGACGAGCGCGAATTCCTCCGCAAACTGGCCAGCTAGCCAGGCCCATGCTTCGCTCGCCTCCGCCACGCGGACCCCGCATTTCGATTGTTGGCTGCAGAAAAAAGGCACCGCAGCATCCGCCTCGCGGAAACTCGGTGCCTCTTCACAACCTATCCTGAAACTTGGCTTACGCCTACTGCGCGCCCGCCGGCTTCTCTGCCGCCTTCTTGGGTGCGCTCATGGGCGCGGCCGGCTTGGGCTTCCAGAACTCCGGATCAGCCTTGATCCAGCTCTCGTCCACATAACTCATCTTCGGATTGAACTGGAACAAATTGCTCTGGCTCGCCTCCACCGCCGACGACTCCAGTTCGCGCAGCCGTTTCATTCCGTCTTCGCCCATGGCGGCCATGAACTGCTTATCCTGCTCGAAAGACTGGTCGATTTCCGACGCCGACTTCATCGGCGTAAATATCGCGAACTCTGTACCCCCCTGTCCATACACGCGCTGATACATCGCCCAGTGTGCGTCCGGAATCTTTTCGTACGCCGCTTTCACCAGTTTCACCGCCTCGTCCCACTCCGGCCTGTGTCCCGGGCGAACCGTGTACGTCGAAATGTCGAAATAGCGCATGTGGGCAATGTCTACTGGCGCCCGCAGGCTGTAGTCTTCGCGGTAGATAAATACACCCGCGTCATAATCGCTCAACAGCTCGCCATCGGCGAGGGCGGCGCGGTCGATCGCGGCGGTCAGCGCGGCATTCTTCTCCTGCGCGAGGTTGTCCTTCTCCCAATCCGCAAACGAATCGTAGCCGATCAGAAACAGGCAGCGCGATTTGCCGGAAAGCGCTTGCACCGCCAGGTAGTGAGTGGGCCACTTGGCACGGGCAAATGCTTGCACGAACGCGCTCTCGCTCTTCTCGTGCACGCTGCCCTGCTTGCCCGGTTTCACGAACTCACGCTGGATGACTAGCACCTTGGGCGGCGGCGTAGTCGTCTCGCCCGCTTTCATCTCCTGCGCTTGCAAGGTGCCAAAGCCGAGTGCAAACGATGTCCCCAACAGAAACCCCAAGAGTCTTTTCATGGATGCTGACCTCCTCGGTCGCAATGTAGATTCGGATGTGAGAATTCCCAGACGTTCAAAAAGAAGCTGGTCCTAAAGACGGGCGGAGGCTATCTCAGTGCCTCTAAGAAGTCAAGCAAGGCTCCAGGGACTAGCGTCTCATCTTGCTCTCCGCCGGGCTTCCCCTCAAAAACTACGCAAGGACCAAGTCACCAGGGCTAGAATCGGAGCGCCCATGCTCCGAACCACCCTGTATGCCGACCCGCAAGACCGATTCGTACACGACGTCGTCCTCGAAGCTTGCCGCCGCCACCCTCAAAAAACCGCGATCGTCGATACCTCTTGCAACCGCCGCATTTCTTACGCCGAATATGGAGCGCTGGTCGAATCCCTTGCCCGTGGATTGGTCGCCGCCGGCTTGAATCCTGGCGAAGTCATCGCCATCTATCTGGCCAACTCCTGGGAGTTCTGCGCTGCCTATCATGCCGCCACGCTGGCCGGAGCCATACCCACGCTCTTGAATCCCAGCTACCGCGAGCGCGAGGTCCGGTACCAACTGGAGAATTCGGGAGCTGCTCTGCTGGTGACCGACGGCCCCAATCTTGAAGGAATGAATCTTGCCGGTCTGCCTCATCTGCGCCGCGTCTACTGCGCGCGTCACACCGCCCCTGGAACCGAGTGCTTCAGCCGCCTGTTGCAGCCGTCATCGTCATCATCATCATCGTCATTGATCGCCCTGCCCCAACCCCGCCAATCCTCCGCCCAGACTCTCGCCGCCCTTCCCTATTCGAGCGGCACCACCGGCCTGCCCAAGGGAGTGATGCTTTCTCACTTCAATTTAGTCGCGAATATGTATCAACTCTTGGGTCCAAACGCTTCCCCATTCAGCTCGCAGGATGTCTTTCTCTGTTTTCTGCCGCTCTATCACATCTATGGACTGAATGTTGTGCTCAATCCGGCGCTGCTGCTTGGAGCAACCCTGGTACTGATGCCGCGTTTCACTGTGCCCCAATTGCTTTCCCTGGTCGTGGACGAAGGCATCACGATCATGCCCGTCGTTCCGCCCGCGCTGAATGCGCTTTGCCAGGCCGCCGAGGCCGGAATTTTCCCCAAGACTCACCATCTCCGCTGGGTGAAGTCAGGAGCCGCCCCGTTGGCTCCGGAACTCGCCCGCCGCTTCACCTCGCTCTCCGGCATTCTGGTCTGCCAGGGCTATGGCATGACGGAGGCCTCCCCCGTCACCCACCTCGGGTATCTCGAGTCTGAGCTCTATTGTCCCGACTCCATCGGACGGTCGCTCTGCCAGACGGAGTGTCGGGTGATCGGTTACACCGAAGGCGACGCTGGCGAGAGCGAGGTCGCTTGCGGCCAGCCCGGGGAGCTGGTGATGCGCGGGCCGCAGTTCATGCTCGGCTATTGGAAAGAGCCGGAAGCCACCGCGGCGGCGTTGCGCGATGGCTGGTTTTGGTCGGGAGACATTGTCCGCCGCGATGACCGCGATTTCTACTGGGTGGTTGATCGCCGCAAGGAGATGATCAAGTACAAAGGATTTCCCGTCGCTCCGGCAGAGGTCGAGGCCGTCCTGCTGGAGCATCCCGCCGTCCGAGATTGTGGCGTAGTCGGCTGCCCCGACGCCGACGCCGGAGAAATTCCGGTGGCCTTCATCGCCCTTCGCGACGGCTTCGTCGCCAGCGCCAAGCTGCAGGAGACTCTCTGCGGTTTCGTAGCCGACCGACTCACCCCCTACAAACAACCCCGCCAAATCCGCTTCGTCGACGCCGTCCCCAAAACCGCCTCGGGGAAAATTCTGCGAAGAGAACTGAGAAAGGCTCTCGACTGATCGGGAACTGGCTGTCCTGGCTACTGCCCCGTCTAGTAGTGTCTCAGTTTCAGCAGACTCGAAGATTCCTAAGAAGCGATTTGCCATCTCCGCGACCTCCGCGATTTAAGACTCTGTGCTGGCGGGAGTCTGACAAAACCTTGCTACGCGGCGACCGCTGAGAACAGCCGCAGAGTGCGCGGAGAAACCCGTTGGAGAGCAAGTCGAGACCCTACCCGCTACGCCGATTTGCGGAGCCGCTCGGCCAATGTGACAATGGCTCATGACCAAATTATTCATCCGGGCGGTAACTATCGCGGCGGCGGGGTTGATGCTGCTGGGAAATACATGGGCACAACAGACTCCGGCGAGCAGCAGTCCATCTGCTTCGACGGCAAAAACACAAAAGACTCCCGCGGCCAAACCTCATCAAGCTCCCGCCGCCAAAAGCCAAAGTGCTGTGGTCCTCAAGACGCAGAAAGACAAAGCCAGCTACGCTCTGGGGATGAACTTCGGGTCGAACCTGCATAAACAAGCCGCCGAGATTGACCCGGCCATGTTCCTGCAGGGCTTGAAAGATTCCATCGCCGGCGGCAAGACGCTCCTTACCGATGACGAAGCCAAAGCCGCGATCACGCAACTGCAAGACGAGGTGCGCAAAGCGGAAGAGCAGAAGATGCAACAGGCGGCGGAGACGAACAAAAAGGCAGGCGATGCGTTTTTGGCCGCCAACAAAACCAAGGACGGTGTGGTCACAACCCCCAGCGGGTTGCAATACAAGATTTTGACGGCCGGTAGCGGAGCCAAGCCCGCTGCCACAGAGACGGTGGTGTGCAACTATCGCGGCACGCTGGTCGATGGGACGGAATTTGACAGTTCTTACAAGCGCGGGCAACCGGCGACGTTCCCAGTCGGAGGAGTCATCAAGGGCTGGACCGAGGCCCTGCAGCTCATGCCCGTGGGATCGAAGTGGCAACTCTTCGTTCCCTCCGACCTTGCCTATGGCGAGCGCGGCCGGAGCCCCGTCATTGAACCCAATTCCACGCTTGTTTTTGAGGTGGAGCTGGTTTCGATCCAGCCGGCAAAGAGCCAGTAACGCGAGTGGGAGACTCAGCATTTGGCAGTCCCATGCTTCGCTGCATTGGGCGAGGCATGGGACCGCCTCGCCACGCGGGAGTCACATCGCTATTCTCCCATCCAAAAGCGGACTGCGATGGCAATGGGAATTACCACCAGCATCAGAATCGCAGCACAAATTGCATAGTAGTGTGGATTGACAAATGGGCTTAGCAACATAACCGCAATTTCCTTTGAGGTTTCACTCCCCGGTCAAAAACTTATGCTGCGCGGCGGTCAGCGGCACCACGCTCAGCCTGCCTTGCCGCACCAGCGGCGAATCCGCGAAGAGCTTGTTGGCTTTCACTTCCGCCAATGTTACTGGCTTGGCCAGCGTCTTCCCCACTTTGATCTTTATCTGAGGATTCTTGGGGTCCGTAACCTCCACCGAGACCACTGACGCTGTTCCCACCGCGCTTTTTTCCTCGCCCGTGTGGTAGATCACCAGGCGGTCGCCGGATTTCATTCCGCGCAGATTCTTCAGCGCCACCGGGTTCGTGACCCCATCCCAGATGGTTGTCTTCTCGCGCTGCAAATCGGCAAGGGAATATACAGTGGGTTCGGTTTTCAGCAAGTAGTCCACAGAAATCTCTCACTTCGGTTTCGAATTCGAGTCCGGCGGCGTCTGGCTCTTGTCGTCTTTCTTGTCGTCCTTCGTATCGTTCTGCTTATCCGTATAAATCGAAAACTGCTCCTGGGGCCGCTTCAAGCGGACGGTAATAACCATATTCGGCTTGTCGATGTCGTAATCCTGGCCAAAGGTCTGGAAGCCCGGCGCCAGCACCTGCACCCGCAGTTTGCCATAGGGGAGGCCGTCGAAGTTGCATTTACCGTCAGCGTCTGCCTTCAGCTCCAGGTCGCCGCGGCCCTGCTTGCCCTTCTTGCTCACCGCATGCATGACCACACTGGCATTGCGGATCGGCTTGCCGCTGTAATCCTTCAAGACCACAAAGCTCAAATTCGCAACGTCATCGTCGTCCTGCGCGAGCACCGCCCCGACCAGCAAAATCAACCCTGCCACGATCAGCGCATAAGTAAATCGTTTCATGGCCTAGTCCCCCAATTCCGAACGCCGTTTCCTGCGCTCATCTTACTCAAATCCGTCTTCAAACCGCCAACTTGATCCGTCAACCCCGGAGTCGACCTATGAGTCGCCAGAGCGTCCCATGCCAGGTGTCATCCAACTAACTGAGTAATATACTACTTCCGTTCCTGGTTCGGGACGACTTGACATCTCTCCACTCCTCTTCATACAATTAGCACTCGCCAACAATGAGTGCTAACAGATTTCTGGGCGAGTCGTTTTCCGAGCAATTTAACCCAAATTCAACCTTACGAACGAAAGGAGTCTGCAAGTATGGCTACGAAGTTTACTCCCCTACATGACCGGATTCTGGTACGGCGCGTGGAAGAAGTTGGAACCACCCGCGGCGGAATTATCATCCCCGACAGCGCCAAAGACAAGCCGCAGGAAGGCGAAGTCATCTCCGTCGGCAAAGGCAAAATCAGCGAAGAGGGCAAGGTCCGTCCGCTCGATGTCAAAGAGGGCGACCGGATTCTGTTCGGCAAGTATTCCGGCAACGAGATCCGACTGGACGGCGAAGATTTCCTCATCATGAAAGAGGAAGAAGTGCTCGGCGTCATCAGCGGCGCGGCCAAGAAGGAACTGGCCGGCGCACGGCGGTAAGCGGCTGAGAACCGGGAACAAATAACTGAGATCTGAAAACCGGTTCCCAGTTTCCAGTGGTCAGTTGCCAGTAGAACAGCGCTGACTCGAACCAGACATCGCAGGCCAGTCCTGCAAAACAAAATTCAAGCGATATAGGAGATTGTGAGTATGGCAAAGCAAATCGTACACGGAGAAGAGTCGCGGCAGGCGATCCTCCGCGGCGTGAACCTTCTGGCCGACGCCGTGAAGGTGACCCTCGGTCCCAAGGGCCGCAACGTGGTCATTGAAAAGAAATTCGGTTCGCCGACCATCACCAAGGACGGCGTGACCGTAGCCAAAGAAATCGAACTCAAGGACGCGCAGGAAAACATGGGCGCCCAAATGGTCCGCGAAGTGGCATCCAAGACCTCGGATGTCGCCGGCGACGGCACCACCACCGCCACGGTTCTGGCGCAAGCTATTTTCCGCGAGGGCGTCAAGACCGTTGCCGCCGGCGCGAACCCGATGGCAATGAAGCGCGGTATCGAGAAGGCCATCGGCCTGGTCTGTGGCGAATTCGATAAGAAGACCGGAGAGCGCGGCAAAGGCGAACTGGACAAGTTCTCCAAGCCCGTGACCGGAGAGATGATCGCCCAGGTGGGCACCATTTCCGCCAACAACGATGAAACCATTGGCCACATCATTGCCGAAGCCATGAAGAAGGTCGGCAAGGACGGCGTCATCACGGTGGAAGAGTCGAAGACGCTGGAAACGCAACTGGAAGTGGTGGAGGGCATGCAGTTCGACCGCGGCTACCTCTCTCCCTACTTCGTCACCGATCCGGAGCGCATGGAAGCGGCTCTGGAGAACGCCTACATCCTGATCCACGAAAAGAAAATCAGCTCGATGAAGGATCTGCTCCCGTTGCTGGAGCAAATCGCCAAGGGCGGCAAGCCGCTGCTCATCATTGCTGAGGACGTGGAAGGCGAAGCGCTCGCCACCCTCGTCGTCAACAAGCTGCGTGGCACGCTGCAAGTCGCGGCCGTCAAGGCTCCCGGATTCGGCGATCGCCGCAAAGCCATGCTGCAGGACATTGCCACCCTCACCGGCGGCAAGGCCATCACCGAAGACCTGGGCATCAAGCTGGAGAACGTCCAGATCGGCGACCTGGGCTCCGCCAAGAAGATCACCATCGACAAGGACAACACCACCATTGTCGAAGGCAAAGGCAAGCACTCGGAGATTGAAGGCCGGGTGAAGGAAATTCGCGGCCAGGTGGAGAAGACTACCAGCGACTACGACCGCGAGAAGTTGCAGGAGCGGTTGGCGAAGCTGGTGGGCGGAGTGGCTGTGATCAAGGTAGGCGCGGCAACCGAGACCGAGATGAAAGAGAAGAAAGCTCGCGTCGAAGATGCGATGCACGCGACCCGCGCAGCCGTCGAAGAAGGCATTGTCCCGGGCGGAGGCGTGGCGCTGGCGCGCTGCGTCAACGCGCTCGACAAGCTGAAGGTCGAAGGCGATGAGCAGATTGGCGTCAACATCGTGAAGCGCGCCTTGCAGGAGCCGTTGCGCATGATCGCCGAGAACGCCGGCGAAGAAGGCGCAATTGTCCTGGGCAAGGTCAACGACTCGAAGGACAACAACTTCGGGTACAACGCCCTGACCGGCGAGTACGAAGACCTGGTCAAGGCAGGCGTGCTCGATCCGACCAAGGTCGTGCGCACCGCGCTCACCAACGCCGGCTCGATCGCGGCGCTGATGCTCACCACCGAAGCCCTGGTTTGCGAAATCCCGGAAGAGAAGAAGGGCGCTCCGATGGGCGGGGGACACGGCGGGGGCGGCATGGAAGGCATGTACTAAGAAGCAGCCATTGGCCTTTGGCTCTTGGCCGTTGGCAAAATCAAAGCCCCGCTCGCAAGAGCGGGGCTTTTTTCATTGATGAAACTTTCACCATCCCGACTCTGAAGGTCAGGTACGGTTTTTCCAATAGCCAGGGCTGCGACTTGTGTGGGCGACGGCCAGAACCTGCACCGCAGGGCCCCGCTCGCGATAAATAACGAGGTAGGGAAATTTGTGGAGCAGAAACCTGCGAGTCTGATGCGAACCCTGTGCCCAACGCTAAGGGGTCTGTAGAATCTGCCCAAGAGCACGTTCAAATTCTGCATCGAAAGCACGAGCTGCGTCTGGACTGCGTTTCAAGTACCAATCAAAGGCAGCGTCGTAGTCGTCAGCAGCCTCTTCGTGTAATGCGAGAGTTCTAGTGGGCACGGGGCAACTTCGCCAAATTGCGCCGGCGAACTTCTGTCCAAGGAACAGTCTTGGCCCTGCCCGAGTCCAGATCGGCGATGCGTTTCCTGATTTCCTCGTTCCAGGCAGCCAGAACGCCCTCGTCCACTTTTCCGCCAAGGTTGGAAATCAGCGAGTTCGCCAACGCCTCTTGCTCCTCGACCGAAAGGGAAAGAGCTTGTTCCAGCAGCTTGGCAACTTCTGGGGTCATCTGTGACATCCGGGCACCTCGTTATGGAGGATTATAACGAGTGAGATGCACAGTATCCAGCTGAACGCCGGCTCCATCGCGGGGTGCCCCATCCTAACGCGGTGTTTGCGCTAGGGTGGGGATTTTTGTTGATGTGGCAAAGCTCACGTTTCGTACCAAGCCATCATCGCCAGCTCTAATCACCTTGTGCTCCGCAAGCTTCTCTGATACCGTACCCGCCGAAATAGGGGTGCCGTATCAGCTCATTCCCCATTGAACCGGGCAAAGACACTCCATCCTTCGGCCCGCAACTCTCAATGGAGATGCCGAAGGCGCCGTTTCGTCCCGCCATTGCTGGCCGGATCGCTTTCTGGCTCGGCCCGATTGCCGGCGCGTTGGTCTCGGTCATCAGCTTGCGCCGGATGAACTTCCCCGCCAAAGCAAATCGCGTTTTTGTCTTAACCCTCGTCGCCGCCATCCTCCTTTCTGTTGTGCTGCTCCTGACGCCCGACGGGCTGGGCCGCCTGGTCGGGTTCGCGGCGGAGATCGCCTTCTGGCTGGTCTTCCCCCGCCTACAGCACCAGCAATTTGAGGATTGGCAAGCGGCTCACCCCGACGCCCAACCCTCAAACGGGTGGCTGGCCATAGGATGGGGCTTCGCGGGTCTGGTCCTGTTCTTCTTAGTTGCTATCCTGGTCGGCATCACCCTGGCGATGTTTGTCCCCAGCATGTCGCGATGAGATTCGCTAGCCTCCAGGCTTCATGCTTCGGGTTGGATCTCGCTGCTGGCTGCATGCCTCCCACGTTTCGCGAAAGGCGCGCGAAAGATGGGAAACCCGGCAAAGAGTGAACCGTAAATCGCTCCTCAAGACACAACTCTAAAGGACCGGTTCCGTCACGATCCTCATTTCAAGGCACACGGTCTCCTCATTCCCTTCTATGTAGCGGTTTCCCTCTTCCATGAACTCCAGGGAGATCCGGGCCGAGCCGTAGCACAGTTCGAGAGCTGATACCATCGAATCGTAGTCTACTTGGGTGAAGTTCAGAAGTCGTCCCACGCCAAGCCCCGCTCCGTCCCTAACGTCGATCCCGCCCTCCTTGTCCTTTTCGGTAGAGAGAATCTCTCCTGGCGTCAATGTCTTGTAATCTCGTTCAGAGAGGTATAGTCCACCCGTGAAAACGGTCAGCCGCAGGCCCTTCTGTGCACGATGGCGCCGTGCTATCGATCGGGCTGTACGGCGCACAACTTGTGTCGCGGGTGATTCAGACTCGGTGTCCAGTTGAAGCTTTGCCGGCAGGGTTTCTAGAATTGAAGCGATAGCCTGGTTGAGCGCCTTTTCCTTCCGTATTTGGTCCGCGTCGAAAGGGCGTTTCGCTGAAAGATCGTCTCTATCCAGACGGGCCCTTTCGTGCTCCAGTCGCTTTATCCGCTCGATGGCCAGCAGCTCTTCTCCGATCACATCGCCCCAGTCCGAGATCGACGACCGAACCAGTTGGCTGGTGTCCGAAACGATCGCGTCAACGATGCGTAGATTCGTGACCTCGGATTTTGTTGTCTCGGAAATCATATCGAGGACCTCGGTGTGAAGGCGGTCGACCATCCGTTCGATATCGGCAACTCGCCTGTACGCGCTGATGGCAAACTTCTTGAGGCTTTGCTCGAATTCGATACGGCTAACCGCTTTGGTGCTAAACCACGCGAATCCCACGGTGAGGATGAACTGGAGGCTATTGAAAAGGAGGGTCTCAGCAGCGGTATTCTGGGGGCCCGTATGCCTCAACTGGCAATAAAGCACACCAATACGAGCGCAAAAAGCGCGGTAGCCACAATGACGTCGACACCCAATGGTCGGTTGGGCTTTTTGAGCGGTGTTGGCGGGACTGTATCTTCGGCCATGATCCCCAACATTGTACAGTCGGCTTTAACGAGGGTCGGCCTATTTCTCGCGGGCTCTTTGCGGGAAGAGATCTCTGCGATTCGCTTGGCCCCGCCCGTAGTGAGACATTCCTCCTGGCGGCTGACTCAGATAGCCGAGAAGCAGATTCCTCTCGCTTTGCCTTTCGGCTCAGTCGGAATGACTCGGAATGACAAGGGATGGGCCGCGATTGCGCCTCATCGGCGCGGCGGTTGTGTGCCGTGCTGATTTGGCATGGCTGAAGCCATGCCCTGCCCTTCGCCAAGCGCAGCCGGGATCGCTGACCAAGCGGAGCTTGGACGGGACACCCGGCGGGCTTCGCCCCCCAAGCGTTCACATGAAAATCTGAAGAAAAAGCGAAACCGGCGCGGCGCGAAGCCGCAATCCTCATGGCATGAAGCATTTAGACGTATGTACATTTCCGCAATAACAAAGTGTTCCATGTGGAACACTTGGCGGAACTCCTCGATAAGAATGCCGTCGGAAGTCAAAGTCGGCGGACAGGAGTGTCCGCCCCTTGCCGAGTTATGCTCGGCCTGGACAGCCGGGGGCGGCTGTCCCTACGTGAGCGGTGTCTGGCTGCGCGTTCATCAGATTTTCGTTCCGAACCGGCGCGCGAACGGGCGGCACTCCACGATATTCACACGATGTTAACTCGTCCTTAACCGCGCCGTAACAAGGCTCTACTAGCGTGTGCAGATTCCAGTCAGGCACTCAACGAGCGTGTGCGCTGGCACTCTTTCTGTGGAGGAAGTGACAATATGAAAAAAAAGGCCGCAATTTTGGGTCTGTTGGCTACCGCGTTGGTGGGCACGACGTTCGCCGGGGAAGGGCCCGTCCCCAAAGGCATTCCGCATCTCGACCACGTCTTCTTCATCATGATGGAGAATCATGGCTACGGTCAAATCCTCAACAATCCCAACGAGCCATTCGTCAATCAGTACGCCAAGACGGGCAATCTGGCGACCAACTACTTCGCGATCGCGCATCCCAGCCTGACCAACTATCTGGAGGTGACCGGCGGGTCGAACTTCGGCGTGCTCAACGACAACTCGCCGGACTGGCACAACGCCAGCTGCACTACCAACCTTGCCTCCGCCATTACGTCGCTGGATAACGGGACGTTCCCCGCTATTTGTCCCATCTACGGAAGCGGGACGGACGCGGCCACGCCGGCGGTGGATTTTACGAATGAGACGAAAGGGCCTCCGGGGGAAAACAATATCGATGGCGTCCAGTCGATCGCAGCGGCCACCGACATCACCGGGAAAACCATCGCCGACCAACTGGCGGAACGCGGGCTTAGCTGGAAAAGCTACGAGGAGAGTCTGCCGCTCGCCGGGGCTGATCTGGTGAACAACAGCGATGGGGTCTTTACCGACAGCACGGATTTCACCAAGATTCTGCCGGCGCTGACTCCTCCACTCTCGCAGAGCGATCTGGTTAGTCTCTACGCGGTGAAACACAACCCGTTTGTTTATTTCCGCAGCGTGCAGGAAGGCAGCGACCCGCACAGTAGTCTGAAAAACGTCCCGGATTTTGAGGGAGCGCACGGACTTTATGCCGATCTCGGCTCGGGTCACGTGCCAACCTTCTCCTTCATTGTGCCTAACCAGTGCAATGACCAGCACGGACGCGGCAATGCGGGGGCATTCTGCAACTTTGATCCGAGCGACGTGGGGACGCAGGCCGGGCTGAACCCGGCGTTGATCTACCAGGGCGACGTGACCGTGCAGCGCCTGGTGACGGCGATCCACAAGTCGCCGGCCTGGCGAGAGGGGCGCAGCGCCATCGTCCTGACGTGGGATGAAAACGACTACAGCACGGCGCCGAACATCAATCAAGTGGTGCTGATTGTGGATACCAACTACGGCGTGCACGGGGTGCAGAGCGGGCAGCGTTACAATCACTTCTCCTTGCTTAGGTCGCTCGAGGCAGGCTTCGGGCTGCCTTGCCTGAACCATGCTTGCGACCAGGGCATCAACGTGATGCGCGACCTTTTTGGCCGTGGCGACCACGACGGAGACCGCGACGGCGACGAGCAGTAGGGACTCGCGAAAAACAATAACAGCACGGACTTTTCAAGCGGGCTGCTTCCCTGAGGAGCGGCCCGTTTTCTTTTGGGGTGGCCTGCGGCCGAGGGATCTCACAGGCAGGTTCCGCGGGCGTCTTTTCCTGGCGGTCGGCTAACCCGTACAATCGTCTTTCGATCATCCGCGCGAGACGATGTAGGAAGGTGCAAGGAAAATGCCAACACAAGCACTATCCGCGAATGCGGCGGGAACGGTTTCCCTGGGCGGTGAATTCACCGTGAACCGGCTGGGATTTGGCGCCATGCGGATTACCGGCGAGGGCATTTGGGGTCCGCCGAAGGATCGGACGGCGGCGCTGACGGTGCTGCGAAGAGCGGTGGAATTGGGAGTGAATTTCATCGACACCGCCGATTCCTATGGTCCGAATACGAGTGAGGAACTGATTGCGGAGGCGCTGGCTCCCTATCCCAAGGGCCTGGTGATCGGGACCAAAGGAGGATGGGTTCGGCCCGCGCCGGGCTACTGGAGCCACAACG
>Ga0209415_10011991_pt1 | contig 14511 bp, 13 predicted proteins | sample PeaSoiSIISIP2007_FD_187696 | JGI IMG/M metagenome (GOLD analysis project Ga0209415, IMG submission 187696) | Peat soil microbial communities from Weissenstadt, Germany - SII-SIP-2007 (SPAdes) (version 2) | ecosystem: Environmental > Terrestrial > Soil > Wetlands > Peat | place: Germany...
ATCCGCGAGAGGTGTGGGGTCGGGGCTATCGCTTTCCCATCCGCCGAAGGGAGAAAAACTAAGTGGCATTGCGCACTTGTGCGCGCACTCGTGCGTGCTGTGTCGAGACTCGTCTCGACACCATGATGATGGGTCGCGCTGAGGATGGGCGTCGCCAGGAGTGGCGACGCGGCACGCACGAGTGCGTGCGCCACATCGTCGCCCCACATTGGTTCAAAAAAGCTGTGAAACTGGTCTAGGTCATGTCGTTTCTGAATCTCAGTCTCGGCGAGTTACTGGGTCTGGCAGGCGCGCTCTCGGCCGGCATCGTGGCGCTGTATCTGCTGGACCGCTCCAAGCGCAAGCAGGTCGTCTCCACCCTGCGCTTCTGGACCGGCGCGGGCGTGCGTACGCAGTTGAAGCATCGCCGCCGCATCCAACAGCCTTGGAGCCTGCTGCTCGAGATCGTCAGTTTGCTTCTGCTTCTGCTCGCGATCGCCGGCCCCCGATTGGGCGTGATCGGCGGCGCCGGCCGCGACCACGTGCTGATTTTGGATACTTCCGCGTGGATGGCCTCAATGGGATCGCGCGGTCGCCAGAGCACGCTGATGGATGAAGCGCGCGATTCCGCTCGCGCTTATCTGCGCTCGCTGCCGCGGCGCGATCGGGTGATGCTGGTGCGCGCCGACGCGCTGGCAACCCCAGCCACCGCCTTCGAATCCGATTTCGGCGTGGTTGAAAATGCCATTCGCAATTCCCAGCCGGGATCTTCCGCGCTGAATCTGGAACAGGCGCTCGAATTCGCACAACAAGCCCAGCGGCTGCAAACCGAGCGCGCCGGTGAAATCGTGTTCGCGGGCGCGGGCCGCGTGCCGGAGGATCAAGCCGAGCTGACCAATCTTCCTCCCAATCTGCGCGTGCTGATGTCCGGCGCGCCGCAGGAAAACGTGGGCATTCGCAAAATCGGATTGCGCCGCTCGCCTTCGTCGCCGGACACGTGGGACATCTTCGTGGCCGTGCGCAACTACGGAACCAAGCCCCACGCGGTCGATCTGGAGCTGCAATTCGGAAAATCGCCCGTGGGCGCGCAGCGGCTCCAACTCGCTCCCGGCGCGGAACAACAGGCGACGTTCTCGTACCGCACCAAGGTCGGCGGTTATCTTGAGGCGCGGCTCAATATAAAGGATGCGTTTCCTCAGGACGACCGCGCTTTGATCGAGTTGCCGGCTCAAGCCTCGCTGCACGTTGTCGTGTATTCGAAAGAGCCGCAACTGTTGCACCCTTTGTTCGCGTCTAATCCTCAGGTGGACGCCGTGTTTGAAGATCCTTCGAAGTACGATGCGGCCGTGAAAGCGGACGTGGTGGTGCTGGACCGTTTCGCTCCGGCTACGACCCCGCACGCCGATTCCATTTGGATCGAACCTCCAGCCACGGGTTCACCCATCCCGGTGCGCGAAACCAAGTCCGGCGTTCATCTGGAAAAATGGAACGCGGAGACGCCGCTGGGCACGGGCCTGCGCACCCAGGACGTTGTGCTCGAATCCGCCGAGGTCTTTGCGCCCGCACCGGGCGATATCGTTGTTGCCGAATCCGCCGCCGGCCCCCTTGTCGTCGCTCGTGAAACCAAAGGCGTCAAGCTTGTGGTGCTCGGCTTCCACCCCGGCCGAGCTTCGATGAAGTATCAGATCGCCACGCCGCTGCTCGCCGCGAACATCCTGAAGTGGATGGCGCCGGAAGCGTTCCGCAGCCGCGAAGTGCAGGCGGGCACGGTGGGCACGGTCGGCATCCCCGTCGGCAAGGACGCCGATCCCTCCACCATCCGCGTGCTGGACGACAATCAACGCCCGCTCCCGTTCACGCTGCGGGACGGCGAACTCCAGTTCTTTTCAGGAGCTCCGGGGGCGGTCAGCGTACTCACGGGCGACCGTGAAACTGTCTACTCTCTCACGCTTCCCGATGTCGCGGAAGCGGCGTGGCGTCCGCCGGCCAATGTCCGCCGAGGCATTCCTCGCGCCGCGGAATTGGAATCGCCGCCGCAGGATTTATGGCCCTGGCTGGCCGCGCTCGGTGGTCTCGGATTGCTGGTTGACTGGCTGCTGTTCGGCCGCAGCCGCCTGTTCCGCTTGAGTCCACGAAGCGCCGCTCCAGCCTCTTCGCGCTTTCGCCAAAGGAAGGCCTCATGACCTTCGACCGCGCCTGGGTGCTCGCCATCGCGTGGCTGCCGATCGCCTGGGCGGCGTGGGAATGGAGCCGCACGCGCCGGCGTCTGGCTCTGGCGCTCAAGGCGATTTCGCTGCTGGCGATTCTGCTCGCGCTCGCCGAGCCCCGCCTCAAGGTCAACGAAACCCGCGTGGCAGTCGCCGTTCTGGTGGACACCTCCGACAGCATTTCGCCGACCGATCTCGAGCGCGCCTCGCGGCTGGCGCAGTCGATGGAATCCGCGCAAGGACGCCACTGGATGCGCGTGGTCCCGTTTGCGCGCGGGACCCGAACTCTGGCGACAAGCGAACAGCAGAAGCCCTGGAAGCTGCGACAGACCGCCGGCGAGGCCGGCCGCGCCACCGATATCGAATCCGGCGTGCGCGAGGCCATTGCTTCCCTGCCCTCCGGTCTGGTGCCGCGCGTGGTTTTGATTTCCGACGGCAAGGAGAACAAGGGCAGCATCGCGCGCGCGGCGTGGCAAGCGGAGCAGCTCGGGATTCCCATCGACACCTTCGCGCTGGCCGGCCGGCCCAAGCCCACGCTGCGTCTGGATTCCATCAGCCTGCCGTCGGTCGCTTTCACCGGCGAGCAGTTCCCCATCGATCTCGTGGTCTCCGCGCCGCAAGCCGGCCCAGCCCAGATTGAACTGTCCGCGGAAGGGCATTCCCTCGGCAAGACCAACGTTCAGCTCCAGGGCGGCGACAATCCCGTGCGCATGCACACCAGCTTGAACACGCCCGGCGCGCTGGATCTGTCGATTGCGATTCGTTCCGACACGGCTGGCGGCGCCAGCCCAGCCAGCGAAGTCCGCTTCGAGCAAGCTGTCACCGTGCGGCGTCCCAAGATCCTCTATGTTTCTTCTGACGATCCGGCGCTGGATTCGCATTTGCCCCAGACCCTCCAGGCCGCGCAGTTCGATCTGGAGCGCACCAGCGAGCTTCCGCGTTCGCGGCTGAGCGATTACCAGGTTGTGATCTTCAACGACGTGGATCTGGAGACCACCCCGCCCGCGTTCAAGGACGAGGTCGAAAATTACGTCAAGCAGGGTGGAGGCGTGCTGGTGATCGCCGGCGAGCGCAGCATTTACCTGGAAGGCAAGACCAAGGAAGACGCGCTTGACCGCACCCTCCCCGCCACGCTTGCGCCGCCTCGCTCGCCCGAGGGAACCGCGGTCATCCTGATCATCGACAAATCCTCTTCCATGGAAGGAAAGAAAATCGAATTGGCTCGCCAGGCGGCCTCCGGCGTGGTTGAAAATCTGCGCCCCATCGACACCGTCGGCGTGCTGATGTTCGACAACAGCTTTGAGTGGGCGGTGACGCCGCGCCACGCCGAAGACCGGGTCATGATCAAGCGCCTGATCGCCGGCATCCGTCCCGACGGAGGCACGCAGATCGCGCCCGCTCTGACCGAAGCCTACAACCGCGTTCTGCCCATGCCCGCAACCTACAAACATATCGTCCTGCTCACCGATGGAATTTCCGAGGAGGGCGACAGCATGGACCTGGCCCGCGCGGCGAACAACCGCAAGGTCACCATTTCCACGGTCGGCCTGGGCCAGGACGTCAACCGCAGCTACCTTGAAAGAATCGCGCAACTGGCCGGCGGCAAATCCTATTTCCTTAACGACCCGGCGGGGCTTGAGCAGATTCTGCTGCACGACGTGCTGGAGCATACCGGCTCAACCGCCGTCGAAAAGCCGATGCAGCCGGAAGTGATGCGGCAGGCCGAGATCTTGGACGGCGTCGGCATGGATAAGGCGCCCGCGCTCAAGGGCTATGTGCGCTTCATCCCCAAGCCGTCGGCCGAGATGATTCTGCGCATCGACCGCAAGGAGCCGCTGCTGGAGCGCTGGCAGTATGGATTGGGACGCGCCGCCGTCTTCACTTCCGACGCCAAGCCGCGGTGGGCCGCCGATTGGGTCGCATGGAACGGCTACGACAAGTTCTGGACCAATCTCACCCGCGATCTTCTGCCGCGCTCCCAGGGCAGCGAAGCCGCGCTGGAGTTCGATAGCGCCAACGGCGATTTGGTCGCCACCTACCGGCTCGGCCGCGATGTTGAGGAGCCCAAGGCCGCGCCCGAAATTTTCGTCTTTGGGCCGGACGGTTTTCGCAAACCGTTGGATGTGAAGAAAATCGCCGCCGGAACGTTCCGCGGAGTCTTGCCGATCGGATCGCGCCAGGGCCTGTTCCGCGCGCGCCCCGTGGAGGAATCGCGCGCGTTCCCTGAGATTGGAATGTATCGCCCTGAAGCCGAGCTCGACGATTACGGATCGAACGAAGCGCTGCTCAAGCAAGTGGCGCAGTTCACCGGAGGACGCTTCCAGCCCGATCCCCGCGCGGTGTTCGAACCCGGCCGCCGCTCCATCGAGACCACGCTGCAGTTGTGGCCCGGCTTGCTCGCCCTGGCGCTGACCCTTAGCCTGGCGGAGTTGGTCATGCGCAAGTGGAAGGGCGTGATGGGCGTGGCATGACGAAATCCCTGTTGTTCGCATCGCTGTTGCTTTGCTCCAGAAACATCTCCGCGCAGCCGGTCGATGTTGACAAAGAGCCTGCGGCAATCGTGGAGCTGGGCGGAGCGGCGGGCTGGAATCTCACCGGCGGCGGGTCGAGCTTCGGCCCCGACCTCGCGGTTGAGGTTACGCCGATCGAGAACTGGCTAGAGCTTGAGGCGGGCGTCACGCCGCTGTTTCGCCGTCACTCGACAGAATGGAACACGGACTTGCTGTTCAAAAAGCCTTGGACCCTCTCCGAAAAAGTGGAATTTATGATCGGCCTCGGTCCGGAGTGGATTCATGCGAGGGAGTACGGCGTGACAACAAACTCGCTGGGTGGTGAATTCGTGCTGGATTTAATGTTCTGGCCCTCCGCGAAACATAGATTGGGCTGGTACCTCGAACCGGCCTACGATTACAGTTTCGGGCGAGGGCATGAGCGCTCGCTTGGAGTAAGCGGCGGCCTACTGATTGCGATCCCACAAATCCGGACCCTCTTTACTAAACGATAGGGTGGGGCGGGTCCCCGACCCGTTCGCGACCCCAGGTAGCGACACGCTATTTCCGTCGCGGTCATGTGCTCACCAAATCGCTCGAGGGCGTCACATCTCGGAATGCGTCGCTGCGGCCAAGGCCAGCGGATCCAAGGTCATACGGAAGCCGAGGCTGAATCGAATATCGTCGACGCCATCCGGGAATGCTTGGCCGTCCGTACCGAGCTCCACATGCCGCTGACCGTGACGACGCGCGAGGTCGAAGTCGCAGTCTGATGCCCGCGGTGCCGCTGCTTCGGGCCCGCGAAGTTGTTCGCGCGTTCGAGCGGCTGGAATGGCAGATCGCGAGGCAGCGAGGCAGCCACATTGTTTTGACGAAACCGGGCGCCCTCGTGACACTCTCCGTCCCTGAGCATCCGCGGGTCGCCCGCGGGACGCTGCGGGCTTTGATCGGGTTAACCGTCGAGGATTTCTTAGCAGCGACCCGGTGACATCGCGCTCAACCCGGCGCTCACCCCGAACGCAAACTCAGAATCAATCCCATCACCAGCCCCTCGATTTGCTGCACCACCGACTGGTAGACGCTCTCGGGCTGCCCAATCGGATCGCGCACCAGCCACATCACTTCCCGCGCATCGGGGAGGTTCACCCGCTGCCCGCTCATGTTCACCACCACGTCGAAAGGCTCGCGCGCGGCGATCTCCAGGCCCTTGGGATAATGGCTGCTGATGTTGAGATTCCGCTCCGCGAGCACTTGCCTGGTCAGCGGCGCGATGATGCTGGCCGGCATCAAGCCCGCGCTCTCCGCCACCATGATGTCGGGGCCGTAGGCTCGCGCGAAGGCCTCCGCCATCTGGCTGCGGCACGAATTGCCGATGCACACGAACAGCACCCGCATCTTCTTTGGTGCACCCGGCGCGGCCTGCGTCGGCACAGGCTGCGTGGCAACGTGTCCCGGAGTTTGCGGCCGGCCGACCCTGCCGCCCCCCATGCGCGGACGATTGCCCCGATTTCCCGGCTTTATTTCGTCTGGCGGTACCATTCGAGCGTTCGTCTCAATCCTTCTTCGATGGAAAACCGCGGCGCATGCCCCAGCTCCGCAGTGGCCGCTGCCGTGTCGGCCATCGAATCGCGGACGTCGCCTGACCTCGGCGGACCGTATTGCGGCGCGATCTTCACGCCTTCGATCTTCTGAAGGAGATCCCAGATGAAATTCAGCGAGAATCGCCCGCCGTTGCCGGCGTTGTACATCTTGCCCGCAGCGCACTCGGCCCGCGAAGCCTTGTAGCACAGCTCCGCCACGTCCTCGACGTAAGTAAAGTCGCGCGTCTGCTCCCCGTCGCCAAACATCGTCGGCGGCGTCCGCGCCAGCAGATGTTTCATGAACAAGCTCAGCACGCCGGAGTAAGGGCTAGACGGATCCTGCCTCGGTCCATACACGTTGAAGAACCGTAGCGACACGGTCTCGATGCCGAAGCATGAATAGAACACGGAGGCGTAATATTCCCCCATCAGTTTCTGCGCCGCATAGGGCGATTTCGGCGACGGCGTCATGGACTCCGTCTTAGGAAGCGTCGGCGTGTCGCCATAAGCCGAGGACGACGCCGCATACACGATGCGCCGCACGCCGCCTTGCGCCGCCGCGCGAAGCACGTTGAACGTTCCGTCGATGTTGACCTGGTGCGACGGCACAGGGTCGTCGATCGATCGCGGCACCGACGGAATCGCCGCGAGATGGAACACCGTGTCCGCTCCGCTCAGCAAAGGCGCAATCGCGTCCGCGTCGCGGATATCCGTTTTATGGAACTCGATCGAGCCGCGGACCTCGTCCAGATTCCGCTCATGACCGGTCAGTAGATTGTCGATCACCGCGACCGCGCCATGCGGAAGCAGCGTCCGCACTAAGGTCGATCCGATGAACCCCGCGCCCCCCGTGACAACAAATTTCTTCGCTTGTGGCATTCATTTTCCAGTGTAGCGGGCCACCACCACCAGCGACAGTCCGCGCCACGGCAGAATCGGGTCGATCCTCCGCAGCAGCCACACCGATTTGTCCCACAACTTCAGCCCTGGCCGGCTGATTCGCGACCGGTGCAGCACGCGCGAGGAGAACCACCACCCCGCCGCGCCGATTTTGTTGATCTGGCGCTGCTGCTCGATCCGGAATCCGATTTTTCCGAGCAGCGCCGCCAGATCCTCCACATCGAATCGCCGCTTCGTGCCCATACCGCGGTCGAGCGTGCCATACAGCCCCTTGCCCTGCGGCGTCAAAATCACCAGCGCGCCGCCGGCTTTCAGGCACGTTGCCATCGAGGTTAGCACGGCCTGCGGATCCTCCACCGTTTCGAGCAAATTCACCGACAGCACGGTCTCGAATTGTCCCACCCAAGGTTCGAAGTCCGCAGGATCTTCGGGATCCAATTGGCACACCGTCACGCTAGGCGTGCGAAGAAAGCGGTTGCGCAAGGCGTGCAGATACAGCGGGTCTTTTTCGCCCGCGACGTAGCGCAGCTTCCTGCCCATCAGCCGGCCGGTCATGTTACCGAGGCCCGCTCCGATCTCCAGCACTGTGTCTCCTAGATAAGGACGCAGCACCCTCGTCAGCCAGCTCAAATATTGTGGCGTGCCGGTCAGGCTGTTCAGAAAGCCCCGCCCATAGCTCGGCACGTACAAATCGTCGATCATCCAGAAGTACAGGATCACGCCGACGGCCTTTACGCCGTCCTTCCAGCCGATCTTTTTCCCCTCTTCGTAGGTTCGCCCGTGATAGCTGATGGGCACTTCATAAACCCGCAGCTTGCGCTTGGAGACCTTCATGGTGATCTCCGGCTCGAATCCGAACCGGTTGGAGCGGATGGGGATGCTCTTGAGCAGATCCGTGCGAAACACCTTGTAGCACGTCTCCATGTCCGTGACGTTCAGATTGCAGAACATGTTGGAGAACAGCGTGAGCCCCTTGTTGATCATGGAGTGCCAGAAGGGCAGCACCCGGCTCTGCCCGCCCGCCAGATACCGCGACCCGAACACCGCATCGGCGCGCCCATCCAGCAAGGGCCGCAGCAGCTTCGAATACTCCGAAGGATCGTACTCCATGTCGGCGTCCTGCACCAGGCAAAAATCGCCCGACGCCTTCTCGATGGCCGTGCGCACGCTCGCGCCCTTGCCTTGGTTCACCGCGTGCCGGTGCAGTTTGATGCGCGGCTCGGCCGCAGCGAGGCGCTGGAGAATGTCCCACGTGCCGTCGGTGGAACAATCGTCCACGATCACCAGCTCGCGCTCCATGTTTTCGGGCAGCGGCGAGGCCAGTACCAGCGCGAGGCTCTGCTCCACCACGGTGCGCTCGTTGTACACCGGAATCAAAATCGACAAGAGCATGCGAATCCCTCAGTATAATTGGGTTTGGGTCATTCACCGAACGTTCTCCTCGATACCGTCCTTCCGCACTATCATCTTCTTACCCGCGGAAAGGTTCGCGACGTGTATGAAGCCCGCTCATGGCCGGCTTCGCCGTCCGAGCACGTGGAGGGCCCGGACCCCTCCAGCCGCCTGCTGATCGTCGCCACCGACCGCATCTCCGCCTTCGACTTCATTCTCGCTACCGGCATTCCCGACAAAGGCCGCGTCTTGACCCAAATGACCCTGTTTTGGCTGGATTTCCTGCGCAACGTTGTCCCCAATCATTTCTTGAGCGCCGACACCAGCAAGCTGCCTCTGGAATTCAAGGGCCGCTCCATGTGGGTTCGCCGCGCCGACATGTTTCAAGTGGAATGCGTCGCGCGAGGCTATCTCGCCGGTTCGGGCTGGAAGGATTACCAGCGCACCGGCGCCGTCTGCGGAATCCCTCTGCCGCCCGGTTTGCGTGAGTCCGATGCCCTGCCCCAGCCTCTGTTCACTCCCGCCACCAAAGCCCAAAGCGGCCACGACGAAAATATTTCCTTTGAGCAAGCCGCCGCGATCGTGGGCGCTTCAACCGCCATCAAGCTCCGCGATTTAACCCTGTCGCTCTACTCGCAAGCCGCCAATTACGCGCGCGCCCGCGGCATCCTCATCGCCGACACCAAGTTCGAATTCGGCGTTGCCGACGGCCAGATCATTCTCGCCGATGAAGTGCTGACGCCGGACTCGTCGCGCTTCTGGCCCGCGGATCGATATCAGCCCGGGCAATCGCAACCTTCCTACGACAAGCAATACGTGCGCGATTATCTCGAATCCATCCATTGGAACAAGCAGCCTCCGGCGCCCGGCCTTCCGGACGATGTCGCGAGCCGCACCAGCGAGAAATACAAGGAAGCCTATCGCGCCCTCACCGGCCGCGAATTGGAGCCCGCCGCGTGAGCCTTCTCGATCTGCTTCTGGGGCTGATCATCCTCTCCTCGGTCATCGCCGGATTTTCCGCCGGCTTCGCCCGCGTGGGCATCGGTTTCTGCGCCACCATCGCGGGCATAATTTTCGGATTCTGGTATTACGAAACGCCGGCCGCGTGGATTCACAAGACGATTAATTCCCAAACCGTCTCCAACGTGCTGGGCTTCCTGGTGATCCTCTGGGCCGTTTTACTGGTGGGCGCGCTGGTAGGGAAGCTCGTCGCCAGTCTGTTCAAGATGACCGGCCTTTCCTGGCTCAACCGCTTGCTCGGAGCCGCCTTCGGCTTCATCCGTGGAGCGCTGATCGGCGTGGCGTTCGTCGCCGCACTTCTGGCCTTCGCTCCCAAGCCTCTTCCCAACTGGATGGTGAACTCGCTACTGCTCCCCTACGCCATCGACGCTTCCAATCTCTGCGCCTCCATCGCGCCTGCCGCTTTAAAAGATGCGTTTCGCGAAGGTATGCAGGAGATTCGCAAGGATTGGGATGAGGAGTTGAAAAAGTCCAAGCGTAAAAAAGGCGAGCGCGATTTTCAACCTGGCGACAAGAAAGAAGTGATATGAGCCCTTGTGGGGCAGGTCTGCGACCTGCCATCTGTTGTGGCGTTGGTCTGCGACCTGCCATTTTCGATGTGGGGCAGGTCTGCGACCTGCCATTTTCGAGTCGAAGCGGCTCGTCGTGAAGAGCGCCGATCTGCTCATCTTCGATCTGGACGGCACCCTGATCGACTCCAAGCGCGACTTGGCAGATTCCGTCAATGCCACCCGCGCCTGGATGGGGCTCCCTTCGCTCGATAACGACGCTGTCTACTCCTACGTCGGCGACGGAGCGCCCACTTTGATCCGCCGCGTTCTCCCCGGCGCCGGCGAAGACGATCTGGCCCGCGCCTTGCGATATTTTCTCGACTACTACCGTGAGCATATGCTCGACGCCACCAGGCTCTACCCCGGTGTCCGCGGAGCTCTCGACCGCTTTCACGATGCTGGCGTTCCCATGGGCGTGCTCACCAACAAGCCGGTGCGCTTCAGCGTCCACCTGGTCGAAGGCCTGGGCCTGGAGATGCACTTCTTCCGCATTTACGGCGGCAATAGCTTCGAGGAGAAGAAGCCCCATCCGCGCGGAATTGACATGTTGGTAGCCGAATCCGCCGCCGCGCGGGAGCGCACGATCATGGTCGGCGATAGCGCCGTCGACGTTCGCACCGCCCGCAACGCCCACGTGCAAGCCTGCGGTGTCAGTTGGGGCTTTCAGCCCGAAACCTTCGCCGATGCCCCGCCCGATTTCGTGATCGACGATATGTCCGCGTTAGTGGACCGCGTCCTAGGTGTCCGACCGGGAACATAGGTAACAGTTCTCTCCGAGGACATGGGCGACACTTTACCGAAGGTGTTCTGAGTCCTTTGGCGATTAGTAAGAGGAAGAGTCGTGCCTGTGGGAATGGGGGAATCGCGGAGCGATTTCCAAGGACGGTGGGGAAGAGTGGAAATCCTGTTTTTGGATTTCCAGGCTTTCCACCGGCCGTTATTTCCATAGGCTGCTTTAGTCCTCTTCGAGCCGCGACCAAAGGGAGCGGATACAGCGTACCGTTTTTCCGCGACTGGAAGCACCGGCTTACGCATCATAGGAAAATCCGCGCCGCCGCTTTCCGGCTGCTGGAGCCGGCGGGAACCTCGATCAACATTAGGCAGACGGATTATCAACGCGAATGATAGAACCCGGCATCGACCTTCGTGTTATCCTCCCCTGGACGGGAAATATGAAACGAAGCGAACGAAGAATCCTGACTACGCACGTCGGAAGCCTGGTGCGGTCCCCTGAATTACGCGCACTGGCGCAGTCCGGAATTGACCGGCCTAAAGAAGCTTACCTGAATACGGAATACCTTCAGACACTCGACCGAGCTACTGCCGAAGTGGTAAAAAAGCAGGCGGCCATCGGTCTGGACATCATCAGCGACGGAGAGTACGGAAAATCGAGTTGGTCCAACTATGTTTTGGATCGGGTGACGGGCTTCGAAATCCGCCCTCACCAATTGCGCCCGGTCGAGTGGCTGGGCCGGGACCTCCAACGCTTCGGCGACGTGATCGCTCGCGAGATGCCGAGCGTGCTTACCGGCCGCCCGACGGAAGCCTGCGTCGCTCCCATCGAGTATCGGGATCGAACTCCCATCCGGCGCGCCATCGATAATTTTCAGACGGCTCTGCGCAACGTCAATGTCGAAGAGGCATTCCTTACCGCTGTCGCCCCGGCCAGCACCGCATACGACGGCGTGAACGAATACTATCCCAGCGACCAAGAGTACGTCTTCGCTTTGGCGGAAGCCCTGCGGCAGGAGTATCTTGAGATCCACGAATCCGGTCTGCTGTTGCAAGTCGACGACGCCGTGCTTGCCAATATGTACGATCACCTGGTGCAGCAGAGCCCGGAGCGGTATCGCGAATGGGCACAGCTGCGCGTGGACGCGCTGAATCACGCCTTGCGCGGCATCCCCGAAGATCGCATTCGCTATCACGTGTGCTTCGGAAGCTGGCATGTTCCGCACCTGGCGGATGCGCCGCTGGAGGAAGTGGTTGGGTTCATCACGCAGGTTCGCGCCGGGGCGTATTCGATTGAAGCGGCCAACCCGCGACACGAGCACGAATGGCGCGTTTGGCAGCAGTGCAAATTGCCGCCGGGAAAAATCCTGATTCCGGGCGTTATCACGCATCACACCATGACGGTGGAACATCCGCGTGTGGTGGCCGACCGGATCGTTCTTTACGCAAAAATTGTCGGGCCGGAAAATGTCATTGCCGGGACCGACTGCGGCTTCGCCCAACTGGATGTGATTGAACGCGTGCCTGAGCCGGTGATGTGGGCCAAGTTCGAAGCCTTGGTGGAAGGGGCGGCGCTCGCCAGCAAAGAGTTGTTTTAATCGGAGGCAGCGCCGCACTGCGCGGATTCTCCAGCGCGACCCGCGCTCCGGAAATGGCCTGTAAACGCTGCTTCAAGTACTTAGCCAGACAGCGGCGCAGAAGTTTGTGAATCGTGGCGGAGGTGCCTGCCGGCAAGACCGACCAATCCGGATCGCTCTTAGTTTAGAACGCCGCGTTTGGGGGGGAAGTTCTCTGGCAGCCGGCGGCCTGAGGACGCGGCGAGTACAATTCCAAGCGCGGACATTGCCGCCGCGACACGCCCTTTCAGCCAACGCCGCTGTCCGGTGGAGATCGCGGAGCCTCCTTAATTGTCGTTTCGCCCGCACAGATCCGGCGTGGCGCACATGCCGGAGGGACAGGAAGGCATGCGGCTTTCAAAGGAATCGCGACCGTTGGCATGGGCCGCGAAGGTGGAAAGCTGCTGCTCCAGATGGCTCTGCCCGCAAGAGGGGCACAAAACCTCGTCGACGCCCGGGCGGCGCACCAGCCGTTCGAACTTGTTCCCGCAATCCTCACACAGATATTCGAAGATAGGCATAAATTACTCCATGTTTAAATCACTGCAAAAGCGCTAATGCTATTTTATCAACCCACGCTTGGATCTCGGACTGGGTCGCGGTGAAGTCGTTCACCAGGATGGAAAACGCGAGCCATCCGCGGGTCTTGCTGTCGGCGTAGCCGGACAGGGCGATGGCGCGGTTGAGCGTCCCGGTTTTGGCGTGAATGGCGTGAGCCTCCGCGGTCCCGCCGAGACGGCGAATCAGCGTCCCGTCCTCGCCGCCCACCGGCAGCATGGCGATCCAGGCGTCGCGTTCGTGAGAACTATACATGAAGGTCAGCAGGCGCGAGATCAATCGCGGAGTGACCAGCGCGTTGCGCGAGAGGCCGGAGCCGTCGTCAAGGCGCGCGTCGGCGGATGCGCCTCCGATCTGGGAGAGAAACGCGTTCAACTCGGCCACACCGGCCTCGCGAGTGCCCGCCTTGCGGTCGATTCTGCCGACTTCGCGCAGCAGCAGCTCGGCGTGCAGATTTTCGCTGACCTTGTCGGTCATCTGGATCAGCTCCGAGGCCGGAGGCGAGGAGCGCATGGCCAGAGTCGTGCCGTCGGGAGCCTTGTAGGAATCGCCCGGAGCGCGATGGCGCGCAACGGGGCGGCCCATGATGGCCACGCCTCGGCTGGTCAAAGCAGAGTAGAGCGCGCAGGCAGCATAGAGTGCGGGATCGTCTACGGCGACGTTCGCGTAAACTCTAGACGCCGCCGCGGGCATCGTGCCATCGAACAGAAGCTGGCGCGAGCCGGGTGAGCGAGTCATCCGGATCTGCGCTTCGCCGGCGCCGGGCACCGTCTGGATGCGATTATCGACGGCGAAATATTCGAGGGCGGGAGCGATCGAGAGCGTCGCGAGATCGCCCGGCTTCGCTCCGGCAGCGAAGGTGATGGTGATGAAATTATCGGCGACGCTCAAGGCGCTGACCGGTGCGCCGGATTCGCCGAGGGCGTCGCTCTGGCTCCAGTTGGGCGGAAAGGGAACCCACGGGTACAGCCGGTCGTCGCCCACGATGTCGCCTCGAACGGCAGTAAGGCCGGCGGCGACGGCTTGATCGGCCAGGTCTTCAATCGCCCGCAGAGCCGGTCCGTTGGGCGTGTCGCGGCGGTACGGATACGGGCGGCCCGACATGGAAGGATCGCCGGAGCCTATCAGCGCCAGGTCGCCCGAGGGTTCCTGAATCAAGCGGGTCTCGAAGCGATAGTCGGGGCCGAGCTTCTCCAAAGCCAGCGCCGTGGTGAACAGCTTCATGTTGGAGGCGGGAAGGAAGAGGCGGGTCTCGTTGCGCGTGTAGAGCGGCTTGCCGGCTTTGAGATCGACTACGTAGATGCCGATGCTGGAGCGGGCCGCGATGGGGTTTGCATCTACCATCGTGTCGATGGTGCGGGTGAGGTCGGCGGCGGAGGCGAGCATCAGCGAGAAGGCCATAGCAAAGATGTGGCGCACGCACTCGTGCGCAATGCCACTTAGTTTTTCTCCCTTCGGCGGATGGGAAAGCGATAGCCCCGACCCCA
>Ga0209415_10011992_pt1 | contig 14508 bp, 11 predicted proteins | sample PeaSoiSIISIP2007_FD_187696 | JGI IMG/M metagenome (GOLD analysis project Ga0209415, IMG submission 187696) | Peat soil microbial communities from Weissenstadt, Germany - SII-SIP-2007 (SPAdes) (version 2) | ecosystem: Environmental > Terrestrial > Soil > Wetlands > Peat | place: Germany...
GGGAATGGTTTCGTGCATGCGGTTGAGGCAGCGGATGAACGTGGACTTGCCGCATCCGGAAGGCCCGATCAGCGCCGTGGCATGATTGGCGGCGACCTTCAGATTGATGTCGTACAAAGCCTGGCCTTTGCCGTACCAGGCATTGAGAGTCTCGACCTGAATTCCAACACCCATACCTTATGCCGCTCCAAAAGTTCCGCGCCGCACTACATAGCGCACAGCCGCTACGGCGGTCACAATGAGAATGATGAGGACCAGCGCCCCGGCCCAGGCCTGGCGGTGCCAGTCGTCGTAGGGAGACAGCGCGTACACATAAATCTGCAGCGGCAGGGCCGCCGTGGGCTGGTTGTAGTGCAGGTTCCAGTACTGGTTGCCGAAGGCGGTAAACAGCAGCGGCGCGGTTTCGCCCGCCACCCGCGCAAAAGCCAGCATGACGCCGGTGATCACGCCGGAAGTTGCGGTGCGCAGGGTCACCGAAAGCGTGGTGCGCCAGCGCGGCACGCCCAGTCCGTAGGCGGCTTCGCGCAGTGCGCGCGGCACCAGGAGCAGCATTTCCTCGGTGGTGCGGCTGATGGTCGGAACCATCATGATGGCCAGCGCCACGCCGCCAGCCAGCGCCGAGAAATGTTTCTGATAAAGCACCACCATGGCGTAGGCGACGATGCCGATCACGATCGAGGGTACGCCGTTGAGCACGTCGGCTGTGAAGCGGATTATGCTGCCCAGGCGGTTGCGCCCGAACTCAGCCAGATAAATGCCGGCACCCACCCCGAACGGAACTCCGATGATGCTGGCGATGGCGAGAATAAAGACCGATCCGATGATCGCATTGGCCATGCCGCCACCGGCTTCACCCACGGGTTTGGGAATCTGCGTGAGGAAGGCCCAGTCAACCGAGCCCACGCCGCGATAGATGAGATAGCCGAAGATGGCGATCAGCGGCGCCAGGACGAGCAACACGGTCCCAACCGCCGCGGCGGTCATCACGTGGTCGGTGATGCGGCGGCGCAGGCTGATGTTGGACACGGTGATGGGGGCGGTGGCCATTCAGGCTTGCCCTCTCGCCGGCTGGCCGCGAGTCACGGTCCACACCAGAAGTTGGGCGAGCGCATTCACGATGATGGTCAGCAGGAACAGCGCCAGGCCGATTTCGATCAGAGCCGAAAGATAGACATCTCCGGTAGCTTCGCTGAATTCGTTGGCCAGCACGCTGGCCATGGTGTAGCCCGAGGCCAGCAGGGACTTGGAAATTTCCGGGCGGTTGCCGATCACCATGGTGACGGCCATGGTCTCGCCGAGGGCGCGCCCCAATCCCAGAATAATGCCGCCGACAATGCCGGCGCGGGCGTTGCGCAGCACGGCGATGCGAATCATCTCCCAGCGGGTCGCTCCCAAGGCGAGCGCGGCCTCGCGCTGATGCTGCGGCACCACCATGAGCACTTCGCGCGCGATGGACGAAATGATCGGAATGATCATGATGGCCAGGATAATGCCGGCGGCCAGCATGCCGAAACCCAAGGGAGGACCTTCGAACAGCGTGGTCCAGCCCAGAGTCTTTTTGAGGGCAGGCTCAATGTACTGGCTGAGGATCGGAATCAGCACGAAGATGGCCCACAAGCCGTAGATCACGCTGGGAATCGCGGCCAGCAATTCCACAAAAAACGAAAGCGGCCCGCGCAGGGCCTTGGGGCACATCTCGGTGGTGAAAACGGCCACGCCAACGGAAAGCGGAACGGCGATCACCAGCGCCAGCAGAGACGAAACCAGGGTTCCATAGATGAACGGCACCGCGCCAAACAGTTCGTTGACCGGATCCCAGTCGCTGGTGGCAAAAAATTTCAGGCCGAACGCATGCCAGGACAGGCCGGAGCGTACGACCAGTTCATAGACGATCAGCACCAGCACGCCCAGCACGGCCAGCCCGCAAACCGTCATGGCACCCTGAAAAATGCGGTCGGGAGTCTCGCCGCCGGCTTGCCTTAAGAGCGGAGCCGCGCTGACCGGTACGGCAGTAACCTTCCGAGCTTCAAGAGGTTGCGGACCGGGCATATCAGGCCGTGGCAATGCGTGGTTGGCCATTCGCCCCTAACCGTAACAGAGGGTTGTTACAGAACTGTTAAAATCGCACCCGTTTTTTCCAGCCATTAGTGCCCGGAAATTCAGTATTGGGTCCGTTTGCACGCCGGAAAGCAGAAGCGCGAACCACGAAGGGCACGAAGTGTCACGAAGGCACTTTTCTTTGTGTGCGCTTACTTCGTGGGCTTCGTGTCCTTCGTGGTAAATTCTGCCGGGGCGCGCTTGTGCGCTGCGGTACACTGTGGGGCTTCTCACTGTGCAGCGCCATGCCCACGTTTGCCGCGGTTGATATCGGCTCGAACTCGGTGCGCCTGAAAATTGCGCGCCTGCAGGCCGGACGGCTGCGCGAACTGCATGAAGACCGCGAAGTCACGCGCCTTGGCGAAGGCGTGTTCCGCTCCGGATTTCTTACCCCGGAATCCATGTCAGAAACGGTGAAGGTGCTGCGGCGTTTTCACCGCGCCACCCAGCAGATCGTCACCGACTCGGTGCGGGTGGTGGCGACCGCGGCGCTGCGCGACGCGCGTAATTCGCAGGCGTTTCTCGAGTGGGTGCGATCGGCGACGGGCTGGCGGGTTGAAATCGTCTCGGGCGTGGAAGAGGCGCGGCTGATTCACCTGGGCCTGGTGTCGAGCCCGCGGGTGGATCGTTCTCCGGCGCTGATGATTGACCTGGGCGGCGGCAGTTGCGAGCTGACGGTTTCCCGGCGCGGGCACATTCGCGACACCGTGAGCTTGCCCCTGGGGGCGGTGCGCCTGACCGACGAGTTCTTGCGCCACGATCCGCCGCGCAAGGGCGAGCTGAAGCGGATGCGCGGCTTCGTGGCGCGCGAAGTGGGAAAAATATTGGCGCGCATTGCGGCCGCGCGGGTTCAGAACGTGATTGCCACCTCGGGCACGGCGGCGGCGCTGGCGGCCGTGGCCACGCACCTGCGCGCCAATGGCGGACGGCGTCCGGTAGTGTCGCGGGTGGAGATGGCGCGCCTGTTCAAGCGGCTGGCGCGGCTGCCGGTGGCCGAGCGGCGCGAGATCGAGGGCATCGGGCCGCGGCGCGCGGAAATCATCGTGGCCGGCGCCATGGTGTTCCACGAACTGCTGGACCGCTTTCACCTGAAGGCGTTCCGCTACTCGCCGCTGGGACTGCGCGACGGCATTCTGGCGCAGATGGCGGCCGACTACGACCGCAGCACCCGCTCGGGGCGGCAGATCGAGTCGGAACGCTGGGAATCCATCAATCGCGCGGTGGCTCACTACCACATTGACCGCAAGCACGCGCTCGACGTGCGCGATGCGGCGCAGTTCCTGTTTTACGAGTTGCGTTCGGTGCACCGCTTGCCCCCGGAATACCGCGAGTGGCTGTCGGCGGCGGCCATGCTCTATGAAGTAGGCGATTACGTCAACCGCAACGGGCGGCACCGGCACACCCACTACATCATTTCCAACTCGGAAATTCTCGGCTACACGCCGCAGCAGCGCCGGATTATCGCGGCTATTGCGCGCTATCTGGGCAAGACGCGTCCGGCGACCGAAGACGGCCCCATCAAGGCGGTGGACCCGGCCGACCGGGAGAACGTGCAGAAGGCGATCCTGCTGCTGCGCCTGGCCCGGGCGCTGAACCTGGGGCGCAGCCGGGCGGTGCAGAAAGTGCGCGTGGGATTGCGCTCGCCGGAGGTGAAGCTCACGCTCTTTCCGCGGCGGCGCATGGGAGTTGATCTGGAGTCGTGGGCGATCGAAAAGGAGTGCGACTACTTCCGCGAAGTCTTCGGGCGGGAACTTTCGACTGCCGTCTCGTAGAGCGTGCGCATCAGTTTCGGGGTCAGGCACCAGTGCAGGGTGCCGGTGGTGCGGCGCATCTCGACTTTCGCCACCGCGCCTTTTTTCAGTTCCAGCGAAGCTTCGCAGCCGGACTCGCAGATGACCGCTCCCAGGAACTGGCTGAGATTGGGATTGTGCCCGATCACCATGACCGCTTCGAGGCGAGCGTATTTATCCAGCATCTTGCGGAAGTCGGCCAGCCGGGCCTCGGGGCGCAGGGCGGCGTCGAGTTGCAGCTTGCCCTCGTAGCTCAGTTCGTTGCCCACCAGCACCGCCGTCTGAGAGCAGCGCTTCAGCGGACTGGAGACAATGACGTCCACCTGGACGTCGAGCGCGGCGAGGGCGCGGCCAATGTAGCCGCATTGCTCGATGCCTTCTTTGTCGAGCGCGCGCTTCTCGTCCTTCTTGAGATTGGGTAAGTGCGTGCCGGCGTTGGCGTGGCGCAGGAAGTAAAGGATCATGGGTTGAGTGCCACGTTTCAAAAGTTCAGGCGGTATATCTTAACGCAGATGTTCGGTTTTGACTGAGGACCGAGAACCGGAGATGAAAAATCATTTGGGGCTGCATTGCCGCGGAAGACGGCTAATTCGGCAGAGTGTAGGCCAAGTCGTAGGAGTATTTGCCTTCCGCGATCTGGATATCAAACGTGCCTGAGATGCCTTTCAGTTCGCCGGTTCCCGAACCGGGAACTATGGCGACGGTCATCTTTGGTCCGTTCGCGTCCATCGTGGCGAAGTGCTGCAGGGCGAAACTGCCGTGCTTGCCTGCCAGCGTGCCGGTTACGACTTCGATGGCAACGTAGCCTGCGATGCCGTCCTTCGGATTGCCGGCGGAAAACATCTCGCCTTTGGTGGTGGCTTCGAGGTCGCCGTGGATCTCTTTGTTGATGGAGAAGCGCGCAATGCCTTCGGCGGGGGAAGGTGAGAGGGGCTTAACGTCAACCGTGAATGTACCGCGGGCATGGTGAATCATCGATGCTCCTTGTGGCTGGGCAACCGCCACTGAGGAAAACACAAGTGCAATGAACATTGCGCGACAAAACGACACGGTTGTCTCAGTATATAGAAGGTTCAGAGTCTTCTGATTTTTCAAAGTTCGAGAAGGCAGCCCCCAGCGGCTAAAGCCGCATCTCGAGCGGCCTGCATTCGCAGCGCTGGAAGCGCTGCGCCACCCAAGAGCGCTCAAGTCCGCACTAATCGCGTTCCCGGTTTGCCGTAGCTCTCGCTTTGCGCCGGCGTGGGGCCGGGGGCGCGGGAATCAGCGCCGGGGCCTTGCCTTCGGCGATGCCGATCAGGAAATCCTGGGCGCTGAACGCGGCCGCGCCGGTGGGCGGACGCCGGTTGCGCTTGCCGCGCAGCGGCTGCCAGGCGCGAATGTAGGTCGTATCTTTCAGCATGACGCGCGCCTTGCGGTTGTCGGCGAGATAGGCATCGAGAATCTCGTGGCGCACGCGCTCGCGCAGCAGTTCGTCGCGCAAAGGCACGAGTACTTCGACGCGTTCATAGAGATTGCGCGGCATCCAGTCGGCGCTGCCGATGTAGATTTCTTCCTCGCCGCCGTTGGCGAAGTAGTAAATGCGGCTGTGCTCCAGGAACCGCCCCACGATGCTGCGCACGCGGATATTGTCGCTGACCCCGCGCACTCCGGGACGCAGGGCGCAGATGCCGCGCACGATCAGATCAATCTGCACGCCCGCCTGCGACGCACGATAGAGCGCCTGCACCACGCCCTTGTCGAGCAGCGCGTTCATCTTGGCGATGATGCGGGCTTCCCCGCCCTGGCGGGCGTGCGCGGTCTCGCGCTCAATCAGCGCGATGCACTTTTCCGCCAGATCGAGCGGCGCCACCAGCAACGGATCGTAGCTGGGGTTCTCCGAATACGCGGTGAGGAAACTGAAAACGTCGTGCACCGCGCGCGTGACTTCCGGATCGGCGGTGAACAGGCTGAGATCGGTATAAATGCGCGCGGTGGTCGCGTTGTAATTGCCGGTGCCGATGTGGGCATAGCTGCGGGTGACGCCGTCGGGATCGCGCCGGACGAGCAACGACAGCTTGCAGTGGGTTTTCAGTCCGACCAGGCCGTGGAACACCTGCACGCCGGCATCTTCCAGATCGCGGGCCCAGCGGATGTTGTGGGCTTCGTCGAAGCGGGCCTTCAGTTCGACCACGGCAGTAACTTCCTTGCGCGAGGCCGCGTCAATCAGCGAAGGCACGATCAGGGAATGCTCGCTGGTGCGGTAAAGCGTCTGCTTGATGGAGAGAACCCGCTCGTCCCCCGCCGCCGATTCGATGAAGGAAACCACCGCATCATACGAGTCGTAGGGATGATGCAGCATGATGTCGTGCCGCCGCAGTTCTTCAAACAGATCCTGCGACTTGGAAGTCAGCCGCAATTCCCTCGGGGTGAAGGTTTTGTACTTCAAGTCAGGCCGTTGCACCTGCTCGTACACGTTGAACAGGCGTGAGAGATTGACCGGGCCGTTGACCGGAAACACCTGCCAGGGATCGATCTCGAATACGGAGCGCAGGCGGTCAATGATTTCGGGATCGGCGTCGGTTTCAATTTCGAGCCGGACGGCGTCGCCCTTGCGGCGGTTGTGCAGTTCGGCGCGGACGGACTCAAGCAGGCTGCGGGCTTCTTCCTCGACCAGATACAGATTGCTGTTGCGGGTCACGCGAAAAGGCGCCGAGGAGACGATGTCGTAGCCGTGATACATGCGCACGGCATGATGCGCGACCAGATCGGCCAGGAAGATGAAGTCCGCGGTGTCGGTGGACGGCAGGCGGATCAGCCGCGGCAGGGCGCGCGGCACCGACACGACTCCGGTATAGGTCAACGCCGAGCGCCGGCGGCGGCGCAGCAGAAAACCCAGGCAGAGCGCCTTATTGATGACGCGCGGAAACGGATGCGCCGGGTCCACGGTCACCGGCGTCAGCAGCGGGTCCAGTTCCTTTTCGCAGTAGTCGTTGACGAAGCGCAGGGCGTCGGCGTCGAGTTCATGCAGGCCCAGCAGGCGGATCCCGTTCGCCGAGAGCGCCGGACGCAGACGGGCGTTCCAGCAGTCGTACTGGTCGTCCACAAACTCGTGGGTGAGCTGGTTCAGCAGATCGCGCTTTTCAGTCAGGGTGAGGCCGTCGGGGCCGGCTTCGTTGTAGCCGTCCTCGATCTGCTGCATCATGGCGGCCACGCGCACTTCAAAGAATTCGTCGAGGTTGCTGGCCGAGATGGAGAGGAATTTCAGGCGTTCGAGCAGCGGATTGCCTTCGTCCTCGGCCTCTTCCAGCACGCGGCGGTTGAAGGCAAGCCAGGAGACATCCCGGTTCACGATGTATTGCGGGCTGTCGAGCGCGATGCGTGCCATGGAAGCGGATTATGGATTCAGTGAGATTTTCCTCGCGGAGTGTCTCCGGAGGGGCAAACGGGACCCTTAGTATAAAGCATTCCTGCCTGGGCCGGAGGTTGCCGCCTCAAAGCCGGCATCATCTGCGCTGGAGACAAAGAACGCGGCGTCCGGGTAGCCTGTGGGCCATCCGGACGCCGCGCGATCATGCGTGAAGCACATCCATAAGCGGCTGTGCCATGAATGACTTACGGCAGATAGTAGCGGAACGACGTGAACACCATGGCATCCAGGCCGTGGGGCTCTGCGCCGCTCTTGCCGGACCAGGCCGCGCGGTTCACGTAAGAAATCTGCGGACCCCACTGGAAGCGGCCTTTCGGACCCTGGTAGATGCGGTACCAGAAGCCGATGGTTCCTTCGGTTAGGGCGCGCGTATCCGCCGTGCACTTCGAGGAACCCGGCAGGTTTCCGGCGCCGTTGGGCGGAAGAGCTTCGCTGAAGCAGCCGGAGTTGGTGAAGCCGCCGCCGAGCGCCAACGGTCCGCCCGCGCCGTAACCCACATAGGCCGGCGTGCCCGCGGTCGCTCCGAACTGGAGGTTGTTGGGATCGTAGGTGAAGGCGCGGCCGGCGTACTCGGTGCCGGCATTCATGTAGACGTCGAGCTTCGGACCATGCCATTCCAGAGTGGCCAGGCCCTGATAGCTGCGGATCAGGTCCAGGGTTCCGTCGGCGCGGACAGAAGCGTCGGACAGGGTGCTGGTGCCGTAACGCCCGACGCCGCGGCCGGTCAAGCCGTGCAGGCCGAAGTCGAGGCGCTTGTTGGCGAAGGACCAGCGGGCATTGACGCCGAATCCGCCGCCGTTGGTCGAAGAGTTATAAGCACCCGCGACGCTGGGCGCGGTGATCGAGGTCAGGCACGGGTTGGTGACCGTGGCCTCGGCGCAGGGAAAGACGCGATCACGGAACCGGCTGTAGATCCCGAAAATCTCGTAGTGTCCGAAGCCGGGCTCGAAGGCTAACTTAGCAATCAGGTCCGGCGAAGGGTTGAAAGAGTAGGTGGCGATCGGCGAGCAGGTAGTGAGTACACTGACGGTGCCGGTGGCGGATGTGCTGGTGGCGGTGGAACAAGTGCTGATGGCGGAGTTGTAAAGTCCGCTGCTGGCTCCGGCCGATCCAACCAGGAAGTTGAAGCCGTTGCCGTGCGTGGTGAACGAGGCCTGAGGGTTTTCCATCGAGAGGGCAAGCCACACCTTGTTGCCGAAGTTCTTGGCCACGCGCAGGCCGAACTGCCGTGCCCAACTGAAGCCGACGGTATACTGCGGGTCAATGGTCATGGGCAGAGCTTCGCTGCGGTTGTCGGTGCCGTGCTTGGTTTCGGTCACCAGGCTCCACATCTGGCCGCCGGTGAAAGTAAAGCCGTTGTCAAAAGCGGCCTGGGCCCAGGCCTGCCGCTGGCGGAACGTGTAACTGTTGCTCTGGGTAGGAGTGGAGGTAACGCCGGCAGAGAGGAAATCGCCTTCGACGTAGCCGCTCAGCTTCACGTCGCTGAGCTTGCCCTCGGCCAGCATGGAGACACGCGACTGACGGCCGGAACCGAAGAACTCTGACATGGTGCTGGCGGAGGCGCCCGGCATGGTCAGCGCGTTGAAGGGGGTGTTGATGTCGGCCCCCAGGGCGCGCGAGCGGCGGACAAATTCACCCGCGAGGAAGCCGCCCGGGGTAATGGTAATGCCCTTGAAATGAAGCGCCATCGGGCTTTCGATGGCGGCGTTCACATTCTTTTGCGTTTCCTGCAGAGTCAGCGCGGTGTTGGTCATGTTGGCCTTGAGGTCGCTGACGTCGGTCTTGAGCGCGCCCACGGTGTCCTGCTGCTGGGCGGCCTGGGCCTGGGCAGCGTCGGCTTTGCTGGCGGCGTCGCCGGCCGCAGTCTGCGCCTGCTGCACTGCCTGGTCTTTCCGGCGCAACTCGTCGCGCAGTTCCTGGATCTGCTGCTGCTGCTGGGCCAGGGCGGCGGATTGCGAAGCGATCGCATCCTTAAGCTCCTGGACGTCGGCGGCGGTCAAGGCTGCGGCCTTCTTCTTGGTGGGTGATTTGGGTGCGGTGGCCGTCTGTGCGACCAGGCCTCCCGCCAGACACAGACTGAGACACAAGCTCCAAACAGACTTCATCGTCGTCTCCTTTTTTTCCTTTTCCTTTTCCCGTGGTGAATGAAAACAGCCCGTGAACCGGGTTCTCATTTGACTTGCTTGATCGCGTCCTTCACTTTCGCGGCTACGTTGTCCGGCAGCGGCGCATAGGCCAAAGCAGTGGTCATCTTCTGGCCTTCGTTGACCATCCAGTTCAGGAAGTCGGCCAGAATCTTTCCTTTCGCCTGGTCTTTCGATTGCTCCGGAATCAGCAAATAGGTGAAGCTGGAAATCGGGTAGGCGTCTTTGCCGGGCGCATTGGTAATGGATACGCGGAAGTCGGCTGGCATCTTAGCCACCGAAGCGGCCGCCGCCGTGACACCCTCCAGCGAGCCCCTCAGAAACGTGCCCGCGGGGTTGCGCACGCTGCCGTATAGAATCTTGTTCTGCACCGCGTAGATGAGCTCCACGTATCCGATAGAGCCCGGCAACTGGCGGATCAGCCCGGCGACGTTTTCATTGCCTTTGCCGCCCATACCTTTGGGCCATTTGACCGAGGTGCTGCTGCCCACCTGGGTCTTCCACTCGTTGCTGATCTTCGACAAATAATCGGTCCACACGAAGGTGGTTCCGCTGCCGTCGGAGCGATGCACCACGATGATGTCCTGGCTGGGGAACTTGACGCCCGGATTGGCGGCGGCGATGGCGGGATCGTTCCAGTTGGAAATCTTGCCCAGGAAGATTCCCGCGAGGACTTCAGGGGTGAATTTCAGTTCGCCGCTCACTCCGGGAATGCTGTAGGCGGGAACGACTGCGCCCATCACCGTCGGGATGTTCAATACCTTGGTCTTCAGTTTGCCTTGGGATTCCTTCAACTGATCATCGGTCATGGGCATGTCGCTGGCGCCGAATTCGACCGTGCCTTCGGTGACCTGACGAATGCCGCCGCCGCTGCCGATGGATTGATAATTGATCTGAACGTCGGGATGAACCTTGTGATATTCGCTGAACCACTTTGAGTACATAGGATAAGGGAAGGTCGCACCTGCTCCGTTGAGGGTGGTCTGGCCAATCGCGGGCAGGGCCAGAAGGACGCACACCAACATCAGCACGGTTTTCCGTTTCAAAGAATCTCCTCCTTTGGGAGTCAAGAAGGTTCTAGCGGCAGCGTGTTAAAGAATTGTTACAGCGAAGTGAATTTCTGATGAATGGGCGGGCATCGTCTGCAAACTATGAGGAAAGGCGGGATTTTCTGCGGGATTATTTCGCCGCTTGCAGGTGAGCGATCTCGCGCGCGAAGAGCGTATTGCCGGGAAATTCCAGGCGCAGTCCGGCGAGCATCTGGAGAGCGCGCGGCTTGTCTTTTTCCCGCACGTAGGCGATGGACAGCAGAATGCGCGCGAAGGGAGCGAGATAATGTCCGCGCTCGGCGGTGATCTGGAGATCGGCGATGCCGCCCGGCTTGTCGGCCGTCAATCCGCCGATCCGCAGAATCCAGCGCACCGGGGCTGCCATGCTGCCGATGACGTACTTGCTGAATCCGGTGGCGAGCAGGCCGTCGTAGCAGTCGTGGCAGACGGCCAGCAGTTGTTGCGCCCAGACTGACGCTTCTTTGGTGAAGCGCAGAGACGCCAGGTTGCGTTTTTCGATCAGGGCGGCGTAATCGGCCTGGAGACCCGAGGCCAGCGTCATGGCAAAAAGCGCATCGCGATCCTTGGAGTCCTGGGCGAGGCGGGCGCGGGCCAGGTTTTCCGCGCGCCCGATGGCATTCTGGAATCGCCGCCGCAAGGCCGGATCGGGGGTGAGTCTGGGCCGGCCGGTAAAGGCCTCGTCATTTTCATAGAACTGCGCTTCGAGCACGCCCAGGCGGTTGAATTCGGAAAACAGCAAGCCCGCAGCTTCACTGACCGGGCCCATGGGATCGTCGGGCTGCTGCGTCTGCCAGGCGGTGAACTCCTTTTGCGCTCCGGAAAAATCCAGGTTATAGAGGCCGGAGAAGCCGCGGTCGAGGAGTGACACGCCCGGCCCCGGCGGCAGATCTCCCGCGATAGCCACGCCGCACAGGCAGACGATGCAGAACAACATCGCCAGACCAAGCCTTGGAGCGTCTGAGGGCAACACCTTGTTTTTCCTGCTCAATCGAATCATTGTCTTCTGTCTTCTGGCTTGTATCTTTTGTCGCCTATCTTCATGTCTTGCGCCGCCGGCTGGCGGCCAGGCAGCAAACTCTACTTGCTATTACCATTGGATGATAGAAACGATCCGAACTCAACCGGCAATCGTCAAGGGATTGTAATATTTGCAGTGCTTCTGCGTGAGCGCCATCCTGAGCGGAGCCGGTTGTCAGGCGGAACGAAGGATCTCCGACTCTACGAGGCCTGTTTCACGGGAGATCCCTCGCCCCGCTCGAGAAAGCGCGGGGCTTCGGGATGACTCCTTTCGAGAGAGATGAGACCTAAACATGAGCGATTCCACACCACGTTATGCGCCGGGCTGGCCGGGAATTCCGCCGCGCTGGACGTCGAGCGCCAAGAGCGGCGCCGGCACCGCCCTCAATCAGCACAGCCGAGTCTGGTTCACGCTCAGCCACGGAATTCTCAACGAGGTGTACTTTCCGCGCGTGGATCAGGCTTGCACCCGCGACCTGGGACTGATCGTCACCGACGGCCGCCAGTTTTTCTCCGAAGAAAAGCGCAACTGCAGTTTCGAAAATCGCCCGATCGAGCCGGGGATTCCGGTTTTTCAGCTCACCAACAGCTGCAACAGCGGACGCTATCGCATCCACAAGGAAGTGCTGACCGACCCTTACCGCAACGTGGTGCTGCAGAAAATTCGCTTCGAGCCGCTGGTCGGACCGATGTCCGACTATCACCTGTACGCGCTGCTCTCGCCGCATCTGGCCAACTGGGGGAAAGACAACACGGGATGGACGGGCGACTACAAAGGCTACCCGATGTTTTTCGCCGAGCGCGCCCCGGTCAACCTGGCACTGGCGTCGTCGGCCCCGTGGAAGAAGATGTCGGTCGGGTTCGTGGGCGCTTCCGACGGCTGGCAGGATCTGTCCGAACACTTTGAGATGGAGTGGGAATACACGCGGGCAGAGAACGGGAACATCGCCTTTACCGGCGAGATTGACCTGGCAGCCTGCGGCGGGGAGTTTTTGCTGGCGCTGGGGTTTGGCTACATGTGGACCGAAGCCGGCCAGCACGCCCGCTCCACGCTGTTTGAAGACTACTCCGAGATTCGCGCCCACTACGTGGCCCAGTGGAGCGCGTGGCAGAACCAGCTGCTGCAGCTCGACGAACCTGAGCGCCAGTACGATCTGTACCGCGCCTCGATGTCGGTGCTGCGGACGCACGAGTCGAAAGATTTTCTGGGCGGAATCATCGCCAGCCTTTCGGTTCCCTGGGGATTCAACAAAGGCGACGAGGATCTGGGTGGATACCATCTGGTGTGGCCGCGCGATCTGGTGGAGACCGCGGGCGCGCTGCTGGCGGCCGGAGCGGTCACCGATGCGATCCGGGTGCTGCGCTATCTGGAAGTCACCCAGGAGGGCGCCGGAAACTGGGCGCAGAATTTGTGGCTCGATGGACGAGCCTACTGGACCGGCGTTCAAATGGATGAGACTGCCTTCCCCATCCTTTTGCTCGATCTGCTGCGGCGGGAAGCGCCGGACGCGCTGGGCAAGCTGGAACGCTGGTGGCCGATGGTGCGCCATGCCGCCAGTTTCATCGTCCGCAATGGTCCGGTCACCATGCAGGACCGGTGGGAGGAAGATGCCGGGTACTCTCCGTTTACCCTGGCGGCGGAAATTTCGGCGCTGCTGGCGGCGGCCGAGATCGCCGACTTGACCGGTCACGCTACCGAAGCGCAGAGCATGCGCGACACCGCCGACGCGTGGAATGACAGCATCGAACGCTGGACCTACGCCAGCGGAACCGACCTGGCGCAGCAGCTCGGAGTGAGCGGATACTACGTGCGCATTGCGCCCCCGGTCGTGGACAGCGCGGCCTCGCCGACCCAGGGGTTCGTGCCCATCAAGAACCGCCCGCCGGGACAGGACGGGGGCCAGGACGGCGACCGCGCCTATCACATCATCAGCCCCGACGCGCTGGCCCTGGTGCGCTTCGGACTGCGGGCGCCGGACGACCCGCGCATTCTCAACACGCTGCGTGCCATTGACGCGCTGCTGTCGGTCGAGTTGCCACAGGGGCCGTGCTGGTATCGCTACAACGGCGACGGATACGGCGAACACAAGGACGGCTCCGCCTTCGACGGCACCGGAGTCGGGCGCGCCTGGCCGCTTCTGGCGGGCGAGCGAGGTCATTATGCGCTGGCTGCCGGCCACCGCGACGAAGCCGAGTCGCTGCTCACAGTGATCGAGAATTCCACCGCCGGGCAAAGCCGCCTGCTGCCCGAGCAGGTGTGGGATGCCGCCGACATTCCGGCGCTGGAGTTATACCGGGGCAAGCCCACCGGTTCGGCGTGCCCGCTGGTGTGGGCGCATTCCGAATATGTAAAGCTGCGGCGCTCCATCCGCGACGGCAAGGTGTTTGATCAGCCTCCGCAGACGGTGAAACGCTATCTGGTTGAAAAGCACGGGCGGGGGCACTACGGCTGGCGGATCAACAACAAGATCCGCACGATCCCGCTGCACCAGACGTTGCGCGTCAACCTGCTCTCGCCCGCCCGGGTGCACTGGAGCGTGGACGGATGGAAGACCGCGCACGACGAGGACACCCACGACACCGGCCTGGGCCTGCACACGCTGGACCTGCCAACGGCGACATTGCCGGCAGGCGGTCAGGCCGTGTTTACCTTCTACTGGGTGAAGGAGGACCGGTGGGAGGGGACGGATTACACGGTCACGGTAGCGGCGTAATTGTGACCGAATGGCAGACGTGACGCACATGAAGCTATGCTATCTGCATGTCGAAGATGATCCAGTTGCGTAACGTGCCCGACGCCCTGCACCGTATCCTGAAGGCACGCGCGGCCTTGGCGGGAATGTCCCTGACGGACTATCTGTTAATGGAGATCAAAGAGATCGCAGCGCGGCCGACCCTGGCAGAAATGCGTAACCGCCTTCCATGAGAAGGCCGGTCGGAGTCAAGTGAGTTTTCTCCGTTGGACAAGGCTTTGTCTCCCGGCC
>Ga0209415_10011993_pt1 | contig 14508 bp, 13 predicted proteins | sample PeaSoiSIISIP2007_FD_187696 | JGI IMG/M metagenome (GOLD analysis project Ga0209415, IMG submission 187696) | Peat soil microbial communities from Weissenstadt, Germany - SII-SIP-2007 (SPAdes) (version 2) | ecosystem: Environmental > Terrestrial > Soil > Wetlands > Peat | place: Germany...
CTACCCAACCGCGGTGTAACGGATGTCCTGACACAACCTGTAACGCATGTCATGAAACCATACAGCATGCAGTGCCCCACAGCCCCGACCGCGCATTCGCGAACGACTTACTTTATGGGCGTGGCGTTCCCCTGGTTCAAGGCAATCGCGTTCGCTCCCGCGCGCAACTCCACTTTCACGTCCCACAACAATATCTGCCCGCCCACAGCAGTCGATCCCATCAAATAATACGTCCCTGGTGCGACGCCCGCGAACGTCGCTTTCCCGGTCCCATCCGCCCTCACTCCCGCCACGCTCGACGCGTTAATCGCATTTGCGGCGGTCTGGCAATTCGGCGACCGCTGCGCGCACGCCATGAGCATCGCCTTGTAGGGCGCGGTCCCCGCGGACACAGGGAAACCACCCTTTGCCAGAACATTGTCAAAGCTATCTCGCAACAAAACAAACGCGCGCCCCGCCAGAGGATTTGCCCCGCCCGCCAGTGCCGCCGCCAATCCGCTTGTAAATCCCAACACCGCATTCCCCGGCGCGACAGCTCCAGCGGGCATCGCCGCTGGCCTCATAGCCCCAGCCGCGCCAGCCGATCCCCCGCCATTCGAGGCCGTCGTAATTGCCGCAGCCCCTGCCGGAGCAGTCTCCGGCGCTCCCGGCACCAGAGTTCCTAGCGGACAATTCGTTTCCAGCGGCGCAAAGGTGAAATCCCCGTCGTCGTTCTGCCCCGTAATTCTCCGCCCATGCACCAGGTACTTCCCCGCTCCCGGATCCAAAGTCCCGTCCGGCTTCATATTCAGCAAAAGCGGATGCTCCGGATCCGCGACTTTCACCGCCGTCTGCGTCCCGTTCGCCACCACTTGATACGCATATGCCCGCGCCGGATCCCCGCACGCTACAATCACCGACTCCGGATAAAACTCCACGCTAAATCCCGTGGCCGCCGCATAGTTTCCATGCATCCGCAAACCCGCTGGTGTCGGTGGCCCCTTATCTCCGCCAAACATCGTCTTCAGCAGATCTGTCTGCATCGTCTGCACGCCAACCCTCGCCCCCTTCGTCGAAAGGTTCAGCGCCGGGCAAGTCGCCCTCCGCGGCGCAAACGTCGTGTAGCCGCCACCGCCCGCGTTGATCGCGCCATACACGCGGTTGCCGCCCGAGTCGTAGACTGGGCCAGCGCCGGATGCGGCGTTGCCGTTGGAGATCAACGTTCCATTCGCATCGTGATATCCACCGCTGTAAGAATTCGGGTCGTTTCCGCCGGCGGTTCCACTTGCCACGACGCCATCAATGACGAGTGGCCCCGGCCCGACGAGGTTCCCCTCGGCCGTCAGCGTGAGCACCAGCGGCCTGGGGCGAGTGTCCACAACAATTACCGTGCGACCGTTCTGATTCTCAACCTTATAGTTCTCCTGATTGGGCGAGAGAAAGGCACAGTTCACCAGCACGCCGCCATCAATAAAGTCCAACCGCCAATTGCCGGCACCCTCATACACGCCGGCCATGTTGATTCCCGGCGGCGGCTGTTTAGCTACCGACGGCAGAACCTGCGCCACCATGTCGCCAAACGCCCCGAGCAGCGAATTCCCGGTACACGACGCCGGAAGCCTACCCGCCGTAATGCACCGGTTCAGCTTTTTCTGTTCTGGAGTCTGCGGCTTCACCGGCGCACCCATCCCGCCGCCACCTCCACCCGAACTCGGAGGCGGCGTCTTCATGCTGTCCTCGGCCGCTTTCCGCTGCGCTTCCTGCTTGTCCGCTACTTTCTTGTCGAAGGCCTTCGTCCGCGCCACTTCATCGGCAGAAGGTTGCTTGCACGTGGGCAGCAATTTCTTCAACGAGCCACGGGTCTCGTTCGTATATTTCATCAACCCGTTCGAAAGAATCGTGTCCGGGTGCCCCACAAAGCAGTTGGCGTTGTCCGAAAGATCGCGAATGTTGCAGTTTTCGATGAACAACCGCTCGCGGTTGCACACATAGGTCATGTGCAACTGCAAATCCTGCGCCGAAGCCACGCCCGCAGCAACCAATCCCAGCAGCGCCACTACTCCGAACATGCCTGCTCGAATCCTCATTCCAACTCTCCTTCGCGCCAATTGATCCGTTTGTCGCGCCTTAATTCTTCGCTGTGCTCTTCCCAGGTAAGACCAATCGGAGGCCGCAGCCCTCGAGGTCAGGCGCCCAATCTCCCCGAGGGCTCTCTGTGTTGCGGCTCTCTACCGAGCATTGCGCAGGATTCACTCCAAAACCGTCACGCACGCATTCTTCCCGATTCTTTACTTCACGGTCGTCTCTTTTTTCACTTCCACATTTGCGTTCATCAGCCTCAGATTAATTGGCAGTCCTCCCACGGTCCCGGCATGCGCCCTCACGATTGTCTCGAACGCCGCGACTTTGTCCGCCTGGTCCCAGATTCCTTCGCCCACCACAAACGAAATAGTTGTCACTCCGAGATTTTTCATCAACATCACGCTGGCGCCCTGCTTTCCAAAGAACCCGCTCGACTGCAATGCCGTCCCCAAGGCGTCGGCCTCCCCTGCCGTCGCCGATCCCATATAGAAAATCTCGTCCTTTTGCCCGAAGGCCGCTCTCCCAACGATCTCCTCCGCCTTCACTTCCTGCTCTTTGTTCACGAGCCGCACTGTAAGCGGATACCCGCCCACTGCCGGCGCCACTTCCCGCCCCAACTCCTCAAACCCCGCCATCATTTCCGGCTGTTGCCAAAATCCTTCCTTCACGACAAACGAAACGGTGGTCACAGGCTTATTCGCGCCAGTACCTGCATCTTTTGTCCTATCCAAAAGAATGCTCACCCCTCGATCCTTGAAGTACCCGCTTGTCTGCAGCACCTGCCCCAACGCCTTGGCCTCATCCTTTGTAATCGCGCCCGAAATCTGAATTTCGTCTTTTGTTCCGATGACGACTTTGGTCATGCTCGCATGGCCAAACACTCCGGCAAGAATCACTCCCGCGAGTACCACCAGCACAGCCAGCCCCCCACCCCGCCGCCGTCCACCTTGATGCCAGCATCCCGCCCGATCGCACATGCTGCTCCACAAACGCGCCTTGCATCGACTGCGCCAATCCTTTCGTCGCCCACGCAATGATCACTGCCATTGCCGCGGAAGATGCACCCGGCATCAAATTGCCGACAAGCACGGCCAACCCGGTTATGGCAACGCCGATGCCGATCGCCCCAACCGCCGCGCCACCCTTCCCCAATCTCTTGTAGTTGATCCCCATCAAAATCCCGCCCGCCAGGGGTGATCCCAAAAACGACGCAACGAACACAGCTTGAGCGTCGAATAGTTTGTACGATGGCATAGGCACCCCGGCAGCCACCGCATCCCCACTTCCGCCCGCGCCAATCCCCGGAATGGACACCGCCCCATCCGCGAACGCTATTCCGCGGATTCCAGTCCCAATGTCTCGCGGAGACGTTTTTTCATGAACGCCGCCTTGCCATCCCCTGGGCCCCCAAGTCTCTGGAAATCCGTTATTTCCGTTCATCGCATCTTCTCCTCGCATGCTCGCTTCAAGGGTCCTCGTAGTGCCACGCTTATATCTCAAGCCCATGATGCTGTCACGCACCCACGCGAAATCCGACTCACTCTGCATTGCGCAGATTTACTCCAAAAACCGTCATCTCCCCACTTCTCGCGCCTCTTTCGATGCCACGCTCCATTCCGGCAGCCTCACCCCCAACCCTGCCCGGTCGAATCTCCGGCCACCTTGGAGACCATCGGTTCCATACAAAAAGGCGCCCCGATAGTTCCGAGGCGCCTCGTACTTCCTTTTTCTCAATGTCTAGTGGTCGTGATCCCGATCATGGTCGTGATCGTGTTCGTCCCAATCGCGATCTGTGTGCCAGCGGTGCCCGTCTTCATCCCACCATTTGTGGATGCGGTTCCAGCAATATTCACGAGCCTCGTTAAGTTGATGCCTCGCATTGTCTGCCTGGCTGCTGTTCCACCCATGATGCTCAACCGCTTCGTGGACCTTATGATCTGCCTTAGCGAGTCTATGCTGGCAAGCGTCATCGTCAGCCGCGGCACGCGGCGCAGCGCCCAGCAGAAGGAACCCTCCCGCTGCTACCGCTGCCAGTGCTGTTCTTACAAACCACTTTCTGCTTCCCGTTAGAAATTTCTTCATATTGGAATCCTTCCTGAGTCCGACAGGGTGGGGGCTGGCGGAGCGCCTCGCAATATAGGCCTCTTTGCGCCACCGCACTGTCTCTTTTTGCACACTCAAGCTTCTAGATCTCAGCCTTTTCTCGGTTCGGGCAGTTGATCTCTTCCCCAAAAAAAGAACAGAGCACGGGACCTTAGTCCCGTGCTCCGTCGATTCTTTTCTCGACCAGTTACCCGGTCGAACTTCTGTCTACTGAAGTGCCAGGCTCGCGTTCGTGCAGCCTGCGCCGGACGGATCAAAGCGAATCACGCCGGACATGTCTGAGCAGAACATGCGCTGCCCTGTGGTTCCAACCGTAACGGGCGTCGCTGTGATCGAATAGCCCACCGAAGGCGTATTGCCGTCGCCGGTCCACTTGAACGTGTAGCCGCTCTTGGTGCCCGCCGACAGTACCTGGTCAAGCAAGCAAGACGCTGCCGAGGTAGCTGTGCAAGGAGCCGCACCGCCCAACGCCGCCAGCGAAGCCGGGAAGCCGTCGTTCGGGTACGTCGAAGAATACGTCACTGCCGAGGTGTTGATGGTGCGGATGGAACCGACCGCTGATGCTTCATTGGCCGCCATGCGCGACCTTAGGAGGTTAGGAATTGCGATGGCCGCGATGATCAAAATAATCGCCACAACGATCAGCAACTCGATGAGTGAAAAGCCACTTTGTTTCTTGGACTGCTTGATTCCTGTTTTCATGCCTATCTAGTAGGCAGTCCGATGGCCGTTCCTGCGCTTTTCGGCGACATTTTGACCGCAGCCCTTCCACGATGATTACAAGGCGGTTGCGGCTTCCTTATGAAAATTGTAATTTTACTGCCTCATAAAACATGACTCCAGACCCTCTAAAACGACTCTTTCTGTCAGCCTGGGCAGCCACAATCCGTCGCTCCCGCTCGAACTCCCCATTCCTCAATGGCACGATCCATCATCCGCAAATTTCCCGCTAGCCGCCATCGTTGCTAACGACCTCGCGCATGTTAGAATCTGCAAATTGAGCGCATCGTCCTTCAACGAGTCCGGAGACATGTATTGCTGCGCCGTGTGCGCCGCAACAAATTGGTCGCTCAACTTCTTCATATTGTCGTACTCATTCGAAAGCAACTGATAAGCGCTGCGATCTGGATCGGTCGACGACGCCACTGCCGCCAAGCGCAGATTCGTCAGCGCCGGCCCCCGGTAAATCGCCATCCAGTCATCGCCGATCGGTATTCCATTTTGAACCGCGTTCGTCAAGGCGATGCGCCACTCCCGGATCATGGCCATCTCTTCGATTCCCGCCCGCAAAAACTCCTTCGAAAAATCTGACTTATCGCCGGCAATCGTTGTCGCGGTATTTGCTCCCGCCGCCGGCAACGTCAACGTCACCTGATTCCCATTGAAGCTGAGCGTCCCATGCGTCAACCGCGCCAGAGCCTCCAACTCCACGTAAGACTTCCCTCGCAACCGCATGACGGGCGCCTGCCCCGTCTGCCCCTCTATCACCAACGTCCGGCTTTCCTCTACCCCCTGCGACAAAACCATCCCCGGCACAACCACCAGCCCCGCCACGACTCCCACTGCCAATATCGCCCATTCCCGCCCCAAGCGCTTTCGCATAAGAACCCTCCCCATACGCCAAGCTTTCTAAATCAGCTTGCCACACTGCCTTTGCCCCCGCGGTCATATTTTGAACACCGCAGCGCCGGGTGCGGCAGAGTTCTCACACAATCACTCAACTCCGTTGAACAGTTCCCACACGCGGGCCAGATGATGATCGTCGTGTTCCGCGACAAAGTACAAATGATCCACAAGCCGCATTGGGGTCTTCAAACGCGGGTGCGGAATAGCTCGAGAGAATAACGATGCGTCCAATTCCTCCACGCGCTTCAACAATCTTGTTCTTGCGGCGCGGAACTCCGTCAGAATCTGTTCCAGCGCTCGCGCATCGTGATTCGCGTCATCCGTCTTTCGATTCTGCAAATCCGCGACAGTCAGTTGCTCGCTGCCCGCCACATAATCCGTAACCCGCGCGAGCCACAGAGTCTCAAGGTCCAGCAAATGGCCAGCGTGTTCCTGGGCCGACCACTTGCCTTCAACCTTGCGGATCAGAATTTCGTGCGTACGGCCCCGCAGCGTTTCTTCCAGCCTCGCCGGAGTCCCGCGCAAACGAGCGCAGAGGTTCGGCCACAACTCCACCGGAAACGAAAACGCAAACTTGCGCTCAAACCAAATTGGCACCTGGGTCATGGTTTCCACCTAGCAGATCAGAGCTTTCGTAAGCTCACTCTGACCTAAGCGACTCTAACGCGAAACCTTGAACACTTGAACCTTGAACTATCGTTACTCACTGCGGCAATTTTTTGCCTCTAACAGTCGTTTCTGTTATCGTCAGCCACGAACAGGGAGAACGCTAATGTCTGTTAACAAAGTCATTCTCGTAGGCCGCTTAGGCCGCGATCCAGAAACACGCTACACCGGCGGCGGCCAGGCTGTTGCCAATTTTTCCGTCGCCACCGACTACTCGTACAAAGACAAAAACGGCGAGCGCCAGAAACGCACGGAGTGGCACAAGATCGTCGCTTGGAGGCAGTTGGCAGAGATATGTCAGAAATATTTGAAGAAGGGGTCGCTCGTATATATTGAGGGCCGCATTGAGACACGAGAATGGCAAGACAAAGAAGGCCAAAAGCGATATAGCACGGAAATCATTGCGAACGAAATGCGCATGCTGGGCGGACGCGGCGATAACGCAGGAGGAGCAGGTGGTGGTGGGGCGCGCGCTGGCGGCGACGATGTCGAATCTCACGCAGCTCCCGCCGAGGACTTCGGCGGCGGCCATGCTCCCAGCGGGCCAGAAATCTCCGACGAAGACATACCGTTCTAGTTCTCTGGAAACTCCATGGCCTTAACCAATCGACAGCTTCGACTGCAAACGCGGCCCAAGGGATTGCTCGCGCCCGGGGATCTACAGCTTTCGGAATCGCCAGTGCCGGAGTTGCAAGACGGTCAGGCGCTAGCCAAAGTGAAATATCTTTCCGTCGATCCGACGATGCGCATTTGGATGGCTGTGGACAGCTACCTGCCGGTTGTGGGCATTGGAGAAGTGATGCGCGCTGCCGGGCTCGTCGAAGTGATTGAATCGCGGCACGCGCAATACAAGAAGGGCGACAAGCTCGTGGGCCTGACGGGCTTGCAAGAGTACGTTGTCATCGAGGCCCAGTCGAAATTCCCATTCCAGAAAGTGCCGTCGATTCCCTTTCTGTCCGACACCGCGTTCCTCGGCGTGCTCGGCATGACCGGACTGACCGCATATTTCGGCATGACGGACATTGCCAAGCCGCAAAAAGGCGAGACTCTGGTTGTTTCCGCCGCCGCCGGAGCTACAGGAAGCGTTGCCGGCCAGATCGGCAAGATTTTTGGCTGCCGTGTCGTCGGCATTGCGGGAACCGACGAAAAATGTGCGTGGCTGACGGATGAGCTTGGTTTCGACGCGGCCATCAACTACAAGGGCCCCGATTGGAAAGAGATGCTGGCGCAGGCCACGCCGAACGGCGTCGATATCGATTACGAAAACGTCGGCGGCGAAATCATGGAAGAAGTCCTCAACCGCATGAACCTGCACGGGCGAGTCGTGCTCTGCGGCCTGATTTCCGGTTACACGAAGGAGACCTCCGGCCCGGGCAACCTCGGCATCCTGATCGTGAAACGCTTGAAAGTGCAAGGGTTCCTGGTGCTGGACTACGCTTCGCGCTTCACCGATGCCGCCATGGAGCTCGGCAAGTGGAAGATGATGGGCAAACTCAAAGACCGCCAGACGGTCGTCGAAGGCCTTGAAAAGGCGCCCGACGCGATTAACATGCTCTTCACCGGCGGCAACACCGGCAAACTCATCGTAAAAATCTAAGCGGAAGTGCTTCAGGAGTTGGTGCGGACAGGAATCAGTAGTGGAGTCGCCGCGGAACTAAGAAGGTAGGTGTTAGCGCGGCGGCGGAGCGTTACGCTTTCTTTCTTCGTCCATGCGCTTCAGGAATTCTTCAAATTTAGGTTTCTGTTCTGGTGTAAGTATGGCGCGAACCTGATCGCGCCCCTTTTGCCGGGCTTGCTCGGTCTCCGCTTCCGATTGGTCGTGGATCGCTTTGTACTGAGCGTGAAGCTGCGAGAGCGTGGCGTCGAGCTGCTGCCGCTGGTCGTTTGTGAGGCTCAATTCCCTGGTGAGCTGATCGACCCGCTGCGCGCGCCGCTGCGGCTCGCTTAACGGAGGATTCGCCGCGGATACACTGCTGCGGTGTCCATAGAAATATCCAAACACACCGCCGAGCGCCGCACCCAGCACAAAGACGACCGCCACCCACGCGGCTGCCTTTCGTTTAGCGGAATTCTCGCCCGTCGAACCGTTCATCGAGCCTTCTCCGCCAGGCTAACGAGCACTTCGTCGTTGTTCGCAGGAGTCGCGGTATCCACAACAGGTTCACCCGTGATATCGGTGGCTACCGGCTTCGCCGAGGTGGTCACTGGCTTCTGGTAAAGCCAAGTACTCGCTAGGAGCAGCACCACCGCGGACGCCCAGGTCAGGCGGGAAGCAAGTTTCGGCAGAAAGGTCCAGGCGTCCGTCGCGCGAGCAAGGTCGGCTTTGCGCGCCGCGATCGCCGCCATCACGCGAGGGGCGAACCAGGGCCCGGCCGCGGCTGCGTAGGATGGAAGTTCCGTAAGCAATGCCCGCGCCGCGAGGATATTTTCAGCGGCAGCGCGGCAATCCGCGCACGAGGTGGCGTGCTCTTTCAGAGAGACAGGCACGGCTGCCAGTAACTGCGGAAGCTCTTTGGCGTCCGGCGCGGCGCTCGCCGCGTCTTCGAGCTGCGATTGAAACTCAAGACACCGCCCGCTACGTTTAGTTAAAAAATGTTTCATGCGAGACTCCTTCACTGCACAACCATCAAATCTAATCCTCACTTCGATCAAAATCAAAGATGCTCATACCATTCCGTTGCAAACTTTTCAACACGGCAACCCTTCTTCAGAGTCCCGCACAGCACTCACTCGCCGCGCTTGCGAACTTTGTTCACGATGCGGCGGCGCGCGCGAAAGAGCCTTACTTTCACCGTGTTGGCGTTCAAATCCAGCACTTGCGCAATCTCTTCGACCGCAAAGCCTTCGACTTCCTTCAGGATCAGCATGAGGCGGTCACGCTCGTCGAGTCCTTCCAAGAGATTCTCGACGCGCTCACGGGCTTCCAGCCTGTCGCTGATGTCCGGCCCGCCGCCGCCTTTTTCCTCGGAGGCAAGCACCTGACGAGCCTGCTCTTCGCTCAAGTCCGACTCGTACACCAGAGGGCGGACTTTTTTCTTGCGCAGCATATCCCAGCACTCGTTCACGGTAATCTTGTAGAGCCAAGTGCTGAAAGCGGCCCGCTGATCAAATCGCTTCAGCGAAAAATACGCCTTCACAAAAACCTGCTGCGCGATATCCTCCACATCTTCTCGGCGCCGGAGAATTCCGCCGGCGACAGCAAAGACACGGTGCTGGTGACGCCGAATAAGCTCCTCGAACGCCTCCTGATCTTCACCCTGCGCCCGCCGGACAAGTTCCCGGTCGTCCACAGCCCCCGGCGCTTTGGCGGAGGGAGGTTTGGCACTCGCCGGTACGGCGGGTACCCCCTGAGGCTCTACTTTAGGGACGCGTGGCATGTGAATCCGGGTACGTCTAATGTAGCGTGGTTTCCCCTGGCTGGGTAGCCTGGATTGGGAGGCTGCATCAATCGTTTCAATTTTGGCATGTGAAGATTGCTCTTGCTTGACCCGTACCTACATGGAATAATGCCGCCATGATTATAGGTGACCGTCTTCGCGCTCTGCGCGAAGAAAAGAAACTCTCCCAGGGCGACATCGAGAAGCGAACAGGGTTGCTGCGTTGTTATATTTCCCGCGTAGAGAATGGCCATACGGTACCGGCCATTGAAACGTTGGAAAAACTTGCTCGTGCTCTTGAGTGCCCACTCTATCAACTCTTTTATGACGGCGAGGAGCCGCCGCAGTTGCCGAATCTGCCCAAGCGGAAGTCGTCGGATGACATCGCGTGGGGCAGCGTCGGAAAAGATGCACGCTTTCTCAACAAGCTTCGCCGCTTGCTTGGGAAGGTGGAAGAAGGGGACCGCAAACTGATTCTGTACATGGCGCAGAAAATGGCTAACCGCTAGTTCTGTTGCCAGATTGTCAGAGCTTGCTGTCAAGAGAATAGGAACACCTGGATAGGCCGCGCCTCGTCCCTGCGCGGCCTGTACTCTTTTTGAGGCAGTGAAACGCCGGAATTAGTCCTCATCTCCATCCTAAGTTCAATTCCCTCTTTGTGATGCGCGAGTTCCCGAAATGAAACTCACTCCCATTCGATGGTGCTGGGCGGCTTCGAGCTTATGTCGTAAACCACGCGGGTCACACCACGAACTTCATTGACGATGCGGGTCGAAATGCGTTCCAGGACTTCTCCGGGGAGGCGGACCCAGTCGGCGGTCATGGCGTCATCGGATTCCACGACGCGGACGGCGATGGTGAGGCCATAGGTGCGATAGTCGCCCATGACGCCGACGCTACGAACCGGAAGCAGAACGGCAAAGGCTTGCCAAACTTTACTATAGAGACCGGCGCGACGTATCTCTTCTACAACGACGGCGTCCGCCTCTTGCAGAGTAAAGAGGTGTTCGCGGGTGATTTCGCCGAGAAGCCTCACGGCCAGGCCAGGGCCAGGAAACGGATGTTTCAAAAGAATCTCATCCGGAAGGCCCAAATCCTTGCCGATACGGCGGACTTCGTCCTTGAAAAGGTCGCGCAGGGGCTCAATCAGGGCAAAGGGCATGTTTTCGGGTAAACCGCCGACATTATGGTGGGTTTTGATGGTGGCGGAGGGGCCTTTGACGGAGACAGACTCGATGACGTCCGGATAGAGGGTTCCCTGGACAAGCCAGGCGATTTCGCCGTGGGCTTCGCCTTTTTGGAGCTTTTGGGCTTCCTCCGCGAAGACCGCGATGAATTCCCTTCCGATGATTTTGCGCTTTTGCTCTGGGTCAGTGACTCCGGCGAGTTTGCTGAGGAAGCGGTCCGAGGCATCGACTCCGATCACGCGGAGACCGAGGCGGTCGCGAAGCATTTCGAGAGTGTCGGCAAATTCGTTCTTGCGGAGCATGCCGGTGTTGACGAAGATGTTGGTGAGGCGATCACCCATGGCGCGATGAACGAGGACGGCGGCGACCGTCGAGTCCACTCCGCCGCTAAGGGCGCAGATGGCGCGGTTGTGGACAACCTTTGTTCGAATGGCTTCGGTGGTTTCTTCAATGAAGGCCGAGCCGCTCCATTTGGTTTCTGCTTTGCAGACGCGGAAAAGGAAATTGCGAAGGAGTTCGGTGCCGCGCTCCGTGTGGTTCACTTCGACGTGGAATTGGACGGCATAGATTTTGCGTTGGCGATCTTCGAGCGAGGCGATGGCGTTGTCGGTATGGCCTGTAGCGCAAAAGCCGGGAGGGACCTCGAGGACGTGATCACCGTGGCTATTCCAGATGCGGAGAGATTCGGGGACGCCGGCGAAGAGGGCGGATTCGCTTGGGCCGTTGGCGCAGTCTACTTTGAGTTGGGCTCGGCCATATTCGCGGCGAACCGCTTTCTCGACTTTACCGCCTAGAGCGTGGGTAATCCACTGCATGCCGTAGCAGATGCCCAAGACGGGGATGCCCATGGCGAGGATGGCAGGATCGCATTTAGGGGCGTCGGGGTCGTAGACGGAACTGGGACCCCCAGAGAGTACGAGCCCGGCGGGAGCGTATTGGCGGATTTCTTCAATCCTGGCGGTGCACGGCAGGATGGCGGAGAAGACATTTTGTTCACGAATGCGGCGGGCGATGAGCTGCGTGTACTGGCCACCGAAGTCGAGGACGACGACTCCACCGAGCTCGGATTTGGGCTTTTGAGGTTGTTCCGTCATTGCGGCTCCCGTTGCCATATTCATTTTCCTCCACGCTCACAAAATCGAAGAGAGATTTCTCGCTACGCTCGAAATGACAGTAGTGCGATAGGGTGCGACCATTAGGCCACCACCAGATTCAGGAGTTTGTTGGGAACATAGATCACTTTAACGATGCGCTTGCCGTCCAGGTGCCGCGCTACGGCGGGATCCGCTTGGGCTTTCGCCATGATTTCGGCTTCCGCGATGCCCGCGGTGACTTTCAGAGTCGTCCGAACCTTGCCATTGACCTGAACCGGAATCTCGATCTGGTCGTCTTTCGCCAAGTCGAGCTGCGCGTCTTCGAGCGTGGGCCATTTCGCGTTCCATAGGCCATCGGTATTGCCAAGCATTTCCCACATTTCTTCAGCGATGTGCGGAGTCATGGGCGCCAGCAGAAGTGTCAGGATTTGCAGGACTTCCTTTTGTATTTCTGGGCGAACTCCGTTTTCGAGGGGCTCGGCGAGATAAATCTCGTTGGTTAGCTCCATGATTTGGGCGATGGCGGAATTGAAGTGCCAGCGCTTCTCGAAGTCTTGCGTGACCCGAGTCATCGTTTGGTAGGTGACACGGATCAGGTCGCGTTCCTTGTCCGTCATACCCTTTGGATCGAAATTCCAGGTCTTGGCAGCGCGGATCGCCTCGGCGTGCTTGTCGACAAGACGGAAAACGCGATTCAGGAAGCGCCAGGAGCCTTCGATGCTCTCTTCGCTCCACTCGAGATCTTTCTCCGGAGGTGCAGCGAAGAGCGTGTAGACGCGTCCAGTGTCGGCGCCGTATTTTTCGGCCATGTCGATCGCGCCGACGACGTTGCCGCGCGACTTGGACATCGCGACTCCGCCCTTTTGCACCATGCCCTGTGTGAAGAGACGGGTGATGGGCTCATCATGCGTGACCAGACCCAGATCGCGCATGACTTTGCACCAGAACCGCGAATAAAGAAGGTGCAGGATGGCGTGGGTGATGCCGCCGATGTACTGGTCAATGGGAAACCAGTAGGCAACTTTCGCGGAGTCGAAAGGAGCCTCGTCGTTGTGCGGGTCACAGTAGCGGTAGAAATACCAGGACGAATCGACGAAGGTGTCCATGGTGTCGGTCTCGCGTTTGGCTGGACCACCGCATTTGGGACAAGTGGTGTTGACGAATTCCGGAGTGGAGGCGAGCGGCGATTCGCCTTCGCCGGTGAGCTTGGGATTGGGTGGCAACAGAACGGGCAGATCTTTGTCCGGCACAGGTTGCAGGCCGTGCTCGGGACAATAAATGACGGGAATCGGAGTGCCCCAATAGCGTTGACGAGAAATACCCCAGTCCCGGAGGCGGTAGACGATCTCGCCTTTGCCAAAGCCCTTCTTTTCCGCATGGGCGGTCATTCGGACGATGGCTTCTTCGGGAGAGAGACCGTTGAATGCGGCGGAGTTGACGAGCTTGCCGTTCTCATCATCGCTGAACGCGACGGTCATTTTCTCTTCGACGAGTGGCGGACCCTCTTTTGGTTGAATGACAACGCGAATGGGCAAGCCATACTTGCGGCAAAACTCGAAGTCACGCTCGTCATGGGCGGGCACGGCCATGATGGCGCCGGTGCCGTATTCCATGAGGACGAAGTTGCCGACCCAAATGGGTAGCTTTTCGCTATTGAACGGATTGACGGCGTAGCGTCCCGTGAAGAAGCCAACTTTTTCAGCTGTGGCGAGGTCTTCGGTTTTGACGGAGGACTGCTTCATCTGCGCGAGCTGAGGCTCGGCTTGTTCTCGGACCGAAGAGCCTTGCAGGAGCCGCGCGACGAGGGGATGCGTTGGGGCGAGGATAATAGCGGTGGCGCCGTAAATGGTGTCGATGCGTGTGGTGAAAATTTCGATGGGCTTGACGCTGGAAAGTCCATCGATTTCAAATTTGACGCGCGCGCCTTGCGAACGGCCAATCCAGTTGCGCTGCATGGTGACGACACGCTCGGGCCAGGTGCCTTCCAATTGCTTTAAATCATCGACGAGTTGATCGGCGTAGGCGGTGGTTTTGAGGACCCACTGCTCCAGTTCGCGGGCTTCGACGAGCGTGTCTTCGTGGCGCCAGCAGACGCCGCCTGGCAATACTTGCTCGTTGGCGAGGACGGTGCAGCACTTGGGACACCAGTTCACGCGGCTCTTTTTGCGGTAGGCGAGGCCCTTTTCCAGCATGCGCAGGAAGAACCACTGGTTCCAGCGGTAGTATTCAGGCTCGCAAGTGGAGATTTCCCGGCGCCAGTCGTAGCTAAAACCAAAGCGGCGCAGCGTGCGCTGGAATTCGGCAATGTTGTTGTTGGTCCAGACGCGCGGATGCGTGTTGTTTTTTATCGCGGCGTTTTCGGCGGGGAGGCCGAAGGCGTCCCAGCCCATGGGG
>Ga0209415_10011995_pt1 | contig 14504 bp, 17 predicted proteins | sample PeaSoiSIISIP2007_FD_187696 | JGI IMG/M metagenome (GOLD analysis project Ga0209415, IMG submission 187696) | Peat soil microbial communities from Weissenstadt, Germany - SII-SIP-2007 (SPAdes) (version 2) | ecosystem: Environmental > Terrestrial > Soil > Wetlands > Peat | place: Germany...
GCTTCGTCGCGACCTGCAATCCGGGTGGTGCATGCAACCACGCTGGCAAGTGGCTGAAGAACTACACCGAGAGCCTCGAGGGGAAGAAGGTGGCTATTCTCCCCGACAATGACACGCCGGGGCAAAAGCACGCCGACATCGTTGTCCAGGCGATTCGCCACCGCGTCAAAGAACTAAGGATCGTTCAAGTCCCGGTCGGTAAGGACGTGTCGGATTGGATTGCGGGCGGCGGCACGCGCGATGCGATCGACCAGGCTATCTCCCAGGCTGCGGTCATCGCCGGCCAGGACGTTTCCATTCCTCAGATCCAGGTCAACGATCGGCCGTTTCGAACAATTTGCCAGGATGGCTTCGACGCGCTGAGATCATCCAACACTCCGCCCCAGCTCTTCGTCCGGGCCTGTCGTATCGCGTGCATCGAGGCCACGGAGCTTGGCCGCCCCTTCATCGCCGATTTTCGATGAAGCGAAGCTCCGCCACTACCTGGCGCAGGGCGCCGATTTTTATGAGCTGACGTCGATCTGCCGCCATATCATCCGTGGGCCCGTACCTCTGGCGCTCTTTGATGCGACCACCCAGGGGACGGGCAAGACATTGCTGGCCGAAGTGATCGCAATCATCCTCACCGGGCGCGCTGCGGAGTTGATGTCCGCTCCAACGGAGCCCGAAGAATGGCGCAAACAGTTGACCAGCATCCTGATCGAGGCGCCACCGCTGGTGATCATCGACAACGTCACGACAACGCTGGACTCGGGCGACCTCTCCAAAGTCATCACTGGCGAAATGCACCAGGATCGGCTGCTCGGAAAGTCGAAGACCGTCTCGGTGCCAGTTCGTTGTTCCTGGATCGCCACGGGCAACAACCTGCAGCTCGGCGGGGACATGGCGCGGCGATGCTACTGGATTCGTATGGACGCCGGCTGCTCCGATCCCTTCCGGCGCGCTGGTTTCAAGCATGAGCGCTTGAAGGAATATCTCCTCGAATACCGCAGGGATCTACTCATCGCCCTGTTGACGTTGGCACGGGCGTGGTTTGCGGCTGGCCAACCAAAGTCCTCAGTGCCACCGGTTGGCAGCTTCGAACACTGGACGGAGGTGGTTGCCGGGATTCTGGAATACGCCCATGTCGAAGGGTTCCTGGCCAACAGCGAGAAGCTGTTCGAGCAGTCCGATATTGAACGTACCGACTGGGAGACCTTCCTCGAGGCGACCGAGGACGCATTCCAAAGTGCGGCCTTCACCGTCGCCGAACTTTGGGAACGGCTCAATGAGAAAACCTACGAGGATCTGGTCCGGCAGTCCGTCCTCACTGATCGCGCCGAGGAATTGCGGAACGCACTCCCAACTGACCTAACCCGCTGGATGGACCGCGAAGGGCAGTTCAAGCAGCGGCTCGGCGTTGCGTTCAACTCGCGCCGCGGGCGGCGGTTTGGAAAACGCCAGATGCGCGTCGAGCGCGCCACCGGCGACACCCACGGAAAGGTCGCGCGTTGGAGAGTCGTGGCCGATGCCTAGCCCGAGTCCCCGCCAATCCCCGCATTCTTGCGGGGGCTCAAAAATCGAATCCCCGCGGCTTAAGTGTCCGGTCATCAGGCGCTTACAGAAATCTGCGGGGACTTGCGGGGATTTTCGAGGTGGGGTCGGCCCTATACGCGCGCGCGTAACGCGTGATGTACGTGATGCGTGTGGTGAATATCTCGTACGCGTGAGAGGTCAAAAGAGTCCCCCCAAGTCCCCGCAAATCCCGCTATGCCAGTGAACCAGAGAGAGTTAATGTGCGGGGACTCGCCAGATTCAGTCCCCGCAGAGTCCCCGCGAGTCCCCGCAGACTGTAACGCGAATGAAGCCATCTGGGTCTCTACCGACCTGAAAGTGTGGTGCCCGCCTGATCCCACACGCATTGCGCGCGATTGTCAGATCAACGATCGGTGCTATCGGAGGCTCGATCCCGAGTATTTCGCCTGGCTCAAGCTCAGGATGCATGCAGTAAAGGCCGCGGCAGATGCCGGGCGCGTGCCAGCGGAGTCCTTCAACGGATTGCGCCAGCGCTTCAACGAGATCCAGGTCCAGGCGATCACGATGTTCGGTGAACCAACGTTGCTCGAGGCGGTCCGAACGCTCGACTCGGAGAAGTATCGGCCGCCACTGCCGGAGGAGTTCGAGCAGGTGAAGGTGACCGAACCAGCGCCCACGCGAACCAACGCAGAATGCGAGAGGCTGGCCCGAGCGCGAGGGCTCGTTGATGAGATTCGCGACCAGGCGTTGGCGTTGGGATGGACCATGGAGAGCCTGTATTTCTGCGATGGCTATGAGCGCCATCCCGTCGGCCCACGGTACGGTGTGGTTTGCTATGTCGGCATCCAGGATCGGATCGGTGAGGTCACCCGCCAGTCAATCGAACTGATCGGCCCGCCGCCGATGGAAACGCGGTCGCGGTTCTACAACCCGGACGTGGAACAGCCGTGGATTAAGCGGATCGCACCCTAGAACTCGCTGGTTCGGGCAACAGCCTGCCGCGCCCGATTCACGATCAGATCGACCAAGATTATGCCGTACTGTCTCAAGATGCGCTCATCGTCCGTGAAATCGTAGAGCCGAGGCTTCGATCGCCATTGAGCAAGCAGGATGCTTTTTTCGCCCATGTCGAGTCCCGTGATCGCTTGCTGAGCGGGATGCTGAAACTCCATGGCGGCAGGATAGTACGGAAATTCGCTGAACTCAGGCCCGTACTGCGTCTCGCGTTTCAGGTCCGACCAGATCCCCGGGCAGTCCAATCGCAGACGCCGTGCGAGAGGAGACAGGATTCGTCGCTCTTCTGGTGTCATTACCCCTCCATTCCACACCACAAGTCACGGGGCTGTCTATCGCGAGCCTGGGTTTACGCTTTTCCCGCGCCTTGCGTATATTTACATCGAAGGCGCGGTTCGACAGGCCAGCGCAAGGCGCACCCTCCGAAGGACTCCCTTCCCAACAATCTCCGAGCGCCGGGACTCTCGTGAAACTCCATCCCGCAGGCTTCAAAGCTACCCGTGTGTTCCGATGCCCAAAGGGATTCCTCTTTACACGTCCGACGGTGAGATTTGCGACTGGATCTCCGACCAACGCATGACGCGACTGGATCGAGTTGGGCTGATTCGCATCGTGCGCCACAAGAAGGGGCGTGTGGCACGCTGCATCCTGCGCCGGCGTCCGGGCGAGCCCAAGCCCATGAAGCCGGCGGATTACCTTGGCACGCGTTACAGCTTTCGCGAGCACTTGGAAGGCGGGAACATCGCCTGGACACTGAAGCAACTTGGGCACGGCGATGAACTCCGACCGCTGTTCCGGCAGGTTGTGACCGGCTGCATGGTGAACCCATGAGGATACGTAAGAACGGTAAGGGCGGCAAGCATGTCGCGATGGAGCGTGGGCTCAGGCCCACCGGTAGCGGTTGGCCGTTCCGCCGCGAACTGCGGGAGTTGGCGTCGATGTGCTTCGATGTGCCGCGGCGGCCGGTTCCGCGGGCAAACGCTCTCGTCAAGGAGCCGACGCCATGCGAGGCATGATCACTCCGGGACCGCGCGCATTCGTAAACGGAACGTCTGGATTCGAAACCGGCGCGCCGTGGCGTGGCGGGGGCATTCATGGGACCTGACCGGGCAGCGGCGGCCGCGGGTTGCCCTGTTGCGCAGTTTGCCTAGTTACATGGGCTTACGCAGGTTGTCACGTCGGGTTGTCACCCCTTTGGTCCGATGAATCTTCCCACGCAGATCGAACTTCGGTCGATACGCGCGCTCTTGCCGCATGCCCGCAACTCCCGGACGCATTCGGAGGCGCAGGTCGCCCAGGTGGCGGCCAGCATCCGGGAATTCGGGTGGACGAACCCTATTCTGGTGGACGGCGAAGGGGTGATCATCGCTGGCCATGCCCGTCTCCTGGCTGCCCGGAAGTTGGGTATGGACGAAGTCCCGGTCATCGTGCTGGCGCACCTGACGCCTTTGCAGAAGCGGGCCCTGGTCATCGCCGACAACAAACTGGCCCTGAACGCGGGGTGGGATGAGGAGACGTTGCGCGTCGAGATCGAATCTCTCCAGGAGGACGGGTTTGACCTGGATGTGGTCGGTTTCAGCGACGAAGAGATCCGTATCCTGCTGACCCACAACGCCAGCGGTGCCGAGGCGGATGCCGAAGCGCTGGGCGAAGACGAAACGCCGGAAGTGCCGGTCGACCCCGTGTCGCGCACCGGAGATATCTGGGCGATCGGCCCGCATCGGATTATCTGTGGGGACTGCCGAGACGCCGGCACGGTGGCGCAACTGTTCCATGGTGCGCGCGCGAACGTCGTGATCACGTCGCCACCGTACGCCACGCAGCGTGAGTACGATCCCGCGAGCGGCTTCAAGCCGGTGCCGCCGGAGGAGTACGTGGGGTGGTTCCGCGCGGTGGCCGCCGGCGTCGAATCGGTGCTGGCGCCGGACGGTTCCTACTTCCTGAACATCAAGGCCCACGCCGACGAGGGCGAGAGGAACCTCTACGTGATGGATCTGGTGCTGGCCCATCGGCGGCAGTGGGGCTGGCGCTTCGTTGACGAGTTCTGCTGGCGCAAGACCGACAACGGCGTTCCGGGCGGCTGGGGAAACCGCTTCAAGAATGCATGGGAGCCGGTGTTCCATTTTTGCCGCCAGCAGCAGATCAAGTTCCGGCCAAAGGCGGTCGGGCACGAGTCGGAGGATTGCTTCGATTACAGCCCGAACAACCCCAAGTCGACTTCCGGCAGCGGCTTGCTCGGCACTGGACCGCGCGGCGCAGCCGCCGACGGCGGAAAGAACCAGAGCGCGTGGCAACGGAGCCGGAGCAGCCTGTCCGATGGTTCGGAAGGGCGCCATGCCGGCGTCGCGCGGCCCTCCAACGTCATCGAAGTCCGCACGGAGTCTGGTCAGGGATCGCACTCTGCTCCCTTCCCGCGCCCGCTCGTCGAGTTCTTCCTGCTGGCGTTCAGCGATGCCGGCGACGTGGTGTTCGATCCGTTCATGGGGTCCGGCACGACCATGGCCGCGGCGGCATCGTTGGAGCGCGCTGGCTATGGCTGTGAGATCAGCCCAGCTTACTGCGATGTGATCCTGCGCCGGATCATGAACTTGACTGGTGAGACAGCGATGCTCGCGGAGACCGGAGAGACATTCGCTGCGGTCGCAGAGTCGCGCGGCGTGCCCGTCGACCAGGCGCTGAACCCGAAGCGGCAGGACTCACGGGCCATCAAGCACCATGGCCCCAATCCCTGTTACGGGTCCAAACGCAAAGCTTCCTGACCAGAACAAACCGCTAGATCGATCTAGCCTTCTGCGCGCCGCCTAAGCGTCTTGGCGGCGGCACGTGGATGCCATTCTCAAATTGCCGGGGCGACCAGTGAGGGAAGTAACCGTATGGGAGATCAGTTGCCGGACACCAAGGTGCCCGATACGCAGGAAACTTTCGAGAACAGAAGCCAGGAGAACGCCGAAGAGGCCTCCGACCCGCAAACCGCCTGGGAGGTCAACCGCAAGCGGACTTACGATGCCTACCAGCATCCGGACCTGGAAGGGATCCGGTCGACGCAGCGGTTTTTCGAATCCAGCGCCGCGCAGCTTCAGCGGGAGCTCGCGTCCATCAACAACGTCACGCTGCAAGCCCTGCAGAACGCCGTCACGGTCACGCACAAGGCGAACGTGGATGCGGCTGACAACGTGGCGTCCACTCGCGCGCAAGTCCTGAAGCACGCCGATGTCGCGGCGGATGCTCTCTGGACCGACGAGCTGAATCCGGTGGCCCGTGGCGCGGGCGACGTTCTGCGCGGCCAGGCGCCGGTCAATTCGCAGCTCGCCTCGACGGGCTCGATCGACACGGTGTTCACCAACCTCACGGCCCAAACGGGCGTGCTCATCACGGGTTTCGTCACGCTGGCGCAGTCCCTGGCCAACAGCAACGCGGCGATCACGGCGTTGCTGGCGCAGATGACCCAGAACGCCAAGCAGGGGGGAGCCTCGCCGGCGGCTGCCTAAGCTCCCCATACGGGAGCCCTTCGGGTCGCGGGTCATGCCCACCGCGTAATCGGCCCGCGCCCGGAGGGAAGCTGCCGGAGCTCACCACCATGAACATAACCGACATTTTCAAGTTGATCGGCAACGTTCTTACGGCCGGTCCAACGATTATCCAACTCATCTCGACCATCTTGCAGGCCTTCAACGCACTGCCCGCGGCCCATCAGAGCGCGGTGACCAGTGCCGTGCAGGCTCCCATAGCGACCAAGGCCCAGTAAGCGGCGTCCGCGCTCCCGGAGGACCTCCTGCCTCCGGGGGCGCCAGCGCCCCCCCCCGAAATAGAACAAATGGCAACCACCACCATGCCGCGCCGGGAGTTCCTGGAACGCCTGCGCGATCTCGCCGTTCAGATTTGGCCGGTCACCCGCCTACTGCCGTATGCAAGGAATGCCCGCACGCACTCCGACGAGCAGGTCGCGCAGGTGGCGGCCAGCATCATCGAGTTCGGCTGGACGAACCCGATCCTGGTGACCGGCAACGGCACCATCATCGCCGGTCACGCGCGCTTGGCGGCCGCGCGCAAGCTCCGGATGGACGAGGTGCCGGTGATCGTGCTGGACCATCTATCCGAAACGCAGCGCCGCGCCCTGGTCCTCGCAGACAACAAGCTGGCGATGAACGCCGGGTGGGATGAGGAGATGCTGCAGGTCGAGTTGAAGTCCCTACAGGAGGACAGCTTCAATCTGGACATCCTCGGTTTCACGGACGAAGAGATTGAAGCCCTGCTTCAGGACCCAGAGCAGACGGACGCCGGCCAAACCGACGAAGACGCTGTTCCGGACACCCCGGAAGCGGTGGTCACGGTTTCCGGTGACACATGGCTCCTGGGCCAGCACCGGCTGCTTTGTGGCGACGCGACGATCGCGACCGACGTTGCACGGCTGTTTAACGGTGTCTCTCCATCCCTTATGGCGACCGATCCCCCGTACGGGGTCGAATACGATCCGGAATGGCGGGCGAAGGCGGGCGTGAATCGCAACCGCTCCAAACTCGGCAAGGTCCAAAATGACAATCGGGTAGACTGGCGGGAAGCCTTTGCGCTGTTTCCGGGTGATGTGATGTACGTATGGCATGCCGGCAGGCATGCCGCGACGGTGCAACAGTCCATCGAGGCGTGCGGGTTTGAAATCCGCAGCCAAATCATCTGGGCCAAAGAAAGGTTTGCGCTGAGCCGTGGAAACTACCACTGGCAGCACGAGCCCTGCTGGTACGCAGTCAGGAACAATGCGCATTGGAGCGGCGACCGGTCGCAGAGCACCCTGTGGCAGATCAAGGCCCGTGAAGACGACGGTCACGGCCATGGCACCCAGAAACCGGTCGAATGCATGCGGCGGCCCATGCTGAACAACTCGAGTCCAGGCCAGGTTGTTTACGATCCATTCCTTGGGAGCGGAACCAGCATCATCGCGGCCGAGACTACTCGCCGAATCTGTTTCGGCCTGGAGATCGATCCGGCTTATTGCGACCTCATCGTGAAGCGCTGGCAGGACTTCACCGGCAAGGTCGCCACCCTCGAGTCGGATGGCCAGGTTTTTGACCAAGTAGGAGAGACCCGAAAGGCAGGCGGCGCAAGGGACGCTATTTGAAACTGCGGGAGTCGCTTGAGCCAAGTGAAATCGCGCGGTGCCAAGCCGAGATTGCAGCCGCCAGAGCGCTGCTGCTGGCCGGGTATCTGGACGTTGAAGGCCTGTGCCGGGCGCTGGCGGACTGGTCGGCTGAGTTGAGAATCCTCGCGAGCGAGAACAGCAATGAATGATCACATCTTCCAAACCCTCGTGCCGCTGATTGGCCTCGTCTCCGGCTTGATCGGAGCTTATGTCGGCCTTCAAAACCGGGCGCTGCTGGCGGAAGTCCGCAAGGAGATCGCGGAACTCGAAAACCGAATTTTCGAGAGGATCAATGGAAAGTATGTCCGGAGCGGAGAATGTCAGTTACGTGAACTCCTCATCCAGGAAAAGATTAATGCGCTGGCGGCGGGAGTTCACAAAGCAGAGCCGCCGCCGGATCGTTGAACCCGGCGGCGGCTTGGGTGAAGCAGGGTGGGGAAGTCTCTACTTGGTGGCGCGGTAGACGCGCTCGCCAGCGTCGTTCTTCGAGGACTCGATCATGATGCTGTCCTTCTTGGTGGCAGTGGAGATGAAGCCGCGGACGCTGTGGGCTTGCCAGGAAACTGCGTCCATGAGTTCGGCCAGAGTAGCGCCCTTGGGGCGGCGCAGGAGGTCGAAGATAATCGCCTTCTTCGAGAACTCGCGCGGCACCTCCGCTTCCTTCGATTTGGAGGCCTTCTTCGCGGTTTGCTTGACGGGCTTCTTCGGCGCGGCGGCCTTGGCTTTGCCGCCCTTGGCGGTTTTCTGGCCTTTGGGCGCGGCCTTCTTCTGGGTGCCGCCCTTCTTCGAGGAGGCCTTCTCCGGCGCAACCTGGGCGCCCTGTTCCGCAACGGCGGCGGTTTGGGTGGCGGTGATGGCTTCTGTGTTCGTCATAGGTACTAATCCTTTCTGCTCAATGGCTTGCGCGTCTCCGCGCACCACGATTCATCCCTCAGGTTCGGCCACAAAGCAAGGCAATTCTTCGGGAATCAGGATTACATGGGCATCTCTCTTCGGGCATACGCGCGCCTGCGCGGATGCAGTCTAACCGCCGTTCAGAAGGCCATCACCAGCAAACGCATCACGCCGCTGCCCGACGGGACCATCGATCCGGAGCGCGCCAACCAGGAGTGGGCCAAGAACACCTTCGCCGGCCAGACGGTCCATCGAGCACAGGCCGCCGCGCGCGAGGAGCGGGCTTCCCAGACGCACGAACCCCCAACCGCAACGGGCGATCCGGTTGCTCAATACCTGCGTGCCCGCGCGGTCAAAACGAGTTTCGAGGCGCGAACAGCACAGTTGGAATACGAGGAGCGCGCCGGCAGGCTGATCCAGGCGGTGCGCGCGTCGGAGTATGCCGCGACGTTCTCCGCCATCGTCAAGGACGGTCTTATGGCGATGCCTGATCGCCTGGCGCCGATGCTGGCGGCCGTGGACGACGAGAAGGCGATTCATCGCGTGCTGACCGCCGAGGTTTCGGCTCTGCTGCGGAAGGTGAGCAAGGCAGTCTCGGACGCGGGTTTGTAAATGGAACCATTTTCCATACACGAAGTAGGCGCCGCGGCCATGCTGCCGCCGCGAGACATCCTGGTCTCGGAGTGGGCCGACGAGAATCGCGTCCTGACGGGCGGTGCGGCGGCTGAGCGGGGCCAATGGCATACGCGTCTCTATCAGCGGGAGCCGATGGACGTGCTCAGCCCCGGCCACCCGTGCCGTCAGGTGGTGCTGTGGTCCGCAGCTCAGCTTTTGAAGACCGAGGTGCTGCTGAACTTCATTGCCTTCATCGCGGACATCGACCCTGGCCCGGTGCTCGTGGTGGAGCCGCGTACAGAGGATGCCAAGGCGCTCTCCAAAGACCGGGTGGCTCCCATGTTCCGCGCGACACCGGCGCTGCGTGGCAAGATCGCACCCGTCAAGTCGCGCGATTCCAACAACACCACGCTGCACAAGGTGCTCGCCAGCGGTGCCGGACACCTCACGTTCACCGGCGCGATCTCGCCCTCGGGTCTGGCCATGCGGCCGATCCGGTACGCGCTGCTCGATGAGGTAGATCGCTACCCGGCGAGCGCTGGCACCGAGGGTGACCCGGTGTCGCTGGCCATTCAGCGCACGTCAGAATTCCAGCACAACAAGAAGATCGTCATGGCATCCACGCCGACGATCAAGGGCATCAGCCGCATCGAGTTGGCGTGGCGGGAAAGCGACCAGCGTGATTACTTCGTGCCCTGCCCCAAGTGTGGGCATTTCCAGGTGCTCGTATTCGGCGATGGAACCGGGCCCGGTCTGGTTTGGCCGGAGGGGAAGCCCGCGGAGGCGATGTACCATTGCACCGGATGCCAGGAATCAATTCCCCACCACCAGAAGGCATGGATGGTAGAGCGCGGCGAGTACCGCGCGGCGAATCCGTCCTCGGGAATTCCCGGATTCCGCGTCTCGCAGTTGATCTCACCCAAGAAGTCTTGGGGCGAGATCGCCGTGGAGTTCCTGGCTGCCAAGAAGTCTCCGGAGACGCTCAAGGCGTTTCTAAACACGGTACTCGCGGAGCTGTGGGAGGAGACCCACGAAGTGGCGACGGATGCGCATGCGTTGTGGAACCGCTGCGAGCCGTTCGAAGCCGAGGCGCCGGACGGAGTGGCGCTGATCACGGCCGGCGTCGACGTGCAGGCCGACCGGTTGGAGATGGAAATTGCCGGGTGGGGACGCGATGAGGAATCCTGGTCGATTGCTTATCACGTGATCCCCGGCGACGTGACCCGCAACGAGGTATGGGATCACCTGGAAGGACTGCTGCTCTCCGAGTACCTGCATGCTTCCGGGCTGCCGATGCGGATTGTTGCGACGTGCATCGACTGCGGGTTCAAAGATGCCACCGTGCTGCGGTTCACGCGCGACCGCTACAACCGGCGTGTGTATGCCACCAAGGGTCGCCGGCGAATCCCCAATCTGGCCGCGCAAGCCCAGCCGGAAAAACCAGACGCCATTCTTCATGATCGGGGTGGATGCAGCGAAGACGGCGATCTATGACCGCCTGAAGATCCGGGATCCAGGGCCGGGATACTGTCACTTCCCGATCGGGCGGGACCTAGAGTACTTTGAGCAGTTGACCGCCGAGAAGAAGTTCACCCGGTACCACAACGGATTTCCGAAGCAGGAGTGGCGCAAGCCGGCCAACGCGAGGAACGAGTCGCTCGATTCTCGGAATTATGCTTACGCAGCGCTGCATGCGCTCTACGCGAGCGGCTTGAAACTGTCGGCTCATTGTGACCGTTTCGCACGGATGGTGCGGGCGCGGCGAGGGGAAGCGCAGCCGGCAATGCCGGCGGTGCCAAAACCAGCCAACACCGAGTCGCCCGCCCCACCTCCTGTTGAACGCGGTGACGACCCCTGGATACCACGCCGCAACTGGTTCGGGCGGAATTGATATGGCGCTGACGATTCAGCAGTTGCAAGCGAACCTGGACGCGGTCACCCAGGCCATCGGCGGCCCCACGCTCAAAGTGCGCTTCCCGGATGGGCGCGAGGTGACTTACCGCTCGGTGGACGAGCTTTTGAAGGCGAAGGCCGCCATCGAAGAGGATATCCGGAAAACCAGCGGGCAGGTCGGCAGCCGCGTCCGGTTCGCACAGCACCAGCGCGGTGATGGTCCCACTGGCCCAACGCTGGACGACAGGTGGTGAACACCCATGCGCATCAAGGAAGTGATCGACGCACTTGAACGCGCGCCGCGGCAAGGTGGCGCAGCGGATGTTCCCGAGGGTGAGCGGTACGTGGTGATCAGCGAAACGGCGCTGAATCAGATCATCCGGAAGCTTCGGCAGGCTCTTTCTGACCGGCCGGACGCCGAATACTTCGACGCCAACCTGAAATGAATCTTTTCGATAAGGCCATCAGCATCGTGGCGCCGCGGGCTGCGCTGCGGCGGGTCCGCAGTCGCGTGGCACTCGAATTGACCACGGGCTATCTGGAGCGCCACGCGCAGCGGTTCCGGTACGACGGCGCCACCGCCGGCCGCCGCGCCCATGGCTGGTACGCCGCCTCGACGGACGCCAACGTCGAGTTGATGGGGTCGCTCATCTGGTTGCGCAACCGCAGTCGCGATCTCATCCGCAACAATCCGTATGCCGCGCGCGCGGTCGAGGAACTCGCCGGCAATGTGGTTGGGACCGGGATCGTGCCGAAAGCTAAGACCGGCAATACGGCCATTGATAGGATCATCGACGCCGAGTGGCCATTCTTCGCCGACGGCTGCGACACGCCGCAGCGCCTCGATTTCTATGGCATGCAGACGCTGACCGTCCGCACCATGGCGGAATCGGGGGAAGCGATTGTGCGGTTTCGGCCTCGTCCTGCGGACGCCGGCCTGCGTGTACCGCTTCAGCTTCAAATGCTTGAAGCGGACTTCCTCGATCAGGCCCGCACGATGGGGCTGGTCAACGGGCATGTGATGGAGGGCGTGCAGTTCGATGAGATGGGACGCCGCGTCGCTTACTGGCTGTTCAGCTATCACCCCGGCGGCGTGCTGATCCTCAACCCGCGTGGCGGCATTGTGAGCCAACCGGTTCCGGCCGACCAGATTATGCACGTTTACCGCGTGCTCCGGCCTGGCCAAGTCCGCGGCGTGCCGTGGCTGGCGCCGGTGATGATGGCGCTCCGGGATCTCGATGATTACTGCGACGCCGAACGGGTCCGCAAGAAGGTTGAGGCGTGTGTCACCGCATTCGTGCAGCAGCCGGAGGGCGTCGATGGGGATCCGCTGGGTCTCGCTGGGACCGACCCGTCCAGCGGGCTGCCGGTGGAGACCTTCCAGCCGGGAATGGTCGAGTATCTGAAGCCCGGCCAGGAGATCAGGTTCAACAACCCGCCGGCGGCGGGCGGCTACCGCGAGTACAAGATGACCGAGTTGCAGGGGATTATGGCCGGCATCGGCCTGCCCTACGAGCTGGGCACCGGCGATATGTCGCAGGTGAATTACTCTTCCTGGCGCGGTGGCATGTTGGGGTTCCGCAACACGGTGGAGGCTTTCCGCTGGCTCACCTTGATCCCGTTGTTCGCGATGCCCGTGTGGCGAAGGTTCATCGACACGCTGATTCTGTTGGGCAAAATGCCGCAGGCTGTTGCTACAAACCCGAAGGTTAGCTTGCGCAGCGTGCAGTGGACCGCACCACGGTTCGAATCCGTCGATCCAGTGAAGGATGCCGAGGGCGTGTTGAAGGACGTCCGCATGGGCCGGAAGACCTGGTTTGAAGCCGTGCTGGAGAACGGCTACGACCCCACCACGCAGCTTGAGCAGATTGCCCTGTTCAACAGGCTGGTGGACAAATTCGAAATCATTCTGGACTCTGACCCGCGGAACACCACGCTGCGCGGCCAGGAGCAGCCGGCGGGAACTGAGGAGCGGACCCCAAGTAGCAAGGCCGCTCCCGACAAGCCCAAAGGCCAGGGTTTCACGGGGCTGTCGGAAGAAGACCTTGGCATGGTCAAGGATCTACTCGTCGCTGGCATGTCTCGCGTGGGCGGCAGCTTCGAATCCGCGTCTCGCCTCTATCGCGGCTGAGCATTTCACAACACGGGGGAACAATTTGATGAAAGGAACGCCAACCGTAATGGCCGGCTTGCAGGAAGCCATCAATGTCGAGAGCTCATTGATGCTTCAGTATCTTCTCGACCAGCGCGACGCCAAGCGCCTGGGCCTGGATCTGGCCGATGGACTCAAGCAGCTTAAGGAGCAGTGCGAGGACCACATGAAGTGCTTGGTAAGCCGCCTGCTGTTCCTCGAAGGCGCGCCCACGATTGAGCCGAAGCCCGCCGCGACCCACGATAGCGTCACCGAGATCCTGAACGATGCCTTTGCCGCCGAGCAGTCGGCCATCGCGCGGTTCACCGATCTCTGCAAGCAGTGCTACGACGCCGGCGACATGTCGAACTTTCATTTCTACCAGCACCTGGTGAAGTGGCACCGCGAGGGCGACGACAAGTTCAAAGGCCATATCGCTTGGCTGCAGAAGCAGCTTTACCAGTTGAAGAAGTTGGGCGAAAACGATTACATCGCAGTCAACGCGACGAAGGACTAAGGGGGTACGATGCCGCTTCTACGAACCGAACTATCCACGCCGGATGCCGGCGCGCCGCCGGCCGCCCAAGGTGACGCGGAAGTCTTCTCTGCCGATGCTCAGGTCCTGCCTAGCACGGCCAACGCCAAGGAAGGCACCATCGATGTGGTCTGGTACAGTGGCGTCGCGGTTCCGAGAATCGACCGCGCGACTGGCGAACCCTACATGCTGCAACTGGACATGCAGGGCTGCCGCTTCGACCGGCTGAACAATGGCGCACCGGTGTTCGACACCCACTTCACCGGCGACGACTTCAAGTCCCTGATGGCGGGCAAAGTAGGCACGCGGGCCCAGTTGGGCGTGGTGCGCCGCGCCTGGCCCAATGGCGATAAGGGTATGGCCACGCTGCAATTCGATCTCGGTGATCCGGATGGCGCCGAGATGTTCCGCAAGGCCAGCACCGGCATCCTGCAAAATCTCAGTTTCGGAACCTTCGTCTACAAACGCGAAAAGGTCGAGGCGCAGACCGAGGGAATGCCGGAAGGCAAGCCGCCGAACTTGAACGACAAGGAAATCGGCATGTTCAAGGCCACCGACTGGGAGCCGTTCGAGATTTCCCCTTGCACCGTGCCGGCCGATTTCAACACGTGCTTTCTGAGCGCGCAACCCACCGGGGAAGTCATGATCTCGGGCATGCCGGAGAATCCTGGCGTGATCGATGCGTTACGGGCAATCAGCCCACAAAAGGAGAAACCTGCAATGGAACAGACGACCACGCAGGACACGGGCGCGGATGCCCGTACTGTGAACGA
>Ga0209415_10011996_pt1 | contig 14504 bp, 15 predicted proteins | sample PeaSoiSIISIP2007_FD_187696 | JGI IMG/M metagenome (GOLD analysis project Ga0209415, IMG submission 187696) | Peat soil microbial communities from Weissenstadt, Germany - SII-SIP-2007 (SPAdes) (version 2) | ecosystem: Environmental > Terrestrial > Soil > Wetlands > Peat | place: Germany...
TGATTGCCTCGGCGTGCCCTGTCACGTCCATGAAGATGAACGCGAGGATGCCCGCCGAGAACATCGCGAGACCGACGCGAAGGCGCTCGTCGATCCGATGCACCCGGCCCACCGGAAGGCCGAGATAGATCGTTATGCCGGCAATTCCCCCGAGCAGGGCCGTTTCGGCGAAGCTCATCGACACCTCTGTCTTAGGCACACCTAATTAGGGATGCCTAACTTGTACCACAGGAGCGCTGCCCGGCGCCGGTGCCGACCGCGGCGCTCGCCGCGACGATCAGCCAGCGGACGGCGGCGCCGAGGTCGGGATCGCGAGCACCGGCCGCCTGCTGTGTTGCAGCAGGGCGTGCGAGAGCGTGTTCGCGAGCGCCTCGCGCACTCCGTGCAGTGAGCGCGTCCCGGTGATGATCGCATCCACGTCGAGCTTCTCGGCGAGCTCGACGACGGCCTCCCACACCGTGGTCCGCAGCGACGCGGCGTGCGGAGTCGCCTGCATTCCGGCATCCTCGGCAAGCTTCGCGCCAGCGGCGGCCAGGGCTGCGGAGTCGGCCTCGATGCCGGCGTCAGCCTCGCCGATGCCCTCGCCGAGATACGGTCCGATCGCCGCGTAGCGCGCGACGATCCGCTCGAGCGGCTCCCAGACGTTGAGCACGTGGGCGTGCGCGCCGGGAAACAGCGTGGCCGTCACGGCGATCGCGTGCTGGGCGCGGTCGGAACCGTCGTAGCAGATCAAGACTGTGCGGACCTCAGCTGTCACGGGTCACCCTCTGTTCCTGTCGCCGGCGTCGAGCTGCTGGCCCGGGACCCTACCCTAGAACGGCTCGCGCGGACCGAGCTCGCGGCGTGCGGGATCCGTCGCGAGTGACGCGGGGGCGATCGTGACTGATTGCGCAAACGACCCACAGCGAGAAAAAATGAGTATTGGACATACCACGGGACCCACCGTAGCCTGTGCTTTCCTCTCCTCCCCGTGCAAGGCCCCCGTGAACCCTCTTCACACCCCCGGGGGCCTTGCACATTTAAGGGCGGGCTCTGCCACTAGGTGGTGCGCCGCGGCGGCCGGGCGGGCCGCGCCACCGCGAGGAACGCGTCACGCACCGGCGAGCCAGTCCCGGTTCGCCAGGCGACCGACAGCTCGATCGTCTGGGTTGCCCCGGCGATCGGGCGGAACGCGACGCCGCTGCGGTCGACCTGGCCGACCGACGTCGGCACGAGCGAGACGCCGAAGCCTCCGGCCACCAAACTGATGATCGTCTGCATCTCGGCGACTTCGAGGACATCCTCGGGCAGGCCGCCGGCATCGCTCATCGCCGCGGCGAGGCTCGCGTAGAGGCCGGGCGCCTCGCGGCGCGCGAGGATCACGAACGACTCGCCGCGCAGGTCCTCGGCGCGCAGGCGGCGACGCGCGGCGAGCCGATGGCTGGCCGGCAGGGCCGCCACCAGGCGTTCGCGCTGGATCGTCATCAGCTCCAAATGGGGGTCGATCTCGGACTCCGCCACGGGTCCGCGGATCACGCCGACGTCGAGCTCTCCGCCGACCAGCGCGTGCAGCTGCGCGGTGGTCGGCAGCTCGCGCAGGACCAGTTCGACGTCGGGATGCCCGGCGCGGAACTCGCGCAGGATGTCGGGCAGGGTCGGGCTGAACATCGCGGAGCCGACGAATCCGATCGAGATCGTGCCGAGTGACCCGCGCGCGACGTGCCGCGCGCGCTCCGAGGCCCGCTCGACCGCCGCGAGAATCGACCGCGCATCGTCGCGGAAGCCCTCGCCGGCGACCGTCAGCGTCACCCGACGGCGGTTGCGCTCGAGCAGCGTCACACCCAGCTCGCGCTCGAGGGCTCGGATCTGCTGGCTGAGCGGCGGCTGGGAGATATGCAGGCGCGTCGCCGCGCGATGAAAGTGCAACTCCTCGGCGACGGCGAGGAAGTAGCGGAGATGGCGCAGCTCCATGAATCGGAACCCTACGCCCGCGGGATGCGCGGATGCGCGAGAATCTCGTCGGAGAGCAAATGCCCGACGACACCGCGCCCGCCACCCAGCTCACCCCCGCGCACGCCGACGCGATCGAGATCTTTGCCGAGGTGCTCGCGCAGAGCGAGGAGGAGGGGCTCGGGGACGACTTCTACAGCCGCCTCTGCGAGGGGATCACGCGCTGCACGGCACTGCGCCGGGTCGTGATCTTCCGCTACGACTCGGCGCGGCGGCGGATCCTCGCGGCCGGCAGCTTCGGCGTCGACCTGGCGCTGTTCGCCGGCGACTTCTTCACGCTCGAGTCGGCGGCGCTCGCGCGCCAGGCGCTCGAGGAGGATCGGGTGCTCGAGATCGCCGAGGATCTCGAGCGCCAGCTCCCGGCCGAGTATGTCGCGCGTCTTCAGGCGCGCACCGTCGTCTGCTCGCCGATGTCGGCGCGCGGGCGCTGGCTTGGGGCGATCCTCGGTGACCGCGGCGACGACGGACCGCCGCTGACCGCCTCCGAGCGCGAGGTGCTCTGGATCCTCGGCAAGATGGCCGCGCTCGCGGCGATGGCGCGGGCCGCGACCCGCCAGCACGAACGCGCGATGGCGCTCGAGCAGCGGATCGACCTCGCGCGCGAAGTCCACGAAGGGGTCGTGCAGCGGCTGTTCGGCGTCTCGCTTGCGCTGTCCGGCGATCAGCCGTTCGACGAGGAGACGCGCAGGCGCTGCGCGGAGGAGGTTCAGCTGGCGCTCGGCGACCTTCGCACCGCGATGCAGCGGCCGCTGGGGCGCTCGGCGGCTGCGACCAAGACGACGCTCGCCGAGGAGATCGCACGGCTGCGCCACGAATACCCGGAGCTCGGGATCGCGCTCGAGGGAGACGACGGCGTGCTCGCGGCGCCGGCCGCACTCGAACCGCTCGCCCAGTCGGTGCTCGCGGAGGCGATTCGCAACGCCCACAAGCACGCCGAGGCCTCTCGCGTCGGCGTGCGCACCGAGATGAACGACGGCACCTTCGTCCTCGAGGTCACCAACGACGGCGTCAAGGGCGATAGCGAGCCGGCCGGGATGGGGTTGCGCCTCGCCGGGTTCGAAGCGCTGCAGGCCGGCGGCCTGCTCGAGTTCGGCGCCCGCGAGGGCGACCGCTGGCAGGTGCGCCTCGTCGTGCCCTACGAGGAGTCATGAGCATCACACCGGAACAGCCCGACATCGTCGACGACCAGAGGAAGCTGAGGATCCTGATCGTCGACGACCACGACGTCGTTCACTGGGGCTTTCGCCTGATGCTCGGCAACCAGCCGTGGGTCGAGCGCGCGCTGAGCGCGCGCACGGGGGAGGAGGCCTACGTGCTCGCGGAGCGCTACAAGCCGGATGTCGCGCTCGTCGACCTGTTCATCGGCGAGGAGTCGGGGCCGGAGATCAGCCAGCAGCTCCGCGAGCGCTCGCCGACGACCAAGGTGCTGCTGATCAGCGGCGCCGGCCGGATCTCGCCCGGAGCCGCGAAGGCGGCGGGCGCCTCGGGCTTCATCCCCAAGGACTGGGGGGCGGCGGACATCTCGCGCGCGGTGCGCATGGTCGGGCTCGGAATGACCGTCTTCCACCCGCAGACCGACGACCCCGCCGCTTCGCTCTCGCCGCGCGAGCGCGAGGTGCTCGACCTGATCGCCCGCGGATCCACCAACCGCGAGATCGCCGCGGCGCTGCACCTTTCGCCGCACACGATTCACGAGCACACGAGCACGCTGTATCGCAAGCTTGGCGCCCGTAACCGCGCCGACGCGGTGCAACGGGCCAGCCGCGCCGGCCTGACCGAGTAGCCGCGCGCTTGATCGCAGAGCACCCCCCACTTGGGGGGGTCGACACCCCCTGGGCGGGGGTGATGCGCCGCCGCGAGGATAAAGACGCCCCCGCAGGCGCGATGATGTCGGCGTGCGTGTCGATCGCGGCTCGGCGGTGCTGTTTCCGGGGCAGGGGGTGTCGGTGGCTCGGTCGAAGGAGCGCGTCGCGCTCGCCCTGCCCGCGCTGCTGGAGCAGGCCGGCGAGCTGATCGGGGACGACTGCTTCGAGCGCGCCGGGGAGTCCACGCGGTTTGCGCAGCCGGCGATCTTCCTCTCCAGCCTGGCCGCGTTTCTCGAGCTCGAGGACGCCCTGGAGGCGGTCGCGTTCGCCGGGCACTCGCTGGGCGAGCTCTCGGCGCTCGCGGCGGCCGGAGCGCTTGAGTGGGATGACGCGCTGGGTCTGGTGGTGCTGCGCGGTCGGCTGATGGATGAGTCCGGACGCTCGAGCGGCGACGGCAGCATGCTGGCGCTGCTGAAGAGCACGCCCGAGGTGGCCACCGAGGTCGCGGCGGCGGCCGGGGTGTGGGTGGCCAACGACAACGCTCCGGGCCAGACCGTGCTCGCCGGACCGCGCGCCGGCTTGCGTGCCGCGGCCGAGATCGCCCGCGAGCGCGGCGTGCGGTCACTCGCGCTCGACGTCACCGGGGCGTTTCACTCCCCGTGGATGGCAGCGGCACAGACGCCATTCCGCGACGCGCTCGACCGTGTCGCGGTCAGCGAGCCGGCGGTCACCGTGTTCTCAGGGCTGACCGCGCGGCCGTTCGTCGATCTGCGCGACGAGCTGGCGCGCGCCCTGACCGGCCCGGTTCGCTGGCGCGAGACGATGGCGGCGATGGCGGCTCACGGCGCCGAGCGTTTCGTCGACGTCGGTCCCGACCAGGTCCTCGCCCGCCTGGTGGCGCGCAACGTCGAGGGAGCGGTCGCGGTCGCGCTCGAGGAGCACTATGTCGGCGGCGCCTGAGCGAGGCCCGATGCGTCGCGAGCCCGTCGCCCGGAGCGCCGGGATCGTGGGGCTCGGCAGCGCGCTCCCCGATCGCGTCGTCACCAACGCCGAGGTCACCGCGTCGATCGGCGTGGACGACGACTGGATCGTGCGGCGCACCGGGATCCGCGAGCGTCGCTACGCCGAGCCCGGCGCACGGCTCAGCGAGCTCGCCGCGGCGGCCGGCCGGGCGGCGCTCGCCGACGCCGCCATCGCGGGTGCCGAGATCGACCTGGTACTCGTCGCGAGCTGCAGCCAGGACTCGGTGATGCCCAACGCCGCACCGCAGGTCGCGCACGCGCTGGGCGCCGAGCGGGCCGGGGCCTTTGACATCGGCAGCGCCTGCACGGGCTTTCTCGCGGCGCTCGCGGCGGCGCGCGGGATGCTCGTCTCCGGAGCCGCCCGCAACGCGCTGGTGGTCGGCGCCGAGATCATGTCGCGCCACGTCGACCCGCACGATCGCAACACGGCGGCGCTGTTCGGCGACGGCGCCGGCGCGATCGTCGCCGCGGCCGGGGCGCCGGGCGAGCTGGGGCCGGTCGTGCTCGGCAGCGACGGCTCGCGCGCCGAGCTGATCGTCGCCGACCGCGAAACCCAGCTGCTTGCGATGGACGGGCACGAGACGTTCAAGCAGGCCGTCAAGCGGCTGGCCGAAGCCTCGACGGCGGCCTGCGAGGCGGCGGGGGTCGCGCTCGGGGACCTCGACCTCTACGTCTACCACCAGGCCAACACGCGGATCCTCGCCACGCTGACGGACCGGCTCGGGCTCGATCCGGCCAAGGTCGTCGAGTGCATCGCGACGGTCGGGAACACCTCGGCGGCGAGCGTGCCGCTGACGCTCGAGCAGGCGCGCACCGAGGGGCGCCTGAGCGCCGGCATGCGCGTGCTGCTGGCGGCCGCCGGGTCCGGCTTCACCTGGGGTGCGAGCGTGATCGAATGGGGGATCGGATGAGCCAGGCTCGCCCGCAGGGTGCAGCGGCACTGGTCACCGGCGGCTCACGGGGGATCGGCGCGGCGATCGCGGGCGCGCTCGCCGCCGACGGCTGGCCGGTCGCGGTCAACTACCGCAACGGCGCGGCGGACGCCGCGGCGACGGTCGCCTCGATCGAGGCGAGTGGCGGCCGCGCCGTCGCGCTGCACGGCGACGTCGCCGATCCAGCGGTGCCGGCGCTGCTGATCGAAGCCGCGGCCGAGGCGTTGGGCGGCCCGGTGCTGGCGCTCGTCAACAATGCCGGTGTGCGCGCCGACGGCCTCGCGCTGTCGCTGAGCGACGAGGACTGGCGGATCGTGCTCGACACCAACCTCGGATCGACCTACCGGCTGACCAGGGTTGCGTTGCGCGCGATGATCCGCGCACGGTTCGGCAGAGTGATCAACATCGCGTCGGTCGTCGGACCGCGCGCCAACGCGGGGCAGGCCAACTACGCCGCCTCCAAGGCGGCGGTGATCGCCTTCACGAAGACCGCCGCGGTCGAGGTCGCGCGCCGCGGCGTCACGATCAACGCCGTGGCCCCCGGTCTGATCGCGACCGGCATGACCGAGGACATTCCCGAGGCGTTTCGTGAGAAGGTGCCGGCTGGGCGCGCCGGGACACCGGAGGAGGTCGCTGCGGCGGTTGCCTTCCTGGCCTCGGAGCGCGCAGGCTACATCACCGGCAGCACCGTATACGTCGACGGCGGCCTGTCCGCCTGATCGCAACGAAAGGACCCTCATGGCAGACCCGACCACCGAGCAGATCGAGAAGGTCATCACCGACTCGCTGATCAGCTTCGGCGCCAACGCCGAAGACATCAATCGCGACGCGGAGCTCGCGGCGCTCGACATCGACTCGCTCGACCTCGCCGAGCTCTCGCAGATCATCGAGGAGCACTTCGGCGTCGAGCTGACGAGCGCGGATGTCGCCGAGATCACGACCGTCGGCGACGCCATCGACCTGGTGGCGGAGCGCGCCTGAACCGATGACCGAGGTCGTCGTCACCGGGATCGGAGCGATCACGCCGCTCGGACTTGGCGCAGCCACGCTGCATGAGCGCTGGGCGGCCGGAGTCTGCGGGATCGAGAACGGCGAGGGTCGCTGTCGCGAGTTCGTCGCGACCGACCATCTCTCGGTGAAGGAGGCGCGACGCGCGGACCGCTTCACGCAACTCGCGCTCGTCGCCTCGATCGAGGCGCTGGCCGATGCCGGCTGGGGCGCGGAGCTGCCCTACGAGGCGAGCAGGATCGGCTCGATGATCGGCACGGGGATCGGCGGGATCGGCACGATCGAGACCAACGACCTCGCGATGTTCGAGCACGGGCCGAAGCACGTGTCACCGCTGGCGGTGCCGCTGATGATGGGCAACGCAGCCGCGGCCGCCGTCAGCATGCGCCACGGTCTGAGGGGCCCGAGCTTCGGCACCGTCTCGGCCTGCTCGTCCGGCGCCGACGCGATCGGAACGGCGATGCGCGCGATCAAGTACGGCGACGCGCTCGCAATCGTCACGGGCGGTGCCGAAGCCGCGCTCACGCCGCTTTCGCGCGCCGCCTTCGGAGCGCTTGACGCGCTGTCGGTTTCCGGGATCTCGCGGCCCTTTGATGCGCGCCGCGACGGCTTCGTGATGGGTGAGGGCGCGGGCGTGCTGGTGCTCGAGAACGGCGATGCCGCGCAGGCGCGCGGCGCGCGCGTCCTGGCCGTGCTGCGCGGCTATGGAGCGACCGCGGACGCCCACCACGTGACGGCGCCGCACCCGACCGGTGAGGGGGCCGCCGCGGCGATCACACGCGCGCTCGAGGATGCGCAGGTCGAGCCGACCGACATCGTCTACGTCAACGCCCACGGCACCTCGACGCCACTGAACGATCGCGCCGAGACGATCGCGCTGAAGACGGCGCTCGGCGAGCACGTCAGGACGATCCCGGTGTCCTCGACCAAGTCGGCGATCGGGCATCTGCTCGGCGCCGGCGGCGCGGTCGAGGCCGTGGCGACGATCCTCGCCTTGCGCGCCGCGGTGATTCCGCCTACGCTCGGATGGGCGCAGCGGGACCCGGACCTCGATCTCGACTACGTACCGGACCGCGCGAGACCGCTCGACCTCAGCGAGGGGCAGCGGCCGATCGCGATCTCCAATTCATTCGGCTTCGGCGGTCACAACGCCGTGCTGTGTCTGGAGGCAAGATGACACTCGCACTCGTCCCACGACCCGATGAGCGGCTGACTCCGATGGAGCGCCTCGAGGTGCTCTGCGATCCGGGGTCGCTGGACCTCCTGCGCACCGAGGTTCTCTCGCGGCGCATGGGTGAAAAGGCGCGACCCGGCGACGGTGTGCTCGGCGCCACCGGGCGCGTCGACGGCCGCGTCGTGGCCGTGTTCGCCCAGGACGCCTCGTTTGCCGGCGGCTCGCTCGGCGAAGCGCACGCCGAGACGGTCGTCGCGGTGCTCGAGCTCGCCGAGCGCTCGCGGGTGCCGGTGATCGGCTTCGTCGAATCGGCGGGAGCGCGGATGCAGGAAGGCCTCGCGGCGCTCAGCGGGTACGCGAAGATCTTCCGCAAGCACGTTGCCCTGTCGGGGTACGTGCCCCAGATCTCGGTGATCTGCGGACCCTCGGCGGGCGGTGGCTCCTACGCCCCGGCGCTGACGGACTTCGTGATCATGACCGAGACCGCGAGCATGTTCCTGACGGGTCCCGGGGTGGTCGCGAAGGTCACCGGGGAGGACGTCGACACGGCGCAGCTCGGCGGCCATCGCGTGCACGAGCGCAACGGCGTCTGCCAGCTCGTCGCTCCGACCGACGTCGATGCGGCGCTGCTCGCCCGCGACCTGCTCGACTACCTGCCGCAGAACTGCGACGAGCGCCCGCTGCGCTGGCCGGCGGTCGATCCGCCCGGCTACCTTCCGGACAGCGTCGTGCCGTCCGAGGACCGCAAGGTCTACGACGTGCGCGAGGTCGCCCGGGCGCTGCTCGACGGCGGCCGGATGCTCGAGATCTCGCCGCGCTGGGCGCGCAACGTCGTCTGTGCGTTCGGGCGCCTGGACGGGCGCTCGATCGGCCTCGTCGCGAACCAGCCGCACTACCTCGGCGGCGTGCTGGACGTCGACGCGTCGCAGAAGGCGGCCCGCTTCGTACGCACCTGCAACCTGTTCGGCATCCCGCTGCTGGTGCTCGTCGACACCCCGGGCTTCCTGCCCGGCACCAAGCAGGAGAAGCTCGGCGTGATCCGCCAGGGTGCAAAGCTCGTGTACGCGTTCTCGGAATGCACCGTGCCGCGCGTCACGGTGATCCTTCGCAAGGCGTTCGGCGGCGCCTTCATCGCGATGAACAGCAAGGATCTGGGCGCCGACTTCGTCTTCGCCTGGCCCTCGGCGCAACTCGGCGTGATGGGCGCACCGCAGGCGGTCGAGATCATCAATCGCCGCGAGATCGAGGCGGCCGAGGATCCGGTACGGGAGCGCGACGCGCTCGCCTCGAGCTACGCCGCCGAGCACCTGCACCCGGGCGCGGCAACCGCCGACGGGTATGTCGATGAGGTGATCGCCCCGAGCGAGACGCGCGCCCGCGTGGCTGCCGCGCTGGCGGCGCTCGACTCAGCGGCGCTGCGGCGCTGGCCGGCGGGGAACATCCCGCTGTGAGCCTGCTGGCCGGCAAGCGGCTGCTTGTCACCGGGGTGCTGACGCGGGGCTCGATCGCCTTCGAGGTCGCGCGCCAGGCGCAGGAGGATGGGGCCGAGATCGTGCTCAGCGGCTTCGGTCGTGGGCTGCGCTTGACCGAGCGCGCCGCGAAGCACCTGCCCGATCCACCGGACGTCCTCGAGCTCGATGTCAACGAGCCCGAGGACCTCGCGCGCGTCGCGGCCGAGCTCGGCTCGCGCTGGGGTGAGCTGGACGGCGTGCTGCATGCGATCGCCTTCGCGCCGGCCGATGCGCTCGGCGGCGGGTTTCTCGACACGCCCGCCAGCAGTGCGATCGTCGCGTTCCAGACGAGCGCGTTCTCGCTGAAGGCGCTCGCGGCGGCGCTCGCGCCGCTGCTCGAGGCCGGCGAAGGCGGCGGCTCGGTCGTCGGCCTGGACTTCGACGCCAGCGTCGCCTGGCCGGTCTATGACTGGATGGGCGTCGCGAAGGCCGCGCTCGAGAGCGTCTCGCGGTACCTGGCGCGCGATCTCGGCCCGCGCGGCGTGCGCGTGAACCTCGTCTCGGCCGGCCCGATCGAGACGATCGCGGCCGGCGGCATCCCGGGATTCGACGAGCTCGCATCGCTCTGGCGTGCGGGCGCGCCGTTGGGCTGGGACACCCGCGACGCCGCTCCGATCGCCGCCGCCGTGTGCTTCCTGTTGAGCGACCACGCGCGGGCGATCACCGGCGAGATCCTGCATGTCGACGGGGGCTTTCACGCGATCGGTGCACCGCTGCAGTGAGCGAGACCGTCCTCCTCACCGGCGCGACCGGGTTTCTCGGCATGGAGCTCCTCGCGCGGCTGATCGAGCAGGGGGACACCGACGTGGTCTGCCTGATCCGGGCGCCGTCGGCGAGCGCGGCCGCCGAGCGGCTCGCGACGGTCTTCGGACGCCTCTACGAGGAGCTGCCGGAGTCCGCCGGGCGGGTCAGCGCGGTCGCCGGCGACGTGTCGGCGGAGGACCTCGGACTCGACCCGCACGACCGCGACGCGCTGATCGCGACGGTCACGAGCGTCGTGCACTGTGCCGCGTCGATCTCGTTCGACCTGACGCTCGAGGAGGCGCGCCAGGTCAACACCGGCGGCGCGATCCGGATGCTCGAGCTGAGCCGTGCGATCGCCGCCTCAGGGCGTCTGCGACGTCACCTCCACGTGTCCACGGCGTACGTCGCCGGGCGCTACCGCGGACTCTTCCGCGAGACCGATCTCGACCTCGGCCAGGGGTTTCGCAACACCTACGAGCATTCGAAGTTCGACGGCGAGCAGGCGATCGGCGCGGTCGCCGGCGAGCTGCCGCTGGTGATCGCGCGGCCGAGCATCATCGTCGGCGACAGCCGCAGCGGCTGGACGTCGGCGTTCAACGTGATCTACTGGCCGATGCGGGCGTTCTCCCGCGGGCTGATGGATGAGGTGGCGATCGATCCCGACGGCCTCGCCGACATCGTCCCGATCGACTACGTCGCCGACGGCCTGATGGCGTTGCTGGACGCCGAGTCGGTCAGCGGCACGGTGGCGCTGGTCGCCGGCGCGGCCGCGCCGACCAACGCGGAGCTGATCGAGCTCGCCTGCCGGCAGTTCGGCCGCGAGCCTCCGCGGATCGTCGCCGACCCGGCGTCGCGCCTGCAGGAGACCGACCTCTACGTCCCCTACTTCGGCATCGGTGCCACGCTCGACGACGCACGCGCGCGCGAGCTGCTCGGGCCGCTCGGCCTCGCCGCACCGCCGCTGCGCGACTACTTCGCGACGCTGATCGACTACGCCGAGCGGGCCCGCTGGGGGAAGCGCCAGATCACGCGCGAGGCGGCCGCAGCGTCCGCGTGATCGGCAGCGCAGTTGCGCGGGCACCCATTCCGCCCACTTGTATGTAAGTATGCAGGGGTGACCGACATGCGCATCGATCGTCTGCAGCGCGGCTCGGGTGGTCCCGCGAGCCGTCAGGTCTACCGCGCGCTGCGCGATGCGATCATCGCGACCGAGTTCGAGCCGGGGCAGCGGATCTCCGAGAACGAGCTCGCCGAGCGCCTGGCGGTCAGCCGCACGCCCGTGCGCGAGGCGCTGATCCGTCTGCGCGACGACCGCTTTGTCCAGATCGTCCCCCAGCTTGGCACCTTTGTCACGAGGATCAGCGCGGCCGCGGTGGAGGACGCCCAGTTCATTCGCGAGTCGCTCGAATGCGCGGCCGTGCGTCTCGCAGCGACGCGTGCCGACGACGCCGACATCGCCGCGCTCAGCGGGCTGGTGCGCCGCCAGGCCGAGGTCAGCGAGTTCGGCGACCATGAGCAGTTCGCGGTGCTCGACGACGAGTTTCATGCCGCGATCTGCGAGCTGGCCGGACGCCCGGTCGCGTGGGAGGTCGCGCAACGCGTCAAGGGACACCTCAACCGCGTGCGTCGGCTGAGCCTGCCGCAGCCGCGCTACCTCGCCGAGATGGTGGCCGAGCATCGCCTCGTGCTCGAGGCGCTCGACCAGCGAGACCCCGACGCGGCCGAGGCGACGCTGCGCCACCACCTGCGAATGGTGCTCTCGGCGCTGCCGGCGATCCGTGCCCAACACCCCGACTACTTTGAAGAGGAGCGCCCCTGATGGCGATCGCGACCGCGACCCTGCGCGAGCTCTACGAGCAGATGCTGTTGATCCGGGCCTTTGAGACCGAGGCGGAGCGTCAGTACAAGGCGGCGCATATCGGCGGCTACTGCCATCTCTCCTCCGGTCAGGAGGCGGCAACGGTGGGCGCGACGCACGCGCTCGACGCTGGCGACCTGCTCGTGACCGGCTATCGCTGTCACGGCTTCGCGCTCGCCCGCGGCGTGCCCGCCGAGGCCGTGATGGCCGAGCTGTTCGGCCGTGTCGATGGCTGCGCACACGGCCGTGGCGGCTCGATGCACCTGCTCGACGTCGCCCGCGGCTACTACGGCGGATGGGGGATCGTCGCCGGCCAGCTGCCGATCGCCACCGGCCTCGCGCTGGGCCTGGTGCGTCAGGGCCGCCCGCAGGCCGTGCTCTGCGAGCTCGGCGACGGGGCGATCAACATGGGAGCCTGGCACGAGTCGCTGAACCTCGCCGCGGTCTGGCGCCTGCCCGTCGTCTTCCTGGTGATGAACAATGAGTACGGCATGGGCACCAGCGTGGAACGTGCGTCCGCGGTGACCGACCTCTACCGCCGTGCCGCCGCCTACGACCTGCCGGCCGAGCGCGTCGACGGCGACGACCTGCTGGCCGTTGCGCAGGCTGCGGCGACGATGCTCTCCGGCGCGCGCGAGGATCGGCGAGCCGCCGTGCTCGAGCTGGTCACCTACCGCTACCGGGGGCACTCGGTCGCCGACGCCGGGCTGGCGTACCGGACGCGCGGCGAGATCGACGAGCACATCCAGCGCGACCCGATCTTCCGCGTGCACTCGCTGCTCGCGCAGGAGGGCCTGCCCGACTCCGAGCTCGACGGTCTGCTGGCGATCGCCGAGGAGTCTGTGCACGACGCGGTCGAAGCGGCGCTCGCCAGCCCGCCGCCGGAGATCAGCACGCTGGCGAACGGCATGTATTCGCCGGGAAGCGCGGCCCAGTTCGCCAGGATGTTGCTGGGCGCGCCGTTCGGCGAGCGAGAGCTGGTCTTCGCAGGAGGTTTGGGAGAGTGAGCACGACCGAGACACCGCCACGCGTCGAGCGCCCAGGCGCCGGCAGCGAGGGCTTCGCGACGATGACCTACCGCGAGGCGCTGCGTCTCGCGATGCGCGAGGAGATGCTCCGCGACGAGCGGGTCTTCGTGATGGGCGAGGAGGTCGGGGTCTTCGACGGGGCCTACAAGGTCACCGCCGGCCTGCTCGGCGAGTTCGGGGCCGAGCGCGTGCGCGACACGCCGATCTCCGAAGAGGGGTTCGTCGGCGCCGGCGTGGGGGCGGCGATGCTCGGCGAGCGCCCGATCGTCGAGATCATGACGATCAACTTCCTGCTCGTCGCGATGGACCAGGTGATCAACCATGCCGCCAAGATCGGCGCGATGTTCGGCGGCGAGGCGCGCTGTCCGCTGGTGATCCGCACGCCCAACGGCGCCGGCAACCAGCTGACCGCGCAACACTCGCAATCGTTTGAAGGGTGGTTCGCGTCGACGCCGGGGCTGAAGGTGCTCGCCCCCGCATCCCCCGCTGACGCCAAGGGGCTGCTGAAGGCCGCGATCCGCGATGATGACCCGGTGCTCGTCGTCGAGAACCTGGCGATCTACAAGGAGCGCGGCGAGGTGCCGCTCGACCCCGACTTCGTGACGCCGATCGGGCTCGCCAACGTCGCTCGCGTCGGAACCGACATCACGCTGGTCGCCCACTCCTACGCGACCGTGCGCGCGCTGCACGTCGCGGAGCGCCTGCAGCGCGACCACGGCATCAGCGCGGAGGTCGTCGATCTGCGATCGCTGCGCCCGCTCGATGTCGAGACGGTCGCCGCATCGGTCGCGAAGACGAGCCGCGCGGTGTGCGTCGAGGAGGGCTGGCCGACCTACGGCGTCAGCGCCGAGCTCGCGGCCCGCATCCAGTACGCATGCTTCGACGACCTCGACGCGCCGGTGGAGCGCGTCGGGATGGCCGAGGTGCCGATGCCCTACGCCAAGGAGCTTGAGAACGCCGCGCTTCCCAACGAGCAGCGCATCGAGGCGGCGGTGCTCGCGACGCTGGGACGCTCCGCATGAGCGAGGTCGTGATGCCTCGCCTCTCCGATTCGATGGAGGAGGGGACGATCCTCAAGTGGCTGAAGTCGTCCGGTGACGAGGTGCGCCTCGGCGAGGCGATCGCCGAGATCGAAACCGACAAGGCCACGATGACCTACGAGGCCGACGCCGCGGGGTTCTTGCAGATCGTCGCCGCCGAAGGCGAGACCCTGGCGATCGGCGCCGTGATCGCCAATATGGTGGCCTCGCCGGAGGAGGCGGCCGGGCCGGTCGCCGAGCGTGCCGCCGCCGCGGTCGCCGCCGCCGCTCCGCCGGCGCCCCAGGAAACGGCCGCGCCGGCCGAGCGTGAGCTCGTGCCGGCAGCCGCCGCGGCCGCCGAGCGCGAACCCGCCCCGGCGGCCACCGCGATCGCGGCACCCGGCGGGCGCGTCA
>Ga0209415_10011997_pt1 | contig 14504 bp, 15 predicted proteins | sample PeaSoiSIISIP2007_FD_187696 | JGI IMG/M metagenome (GOLD analysis project Ga0209415, IMG submission 187696) | Peat soil microbial communities from Weissenstadt, Germany - SII-SIP-2007 (SPAdes) (version 2) | ecosystem: Environmental > Terrestrial > Soil > Wetlands > Peat | place: Germany...
ACCCGGATCCCTCGGTGGTGGAGCGGGTGCCGGCGAGCGGCGCCGACGGCATCGAGATCTATACCGGGAGCTATGCCGCCGCCTGCCGCGCCGGCGAGCCCGCCGCTGCGTTGCAGGCCTGCGCGGCGACGGCCGCCCGCGCCGCCGCGCTCGGCCTCGTCGTCAATGCCGGGCACGACCTCAACCTCGACAATCTGCCCGCCCTGGTGGCGGCAATCCCGTCCCTCGCCGAAGCCTCGATCGGCCATGAGCTGACCGCGGATGCGCTGGTCATGGGGTTCGCCACCGCCGTCCGCGCCTACAAGGCGGCGTTGGCGACGGTACCACCCTCAGCGGACGGGACAAAACGCCGCAGTTGAGAACGTTAACCTCGGCGCAATCAATCAACGGCAAAGTCGTGACCGTCCCGCGGGGTCTTCGAGCTGACGCTCGATCGTGCCCCCGAAAGATTAGGTTCTCGGCGGAAGCATGAATGCGAATTCGGAGGATTGGGCGGAACTTGAGTATTTGACCGCCCATATCAGGAACCTGCATCGCCGCCGCCGGGCGGCCCGAGCCATGGCAAAGCTCTCAAAGTGCTTCGCCGCCATCAAGGTACTTGACCGTGAAATCGCCGCAACCGCGGCGATGCGAGCCTCGCTGGTCAGCCGCCTGAGCGAAGGCGTCGCCAATCGAATCGCCGCCCCGGCGATTTCGGCCGAGGCGCCCGTATAGCGCATTCCGGCTATTCGAGGCGGGCCGGGTCGATCGCGAAGACCAGCGGGAAGAACGGCATGACCAGCGCGGCGAAGAAGTTATCGTAGACGTGGCGCGCCCCGGCCTCCGAGACGGCCCATAGCAGCCCGCCCTGATCGAAGGCGATGCCCTCGATCCCGCCGGCCACCGCAAAGCGGCGCTCGACCGCGCCGGTCGCCGGGTCGAGCCGGTCGAGCTCGCCCCAGCGGTTATGGCTGCGCGCGACCCATAATTTGCCGGCGCCATCGAAAGCCGCGCCCTGAGCGTAGCTCGGAATGGCGAGGTCGGCCGAGGCATCGGCGATCGTCAGGCTCTCGCCGGCATCCAGCCGGGTCAAGACCTCGCTGCCGAATCGGTAGAGCGTCCCGGGCCCGTTCTCCTTGTAGGTGCCGGTCCAGATCCCGCCCGAGGCCGAGGCGGCCAGAGCCCCGACGAGGCCGGGGCCGAGCGCTATCCCGCGGATCGGGAACGCCTGCTCGCCGAACGCCTGACGCAGGAAGATCGCGAACAAGGCGCGCGTATCGGCGAGGTAGAGCATGTCGCCGCCCGGATACGCGAGCCCGCCGGCATGGCCGCAGGGCGCGGGCACATCGGCATGGCCGGTCTCGCGTCCGCTGTCGGGGTCGAGGCGGAACAGCCGGCACGGCCCGCGGTTGACGCCGTAAGCCTCGCTGCGATAGGCCGAGACCAGCAGCGCACCGGCCACCGTCGCCAGCCCCTGCGGGTTGTACCCGGCCTCGATCCCCGGCGCCCAGAAGCGGCGAACGATCGCCGTCTCGTTGGGCACCGCGGAGACCCGGGCCGGGCCGTAGCCCGGCCGCGCGCCGTGGATCAGTTCGGCGAGCATCCCGGCCGGAGCGAGCGCGTTCGGGAGGCGCCCTGCGGCGATGCCCAGCGCGAGGATTGCGATCGCCGCGGCGGCCAGGAACCGCCGGGGGGTCATCGCACCGGCGTGCGCACCGGACTGAGCCTGCGCGGGTAGCCGATCGCCACGACCATCGTCAGCACGGCGATAACAGCCGCGACGAGAAAGGCCGCGTGAGCCGACAGCGCGACGGCTTGCGCCAGTTGGGCGATCTCTGCGGCGCCGAGGCTTTGGCGGGATGCCGTATCGAGCAGCTGGTTGACGGCCGCGGCAGCGCCAGGCAGGCGCTGGTGCACACCGAAATTGACGATCGCCCCGAACAGCGCGGCGCCGAGAGCCATCGCGATCATCCGCATGAACATCTGCGAGCCGGTCGCCGCCCCGCGCTCGTGAAATTCGACGGCCCCCTGGATCGACACGATAAAAGTCGTGTTGCAAAACCCCATGCCGATCCCGATCAGGAACGACCCGGTTGCCGGCCACAGCGCCCCCGCGGAGGGCTCCATCAGCAATAGAACAGCGCAGCCCGCGATCAGGCTCGCGCCGCCGATCACGACGGTGAGCCGGTATGAGGTGCGAATCATCAACCGACCCGCGGCGAACGAGGCGAACATCCAGCTGACCGACGCCGTCCCGACGACAAAGCCGGCAACGCCCGGGCTCCTCCCCATGACGCCCTGCACATAGAGCGGCAGCAAGACGCTGACCGCCATGTTGGTCGCGACCGCGCCAAAGCTGCCGAGATTGGCGAGCACCACGACGCGGCGGCGCCATAGCCCCAGCGGCAGCATCGGCTCGGCGGTGCGCTGCTCGTGGAAGAGGAGCCAGAGGAGGGCGGCGATACCCAATAGGACGAGCAGGGCGATCGTCAACCCGTCAAATTTCATCGCCTCGACGAGGGCGAGCATCAGCGCCCCGATGCCGACCACCAGCAGGGCACCGCCGAGGTAATCGATGCGGTGCTCGCGGCGCTCGATCCGCTCGTGCAGAAAGAAGGCGAACATTGCGATGCTGATAATCCCGACCGGAAGGTTGACCCAGAACACCACCGACCAGTGGACGTGCTCGACGAGAAAGGCGCTGAGCGCGGGCCCGACCACGGCGGCAAACCCCCACACCGCCGAACTGTAGCCCTGGATGCGGGCGCGCTCGGCCGGGGTATAGATGTCGCCGATGATCGTCAGCGCGATCAGCTGGATGGCGCCGGCGCCGATCCCCTGCAGCGCGCGAAACAGGATCAAGACGACCATCGAGCGGGCAAAGCCGCACAGCGTCGTGCCGGTCAGAAAGATCGCCGTCCCGACAAAGAAGACGCGCTTTCGGCCATAGAGGTCGGCGAGGCGTCCGTAGAGCGGGATCGTCACCGCCGTCGTCAGCAGCGGCACCGCGAAGACCCAGCTGAACAGCTCAAACCCGCCGAGGTCGCCGATGATCGTCGGCAATGCGGTGGCGACGATCGAGGTTTCGACGGCCGGCATGAAGATCGCCATCAGCGCCGCCATCAGCACCAGGCCGCGGCGCGGCACGAACCGGGCCGGCCGCACCTCCTCGACGATCGCCTGATCCACGCCGCGCGTCCCGAACGCCCAAAACCCGGGCAAACTTAGGGTGGCCGCCGGCGGGGAACAATGCGCGGCATTGCAAACCACCCCCGCCGCCAATCGTCATCCCGGCGCACCCGGGATGACGATCACGTCTAGGGCGGTCTCAGAGACGCTGATACTTATCTATTCTCGGCCGCCCGCCACAGCCGGATTTCCCGGATCAGCGCCTCGACCGCGCCGCAGGCAAAGCCGAGCGAAGTTTCGTCGACGAGGCGGCCGTCCTCAATCTTGGCTTCCGCGCCGCAGATGATGACCTCGCGCGCGAGCGCGATCCGTGACAGGCACGAATCGAGTGCGACCCGCATGTGTTCGAGGCAGCGCGCGCCGCCCAATGGCCCGCGCGAGGTCGCCATGAGCGCGACATGCTTGTAGGCCAGCACCGAGGCGAAGGCTGGGCGCGACGCCCAGTCGATCGCGTTTTTCAAAACGCCCGGGATGCTGTGGTTGAATTCCGGCGCGCACAGCACGAGCCCGTCCGCGCCGGCGATGTCGGCGAGCAGCTTTTTCACGGTCGCCGGCCGTTTCTCGCCCTCGAAATCCTGGTTATAAAGCGGGATCGGCGCGAGGTCGTAAACGACGAGATCGGCACGGCCTTCGAATTTCTCGCGCAACGTTTCCAAGACCGCGTTCGAATAGGAACCGGTTCGCAGGCTGCCGGACATGCCAATGAGGCGGATCGGCTTGGTGTCGTCGGACATGAGGCAGGGTTCCTATTCGCGCGAGGGCTGCACGTCATAGCGAAAGCGGCTTGCCGCTGACAACAATCTCCCGCACATAACCGCGATGCCGCTCACCCCCTCCCGCCGCGGGCTGGTCCCGCCGTTTATCGCGATGGATGTGCTGCGCGAGGCTCTCGCGCGCGAGGCGGCCGGGCATTCGGTCATTCATCTCGAAGTGGGCCAGCCCGGAACGCCGGCGCCGCAGGCGGTGCTCGACGCCGCGCACCGGGCGCTGGCCAAGAACCGCCTCGGCTATACCGACGCGCTCGGCATCGCGCCGTTGCGCGAGGCGATCGCCGGGCATTACCGGGACCAGTATGGCGTCGCGGTCGACCCCGGCGACATCGTCGTCACCACCGGCTCGTCGGCCGCCTTCCAGCTCGCCTTTCTCGCCGCCTTTGAAGCCGGCGCCCGGGTCGCGTTAGCGGCACCCGGCTATCCCGCCTATCGCAACATCCTCTCGGCGCTCGGCCTCGAACCGGTGCTGATTGAGGTCGGCGAGAACGCGCATTACCAGCCCAACCCGGAATTGCTCGCCGAGGCCGGGGAACTCGCCGGGCTGATCGTCGCGAGCCCCGCCAACCCGACCGGAACGATGATCCCGGAAGCTGACCTCGCGCGGCTTGCCGCGTGGTGCCGCGAGCGCAGCATCCGCCTCGTGTCGGACGAGATCTACCACGGCATCACCTATGAGAGGGTGCCGCAGACCGCGCGCGCCTTCGGCCCAGAGGCGATTGTCGTCAACTCGTTCTCGAAATACTACAGCATGACCGGCTGGCGGCTCGGCTGGATGGTGGTGCCGCCCGAGCTCGCCCGCTCCGTCGAGTGCCTGGCGCAGAATCTCCATGTGTCGCCGCCGGCGCTGTCGCAGCTCGCGGCGCTCTCTGCCTTCGACTGCCGGGCCGAACTCGACGGCCACGTTGCGCGCTACCGCGCCAATCGCGACCTGTTAATCGCTGTACTCAGGAAAGCCGGGCTGACCCGCTTCGCGCCGGCGGAGGGCGCCTTCTACCTCTATGTCGATGTGTCGGCGCTGACCGCCGACAGCCAAGCCTTTTGCCGGCGGATGCTCGCTGAGACCGGGATCGCGACCACCCCCGGCCGCGATTTCGACCCGATCTACGGCGACAGCTGGCTGCGCCTCTCCTTCGCCGGCGCGACCGCGGAAATCGCCGAGGCGGCGCACCGCCTCAGCGAATGGCTGCCGCGCGCCGGCTGAGGTCAGAACACCGTTGCGGCGAGGTAGTGCATCACGTCGCCGAGCCCCAACAGCGCACCCGCGATTAGCGAGACCGTCCAGAAGATCGCTTTCATCTGACCCTCCCGGCCGCCGATGATCTGCGGCCTTTGATTGGCGACAGAATACGGCGGGGAGGGGCGCCCGCGCTGTGAAGCGGTTCACTGTCACGCGAAAAAATTAGCTATGATTCGACTTGCGCCCTGGACGACAACCGAGGGAGGGGGAGATGAAGCTCGGCGTGGCGTTGCCGATTGTCGACATCGGTGGAGAGCCGGATGCGATCCGCGATTTTGCCCAGGCGGCCGAGGCGATCGGCTATCACGGGATCGCCGCTCCCGACCATGTGCTGGGGGTCAATGTCGCGAGCCGGCCGGAATGGACCCAAGGCCGCGCCCGCTCGACCGACCTCTACCACGACCCGTTCGTGCTGTTCGGCTTTCTCGCCGGGTGCACCAAGATCGCGGATTTTTCGACACAGGTGCTGATCCTGCCGCAGCGCCAGACCGTCCTCGTCGCCAAGCAGGCCGCCTGCCTCGACGTCCTGTGTGGAGGCCGGTTTCGGCTCGGCATCGGGGTCGGGTGGAACGAGGTCGAGTTCGTCGGGCTCAACGAGAATTTCCGCAATCGCGGCCGCCGATCGGAAGAGCAGGTTGCGGTGATGCAGGCGCTGTGGGCCGAGCCGCACGGCGTCTTCAAGGGCAAATGGCACACGATCGAGGATGCCGGCATCAACCCGCGGCCGGCGAGCGGCAAGGTGCCCTTGTGGTATGGCGGCCACGCCGATGTGACGTTGCGGCGCGTCGTCAGATAGGGCGACGGCTGGATGCCGCTGGCTTATGCCCCGGGCGAGGCGGCGCGGGCGGCGATCGCCAAATTGCACACCTTTGCAGAGGTGGCAGGCCGCGACCCGGCGACGATCGGTATCGACACGCGGGTCTCGGCCGCTGGCGAAGAAGCAAAGTGGCGCGAGGATGTGCGGTTCTGGAAATCCTGCGGGGTCACCCACCTGACCCTGGCCAACTACTATCAGAGCGGCCATCTGCAGCGCATCGCCGGCCGCTCCCTCGCCGACCACATCGCCGCGATGACGCGCTATTGGAACGCCGTCGCCGACCTCTTGTAAGAGAGGGGTCGTGCGCAACCGGTGGCAGCCGCAGCCGCTCGACGGGATCGCGGACGGGGTGATCCTGTTCGACGGGGTCTGCGTGTTCTGCTCGCGCTGGGTGCGCTTTGTGATCGAGCGCGACCGGGCGGCGCGGTTCCGCTTCGCCCCGGTGCAGAGCCGCTATGGCGCGGCGTTGGCGGCGCGGCTTGGGATCTCGGTCGAGAACTCCGAAACCAACGCGGTCGTGCTCGACGGCTGCGCCTATTTCAAATCCGACGCGGCGATCGCCGTCGTCTCGCGATTGGCGGGCTGGGCGTGGGCGCGCCGGCTTGCGGCGGTGCCGCGGCCGTTGCGCGATTGGCTCTACGATTGGATCGCGGCCAACCGCTATCGCCTGTTCGGCCGCAACGCGAGCTGTCTGGTGCCGACCCCGGAGATCGCTGGCCGGTTTGTCGCCGATGACCTGCCGGCGGCCGGACAGTGACGCCTCGGGTTATGGTGATCGGCGGCACCGGCGGGTTTGGCCGGCGCCTCGTCGAGGGGCTCGCCGCGACGACCGATCTCGAAATCGTCATTGCGGCGCGCGACCGCGACCGCGCAGCGGCCCTCGCGGCGTCATTTCCGGCCGGTCGGGCGAGCACGGTAGCCCTCGACCGCATGGCGATGACGCCTGACATGCTGCGCGCCTCGGGGGCGTCGGTTGTAGTCGATGCAGCGGGGCCGTTTCAGGGGGCGGACTATCGCGTCGCGCGTGCCGCGATTGCCGCAGGGCTGCACTATCTCGATCTCGCCGACGGTCGCGACTTTGTCGCGGGGTTTGCTGCGCTCGACGCCGAGGCGCGGGCGGCCGGAGTCGTCGCGCTGACCGGGGCGAGTTCGACGCCGGCCTTGTCGCACGCTGTCCTCGACCGCCTCACCGAGGGGTGGCGGCGAATTGATCGCATCGAGATTGCAATCTCCCCCGGCACCCGCGGTGCGCCGCGCGGCCTCGCGGTGGTCCGCGCGATCCTCTCCTATGCCGGAAAGCCGGTCCGCGTGTTCGATGGCGGCAGCTGGGCGGTGCGTCCGGGCTGGGGCATGCTGACCCGCCGCGAGCTGCGTGGCCTCGGGCGCCGCTGGCTCTCGTTATGCGAGACACCAGACCTCGATCTTGTGCCGTCGCGCTTCGCGCCGCGCTCGGCTGCGGTGTTTCGCGCCGGCTTGGAATTGAGCACCCTCCATCTCGGCCTCTTGATCGCCAGCCTGCCGGTGCGGGCCGGGGTGCTGCCCTCGCTCGCGCCGTTCGCCCGCCTGTTTTGCTGGGTCGGCGGGCGGTTTGCCGGGTTCGGCAGCGACCGCGGCGGTATGCTGGTGGAGGCCGCGGGCGTCGATGGCGAGGGGCTCGCGACCAGGGCGAGCTGGTCGCTGGTCGCCGCCGCCGGCGACGGGCCGGTCATTCCGAGCCTGCCGGCGCTCGCCATCTTGCGCGCGATCGCCGCCGGTGCGGCGCCAGCGCCCGGCGCCGGCGCCGCCGTCGGTATTGTCGACCTCGCGGCGATCGAGCATGAATTCGCCCGGTATCGCATCGATACAATTTTCGCCAAGTCCGCGATCATGTCGCCGTTTCAACAGCTTCTCGGTGCCGGCTTCGCGCAGCTTCCCGAGCCGGTGCGGTGGCTGCATGGGCTGTCCGAGGATACCGAGACCGCCGGGCGCGCGACGATCACGGCGCCGCGCAACCCGTTCGCCTGGCTCCTCTGCCGGCTCGCCGGGTTGCCGCTGCCGGGCCCTGACGTGCCGGTGACGGTCAGCTTTCATCTCGATCGGGAGGGTGGGGAATACTGGCGACGACGGTTCGCCGGGCGGCGCTATGCCAGCACGATGCGGGCCGGCAGCGGCGCCGCTGCCGGGTTGCTAGTCGAGCATTTCCGGCCGTTTATCTATTATCACCGGTTGACCGGGAGCCCGCAGGGCGTCGCCTGGAAGCTGGTCAAATGGCGGCTCTTCGGCATCCCGCTACCGGGCTGGACGCTGCCCGACGTCAACTGCTTCGAGAGCGGCGATGGCGAGCGTTTTGTGTTCGATATCGATGTGGTCTTCCCGCTGATCGGGAAGGTGATCCATTATCGCGGCTGGCTGTTGCCGCAAGCCTGAGCACGCGTCCTTTGGAGGTTCGCCATGGCGCCGCGCGTCGATCCGGTCGCATCCGATGAGGCTTTTCCGGCCCGCGCCGATGTCGTCATCATCGGCGGCGGCATCATCGGCACCAGCGCGGCCTTGTTCCTGGCGCAGCAAGGGGTTTCGACGGTGCTCTGCGAGAAGGGGCACATTGCCGGCGAGCAGTCGAGCCGCAATTGGGGCTGGTGCCGCAAGATGGTGCGCGACCCGCGCGAATTGCCGCTGGTCATCGAAAGCCTGCGGCTGTGGCAGGGGATGAACCAGATGGTCGAGGCCGAGACCGGGTTCCGCACCTGCGGCATCATGTATCTCGCCGAGAATGCCGAGGATCTGGCGCGGCTCGAAGGCTGGCTCGACTACGCGCGCGAATACCAGCTCGACACGAGGGCCGTCGACGGCGCCGAGGTCGCCCGGCTGTTGCCCGGCTCGGCCAAGCCCTGGGCCGGTGCGCTCTACACCGCGAGCGACGGCAAGGCCGAGCCGCAGATGGCGGCACCGGCGATCGCCGAGGCGGCGCGGCGTCACGGCGCGGCGATCCTCACGGGGTGCGCGGTGCGCGGCATCGAGACGGCGGGCGGGCGGGTCTCGGCCGTGGTCACCGAAAAGGGCCGTATCGCCTGCGGCTCTGCCGTCCTGGCCGGTGGCGCCTGGTCGCGCCTCTTTTGCGGCAATCTCGGCATCGAGCTGCCGCAATTGAAGGTGCTGGGCTCGGTGATGCGCACCGAGAAGCTCGACGGCGGCCCCGAAATCTCCGCTTCGGGCGGCCTCTTCGGGTATCGCAAGCGCATGGATGGCGGCTACACCGTGGCGACCCTCGGGGTGCGGACGATCGACATCGTGCCGGACAGCTTTCGGCTGTTTTCGGACTACATGCCGAGCGTGCGGCTGCATTGGAAGAAGCTGCGCTTCCGGCTCGGCAGGCGGTTTGCCGAGGAGTGGCTTCGCCCGCGGCATTGGGCACTCGATCAACCATCGCCGTTCGAAGCGGTGCGGGTGCTCGATCCCGTCGCCGACCCCTATGTCCTGCGGCGCGCCCAGGCCTCGATCGGCGAGGCGTTTCCGGCGTTCCGCACCGTCGCCGTGGCGGAGAGCTGGGGCGGCATGATCGATGTCATGCCCGATGCGATCCCGGTCATCTCAGCGGTCGAGGGCCTGCACGGGTTCTTTATCGCCACCGGATTTTCCGGCCATGGCTTTGGCATCGGGCCGGGGGCGGGCAGGCTGATCGCCGACATGGTAACCGGCGCGCCGACGGTGGTCGACCCGGCGCCGTTCCGCCTTTCCCGCTTCACCGACGGCTCGAACCCCCAGCCGCACCCACTGGCCAGCTGACCGCGGGGATTACCCCGCGGCGGCGAGTTTCTGGCGCAGTTGCGCGATGAGGGCCGCGACCTGCCCGCCGTTGCGCTGGATCACCGAGGCGAACTCGTCGCGCTGGGTCACCTTCATGCTGACGCCGGAGACATAGACATCGGTGATCTTGAAGGAGCCGTGGCCGATCAGATACCAGTCGACCCCGATCGGGCTGCCGTTGTGGCGAACGATCTCGCTGGTGACGATCGTCTCCTCGCCGTTCGGGCGCGCGCCGGTCACGCGGAACGGCTCGCCGCCGTATTGGCCGAGCCGGGCGCTATAGGCGCGCACGAGATATTCCTGGAACAGCGCGAGAAAATCCTGCTGTTCCTGAGGCGTGGCGACGCGCCAATAGCGGCCGAGAACAAACTGGCCGATGCCGGGCAAATCGAAATCGTCGTGGAACAGGACGCGGAAGCGCGCCTGACGCTGCACCTCGGGCACGCCCGGACCCAACACCTGGATCGCCTGCTCGCCGAGCGTGGCGATGAAGCCGCGGGCATCCTGCGCCATCGCCGCGCGAGGCGTCGCGAGCACCAGCACCATCACGAGGAGTGCCCCGACCGCGGCGCAACGTCTGATCATGTGGCCAAACCTCGAGAAACTTGTGTTACTTGGCGATCGAGTACGAGAGCGAGGGGTCGGCCGCGCCGTCGCCTCCCTGAATCGGCGTCGGGTTGGGCAGGTTCGATTGTTCGTGACGGATCTGCGCCTCGCGCCGCTGACGGTACAGCGAGCGAATCGTCGCATAATTATCGAGCGCGGTACGCTCGATATCGGCGAGGCTTTCGATGTTGCGCGAGCGCTCGTCGATGCCCGTGGTGGCGGTCCGCGCCACCACCGCCCACAGCATATGCGCGCTGGCGAAGTAATTGGCGGGATCGCCAAATCCGTCGCCGACCCGGCCAGCCAGATCGCGCGGGTTCGAGGGGCCGAGCACCGGAACGATGACGTAGGGACCGGCGGCAAAGCCCCAAACCGCGAAGGTGATGCCGAGATCGTTGGAGTGATAGGGGATCCCGATCAGCGTCGCGACATCGAACATCCCGCCGATCCCGACGGTGGTATTGAGGAGGAGCCGCGCCAGCGTGTTACCGGCGAGCTTGACCTCGCCCTGCAGCATGTCATTGGCGAAGATCACCGGGCCATCCAGGTTCTGCAGGAAATCATGCACCGATTGGCGCACCGGTGGCGGGAGCACGGTGCGGTAGGTTTTCGCCACGGGGACCAGGACGGCCTCGTCGACCGCCTGGTTGAAGCCGAAAACCCCGCGATTAGTCTCCTCGTACGGATCATTGAAATCGTCCGCCGCGCTCGCGCTCTGCGCCGCCCCTGGGTCGCTGGAAGCGCCCGGGGCGGCGCAGCCGGAAACGGCGAGACCGGCGACGAGGAGGCCGATAAGAATTAGCGGCAACCGGCGAACACGCATCAACGACCCTCGAGGCTGATGACCGACCACGCGACGGCGCGGTGCGATAATGACGAAGAACGCGCGATCACGGCAAGCGATCCGTCGCGTGACCAGCACCCCATTGCACGCATGGTGCCTCCGGCTCGACCGGGACGGGGGAACGAGAGCATTTTCAGCGCCGGAAATTCGCTATTGACGATATAAAGATATGTTTATATGTTTAGCTATGACAAACGATCCGGAGACCGGCGCATCGATGAGCGAGCTGCTCGCCGCGTTGCGCGCAGTGGCTGAAACGACTCGACTGCGCCTCCTGGTGCTGTGCGCCGGCTGCGAGTTGACGGTCAGTGAGCTGGCGCAAATCCTCGGGCAAAGCCAGCCCCGCGTCTCGCGCCATTTGAAGCTGCTCTGCGAGGCCGGGCTGCTCGATCGGTTTCGCGAAGGCAGCTGGGTATTTTATCGCCTGAGTTCGGGGAGCGCGGCAAGCGCTTTGAGCCGGCATCTGGTCGCCGCCTGCGGCAAGGCCGACGAAACGATCGCGCTCGATCTGCAGCGGCTGGCCGCGATCAAGCGCCAGCGCGCCGAAGCCGCCGCCGCCTATTTCCGCGAGAATGCCGCACGATGGCATCGCATCCGCTCGCTTTACGTCGATGAGCGCGAAGTCGAGGCGGCGCTCAGCGAGACCATCGCCGCCGCAGGGCCGCAGGATCTCCTCGATATCGGCACCGGGACCGGCCGCGTGATCGAGGTTCTGGGGCCCCGCGTTGTCCATGCGCTCGGTATCGACCAGTCGCGCGAGATGCTCGCCGTGGCCCGCGTCAATCTCGAACGGGCCGGGCTGAGCAACAGCATCGTGCGGCTTGCCGACATGTATCAGCTGCCGCTCGCCGATGCCTCGTTCGACGCGGTCGTGATCCATCAGGTCCTGCATTATGCCGATCGGCCAGCCGCGGCGATCACCGAGGCGGCGCGCGTATTGCGGCCGAACGGCATCCTCGTCGTCGTCGATTTTGCCCCGCATGCGCTCGAATTCCTGCGTGACGAGCATGCTCATCGCCGCCTCGGCTTTGCCGACGCCGACGTCGACGAGTGGTGCCGTGCCGCCGACCTCGACCCGGAACCGGCGCGCCGCCTGCCCGGCGATCCGCTGACTGTGGTGATCTGGACGGCGCGGCGGAATACCATTTCCGATCCATTGTTAGCAACGACGCGGCGCTCCGTCCCCACGGCGCCGCACGCCGAGCGGGTTCTCCAGGGATGAATACGCTGCCACTCAATCCGCCGGGGCCGGCCGCGCGCGGCCTCCTCGGCGCCGACCCGATCAGCGATTTTGACGCCGGGCCGCCGCGCATCTCGTTCGAGTTCTTTCCGCCGAAGACGCCGGATATGGAAGAGCGGCTGTGGGCGGCGATCAAGCGGCTGGAGCCGCTGCGGCCGCGCTTTGTGTCGGTCACCTACGGCGCCGGCGGAACCACCCGCGAGCGGACCCACGCGACGGTGCGGCGCATCCGCCACGAGACGGCGCTGGAGCCGGCGGCGCACCTGACCTGCATCGCGGCGACCCGCGAGGAGATCGACGCGGTCGCGCGCGACTATTGGGAGGCCGGGATCCGGCACATCGTCGCGCTGCGCGGCGATCCGCCAAACGCGCCCATGGGGGCCGGCGGCTATGTGCCGCACCCCGGCGGCTATGCCTATGCCGCCGATCTGGTCGCCGGGCTGAAGCGCGTCGCCGATTTCGAGATCAGCGTCGCCGCCTATCCCGAGACTCATCCCGCCGCGAAGAGCCCCGGCCACGACCTCGACAATCTGAAGCAGAAGCTCGACGCCGGCGCCAGCCGGGCGATCACCCAGTTCTTTTTCGACGCCGATGTGTTTCTGCGATTCCGCGACCGGGCGGCCGCCGCCGGCCTCGCGGTTCCGGTCGTTCCCGGCATCCTGCCGGTCACCAATTTCGCCCAGCTGAAGCGCATGGCCGGCACCTGCGGCGCTTCGATCCCGGCCTGGATGGGGGCGCATTTCGACGGGCTCGACGACGACCCCGACACCCGCCGGCTCGTCGCCGCCTCGCTCGCCGCCGAGCAATGCCGCCGGTTGCAGGCCAACGGCGTCAACGAATTCCATTTCTACACGCTGAACCGCGCCGATCTCCTGGTCGCGATCTGCCATCTCCTCGGCGTGCGCGCGCCGAAGCCCGCCACTGCCACCGTTTGATCAGCCAACGATGACCCATCTCCTCGATTACCTCGCCGACCGCGTCCTCCTCGCCGACGGCCCGGTCGGGACCCAGGTGCAGGCGCGCAACCTCGACACCGAGCGCGATTTTCACGGCCACGAGAATTGCACCGATATCCTGTGCGAAAGCCGCCCCGATCTGGTGCGCGAGATCCACCTCGCCTATCTGCGCGCCGGCTGCGATGCGGTGCAGACCAACAGCTTCGGTGCCTCGCCGATCACGCTCGGCGAGTTCGGCATCGCCGAGAAGGCCTATGATCTCAACCGCCGCGCCGGCGAGCTGGCGTGTGAGGCGGTCGCCGAATTCGCGCATGACGGGCGCACCCGCTTTGTCTTCGGCTCGGTCGGGCCGGGGACGCGGCTGCCCTCGCTCGGGCATGTCGCCTATCAGGATCTCGAAGACGCCCTGGCGATCCAATGCGATGGGCTTGTCGCCGGCGGGGTCGACGCGATCGTCATCGAGACCTGCCAGGATCCGCTGCAGATCAAGGCCGCGGTCAATGGCGCGAAGCGAGCGCGCGTGGCGGCCGGCCAAGACATTCCGATCATCGTCCGGGTGACGGTCGAGACCACCGGCACGCTGCTGGTCGGGGCCGACATCGCCGCGGCGGCGACGATCGTCCATGCGCTCGACGTACCGATCATCGGGCTCAATTGCGCGACCGGTCCACGCGAGATGGCCGAGCACGTCAAATGGCTCGGCGACAACTGGCCGGGGCACATCTCGATTCAGCCCAACGCCGGACTGCCCGAATTGATCGGCGGGCATACTCATTACCCGCTGACCCCGCGCGAGATGGCGCAATGGCTCGAGCGGTTCGTCATCGAGGACGGGATCGGCATGATCGGCGGGTGCTGCGGCAGCGAAGCCGAGCACATCGCCGCACTCGATCAGATGCTGCGGCGCATCGGGCGGGACCGCGACCGGCCGATACCGAAGACGCGCACGCCGGTGTGGGTGCCTTCGGTCGCCTCGCTCTACAGCCAGGTGTCGTTGCGCCAGGAGAACGCCTATCTGTCGATCGGCGAGCGCTGCAACGCCAACGGCTCGCGCGCCTTCCGCCGCTTGCAGGAAGCCGG
>Ga0209415_10011999_pt1 | contig 14503 bp, 13 predicted proteins | sample PeaSoiSIISIP2007_FD_187696 | JGI IMG/M metagenome (GOLD analysis project Ga0209415, IMG submission 187696) | Peat soil microbial communities from Weissenstadt, Germany - SII-SIP-2007 (SPAdes) (version 2) | ecosystem: Environmental > Terrestrial > Soil > Wetlands > Peat | place: Germany...
GCCCAACCCGCGCCACAGGGCGCAAACTTGGTCGAGACTCTACATCGAGCTGGATGAAAGTTCGGAGGCAGGTCAGCCGCCACGAACTGGTCAACACATTACGTCGGGGGTTGCATCCGTGGCTGAGATGGTAGGCTGGATCTGGCCGAGTCACGTTTCAGCGCAAGCGAACTTCAGTCGGTTCACCACATCATTCCGAGGTGGTGTTGTGGCCTAATCAGGCTGATTGCCAAATCAAGTCTAGATCAATGCGAATAAATTCACCTGAACGATTTAAGCCTGATCCGATCCATCGAGTGCAGGAAGAAAATCCTCGACCTCTTCTGCTTGCATTTCCAGGCCAGGAAGATTGCGTTCACGCAGCCAAAACTGGCCACCCGGCAAGGAAACCAGCAGACCGATCAAACCAAACAGCAAAGATATTGCCGCCGATTGTTCGTGGGTGACGCCGATGCCGGCGAAAAGTACAACGGTCATGTTTTCGCGCACGCCCCAGCCTGAGATGGAGATTGGCAGAGTGGCCGCCAAAATGATCGGCGGCACCAGCACCAGACACTCACCGATGGTCACGGGTGCGCCGATGCCACGGCCCAGCGCCCACATGATCAGCACCAGATTGACATGCCCGAGGATGGTCACCAGTAGGGTCGGCAGGACTTGTCGGAGCGACAGAAACAGCTTGCGTCCATCCACCGCCAGGGCAAAAAAACCGCGCACTAAGCGGATATGGCCGAGGTTGCCGGGAAGCTTGTCCAGGAGCAGCAGTACGATAAGACCACAGAACCCCATAAAGGCCACTGCCGGCAATAGCCAAATCGGCAGCAGGTTGTTCAGGTCCATTTGGAGGAACGGCTGACAGACTGCCGCCAGCAGCATCAGGGCGAAGACGGTAATCACACGTTCCAGCAGCACCGAATTGATGGAATGGCTGAGAGACAAGCCAGCCTCGCGGGTCTTCCAGATACGCACAGCATCGCCGCCCACCGCACCCGGCAAGACTTGGCCAAAAAAGAAGCCGATCATGAAGAGCTCGACCGACATCAGGAAGGGCATGCGCGCACCCAGCGAGCGTAGAACCATCCACCAGCGACCGCCACAGACGAATGTCTGCAGGCATTGCAGGCCCAAAGCCAGCAGGAACCACCAGAGAGATAGGCTCTTGCCCACATCCCAGGCTGCAGCCAAATCCACCTTTTTCTGCAGATACCAGATCGCCGCCAGGGTCAGCAGAATCTTCGCGGCCGTAGTGGCCCAGCGCTTGATCATTCCATTCGTCCAGCGGCATTTTGATTCGGAGGATTCATAGGTCATCCGCCGCTGCTTTGCAACCTCACCGGCGGGTATTTGCAGGGTAATCAAGTGAATGAGGATGCGAAAGAGGCACAAAATTCTGAACCAATCGATGATCTCCCACGCACTGGACAAAGGCGGCGATACAGATGGAGGGAACTTGTTTTTAGCGTGTTGCCCGCCCACGATCATCTGGGGATCTCCTCGCTACCCTGGATACGACCTCGACAGCAGGTGCTGCCGCGCCATAACCAAGGCCCTTGCCGTCAGGGTCCCAGAACATCTGGCTGTGATGGCCGTCATCGTTGCCACATTCTGCCTTTAGGTTGGGTTGAAATATGCCTATCCTGTCGGAAATCAGTGGCGGTCAGGCCGTCCATATTGGAAATGTGGATAATGGGAGTGCTTCGAAGTGAGTGACATTTGTGATCCATCGGCCCGCATCGCTCCGAAGAAAACGGTGAAGAAACCTTGGGGTGAAGAGATAATCTGGGATCACAATGAAAAATACGCCCTGAAAATCATCACCCTGACCCAAGGAAACCGTTCCAGCCTACAGTCCCACAACCAGAAGATCGAAACCATTGTCGTGCTCGAAGGGCGGCTGCAGCTAGAGACCTGGAGTGACGACGGCGAACGCCTGGTCGAGGAATACGGTCCTAACGAGGCCTATTCGATCGAGCCAACCAGACGGCACCGGGTCACCGCCATAACCGATGTCCGCATCGTCGAGGCCTCGACCCCCGAGCTCGATGACGTCGTCCGCTATGAAGACGATTTTGGGAGAGGCTAGATGAAGGTCTGTATTCTAGCGGCCGGATTGGGCACCCGCATGGGTCCACTTTCACATTTCATCCATAAGGCCTTGCTGCCGTTGGGAAACCGGGCGGTAATCAGCCGTATCATCGAGACGTTCGGTGAAACTTGCGAGTTCGTGATCGCCGTCGGTAATAAAGCCGAATTGGTCGAATCCTTCGTTCGCGTCGCCCATCCAGATATTAAAGTCTCGTTTGTCCGCATTGACCCTTACGAGGGGCCGAACTCTGGACCGGGAACCTCGTTATTCCAGTGCCGCCATCTTCTCGACGAGCCATTCTGTTTCACCGCCTGTGACACGCTGATCCCCTCGCCTCTGCCGCCGTTTACTGAAAATTGGATCGGAGTTTCTCCGGTCGAGGATCCGCATAACTGGTGTGCGGCCGATCTTGGGCCGGACAGGCGGGTTAAACGCCTGGAATACAAGGTTTCTGGATCCTTGGCGAAATGGGCATTCACCGGTATCGCCTTCATCAAAGACTATGTTGAATTTTGGCGGTCTATGGCTGCTCGCCCGACGGATGAGGCCGAAATACAGGTCAATGACGGCTTGGTTGGGCTGATTGACTCCGGTCTTGTTGGCGAACCCCTCGACTGGCAGGATACCGGCAACTGGGAGGCTTACCAAAAACTGCTCCCCCTCTATGGGAAAAATTTAAGCTTCGTCGGCAAGACCACCGAATTCACCTACCTTTACGACGACAAGAGAATCGTCAAACTTTATCCTAGCGCCGCCAAGGCGGAAACCTGGGTCCAGCGCGGTCAGGCCCTCGGTGAGGCCGTCCCCACCATCCTTGGTCGGGATGGCCCCGCCCTAGCCTACGCCTTTGTGCCCGGCAACATGCTCAGCCACAACCTAAACTACTCGTCCTGCCACCGCTTCCTCGAATGGATGGACGCGGCCATCTGGCGGAAGCCGGTGGAAGGAGGCGAGGCAGTGGCCGGAGTTTTGCGCAGCTTCTACCTTGAGAAAACCCTGGACCGGCTGGCCGACTTTTACCGCAAAGCGCCGAAATGGAGTGCGCTTTACGACCGGGCAATCACCATAAATGGCCTCGTCTGCCAACCGGCCGAAACCTTGCTGCGCACCGCCGAGCCCACCCTACTTGAGGGTGCCATCCCCTCTGCCTTCCATGGGGACCTGCATGGCGACAACATTATCACCACCCCGAATAGTTTTTGTCTGATCGATTGGCGTGACAGCTTCTCCGGCCTGTCGGTGGGGGATCGTTACTACGACCTGGCAAAATTCCTCCATACCCTTGACTTCAGTGTCGACGCCATGGAGAGTGACGCCTTCAGGGCGGAGGTAACGGGAACCGAGGTCAAGATCAATCACGACAGCAAGTTCAATGACGTCGAGGCACGCGAAGCCTTCTACGATTTTCTCCGCGATCACACCTATGACCGGAAGCGCACGGAAATCCTGAATGCAGTGATTTTCCTGAATATGGCTCCGCTCTACGAGCCGGATCTGGGATCGTATTTGTATTTCCTGGGCCGTTACAAACTTCAATTTTGCCTACCCAATCGCTCTCCCAACGCCCAATCAGGGGCGGACGCGTAGGAAGAAAGGTTCGGATCTTGAATACAATAGATATTGCCGCTCAGCACAAGCAGGGTAAGAAGCTGGCCTATTGGGACGACCTCGTCGGGGGCGGTACAGGTGTGTACAAAACCAAGCGAATCATCGACCTGCTTGATGGTTTCGGGCCAAAAACTGTTTCCAAGATGATCGACATCGGGTGCGGCACCTGCGATCTTCTGTTCCGTCTGCGCGACAAGCTCCAGGCCCGTTCCCTGACTTTGATGGATTACGACGCCGCCGTCATCGACCGACTGAAGAGCCAGTATCCCGATAAGACCGTCGAATGGGTGGTTGGGGATATCTTCGAGATTGGCAAGAGCAAGAAGAGTTATGACCTGATTTTCCTCATAGACATGGTCCACGAGGTTTATTCCTTTTATGGTCGGCCCAACCGCGAGGTCAGCCAACCGATCGACCATGCGCTCGGGATGAAGGCGGTTGAGGCCATCCTCGATAACGTCACCAAAATCTGCGCCCCCGGTGGCGGGATCGTCATAACAGACGACGTGCTGACCGATGAAGATATTGACCTCGTCGTCGACGTTCGCAACGATAAGGCATTGGCAGCGGTCAAGTATTTCCTCGAGAATTACCCCACCCGTCGCATCACGGTTGACTGGCAGTCGCCAAATCGGATGCGGATCAATTCCCGTGATTTCTGCGTGCTGCTGACCCAGTACAATAAGATCAAAGCAGAGAATTTCGACCGCTGGAACGTCGAAAAGATGGAAACCCACCAGTACTACTCGTTAGCCGAATATCGCGATGCCTTCGCACGACGCGGCTTCGTTGTCCATGCCGAAGTCGGCACCCCGGACGATGCCGAGCGGGAATGGAATGAGGATTTCGCTATGGTATCCGGACTGCCGGCGCTGCCGGCGAAGCGTATCTCCCTGCTGGCCACGCCCGAGGCTAAGTGATGAGCGCGAAAACGGCATCTGCGCCGAATTGTTTTGTTCTCGACGTCGATGGGGTGCTGACCACAGGCCAGTTCTTCTACAGTTCTGCCGGGAAGATGTTCAAGGTGTTCGGCGCCGATGACAATGATGCTCTGGCATTGCTGCGTCCTTTGATCGAGATCCGCTTCGTCACTGGCGACAAGCGAGGGTTCGAAATCTCACGCAGCCGCATCGTGGAAGACATGAACTATCCCCTGGATCTGGTCAGCACCTTCAAGCGCAATCAGTGGATTGCCGAGCGCTATGACCCGTCGCGGGTAATTTATATGGGCGACGGCATCTTCGACCACATAGCGATGCAGAGCGTGGGCTATTCGATTTCGCCCAGCAACGCCCATCCCTACGCCAAGGCAGCCGCCGACTTTGTAACCCAAGCTAGCGGAGGCAATGGTGCTGTCGCCGAAGCCGCGCTGCATGTGCTTGAACGCTTCTTCGAGCCATTCAACCCGGATTCTGTCCTGGATGAGACCCGGACGATCATTGGGGGGCACACAGTATGATCCGCCGCCGACTGAACCAGTTCCTCGCTCAGCAACGCTGCACGCTGCTCGGCGTCGGACCGATGAGCGTCAACTGTATTGATTCCGCAATTGAACTCGCCAACGATCATAACATCCCTCTGATGCTGATCGCCAGCCGGCGCCAAATCGACTGCGCCGAGATGGGCGGCGGTTACGTCAATAACTGGTCGACCGAAGATTATGCCAAACATGTCATCCGCAATGACCGTCGGGGCAAGGTGATCTTATGCCGCGACCATGGCGGTCCCTGGCAGAATCTGACCGAGGTTAACCAGAAATACAGCCTGCGCCAAGCGATGGAGGCGGCCAAACGTTCCTACGAGATCGACATCCTCTCCGGGTTCCAGGTTATCCATATCGACCCCAGCGTTGACATCTACGCTCGTCCGTCGAAAGCCGAGATCCTGGAGCGGGTGTTCGAGCTGTACGAGCATTGCTGGACCTTTGCTCGCCAACATCGCCGCGACATCGTCTTTGAAGTCGGCACCGAGGAGCAAACCGGCGCTACGGGCACCACTGAGGACGTCGAGGACTCGCTCAAGGAAATCACTAAGTTTTGCGCTGAGAACAACTTTCCCCAGCCGATTTTTGTGGTGATGCAGACCGGAACTAAAGTTTGCGAGACACGGAATGTCGGCACTTTCGACTCGCCCTTCCGCGTGGCGGGCGAGCTGGCCGCGGAAATCCAAGTGCCCCGAATGCTGGAATTGTGCGCCCGTTACAACATTTTTATGAAAGAGCACAACACCGACTACCTATCCGACGATTCGCTGAAGTGGCACCCCCCTTTGGGTATTCATGCGGCCAATGTCGCCCCGGAATTTGGTGTGGCGGAGACCCGTGCACTGATCAAGGTGCTGCGCGCCAATGGGCAAGACAAGCTGGTCGAACGGTTTCTTACCCTGTCTCTAGGCTCGAAAAAGTGGGTCAAATGGTTGGTTCCCAACAGCACTGCGACCGATTTTGACCGTGCGGTGATCGCTGGTCACTATGTCTTTGGCACCCCAGAATTCGCCGATATCAAGCAGGAAGCTGTTCGTAATCTTCAGGCATGCGGCCTCGACCTTGATGATTGCCTTAAAAAGGCGATCAAGGAGGCAATCGAACGCTACATCTACTGCTTCAACATGGTGGGATCACTATGAAACGCGTTGCAGCAATAATCCTGACCCGGAACCTTCCCGCTGAAACGGATTGCCTTGTGGAGAAGCTTAAACTCCAAGAGGGAGACGCCGTCGATATCTTCGTGGTCGAATCAGGGTCGGACCAGGGGAACCTCTCGAAATACGTCAGCTGGTGGGCAAACTGGGAAGAGTCGACAGCGTACGGGTTGCGCTATCCACGCGGAATCAATTTCGCCTTCGTCAACCTGTTGAAGGAGGGGAAGTACGAGGACTACGACTACTTCATCCTGCTTTGCAACGATGTGATCCTGCCCGACACCCCGATGGTGAAAACGCTGGTCGACCTGATGGAGGAGCACAAGCGGCTCGGCATTCTCTCCCCCTGTTCTCCTGAATGGGGCGAGAAGAATTTGATCGGCGACAACGGCATCCGCTATTTCTGGTACGTCAATCATAACGCCTGGATTGTCCGCCGCCGTTTCATTGATGACATTCGGGAAATCGAGAACCCGACCTACATAAATGCGTTCTACGACGGCAACAATTTCCGCGGCTACGAATCGGACATCGAGGTGATCGTCAAGGGGTACGCCAACAATTGGGCGACGGCGATCACGACCTCTGTGATTGTTGGTGAGAACAAGGACTACCTTCTGACCAAGGCCGCCCTGATGCACACCGATTCTTTTGCCGACAGCCTCGTCAAATGCCACGAGGAAGGGAAAAAATGGATGCGTGCCAAATACGGCTTCAACAGCCGCTGGCAGATGCAGATGTACTCAAAGTTTTTCTATGAGAAATTCTTTGAGCACAATCCTCAACTTAAAATGTACCAAATATGACGACGGAAAAACGATCGCGGTGCATCTTCTCGGGTCGAGAGGATCTGGAGGAACTGCACACCTTCAAGCGCTTCCCCATTTTCATGGGATGCACCGACCTCCCTGCCTCAGAAGATCTGTTCGAGGACATGGTGTGGGCGATTGGACGTAGCTCGGGCTGCGTCCAGCTTGACCGCCTTATCCCGTTGCCTATCCTCTACCAGAACGCACATAACGATGCTATCGGCGGCACTTGGAGTGCCCATCACGACGCCTTCGCCGCTTTCGTTGCCCGCCATGCCCGCCGCGACGTCCTTGAACTCGGCGGTGCCAACGGGCTACTCGCCAGCAAGGCGCTCGACCACGCCGGACATCTCAACTGGACCCTGCTCGACCCCAACCCACGCGTCCCCGAAGGGCTGCCGGTCCGGGTGATCCGGTCCTTTTTTGGTGACGGCAACCCTCTCGACGGGGCGTGGGACACTGTCGTCCACAGTCACACATTCGAGCACGCTTACCAGCCCCTCGACTTCCTGGCGGAAATTCGCGTCCTGCTTCCGCAAGGCGGGCGACATGTGTTCTCGTTACCGAACATGAAGGTTTTGCTGGAGAAGGGCTACACCAACTGCCTGAACTTCGAACATACCGCCTTTTTGCGCGAGGAACACATCGAATGGGCTCTGGCCCAGCGTGGCTTTACCGTCCTTGAAAAGCAGTATTTCCTCGACCACAGCATTTTTTATGCGACCGAAGTCACCGACCTGGCCGCAAATGCTCCCTGCCCGGCTCTCTACGAAGAGAACAAGGCGATCTTCGAACGTTTTGTTGGTATCAATCTGGAAAAAGTGCAGCGCATCAACTCTATGGTGGAAGATCTGGATGCGCCTTTTTACATCTTCGGCGCACATATTTTCACCCAGTTCCTGATCGCTTTTGGCCTCGATGTCACCCGATCTGTGGGCGTTCTGGACAACAGTCCAGGAAAGCAGGGAAAGCGCCTGTACGGCACGCCTTTCAACGTCTTTTCCCCGTCCGTGCTGCAAGAGAGTAAGGCACCTGTAGTCGTTTTATGTGTCGCCAACTATGCTGACGAGATCAAAGACGGCATCATTCGAAACCACAATCCCAAGACGATCTTTGTAGAGGCGCCCTTTTGATGAAAGCAGGAATCATCCTTCCGTCTTATCTTGCCGAAAAGACGATCGCTCGCGTTCTTGCCGACATCAGCGCCTTCGGTTCTCCCGAAATCAGTGAAATTCTGATCATCGATAATTTTAGTGAGGACCGGACCGTCAAAGTTGCGATCGACACAGTATCCCAAGATCCCTATCTCGCTGAGCGGGTGAGTGTGCTGGTCAACCGCCGCAACTATGGCTATGGCAGCAGCATCAAGCTAGGGGTGATGTATTTCCTTAGCCGAGATATCGATTTCGTTGGAATTCTGCATGCTGACTATCAGGTTTCCCCTGCCCATATTCTGGGAAACTACCTGAAAGAGATCAGAGAGAACGATACCGATGTCGTCCTTTCCAGCCGCTTCACCGCAGGCTGCGACATTTCTCACTACAGTCTGATCCGTCGCATTGGAAATTACTTCTTCAACACCCTGACTTGGGGGCTGTCCGGCTACAAGATGTCGGATGCGGGAACGGCGATGTTCATGTCCAAGCGAGACACTCTGGCCGCCCTGCCAATCAGCAGTCTGTCCAACTCCTGGCACTTCCATCCCCAGCTCAACATCTTGTTCCATCAGCTCAAAGCCATACGCATCGTTGAAACGCCGATGGATTGGTCCGACTCCGAGGCTCCCAGTACAGTTAAATTGGTCCAGTACGGCCTGACTCTGATCAAGATTCTCGCCCTGTTTTTCATTAAAAAATCACTGCTGCGCCTGGACTCCTGGCACTGGTTTCGCCCCCAGGCACTCCCCCAGGACTGCCAGACCTCCTGTCATTATCCAACTCCTGACACCTCTACCGAGCAGGAACTGCTGACTTTCACGCCTGGGCCGGATGGCCGCTTGCACGAACGTGCCGCCTGATACGCCTCCAGCGCGCCTCTGTCCGGACACCGCCATGACCAGCATCTATAGGAAGCTTCCTCACTACTTTTTCTTTCTCGTCTTCGGGACTGCCTTTGCCTTTTTCTCAGTCGAGAGCGCGGTTCTGTCCGAGCAATGGGCAGTTCTCTCCCTGCGCGAGATTGATGATTTTGCCCTGCTCTCGTCGATCTACCGGCTGTTCGGCCTGTTCCAAAGCGGCAGTTATAGGGGATGTCTGGCGTTCTTTGATTATGCTTACGGGAACGCCTTTTGGCTAAGCAACCTGGCGCTTCTCTATCCGTTCATAAAGACGAATTCGCCGCAAGTGGTGATCATCGCGGCGCGGGAGATCACCTTGATTTCAGGGTTCCTCTCCCTTTATTTCGTCTACAAGATATCCTACCGTTTCACTGGAAAGGTCGGTTTTTCCTATTTTGCGGCCTTACTGACCCTGACAATGCCGGCGTTTGTCTACTGGATTCAGAAGTTCCACGTCGATATCGAAAGCATGCTGCTGGGCCTGATCGCTTATTATCTGCTGATCCGCAAGGACAAACTGGAGGTTTCCGCCCTCCGTGGTTCCGCCGTACTCGGTGGGCTCGCCATCGGCTTTAAACTGACCGGTGTGTTGTTATTGCCAGTCCTTGGCCTGACAGCGCTCTACCGCCTGTGGTCCGATCCTCTATGGCAGCCCCGCAGAAAGGCGGCGCTGGTCGGCTACGCCGCTGTGACCGGGCTTACCGCGATCGCTGCCACCGCCCCGGTCTTGTTGATTGCCCCCATCAGTTGGGGACCCACGCGCCAGATCATTGCTACCTTCTTCCTTTTTCAAAAACTGGGCGCAACTTTGGTCAAGGTTGATCCAGGTTTTCTGCTTCAGGCCGTCGGAGACGGCACGGTGACGGTCGTCGGCCTCGGCGTTGTCTTTGCCGGCCTCCTGATCTGGTCGTGGCGTAAAGATAAGCTCGACCCGCTGCCGCTGATCCTGTTTGCCGGCATCGGGTTGGGCTTGGTTGCTGTAACTCTGGTAGTTCGCAAGGGGCCCCTCTATTCGGCAGCCTATTTCATCAACATGACCCCGTTTCTCGTATTCGGCTTTGTTCCTCTGGCCAGGATACGCTCGGCCATCGTCGGCCCCCTCGCCTGCCTTGCCGTCTTCATCGCTATCCGTCACGAACTATTGATGCCCCTCCCCCAGCAAGCTTATGCCAATTACCAGGAAATGATGTTGGAGCATCCACCCGAGCTTCAGTTGGTTCCTGCGATGACCCACTACTTCACCAAGGCGAGGGAGCCTGAAATTCAGCGAGACCTCGACGATCTGCGCGAAATGGCCGAGATCATTCCCAAGCCGAGTGGGTCGATCAATATTCTGCGCGACTTCACATCGGTGTTCCCCTATACCATTTTTGACAAGGGAGTTACCGATACGCTGAACTACGCTACATTTGATGCTAATAAAAATAAAAAATACGACTACATTATAATAAATAAAAATAACTGGTCTCTACCAAATATTGATAGGGTCCACGAGACTGAAAGTCGCAACGAGTTGTTGGTCGGAGGCTCTTTCGGCGGCAGGAAATACAAAAATATTTACGATGGACGAAATAACGTCATCTTCATCCCAGGCGACCATGAGCAGTGACGTACAAAATCGGATAATAGAGCTTGGCTACCGCTTACCGGACCACGCTCTATTTTCAACTTTCCGTAGAGCCCGATGACGGCGTCGACCGCCAGTCCTGATGACCAAGCCTTCCTCCTAGAGCCGGACCTGCGGCGAGCCCAAAAACTTCACGTCGGGATCCGCCCTGGTAGTTCAAACCTTCTCAACCGGCATTGAAGGTTGCAAGTTGTATTTAGCAATCTCTATTGTTAATGTTTTTGGCTGTAAACAATCAGGTTTTGCCGTTTTATGAGTTCCTCAGTTCATCCCACAGCAGTGATTTCCTCGAAGGCTCGTCTCGCCTCCGGTGTATCCGTCGGTCCATACAGCATCATTCATGATAACGTGGAATTGGCCGAGGGGGTTCGGATTGGTGCTTATTGCGAAGTAGGCGATGCTGAGGCGGGACGTGTGACCCTCGGACGCTCCGCAACGCTTGAAAGTGCCTGCCGACTCAAGGGGCAGGTGACGGTCGGAGAAGGCTCCACTATCGGGGAGCGGGCCATCCTCGCTGGGTGGATCGAATTAGGGGGCGCAGTGGCCGTCTGCCCCCTTGCTTCTCTGCGCGGTGAAATTTCTCTCGCCTCGGATGTGTCCATCGGCGATTCAACCCTAATAACTGGCACTGTCTCCGTAGGAGAGGGTACAAAGGTCTTTAACCACTGCTCCATCGGTACCCAAGGTCAGAATCCCGCCTTTCCTGAACCGGTCGGTCGCATAGAGATCGGGTGCCGCACAGTGCTGCGCGAATTCACCACCGTTCACTTACCAACCACAGGCGGTTTTACGCACATCGGCGACGACTGCTATATTATGGCTTACGGCCATGTTGATCATGACTGTTGGATCGGGAACGATGTCAAAATGGCAACCGGAGCGACAATGGGTGGGCATGTCGATATCGCTGACCATGCATATCTTGGTATGCATTGCGTCATTCATCAAAGGATGCGGGTTGGCGCTTATACGATGCTGGGTATGAACGGCGTCATTACCCGGCACGTTCCCCCCTATGCGACCGTCGTTGCTGGACGCTTCACCAAGATCAACCGTCACGGGTTGGTGATGCGCGGTGTTACGGACTCCGAAATTGAGCAGATCGAGGCTTATTATCGCGACCGAACCTTGGGCGGGAACGAGACTTCTCCGTGGATAGCGCAAATTCTCAAATTCGAGGCCGCTTGCGATGACACCACCATAATGGCTCCCACGTTTTAGGGCATTGTTTCACATGTGCAGTCCGTCCCCGTCTGGGCCAGCGCCAAACGCCGAGAACCGTCAATCCATGACTGCGTTCGTCTCTTTCGTCTCTCTCTCTCCGTCCACGCAGGCCTTGAAAGCAGAGCCATTCACAGCGACAGAGCGAGCGCTGGACGACAGCCCCTTTATCCTGGGATCAGAGGTTGAGGCGTTCGAACATGAGTTCCCTACCTATTGCGGTGCATTTCACCCCACGAGCATTCGTACTGGCCTGGATCCTCTGGCTTTGCCCGTGCGTGTTATGGGGGACGTTCCCAACCACGATGCCATCATCTCGATCACAGGGGAACGTGGCGCGTGTACGCAACTAAGTGAACGGCAGCCGGCAATATTGCGAGTCAGCCCCCCCCATCAGACGGCCGCTTACGGTACTGTTACCGAAACGCTTCTCCCCTGGCTCACTTCCGGTCAGCGAAAGAATTACGAGCGAGGTTCTGAATCAGCCTATGTGGCCGGGTATAATAGACGTCATGGAGGTACAGGTTATTGCCGCACTCCGCGCCTTTTATGCCGTAGATCACCCCTAAGGACCGGGAGTGGGCAATGCTAATTCTAGGAAAAACTATCAGCCTGGTCATCCTCGGCAGCAAATTTCTCAAGTGCATTGAGTGCTTCTGTGGCCCTGCCATCGCACATCGGTTGAGGCAAAAAATCTTTGTCCCCCTTATGTGGACGGCAAGGTTAGTGAATGTTTTGCGGTTACCATTAGGTTCAGGTCTACTGCGCGCACTCGTGGCTTATCATTTTTTACGGATGGCTGAATTACAGGAGGGGGAGAATTACGAGCGCGCGCATAATTTGCTCATGGGATGCGATCCAGAGGTCTTTTCCGTTGGCCCCTTGTCTCTGCGTGGAAATGCACTGACCTGCCTTGCAGCTTACCGTGAGCGGGACAAAATCCTCGCCATCACGAAGATAGCCCTAGAACGCAAAGCTCATATCCGCAACCGAAAGTACGCTTTGCTTTTGGGGGGGGCGTGCCTGGGCGTGAATGCAGAAGCAGAGGCAGAAACCCTGTTTTCCGATTGCCGCACCGAACATGCAGATGCTGATGGTGGGGGATGTTTGGCCGGGGTCTTCCCTGTCAGAATTCTTTTCCCCAAGCATTTTTCCCGGACAGACGAGGCCGGTTCATGCACCTTCACTTTGCCCGGCGTCATGGGATATTTTCCCGACACCAAGGTCCGGGTACCCATGCCTTTCGAGGGCTGCGCGGTCGTTGAAAATGCACAGGTCGCCGGGGCATTCTCGATCCTGGACGATCAGGGGAGCATTGTCGTTTACGACCTGGCCGGGCACCCGCAGCATGATTACGTTGCCGGGCATTATTCCCTGATGAAGGGGTCTTCGCTGGCAATGGACCGGGCCGTGATGTACTACCCCTACAAGGCCCAGGCTCATTTGCCATCCGCTATTCATTTGGCCGGACGCAGCTTCGATAATTATTTCCACTGGATGGTGGAATATCTGCCGCGCATGCTGAATGCCATCGAGGCTGGTGTCCCGCGCGGGACACCCTTGATCGCTCCGGCCAACATTCCTAAAACAATGCGGCGTGCGCTCGAACTGGTTAATGACGACTATTTCTCCATCCATTGGCATACTTCAGATACCTTGCTGAAGGTGGACAGGCTCTACGTGCCGTCCATGCAATCTTTTATCGTAGATGGCCACTCCCTACCGTTCTGGATGATTGGCGCTTTGTCGTCACGTCACCTGCGCTTCGTTCGCGACCGAATCTTGCAGCATATTGCAAAAGACAGCGACCATTCTCGCTTCCCTGAACGCGTCTTTCTGCTACGCGGCAATCGCGCGCGGGTTGTCAGTACCGAGAAAAAAATCAGAGCCGCCTTAGAGAGGGAGGGGTTTATCTCCCTCGATCCAGCAACTTTGTGCTTCGAGGATCAGGTGCGCCTGTTCCGTGACGCTAAAGTCATCGTCGGAGGATCGGGGGCTGGCTTTGCAAATTTAATGTTCTGCACCCAGTCGCCAGATGTCCTGGCCTTCATCGGTTCGCACAATGAGGATTTTACTCTGTTTTCCAACCTGTTTCAGGCGGTAGCAGGTGGTCGTTACACACAAATTCTCGGCGAGCCGGAGATGTCGGCCAGTTCAGCTGTGAGCCAGGACTATTATGTCCACGTTAATTTCTCCATCAAGATGAGCGATGTTTTGATGGTGTTGCGTCGATTGGAAGAGACACCCCGTTACCCGATCACTCAGACCCCCTGCGACGAAGCCGGGGTGCAAAATTGCCCAAGTTAGCAGGGGAAGGGTTAAACCCAAAATCCGGTTTACCCAACACCGTATCGGCAACAATCCTCTTCTGACCTGCTTCCGACCTGACCTGCCTCTGACCTGCCTCCGAACTTTCATCCAGCTCGATGTAGAGTCTCGACCAAGTTTGCGCCCTG
>Ga0209415_10012001_pt1 | contig 14502 bp, 9 predicted proteins | sample PeaSoiSIISIP2007_FD_187696 | JGI IMG/M metagenome (GOLD analysis project Ga0209415, IMG submission 187696) | Peat soil microbial communities from Weissenstadt, Germany - SII-SIP-2007 (SPAdes) (version 2) | ecosystem: Environmental > Terrestrial > Soil > Wetlands > Peat | place: Germany...
CGACGGTGACCGTGAAGTGGGGGATCGTGGTGGCGCTCTGGGTCAGCCGCTCGGCGATCACTCGGCGCATGTGGCTCAGCGGCCGCGGCGCGTCTTCGTCTGCACCCAGCGAGTAGCCGCCGTCGAGCGGGGTGGCAGCGAGCGTTGGCTGCCCCGGGCGGGATGGCTCGAGCGGGGCCACGTCGGCAGGCGCGGGCCTGGAAGGGATTAGCGGTGCCGCTTCGAGGGCTGCCCGGACATCTCGCTCGGTGATCCTCCCGCCCGGCCCGCTGCCGATGATCGTCCGCGGGTCGATACCCGACGCAGCCGCGAGCTGGCTCGCGCGGGGGCTGATCCGTAACTGTTCCCCCTCGTCCACTGAAGACCGCCCCAGGCGTGGCGGGCCGTCGGTGGTCTCGGCGCTTGTCTGCGTTGGCGCGGAAGGCGTGGGCGGCGCTGGTGATAAGTCCGCTTGGCGATTCGTCGCCTGGACTTCCGGCACTTCGGGCGGCACCGTCTCGCCCGCCGCCCCGACGTACGCGCAGATGGTGTTGACGGGGACCGTCTCGCCGGCGCCGACGAGGATCCGCAGGAGGACGCCCTCGTCGAAGGCCTCGACGTCCATGTTGGCCTTGTCGGTTTCGATCTCGAAGAGAACGTCGCCGCGCCCGACCGGGTCACCCTCCGTCTTGTGCCACGCGACGATCGTGCACTCCTCCGTCATCTGGCCCGGCTTCGGCATCAGGATCGGGTGTGCCATCAGTCCCTCCGGAGTCGCCGGCTGGTCCGGCTGGTCCGACCTAGAGCTGGGCGGCAACCGCCGCGACGATGTCCGCGGCCGTCGGCAGGAAGGCCCGCTCCAGTGTCTCCGCTTGGGGCGAGATGCCGTTGGCCGCGCCAACCCGTCCGACCGGCGCGTCGAGGAAGTCGAAGGCCTCGAGCTGCACCCGCGCGACGATCTCGTTCACGAAGCTGCCGACGAGGACTGCCTGGGAGGCCACGACGCAGCGTCCGGTCTTGCGGACCGAGGCGAGAACGGTGGCCATGTCGAGCGGGACGAGGCTGCGGAGGTCGATGACCTCGGTGCCGATCCCGCGCTCGGCCTGCAGGCGCTCGGCAGCCGCGAGCGCGTCGAGGACCGCCGGACCCCAGGCGACGATGGTCGCATCGGCCCCTTCCCGAGCGACGCGCGCCACCCCGATCGGCTCGAGGCGGTCGCCGTCGGGCACGACGCCCTTGGTCGGGTAGAGGGCTTGGCTCTCGACGAAGAGGACGGGGTTGTTGGTCCGGATCGCCGCCTTCAGGAGGCCCTTGGCGTCCGCCGGCGTGGCCGGGTAGACCACATAGAGCCCCGGGATGTGGGTGAAGAGGCTCTCCAGCGACTGGCTGTGCTGGCCGCCGTAGCCCTTGCCTGCGCCCACCGAGGCGCGAATGACGAGGGGTACCTCGACCTGGCCGCCCGACATGTAGTGCCACTTGCCGGCCTGGTTGGCGATCTGGTCCGACGCCATCAGCGCGAAATCCATGTACATGAGCTCGACCACGGGGCGCACGCCGACCATGGCGGCACCCACGGCGGTCCCGCAGATGCAGGCTTCGGAGATCGGCGTGTTGAAGACGCGCTGCCGGCCGAACGTCTCGAGGAGCCCCTTGGTAGCCTTGAAGGCCCCGCCGTAGTCGGCGAGGTCCTCGCCGTAGACGATGACCCGTCGGTCGCGCAGCATCTCCTCGACGAGCGCCTCGCGGATCGCGTCGCGGTAGGTGATGGCCCCCTCGACGCGCTTGGCGGCGGGCGGGTCGGCGTACGTGACCACCGCCCGCTCGGCCGCCGGGACCTCGTGTGCCGCCGTCTCGGTGTAGAGGTACTGCAAGAGGTCGGCCGGGTCAGGATCCGTCGCCGCGGCCGCCCGGACGGCCGCCCGGGCGTTGCGCTCGCGCGCTCGCGTCTCCAGCTCGGCGATGGTCTTTGCATCGGCCGCGCCGCTCTCGATCAGCTGCGCCTTGAGCTGCTCGATCGGATCCACCGCGCGCCAGGCCGCCTCCTCGTCGCGGGTGCGGTACTCGTTGCGCGGGTCCGAGAGCGAGTGGCCGTAGTAGCGATAGGTGCTGGCCTCGACGAGGACGGGACCCTGACCCTCGCGGCAGCGGGCCGCGGCCCGTTCCACGGCGTCGCGAACCGCCAGGACGTCCATGCCGTTGACGAGCTCGGCCTGCATGTTGTCCTCGGCGAAGCCGGCCGCGCGGCGCGCCAGGTGGCGCACGCCCATCACCTCGTCATCGGTGCGGTGGGTCATCCCGTAGTGGTTGTTCTGGATGAAGTAGATGATCGGCAGCCCGAAGGGCCGATCGCCGGCCAGGTGGTTGGTCCACTGCGCCTGGGTCGCCCAGTTGAGCGACTCGAGCACGACGCCGTTGGCGTAGGCTCCGTCGCCCGCGAAGCAGCACACGACCCGCTCTGAGCCGCGATAGCGCAGCGCCATGGCCGCACCCGTGGCGATCGGGACGGAGCCACCGACGATCGCGTTGGCCCCGAGGTGCCCGGTGGAGAAATCGCCGATGTGCATGCCGCCTCCGCGGCCATGGCAGTACCCCTCCTCCTTGCCGAAGAGCTCGGCGATCGTGCGGTAGATGTGCTCCTCGAGCGCGGCGGCAAGCCGTTCGCCGTGGGCTTTGGCGGAGGAATGCGGCACGCGGGCGCGAAGCGCCTCATCCGACATCCGTCGGAGCGCAGCAAACCCTTTCGCGATCGCGTCGCCGTGCCCGCGGTGTGAGCTCGTGACATGGTCATCCGCCCGGAGTGCGGCGCAGGCGCCCACCGGTGAGGCCTCCTGGCCGATCGAGACGTGCGTCGGGCCGCGGTAGTCGTAGCCGGGGAGCGGGGCGTAGCCGCCCGAGCGGAGACGGACGATCATCTCCTCGAGTTCGCGGATGGCCAGCATGTCGTCGAGGAGGTCGAGGCCGGCGGCCGCGGTGAGCCGTCCCGCGGCCAGCTCCGAGGCGAGGTCGCCGGCGTAGGCGAAGCCGCGGTAGGAGCCGAGCGACGCCTCGAAGGGCACGAAGTCCGGTCGAGTGTCGCTGTGGTATGTCGGCTCCGTCACGATGCTCTTCACCTCTGCTTGTGTTGGCCGCTCCGGGCTCGTCGGGTCACCCTGGGAGCGGGCGACGCCGTGCGCCCGGACCGGAGCTCTGGGCGAGCGGTCCCGACTCAGCACGACCTCTTATAGCGTCGGCCTGGCGTCGCCGGAGTGCTGGCGTCCGAGCGGCCGCCGATCCCGCATCGTCCTACCGCTCCATGCGGCGGCTTGCAGAGGACGCGCCGGGCATTTCGGATGGTTTCAGTCCGCGCTTGAGAACCCCCATTTCCTGCCGTACTATAACCAAGCTGCAAGCAATCGTAAATAGTTGGAATGCTGAGCCACAGGCCACCACAGGGCGCGCAGGCAGCGCGCGACGCCGTCGGACGGGATCGCGGATCCCCTCGGAACCGTGCCAGGAGCAGCGGCCCGTTGCTATCGTCACTCACCGCCGCAAGCGATCGTCCAAACGGTCAGACGGCGCCTCGACCGATCGTTAACACCCATGTCCACCTGCCTCCAAACTTCTCGGCCTTCGCGACTGTGACCGACGCGGTCAGGCGTGCGGCGGCCGAGGGCTTGGCCGCCATCGGTGCGTCCAACTACCACGACTTCCGCGTCTATCGGGGCTTCGCAGAAGCCGCGCAGCTGGAGGGCGTCACCGCCCTCTTTGGCTTGGAAGTCATCACGGTGCTTGAGGATCTGCAACGCGACGGCACGCTCGTGAACGACCCAAGCAATCCCGGCAGAACCTACCTGTGCGGCAAGGGGATCACGCGGTTCGAGCAACCCACGGGTCTGGCCACTGGTCTGGTGGCTGAGATGCGGGCGGCCAGCGATCGGCGGATGCACGAGATGACCGACCGGATGGCCGAGTGTTTCGCGCTGGCCGGCCTCGCCACCGACTGCACTGACACCGTCATCGCGGCCGACGAGGCCGCCAGGTCAGACGTGCCGCCAGCCTGGGTCGCCCTGCAGGAACGCCACATCGCACGTGCCTTCCAGGAAGCGCTCTTCCGCGAGCTGCCTCCCGACCGGCGCTCCCGTTTCCTCGCGGGACTCTTCGGTGCGCCGTCCAGTGCGGCTCCGACGGACGCGGTCGCCCTTCAGGACGAGATCCGATCTCGGCTGATGAAGGCAGGCAGGCCGGCGTTCGTGCCCGAAGCGCCGGTTTCGTTCGACGCTGCCTACCGCCTTATCGTCGAACTCGGCGGGATCCCCTGCTATCCGACCCTCGCCGATGGAGCGTCGCCGATCTGCCCGTTCGAGGATCCACCCCAGGCGCTCGCAGGTCGCTTGCTGGAGCGCCACGTGTACTGCGCTGAGCTGATTCCTGGGCGAAACAGGCAGGCGGTCGTCGACCAGTACGTGGCGGCTCTCCGCGGCGCTGGCATTCTCGTCATGGCCGGCACCGAGCACAACACTCAGCGCATGATCCCGCTCGCGCCCACGTGCGCTGCCGGCGAGGCGTTGTCGGAGTTGGCCCGTGACGCCTTCTGGGAGGGCGCCTGCGTCGTGGCCGCCCATCAGTGGCGCATGGCATCCGGACAGCCGGGCTATGTCGATGCCGCCGGACGCCTCAACTCAGCGTACGACGACGACGCGGCGCGGATCCGCGCGTTCCGGGAGCTCGGCGCCGATCTGATCAGGGCTGCGGCATCCGGGAGGTGAGATCGTGAGTATGCGTGCCGTGCGACCGGTGCCCGATGCACCCCGGGATCTCGACGAGCTCATCGATCTCTCGAGGCGTTTCGGGACCAACCCCGAGTTCGCCCGAGGGGGAGGGGGCAACAGCTCCATCAAGGTCGATGGCGTGCTGTATATCAAGCCGAGCGGCGTCTCGCTCGCGACCCTCGCGGCAGATGAGCTCATCGCTCTCGAGGTGGAGCCTTTCCTCGACCTGCTCGGGAGTCGGCGCGGCGCTGCGTCGGGGCTGGCGGACGGCCCGGCGGCTGTAGGGACCGGCCCGGACGCTGGCGCGGAGGGTACCCCTGTCGGCGGAACCGATGAGGTGATGCGCGTCGCGCTTGCTGCTCGGCTGGGGCCGCTCGACCAGCGGCGCCCATCCGTGGAGACCCTGTTCCACATCCTTCTGCCCGAGCGCCTCGTCCTGCATACCCATCCCACCACGATCAACTTCGTGACGTGTGCGGGCCGCGGCGCGGAGCTCGCGGAGGCCCTTTTCGGTGACCGAGTTCTGTGGGTCCCGTACACAACGCCCGGGCTGCCCTTGGCACGCGCGATCCGCGACGCTCGTCACGCACTCGAGGGGCGCATCGGTGGCCCTGCGCCACGCGCGATCCTGCTCCAGAACCACGGCCTCATCGTGGGCGGCGATTCAGCGACCGAAGTCGTGGCGACCTCCGAGTGGCTGCTCGACGTCGTCCGTGGCGAGATCGCAGGCCAGCCACCGTTCAACTGGGGAGAAGTAGAGCGCCTCGAACCGGCCGCGGCTCGGAAGGCGCTGCTCGCCATCGCCCCTGCGCTCCGCGCCCTCCTGGCCACAGGCGATCGCCTGAAGGTCGTCGCCTTCGACGACTCGGTGAATGCAGTCGGCTTGGCCGGCTCGGCACTTGGGCACGACTTCGCCAGCGGCGGTCCCCTGACACCGGATCAGATCGTCTACGCCGGGTCGTACCCGCTCGTGCTGGAGAGCCTCGAGCCTGGGGGGACGCATGGTGCCGACGTCGAGCCCGAGGAAATCGTGGCGCGCCTCCCGAGCGCGCTGGCGGCTCATTCCAGCGCCCACGGTGCGCTGCCATCGGTGGTAATCGTTCCCGGCCTCGGGTTGTTCGCCGCCGGTGACACGTACCAGCAGGCCGACATGGTCCGGCAGGTGCACCTCGACGCGATCGAAGTCTCGATCGGCGCCCATCAACTCGGCGGGGTCCGGCCGCTCGCCCCGGACGAGCGCACGTTCATCGAGCGCTGGGAGGCCGAGCAGTATCGGCGCCGAGTAGCGTCGGGCGCCGCCCTGTCCGGCCGCGCCCGTGGCCTTGTCGCCATTGTCACCGGCGCCGCCCAGGGCTTCGGGCTCGCGTTCGCCAGCGATCTCATCGCGCAGGGCGCCCACGTCGTGCTCGCCGACATCAACGTCGGCCAGGCAGAGGCGGAGGCGCGCACGCTGGTCGAGCGTTATGGCCAGGGGCGCGCCGTCGGCGTGGCGCTGGACGTGACCGACGACGCCTCGGTCGCGGCCTGCGTCGAGGAAGTCGTGCGACGCTTCGGCGGTCTCGATCTGCTTGTGTCGAACGCGGGCGTGCTGCGAGCGGGCAGCGTGACGACGCAGCCGATCCAGGAGTTCGACGTCGTCACCCGCGTGAACTACCGCGGCTACTTCCTGTGCGTCCGCCACGTTGCTCCGATCCTCGCCCGCCAACACCGCGTCCGGCCCGAGTACTGGGGCGACATCATCGAGATCAACTCGAAGTCTGGGCTCGCCGGCTCGAGTCGCAACAGCGCCTACGCCGGGAGCAAGTTCGGTGGCATCGGTCTCACCCAGTCGTTCGCCCTAGAGCTCGTCGGGGACGGGATCAAGGTGAACGCGATCTGCCCTGGCAATTTCTTCGACGGTCCGCTGTGGTCCGATCCGCAGGACGGACTCTTTGTCCAGTACCTGCGTGAGGGCAAAGTCCAGGGCGCGGCGACGGTCGAGGACGTGCGCCGCTTCTATGAGGCGAAGGTCCCCATGGGCCGCGGCTGCACGCCGGCCGACGTGCTGGAAGCCCTGTACTACGTGGTGGCCCAACGCTACGAGACGGGGCAGGCCATCCCAGTCACTGGTGGCCAAGTGATGCTGAGCTGATGGAGCCGAAGCCCATGACCGTGCCAGCGAGCGCCGGGCCGATCCCTTCGACTCAGCATGCCATCCAGATTGTCGGTGCCGGCCAGCTCGTGCACAACCGCACCAAGCCCGTGCCGCTGCCGGGCCCCTATCAGATCCTCGCGCGGATCGAGGCCTGCGGGATCTGCTTCTCCGACACGAAGCTCCTCCACCAGTTCTCCGCTCACCCGCGGAAGAGCGAGGTTCGGAGCGGGCTGCCACCCGAAGTCCTGGCCGAGATTCCCTCGTATGCGCCCGGCGAGCTGCCGACCGTGCCCGGCCACGAGGCCGTCTGCCGGATCGTCGCCGTGGGCGACCGTGTTCTCCAGCACCGCGTCGGGGAGCGATGCCTCGTGCAGACCGACTATCGCCACCTGCCGACGGTGCTGGCCAACGCCGCTTTTGGCTACAACTTCGAGGGTGGACTGGAGGAGTACGCCCTGCTCGACGAGCGGATGATCGTTGATCCGGACTCCGGCGAGCGGTTCCTGATCCCAGTGGGCGAGAAGCTGAGCGCCTCGGCCCTGGCGTTGGTGGAGCCGTGGGCCTGCGTTGAGGCGTCGTACGCTTATCCGGAGCGCCGCGGACTCCGGCCGCACGAGCGGGTGCTGGTGGTCGCGGAGCCCGGCCACGCGATCAAGGGTCTCGATTCGGTCGTCGAGGCGGCACGCCCGAGCGAGATCGTTGCCCTGCTTGACGCCGACGCGGGGCGAGGCGCGCAGAGAGCGGCCGTTGAGGCGCTCGCTGCGCGCGGCGCGACCGTCACCTGGGTCTCTTCGATCGACGACGTTCCCCGCGAACAGTTCGCTGACGTCGTCTACTTCGGCGCGGACCCCAGCCGGATCGAGATCCTCCAGGACTGCTTGGCGCCCCGAGGGCTGATCAACATCGTCACCGGAGGTTGGCGCATCGGCCGTCTGGTGGCTGTCGACGTTGGTCGCGTCCATTACGATCTGACGCGCTGGGTCGGAACGCAGACCGACTCGGCGATGAACAGCTATGACGCCGTGCCCGACGACGGGGAACTGCGCCCGGGCGACCGTCTAGCCGTGATCGGGGCGGCCGGACCGATGGGCCTCATGCACGTCGCCCGGGCTGCCTCGGCCGGGCTGCGCGGACTCTCGATCGTGGCCGTCGACATCGACGACGCGCGCCTCGAGCACCTCAGGCACGCGGTCGCGCCGCTCGTCCGCTCCCGGGATGTCGACCTCGCGGTGATCAACAGCCGGACCACGGAGCTCGCCGCCGGTTTCAGCTACATCGCGTTGATGGTCCCCGCGCCCTCGCTCGTCCGACAGGCCGTCGATCTTGCCGGCGATGGCTGCCGAATCAACATTTTCGCGGGCTTCGCCAACCGCACGCGAGCGGATATTGATCTCGACCGCTACATCGCGCAGCGCTGCTACTTGGTGGGCACGAGCGGATCGCTCATCCGCGACATGAAGGTCGTGCTGGCCAAGCTCGAGCGCAACGAGCTAGACACCAACATTTCACTGGACGCCGTGACGGGATTCGAGGGCGTCGGCGACGCCCTCGAAGCTGTCGCGTCACGCACCTCGTCCGGCAAGATCGTCGTCTATCCCGAGCTACCCGATCTCGGCCTCGTTCGCCTCTCGGAGCTAGCCGAACGGTTCCCGGCGGTTGCCGACAAACTCGCTGGCGGCACTTGGACCAGGGAGGCCGAGCGGGCCCTGCTGGCGCACACCTGGACCAGCACGGCGGACGCCGGGCGATGAAGGCGCTTCGTCTGCACGGTCCGGGCGTCCTCCGCCTCGAGGACGTCGAGCGTCCCGAGCCTGCTCCCGGGGAGGAACTCGTCCGCGTCACGTGCGTCGGCATTTGCGGCTCGGACCTCCTCTGGTATGCCGAGTCAGCAATTGGTGATGCGCGGCTTACCCGCCCGCTTGTGCTGGGCCACGAAGCGGGTGGCGTCATCGAGTCGGGGCCGCGCGGTGGGCAGCGCGTCGCCATCGACCCGGCTATCCCGTGTCAGGACTGCGAGCAGTGCCACGCGGGCCATCAGCACCTCTGCCTGGCGCTGCGCTTTGCCGGCCACCGGACCACTGACGGCGCACTGCGCGAGTTCGTTGCCTGGCCCGCTCGCTGTCTGGTCCCCGTGCCTGACGGCCTGAGCGACGCGGACGTCGCGATGCTCGAGCCGCTTGGGGTGGCACTCCACGCCGTGGGCCTCGCCGACGTCCGACCGGGCGCGCGCGTGGGGGTCTTCGGCTGTGGCCCGATCGGCCTGCTGATCATCCAGCTCGCACGCGTCTCCGGAGCGACGACGATCGTCGCGACCGACGTTCTGCCGCACCGGGTCGAGGCGGCGCGGGCCGCGGGCGCCACGGCAGCGGCGCTGGTCGCCGGCGGGGGGGAGCGCGATGAGCTGCTGGCTGCCACCGGGCGTCACGGGCTCGACGCGGCGTTCGAGGTCGCTGGCGAGGACGATGCGGTTGAAACGGCGATAGCGCTCGCCGCACCGGCCGCGACCGTCGTCATTGTTGGCATCCCGGCCGTCGACCACATCCAGTTCACGGCCTCCGTGGCACGCCGAAAGGGCCTGACGGTCAAGCTCTCGCGCCGGATGAACCGCGTCTATCCGCGGGCTATTCGGCTCGTGGAGTCGGCCCTCGTCGACGTGCGCTCCATCGTCACCCAGAGCCTGCCCCTGACCGACTTCGAATCCGCCTTCGCGGCCGCTGTGAGGCGCGAAGGCCTGAAGGTGATCGTCCGGCCGTCTGCGTCACCTGATTCGACCCCTGGTCCGGATCCGGAGCCGATGGCCAGCCGGCCGCCTGAGCCCAAGTCGGGTTAGCAAACCGTAAGTTGACATGAACGCAATAGCAGCTCAAAGTGTAGGCGATCGCAACCATTCGAAGGTTCTCCCTCAGACAGGAGACGGCGTGACGGCGAGGGGTGGCGTCCCTTCCGACGGTGTGTTCGCGCGCGAGCGTCAGCAGCTGATCGCGTCCATCGTCGACGAAAAGGGGCGCGCTCGCGTCACCGATCTGGCAGCCGACCTCCACGTGTCGGCGGTCACGATCCGAAAGGATCTCTTGGCCCTTGAGAGCGAGCGGCGACTCGTCCGGACGCATGGTGGTGCCATCGCGGTCGAGCGCAACCACCCAGAGCTCGCCTTCGACGTCCGCGAGCGCCTGCAGCGTGACGAGAAGTCGCAGATCGGTGCCTTCGCCGCGGACCTGGTCAGCGACGGCGAGAGCATCGCCCTCGACGCGAGCACCACGGCGCTCTACGTCGCTCGGCACCTCACTGAGAAGGAGCGCTGGCACGCCCTTACGGTCGTTACCAACGGCATGCGGATCGCCTCCGAGCTGGCCGGCCACTCCGGCATCGTCGTCCTCATGCCCGGCGGCCGCGTCCGGTTCGAGGCACTGTCGCTCATCGGACCCCTGGGGTCCTCGATCTACAGGAAGATCAACGTTCAGAAGGCGTTCGTGGGTGCGGCCGGGTTCTCGATCGAGTCCGGCCTCAGTGATGCGATCGAGGAAGAGGCACAGATCAAGCGCTCCATGGTGGCCGGCGCACGTGAAGTCATCGCAATCATCGACCACACTAAGTGGGGACACTCGGCCTCTGCGACGTTCTGCCGGACCGACCGGATCACGGCGGTCCTGACCGACACTGAGGCGCCGGTCGACATGGTGGCCACGCTGCGCCGGATGGGGATCCTGGTCCACCTGATCGGGACCCCAGCCGGTGGGTTGATCCCAGGCCGGCCCGGCGCGAGCGAACTGGTCATCAACCGAGCAACCGCATGATGCCCGACGACGGCGGACATCGTTCGGCCGTCTCTGGGCCGGCTGTTCTAACCCCGTCCCAGACGCCGGGCGGCCCGGCCAGCCTCGAGCTGCACGGGATCTCGAAGCGGTTCGGCATGACCCAAGCCCTCGAGGACGTGTCGTTGGCGCTGCGGCAGGGCGAGATTCACGGACTCGTGGGCGAGAACGGAGCCGGCAAGAGCACGCTAGTGAAGATCCTTGCCGGTGTCCACGTTCCGGACGCCGGGAGCATCGTGCTGGACGGCGTGGCAACGCGCATCCCGAACCCGGCAGCCGCACACGCGCTGGGCATCGCCGTGGTCCACCAAGAGCCGCGGCTCTTCCCGGATCTCTCGGTCGCGGAGAATGTGTATCTCGCGAGCCCGCCGAGGGGCCGCGCGGGAACGATTTCCTGGGGCGAGATGCGCCGCAGGTCGGCGGGCATCTTCGAGCAGCTGGACGTGCGGCTCGACGTGACCGCTGCGGTGCGCGGCCTCTCGATGGCCGACCAACAGCTCATCGAGATCGCCAAGGCGTTGTCGTTTGACGCTCGGATCCTCATCCTCGACGAGCCGACCGCATCGCTCTCGGCCCACGAGGTCGAGCGCCTTTTCACGATCGTCCGTCGCACCCGAGACCGCGGTGTCACCGTCCTCTTCGTGAGCCACCGCCTCGAAGAGGTGTTCCGCCTGTGCGATCGGGCAACTGTCCTGCGCGACGGGCGGCACGTCATCACCGCGCCGATTGCCGATCTGACGACGGGCGATCTGATCCGGCATATGGTCGGACGCGCGGTCACGCTGTTTCCGAAGGGCGAAGCCGCTATCGGCGATGTCCTGCTCGAAGTGAACCACCTCAGCCGCCCTGGCGAGTTTCGGGACGTGAGCTTCACGCTTAGGGCCGGCGAGATACTCGGGCTGGCTGGTCTTGTCGGCGCGGGCCGCACCGAGGTCGCCCGCGTGCTCTTCGGGATCAATCAGCCCTCCGCGGGCGAGGTCCGCCTCGGGGGACGCGCCGTCCGGATCGCCTCGCCGTCTGCCGCGCTGCGGGCCGGGATCGCCTACGTGCCCGAAGACCGGCATCAGGACGGGCTAGTGGTCGATTTCACGATCGCCGAGAACGTCACCCTGCCGATCCTGCCGATCCTTTTCCCGCGCTTCTTCCTGCACCACTCGACGGAGCGTGGGCTGGCGAGGCGATACACCGAGCGTCTGCGTGTCCGCGCGACGAGCATGGATCAGCTGGTCCAGGCGCTCTCGGGTGGCAACCAGCAGAAGGTGATGATCGCCAAGTGGCTGGCCACGAATCCGCGGGTCCTTATCCTCGACGAACCGACCCACGGCATCGACATCGGCGCGAAAGTCGAAGTCCACCGGATCGCGTCAGAGCTGGCTGCCTCGGGGCTCGGGATCATCCTCATCTCCAGCGAACTGCCCGAGGTCCTCGCGATGAGCGATCGGATCCTGGTCCTCCACGAGGGCCGCGTCACCGCCGAGATCCCGCGTGCAGAGGCGACGGAGGAACGCGTCATGTTCGCCGCGACCGGCCAGAATGGATCGTCCGACGTCGCAGATGGGGCCCCAGCGGACCCGTCACGTGCGGCGATCCCCTCCGTCGCCAGTCAGGTCTCGGATGGCCGCTAACACCGCCGTCGCGCCCGCCCGCCGGAGCGTGGCGGCGCGTGTTGTCACCACCGTCGGGCGCTCGCGGGAACTGACCCTCTTCGGCGTCATGATCGTGCTCAGCCTCGGCGTGACCGTTCGCGCACCGCAGTTCCTGTCGCCCTCGAACCTCACCGAAGTGACCACGCTGGCGGCGATCATGGCGATCGCCGCCGTCGGTGAGGCGCTCGTCATCATTACCAAGAACGTCGATCTCTCGGTCGAATCCACGATTGGGTTGACCGCCTTCGTGGTGGCCGACATCCTGAGCCAGCACACCTTGTCCGTGCCCGAAGCGTGGGCGGCCGGGCTCGGCCTGGGGCTCGTGCTAGGGATGGCCAACGGAGCAGTCATCACGCTGTTCCGCCTCCCTTCGATTGTGGTGACGCTGGGCACGCTCAGCATCTACCGGGGCCTCGCCTTCTTCGTGGCTGGCGGCCGCGAAATGAACCTCGCCCAAATGCCGGCCGGCTACTCGAACCCGTCGAGCCAGACGTTCTTCGGGATCCCGCTGTTCGTGCTGGTCGCGGTTGCGGTCGTGGTCGTTGTGGCGCTGCTCCTGCGGCTCACCCCGTTCGGACGACATCTGTACGCGGTCGGGAGCAATGCCGAGGCGGCCTCGGTCATCGGCATCCGCTCCCGGGTCACCGTGTTCCTCGCGTTCTCGCTGTGCGGGCTGCTCGCCGGCCTGGCGGGCGTCCTGTGGGGCATGGAGTTCGGGACGATCTATGCCACCTCCGCCTCCGGCATCGTCCTGCAGATCGTGGCCGCCGTCGTGGTCGGCGGCGTGATGATCTCCGGTGGCTCGGGCACCGTCGTCGGAGCCGCGCTGGGCGCGCTGTTCCTGGGTCTGATCAACAACGCGCTGCTCCTGCTGCTGATGCCGCAGGAGCTCCTCCAGGCCATCTACGGCGGCGTGATTCTGATCGCGGTGAGCGCGGACGCGCTCCTCCAGCGGCGGGAGCGACGGATCGCCGCGGAGACCATCGTCCGATGACCGACTCACCGAGCAGCACGCCAGCCGCTTCCGTCGCGGCGGCCGATGAGCCGGTCCTTTCGCGCCCCGGCTTCCTCCAGCGCTTCTCCGGCATGGCCCGCTGGGAAGTGCTCCTGCTCGTGGTCCTGGGACTCCTTGTCCTCGAGGGAACCCGACTCTCGAAGTACTTCATCAGCGGATCCAACTTCTCGAATCTGATCACTGCGGTCATGGAGGTCGCGATCTGCGCGCTGCCCGAGACCCTGATCATCATCACCGGCGAGATCGATCTCTCGGTGGAATCGATGATCGGCCTGTCGAGCGCGCTCTTGGGCTGGTTGTGGGCGGCCGGCGTGCAGCTCGAAGTCGCCATCCTCATCGTGCTCGTCGTCGGCATATTGGGCGGCCTGCTCAACGGCCTGCTCGTGAGCCGAGTGGCCCTCCCGTCGCTCGTTGTCACGATCGGCACGCTTGCCCTCTTCCGCGGGCTGGCCGATGTCATTCTCGGACCCACCGCGATCAGCAACTTCCCTGCGGCCTTCACGGCCTTCGGCTTCAGCACCATCCCGGGCACGCCGGTTCCGTTCACCCTGGTGGTGTTCGTGATCCTGGGCGCCGTCTTCTGGACCGTGGCCCACGCGACATGGATCGGCCGCCAGATTTTCGCCGTGGGCAAGAACAAGGACGCGGCGCGCTACTCAGGCGTCCGCGTCGGCACCCTGAAGATGGCCCTCTTTGTCGTGTCCGGGCTCGTGGCCGCGTTCGCTGGCGTGATCCTGACCTCGCGGTTCTCCAGCGCGACGGCCGACAATGGCACCGGCCTGACGCTGGTTGTGGTGACCATCGTGGTGCTCGGCGGCGTCGACATTAACGGCGGCAAGGGCACGATCCCGGGCGTCATTCTCGCCGTCTTCACGTTGGCCACGCTCCAGAACGAGCTTACCCTCGCCGGTGTCTCGAGCGAATACCAGGCAGTGGCCGTGGGGCTGCTCCTGATCGCCTCGGTCACCGTTCCCTACCTTGCCCGTCAGATCGGGCCCATGGTTGAGCGAGTTCGGGCAGGCCGGCGCCAGCCGGCCGACTCGATCGGCCCTGGGGAGATCGTGTCCTAGGAGTAGTAGAGGAGGTAGTTTCGTGGTTCATTACACTCATCGCCTGGCCGCGGCTGTAGCCGTCCTAGCCCTTGTGGCGGGCGCCTGCAGTTCGGCCG
>Ga0209415_10012002_pt1 | contig 14502 bp, 14 predicted proteins | sample PeaSoiSIISIP2007_FD_187696 | JGI IMG/M metagenome (GOLD analysis project Ga0209415, IMG submission 187696) | Peat soil microbial communities from Weissenstadt, Germany - SII-SIP-2007 (SPAdes) (version 2) | ecosystem: Environmental > Terrestrial > Soil > Wetlands > Peat | place: Germany...
CGCCGGTTTGCAACCGGCGGCGCCTGTCGCGTCAGCCGAGCCTAGTTGACGTGCTCCCAGGCGTGATACGAGCTGCGCACCAGCGGACCCGACTCGACATGGCGAAAGCCGAGCGCCATCGCTCGGCTGCGCAGTGCGGCAAACTCCGCCGGATCGACGTAGCGAACGACTGGCAAGTGATCGCGCGTGGGTTGGAGATACTGCCCCAATGTCAGGATATCGCACTCGACGGTGCGCAAGTCGCGCAGCACCGCAACTAGTTCCTCCACGTCTTCGCCCAAGCCCAACATCACGCCGGCCTTGGTCAAGAGTTCGCGGCCGAGGCCGCGCGCGGTCTCTTTGGCGTGCTTGAGCACGTCCAGGGAACGCTCGTAGTGCCCTCCGGGCCGGGCCTTCTTGTAGAGCCGCGGCACGGTCTCGAGATTGTGGTTGTAAATGTCCACCGGTGAGCGAACCACTTCTTCGACGCTCGCATGATAGCCCTTGAAATCGGGCACCAGAACCTCTACACGGGCGGTCGGCGCGCATTGCTTGATCGCGCGCGCGGTGGCGGCGAAGTGGGCCGCGCCTCCGTCATCGAGGTCGTCACGATCGACCGACGTGACCACGACGTGAGACAAACCCAGGCGGGCTACCGCGTCGGCTACCCGGCGCGGTTCGTCGGGATCGAGCGCACGCGTCTTGCCGTGAGCGACCGCGCAGTACGGGCAGTTGCGCGTACATACATCGCCCATCAGCATGAAGGTTGCGGTGCGATGGGAGAAGCATTCGCCGATATTGGGGCAGCAGGCCTCCTGACACACGGTATGCAGCTTCAGCTCGCCGAGCATCGCCTTGGTGCGGAAGAACTCCGGCGAAACCGGCGCTCGCACCTTGATCCAGTCGGGATGTTTTCTGACCGCCATCGCTAACTTTGAATTTCGCAAACCGGGGCGCCCCGCTCGATAGCTTGGCCGAGTTCAGCAGCCTCGATCGTCCTGAGTTTATCGTAATCGAACAGCGCTGCGAACCGCTCCTGCACGAGGTCCGCAAACGCGTTGACGGAAATCTCCGGCCGGCCCTCGGCGGCTACTGAAGTCATCACGCAGCCCTCGATACCGCACGGCACGATCGCGTCGAAGCAGCCGAGGTCGGTGGCGACGTTGACGGCGAATCCGTGAAGCGTCGTCCACCGCCGGATGCCGATGCCGAGCGACGCGATCTTGCGCCTATCGACCCAGACGCCGGTCAATCCGTCGCGGCGCCCGGCGGCGATTTCGCATTGTGCCAGCGCGTCGATAAGGATCTGCTCGAGCGCGCGCAAGTAACCGTGAACGTCGCGCGCGGCGCCTTCGAGCTTGAGGATCGGATAGCCGACCAGTTGTCCGGGCCCGTGGTAAGTCACCTGCCCGCCGCGTGACACGCGGTAAATCGGTGCGTCGCGCGGCGGCGCCACGATGAAGCGCTCGCTCGCGCCGCGCCCTAGCGTATAAACGTGAGGATGTTCGAGTAGCAGTAGCAGGTCGCCGATCCGTCCTTGCTGGCGAGCCTCAACCAGCGCGTCCTGGAGATCGAGCGCCGCGCGATATTCCATCGTTCCCAGCCGCGCCACGCTCAGAATTTCGCGTCCCGCCATCGCTTAAAAGTTGATCGCTTCGCCCTCGGCCGCCAGCGCCGCCTCCATTATAGCTTCGGAGAGCGTGGGATGCGGATGGATGGTGTGGCCGAGTTCGGTGGTGGTCGCTTCCAGGGTTTTGCCCAGCGCTATCTCCGAGATCATGTCGGTCGCGCCGTGTCCGATAATCTGGCATCCGAGGATTTCGCCGTACTGCTTGCTCGCGACCAGCTTGACGAAGCCTTCGGTGTGATTAATCGCTACCGCTTTGCCCAGCGCCCGGAATGGGAACTTGCCAACCTTGACCTCGATGTTGCGGGCTTTGGCGTCGGCCTCGCTGAGTCCGATCGTCGCGACCTCGGGTTGGCAATAGGTGCACGCCGCGACGCTCAACAGGTCGAAGCCCGGCTCGCGGACTCCGGCCATTATCTCGACCGCGGCGACGCCCTCGGCCGAGGCCTTGTGCGCGAGCAGGGGAGGGCGGGCCGCGTCGCCGATCGCGTAGATGCTCGGGCAACTGGTGCGGAAAGAATCGTCGATCTTGATGAAGCCGCCGCGCGCCAGCTCGACGCCGACCTTCTCCAAGCCAAGTCCCCCGGTCAACGGCAGCCGCCCGACCGCTACCAGCACAGCGCCCGCCTCGAGGGTCGTCGAGGTCCCGGCAGCGTCGAGCGTGACCGCCCATCGGTTGCCCTTGCGCGCAATCGATTTGTAGCCGTGGCCGAGCATCAACGCGACCTTGCGCTTGACGAAAGCGCGGCGCAATTCTTCCGCGACTTCCGCGTCGAGACCGGGAAGCATCTGTTTCTCCAGCTCGGCGATGGTAACCTTCACCCCGAAGGCCTGATAGAAGTACGCGAATTCGAGCCCGATCGCGCCCGCGCCGATCACCAATAGGTCCTGCGGCAATCGGTCGTTGACCAGTGCCTCTTTGCTGGTGATCAAGCCGTCGCCGACCGTCATCCCGGGGAACAACCGTTCGGTCGAACCGGTCGCGATCAGGATGCGTTCGGCTTCGATCGCTTCGGCGGGCGGTGGTTTGCCGTCGCTGCCGCTCAGCGCGATGGTGTGGGCACCGGTGATCGTGGCGTTGCCTTCAAGCAAATCGATATTGTTCTTCTTGAGCAGGAAGCGGACGCCTTTCGACAGCTTCTCAGCCGCCTCGCGGCTGCGGGCGATCACCCGCTTGAAGTCGAAGCGCACCTCGCCAACCTCGATCCCGTGCTCCTTGCCGGCGCCCCGGATCGTCTCCATCGTTTCGGCCGAATTCAGCAGCGCCTTGGACGGGATACAGCCCCAGTTCAGGCAGACGCCGCCGGGACGATCGCGCTCGATCACCGCGGTCTTCATCTTGAGCTGGCTGGCACGAATCGCCGCTACGTAACCGCCGGGGCCGGAACCGATCACTGCCAGGTCGTATCTCGGATTTGCCAACGCTTACTCCTCAGGTTTATCTCGGTTGATTATACCTTTTTGCCTACCACGATCCGGCCATCGCGTGCCACTGCGCTGTCCGTTATCGCGTGCATTGCTCCGCGTTAGTTGGCCGGCTGGGGGAAGTTGCTTGGCGGCGTCGTTTAGAACTTGAGCCTTAGCTGCGCGGCCATCGCGACCGGCGCAAAAGAGGTGCGATGGATAGGCGAAGGACCGAACCGCTCGACTGCGGCGACGTGCTCCGCCGTGCAGTATCCCTTGTGCTGCGCGAAGCCATAATTGGGATAACTGATGTCGTAGTCGCGCATCAGGCGGTCGCGTGTCACCTTGGCGATGATCGAGGCGGCGGCGATACAAAAGCTCTTGCGGTCACCGCCCACGATCCGGGTCTGTGGAATCGCCAGGCCCGCGATGCGACGGCCGTCGACCAACACATGCTGGGGCGGGCGGGCCAGCGCTTGAATCGCGCGTATGAACGCCGCGGTCGTCGCATGGTAGATGTTGTGGCGGTCGATTTCGTCGACTTCGGCCACACCGATTCCGACGCTGTGCGCGCGCTCCTGGATCAACGGGAATAGCGCTTCGCGCTTCTCCGCGCTTAGCTGCTTGGAATCGTGAACGCCCTTGATGAAAGCTTCGGGGGCGAAGATGACCGCCGCGGCCACCACCGGGCCGGCCATCGGGCCGACCCCGGCCTCGTCGACGCCGGCCACGGCTTCGAGGCCTTCCAACCAGAGCTTGCGTTCGTAACGCAGATCCGGAGCCTTGGTCATCTTACCGTCCTTCCCAAGCGTGGGCGCTGCCGGGCATCATTATGCGGAGCATGCGAGCGAACGGTCAAATCCGACGGTCGTTTCGCTTTGACGTTTGGATGCCCGTCGTCGTATTTGAGAAGCGAGGAGCGCAAAGAATTAGCCCAATGGATTTTGAATACACGCCGGAACAGGAAAACTTTCGCGCCGGGTTTCGCGCCTGGCTCAAGGCCAATGTGCCGCCTGAGCTCTGCGTCGATGACGCGTGGGATGAGCGCGTGGCGCCGACTCGGGAACTATTCGAGCGGCGCCGGCGATGGCAGGCGACGATGCACGCCGCGGGATGGGTCGGTATCGCCTGGCCGCGCGAGTACGGCGGACGCGCCGCCAGCCTGATCGAGCAAGTAATTTATGACGAGGAGTACGCACGGGCGCGCGCTCCAGTGATGCCGGGCTATTCGGGGCTCTCGCTGTGCGGCCCCACCGTGATGCAGTGGGGGACCGAGGCGCAGAAGCAACGCTTCCTGCCGCGGATCTTGAGCGGCGACGACGTTTGGTGCCAGGGCTACTCGGAACCCGGCGCGGGCTCGGACCTGGCGGCGCTTCAGACCCGCGCCGTCGACATGGGCGACTACTTCATCGTCAACGGCCAGAAAGTGTGGACCACCGGCGCGCATTTCGCCGACTGGATTTTCCTGCTCGCGCGCACCGATCCCGACGCGCCCAAGCACAAGGGAATCAGCTACCTACTGGTTGACATGAAGAGCAAGGGGGTTGACGTGCGGCCGCTGGTGACAATCAACGGCCATCGCCATTTCAACGAAGTGTTTTTCGAGGATGTGCAAATCCCGAAGGAAAACCTGGTCGGCCCCAAGAACGAGGGCTGGAAGGTGGCGATGACCACCCTGATGCACGAGCGCGGGATCGCCGGCGGCAGCGGCCACAGCGCGCAGGTCAAGCGCCTGGCGGCGCTGGCCAAGATCGTCGAGATCGACGGCCGGCCGGCGTGTGAACAGAGCTGGGTGCGCCAGCGGCTCGCGCAGTTCGCGATCGACTGCAAGGCCATCGACTATACGCGCCTGCGCGGCCTCACCCGGCTCCTCAAGGGACTGCCGCCAGGACCCGAAGGATCAATACTGAAGCTGTATGCTTCGGAGTTGGGGATGCGGATCGCGTCGTTCGCCACCGAGCTGCTCGGCGGTTACGCACTGATGGCGGAGCCTAGCGGCAAAGTGCCCGACGCGCCGCGATGGCTCAACCGCGTGCTGAGCTCGCGGCAATACACGATCGCCGGCGGCACCAGCGAGATTCAGCGCAACATCATCGGCGATCGCGTGCTCAACCTGCCAAGGGGCTGACGACCGCCGACACGTGATCTGGCGGCGAGCCGCGCCAAACCGGCTCAGCCCTTCGCCGGCAGGTGGCCCCAAGTGCTGGTCGAGCGATGCAACTGCACCTGCCAGGTGCGTCGCGGTAGAAGGCGAGGCTTTGCTGGTAATCGTCGGCCAGGAAAAGCACGTGCCCCAGCCCCATCGCGCCGGTGACGAAGCCCGAGATCGAGCGCGACGCTTTAATTGCTCGCCGAGGCGGGTTAGCCGGCGAGTTTGCTCTTCAAGGTTTCGTTGATGATCTTGGGGTTGGCCTTGCCGCCCATCGCCTTCATCACCGCTCCGACGAAGAAGCCAAAGAGCTTGTCGCGGCCGGCGCGATACTCGGCGACCTTGTCGGGGTTGGCGGCGATCACACGATCGCAGGCCGCGGCGATCGCGTCCTGGTCGGAGACCTGCGCCAATCCGAGTTCGGCGACGGTGGCGGACGCGCTCTTGCCCGACTTGCACATCGCGGCGAACGCGGTCTTGCCGGCGTTGAGGCTGATGGCGCCCTTTTCGACCATCGCGAGCAGTGAGCCGACCTCGGCCGCACGCGGCGCCACCTCGGCGATCGGCTTGACGCTCTCGCGCACCACGCGCAGCACTTCGGTCATCACCCAGTTGGCGGCGGCCTTGCGGTTGGAGAGCCCTGGCGCTTTGATGACTTCCTCGAAGTAATCCGATAGCTCGCGCTCCTGCGTGAGGACGTCGGTCTCGTACTGCGAAAGACCGAAGTCGCGCAGGTAGCGGGCGCGCCGCGCGGCGGGCAACTCCGGAATCGCGGCGCGAATCTCATCGACCTGTTCGCGCGACACCTTAAGCGGCGGCAGGTCGGGTTCGGGGAAGTAGCGATAGTCGTGGGCGAACTCCTTGGAGCGCATCGGGCGGGTCTCCTCGCGCTCAGGGTCCCATAGATGGGTCTCCTGGACCACGCGTCCACCGCTTTCAAGCACCGCGATCTGGCGTTCGATCTCGTGCGCGATCGCCTTCTCGACGTTCTTGAACGAGTTCATGTTCTTGACTTCGGTCTTGACGCCGAGTTCGGTCGCGCCGCGCAACCGCACCGAGACGTTGGCGTCGCAGCGAAAGCTGCCTTCCTCCATGTTGGCGTTGGAGACCTCGAGGTAGCGCAACATCAGGCGCAGTTCGCGCAGATAGGCGCCGGCCTCTTCCGGCGATCGGATATCGGGCTCGCTTACTATCTCCAACAGCGGCACACCCGAGCGGTTGAAATCGACCAGGCTCGAATCGATGCCGTGGAGATTTTTCCCCGCGTCCTCTTCGAGATGGATCCGCACCAGATTGACGCGCCGCGGCCGCTCGCCGTCAGCCGCAGGTAATTCGATATAGCCGCCCTTGCATAGCGGCAGCTCGTACTGGCTGATCTGATAGCCCTTGGGCAGATCGGGATAGAAGTAGTTCTTGCGAGCGAAGATCGAGTGCGCGGCGATCTCGCAGTGCGCGGCCAATCCGGCGCGAATCGCGAGGTCGAGCACGCGCCGATTGAACACCGGCAGCACTCCCGGCATCCCCATGCACACTGGGCAGACGTTGTGATTGGGCGGAGCGCCGAAGCCGGTCGAGCATCCGCAGAAAATCTTCGAGCGGGTCAGCAGATGGGTGTGGACCTCGAGCCCGATTACCGCTTCGTATTTTTCGGTCGCAGTCATCGCGATACGTGCTTGTCCTGACTCATCATACCAGCGGCGGGCGGCGTTTGAACGCGCCCGAACGTTCGTAGGCGTCGCCGACTCGCAGGATCGTCTCTTCGCCGAACGGCGGTCCGATTAGCTGCAAGCCGATCGGCAGGTTAAGGCTATCGTAGCCGCACGGCACCACCAGTCCCGGCAGGCCCGCGAGGTTGACCGAGATCGTGAAGATGTCGGAAAGGTACATCTGGAGCGGGTCGGCGGTCTTCTCGCCGAGTTTGAACGCCGTGGTCGGAGCGGTCGGCGTGACGATCAGGTCGCAGCGTTCGAAGGCCTGCTCGAAATCGCGCCGGATGAGCGTGCGGACCTTCTGCGCCTTCAGATAGTAAGCGTCGTAGTAGCCGGTTGAGAGCGCGAACGTGCCGAGCATGATCCGCCGCTTGACCTCGGCGCCGAAGCCCTGCGCCCGGCTCAGATTGTAGACCTCGCCGAGCGTCGCGGCTTCGGCGCGCAGGCCGTAGCGGATACCGTCGTAACGCGCCAGGTTGGCGCTGGCCTCCGCGGTGGCGATCAGATAGTAGGCGCCGATCGCGTACTCGGTGTGGGGCAACGAGATTTCGACCGCCCGCGCGCCCATCGCTTCGAACCGCTTGAGCGCGGCGCGGATGGCGTCCTCGACTTCGCGCTCCATCCCTTCGACGAAGAATTCTTTCGGCACGCCGAGCCGCAAGCCTTTGACCTCGCCGGTCAGCGATTGCTCGTAATCCGGCACCAGGCGAGCGGAGCAGGTAGAGTCGCGCGGGTCGACCCCGGCGAGCGCGCCCAGCAGGATCGCGGCGTCGCGCACCGTCTTGGCGAACGGGCCGACCTGATCGAGCGAGGAGGCGTAGGCGACGACCCCGTAGCGGCTGACGCGGCTGTAGGTAGGCTTGATTCCGACCACGCCGCAGAACGACGCCGGTTCGCGAATCGAGCCGCCGGTGTCGGTGCCGAGCGCGGCCAGGCATTCGTCGGCGGCGACCGCGGCGGCCGAACCGCCCGACGATCCGCCGGCGACGCGGCCGAGGTCGTAGGGGTTCGCGGTCGGGCCGAAGGCGGAGTTCTCGGTCGACGAGCCCATCGCGAATTCGTCCATGTTGGTCTTGCCGAGAAACACGGCGCCGTCCGCGCGGAGCTTGGCGATCACCGTGGCGTCGAACGGCGGCACGAAGTTTTCCAGGATGCGCGAAGCACAGGTGGTGCGCACCCCGCGAGTGGCAAAGATGTCCTTGATTGCGAGCGGAATTCCGCAAAGCGCCGGCGCTTGTCCCGCGCCAAGCCGGCGGTCGGCGTCCTCGGCCTGTGCGAGTGCCTCGCGCTCGCACATGGTGAGAAAGGCGTGGAGCCTGGGCTCGACCGCGGCGATCCGATCGAAGCAGGCGTGGGTCAGTTCGATGGCGGAGACGTCGCGCGCGCGAAGCTTGGCGCGCGCCTCGCTTACAGTCAGCTTGTAGAGGTCGGAGGTCATAAGTCGGCGATCGGAAAGGCTAGCTGCTCGGGCGCCGCTTTGCACGCGGGGTACCGATCAGGACGGACTTTTTTTCCTATTTTCCTTGCAGCGACCTTACGTATTCAACGATCGGTTTGATCCGTGCCTTCACCTCGTCGTCCGTCAATGGCGGAGCGCCGCTGCCGCTAAGGCTGCCCTGGCGCAATCGGAATACACTTCCCCACACCGGCATCTCGCGAGTGCCGTGGCTGGGCACCCGATCGCGCCCGTCGATGGTCCGGTAAACGCGCTGGGAGGGAAATTTGCCGCCGTGCTTCTTGCGCAATTGAGTCAAATCGCCTGGCGACTTTGCCAACGCTTCGGCAACCGGGCCGTCACCCTTTCCCGATAGCCCGTGACAGCTCGCGCAGTGCTCGCGATATTCGAGCTGCCCGCTGGTCACCTCACCTTCGGGCGATAAGATGGGTGCGGTGCCTTGGGAGAGGGCGTGCGCGGCCGGGGCGGCGAGTATCCAGGCCGCGACCATCAACGCGACGGCCAGCTTTGGCAGGCGAAGGCGGTATCTTGGTGTCATCGGACTTATATACCGATCCTGCGGCGCAGGCGCGAGCCGTGTGGGAGGGGCGCTCGAAATCGCAAACGTTCGTGAACTGGACATAAGGCGGGTTGCGATGTTAGCGATAGGATTTCTCAAACCGATACGAAGGGGAAGCGCTGGCGATTGGAACGATTGCGCTAATTTATTAAGTGGCCGGCGCGGTCTCGGGTCGGTCGAGGGGACTGACGCCGCATCGAGACGCGCCGAAAACCCGGCAAGGAGACGACCAGATGAAGACCGCGAAACCGGCAGACGTTGGCTTGGACGCGACCAGGCTCGGACGACTCAGTTCGACGATCAAGGACGATGTGGCCAGGGAGAAGTACGACGGCGCGGTGGTTATCGTCGCGCGCGGCGGCAAGGTCGCGATGCACGAGGCGATCGGGTTCGCGGATCGCGCGAGCGGCCGGATCGCGCGGACCGACGACGTGTTTCTGATCTTCTCGATCACCAAGGCGCTGACCGCAGCCACAGTGCTGGCTCGAGTCGACCGCGGGGAATTGTCGCTGACCACCAAGGTCGCGGACGTCATCCCGGAGTTCGGATGCAAGGGCAAGCATCGCGTCACGATCGCCCAGATGCTGTCTCATACCGGCGGCATGTCGGCTGGCTTGCCGCCGATCCCGCTCGAGCTGATCGGCAACCCGGAGGCGATGGTGGCGGCGATCTGTCAAATGGGCGTCGAAGCGGTTCCGGGCGAGAAGGTCAGCTACAGTCCGATCACCGCCCACGCGATCCTGGCGGAAGTTGTGCGCAGGATCGACGGCGGCTCGCGTCCGTTCCGCGAGATCATGGCCGCCGAGGTGCTGAAGCCGCTCGGCATGAACGACACCGCGCTCGGGCTGCGCAAGGATCTCGCGCCGCGCCGGGTTCCGATCGTGGTGCGCGACCGCAGCGACGGTTTGTTCCCGCCCGAGTTGCTCGAAGCGTTCAACGTGATAGTGAAAGAGGATTCTGAAATCCCCGCGGGCGGCGCCTTCTCGACCGCCTCCGATCTCTTTCGCTTCACCGAGGCGCTGCGCCAGGGCGGCGAACTCGAGGGCGTGCGTATCCTGTCGCCGGCGATCATTCGCCTGGCGACCACCAATCACACCGGCACGCGCCGCAACAGCCTGTGGGACTACGCGCTCGAGATGCGCGGGTGGGACGAATTCCCGGCCTTCCTCGGGCTGACCTTCTTCCTGCGCGGCACCGGTATCTTCCCGCATTGGTTCGGGAACCTGAACTCGCCGGGCACCTTCGGCTCGGTGGGCGCCGGCTCGACCGTATTTTGGGTCGATCCGGAGCGCGACCTCACGTTCGTGTGCCTCACTGCCGGGTTGCTTGAAGAGACCCGCAGCGTCGATCGCTTTCAGCGGTTGTCGGACCTGGTGAGCTCCGCGGTGATGAGCTGAACGACTACGGCGGTAGCTGAGAGGGCAGGAAAGCCGCTGTGCCGCAGCGTCTTCGGAACCCTCACCCGCGCGTCACGGCTCTTGCAAAAAGAGAGCAAGAGCCGCGCCGCTTGCCCTCTCCCGCAACTAAGCGGGCGAGGGATTTGGGAAATCCCGCCCTTGCCGGCGATGGCGACTCGATGATCTTTATTCGATGATCTTCGGCACCTTGAAGAGCGTGCCTTCACGGGCGGGGGCGTTGGCTAGCATCTCCTCGGGCGCGGGACGGTTGGTGACGGCGTCGTCGCGAAACGGGGTGCCAGCCTCGGCGACCTGAGCGGTTGGCTCGACCGCGCTGGTATCGAGCTCGTCGAGCTTGGCAACGTGGTCGAGGATCGCGCTGAGATCGGCTTGCAGGCGCTCCTCTTCGACAGGACTGAGTTCGAGCCGCGCCAGCCGGGCGACGTGACGAACCTGTTCCAGACTGATCTTCTGTTGCGCCATCAGCCGCGATGTTAACATATCGCCGCGCCGCCAGTCAGCCTTGTTCCAGTCGCATATAGCTCGTTTCTTAGTGGCGAGGGGCTGTATATATAGAAGCTGCACATATAGAAGGGGGGATCGAATGTTCGGGTGGTTAATCGCTTGGCTAAGAGGCGATGAGGTGGGGGCAGGGTCGTCGAACACGCGCATCAGGCTTGGAGCGCACGGCGAACGAATCGCGGCGCGTCACCTTAAGCGGAACGGCTACCGGATTGTCTCGCGCAATTTTCGCGCGGCCGGAGCCGAGATCGACCTGGTAGCGATGGACGGAGAGACGCTGGTATTCGTCGAGGTCAAGACCCGGCTCGGCGCCAGGGCAGGTGCTCCGCAGGAAGCTTTGGATCGGCGCAAGCAGGCCCATATTCGGCGCGCGGCGACGATCTTCGCGGATCGCAATCGCGCCGAGTCGAGGCCGATACGGTTCGACGTGGTGGCGATCGCCGGCGCCGGCTCCAACCGGCGGGTAGAAATTCTGAAGGACGCGTTCTGAATGCTGGATATCAGGCTAATTCGCGAGGACCCCGAATCGGTCAAACGGCAACTGGCGTCCGTCGGCTTCGAGCCCGAGGGAGTCGATCGCATCCTCGAATGCGACGCTAGCCGCCGCCGCTTGCAGCATCAGCTCGACGAGCTGCGGGGGTTACGCACGCGCGAGTCCAAGGAGCTTGGCAAGGCGGCGCCGGCCGAGCGCGAGGCACGGCGCGCCGAGATGCGCGAGCTGGGCGAGCGAATCGCGGTGGGTGAGCGCGAGCTGGCCGAGCTCGAGCGCCGCTGCGAAGAAATGATGCTGGAAGTGCCGAACCTCCCGCGCCCGTTCGTGCCGGTGGGCAAGGACGAAAGCGAGAATCGCATCGTCGAGACCGAGGGCGAGCCCCGCGAGTTCTCGTTCAAGCCGCTGCCTCACTGGGAACTGGGAGAGCGGCTGGGGCTTATCGATTTCGAGCGAGGGGTCAAGCTCGCGGGCACGCGCTTCTACGTTCTGACCGGGCTCGGCGCGCGGCTGGAGCGTGCGCTGATAACCTGGATGCTCGATCTGAAGATTAAGGAGCAGGGCTACCTAGAGATTGTGCCGCCGCTGATGGTGAACGGCGCGGCGGTGCTGGGCACCGCGCATCTGCCGAAGTTTCGCGACACGATGTACCGCGACATCGAGGAGGATTACTGGTTCATCCCGACCGCCGAGGTGCCGCTGACTAATTTCTACGCCCGCGAGATTCTCGACGCCGAGCGGCTGCCGATCTACCTTACCGCTTACACGCCGTGCTTCCGGCGCGAGAAGATGTCGGCTGGCCGCGACGTGCGCGGGATCAAGCGCGGCCATCAATTCGACAAGGTCGAGATGGTCAAGGTGGTGAGGCCCGAGACCTCCGACGACGAGCTTTTGAAGCTGGTCGAAAACGCCTGCGAGGTATGCCGGCGGCTGAAGATCCCGTTCCGGGTGATTCAGATGTGCACCGGCGACCTGGGCTTCGCGGCCGCCGCCAAGTACGACGTTGAGATGTGGGCGCCAGGATGCGGTGAATGGCTCGAGGTCAGCTCGTGTTCGAACTGCTGGGATTTTCAGGCGCGGCGCGCGCAGATCCGCTTCCGCGCGGAGAAGGGCGGCAAGCCCGAACTGGCTCATACGCTGAACGGCTCCGGGCTGGGGTTGCCGCGCACGCTAATCGCGGTGCTGGAGAACTACCAGCAAGAGGACGGGACGGTGGCCGTGCCCGAAGTGCTTCGGCCATATATGGACGGGCTCGAAGTAATCCGCTGAGATAATTTGCGATTAGCATGCTAAGATGTAGTTGTCTCGATGGTGCGCCGGAAGGGGGCTCTGAGTTCAGGATAGGGCATGGCTGACAAGATGACCCTGCGCCATCTGAGCGCCTTCTTCGGCACGCTCCGTGCGGTCAATGAGGTAGACCTGGGCATTGCCGAGTGTCAGATAACCGCGATCATCGGACCCTCCGGATGCGGCAAATCGACCTTGGTACGCTGTCTCAACCGGATGCATGAAGTGCTGCCGGGGACCAGGGTCGAGGGCGAGGTGGTGCTCGACGGCGAGAACATTTACGGAGTCGGGGTGGACCCTGTTGCAATCCGGCGGCGGGTCGGGATGGTGTTTCAAAGACCGACCCCGTTTCCTACTATGTCGATCGAAGACAATGTCGCCGCGGGACTGAGGCTGAACGGGTTGGTCGCAAACCGCGCGCAGCAGTCGCGGATGGTCGAGCGCAGCCTGCGTCAGGCGGCGCTTTGGGACGAGGTAAAGGACAGCCTTGACCAGCCCGGCATCAGCCTGTCGGGCGGCCAACAGCAGCGGCTGTGTATCGCGCGGGCGCTGGCGGTGAAGCCCGAGGTGCTGCTGCTGGATGAGCCCTGTTCGGCGCTGGATCCGATCTCGAGCGCGCGCATCGAGGAGCTGCTGCTTGAGCTAAGGGAGAGCTATACCATCGTGATCGTGACTCACAATATGCAGCAGGCGGCACGCGCCTCCGATTACACCGCCTTTCTTTACAATGGCGAACTGATAGAGTTCGGTGACACTAACCAGATTTTTACCAATCCGACACGGCGCGAGACCGAAGACTACATTACCGGCCGCTTCGGCTAGGCCCGAGGCCAACCAATGAGCAATCCGCAGCCGCAGCACACCAATCGCCAGTACGAAGAGGAATTGCGCGGTCTGCGCACGCGTCTGCTCAAGATGGGCGGGATGGTCGAGCGTCAAATCGCCGACGCGGTGGATTCGCTGGTCAGCCGCAACTCGCATGAGGCGCGCGAGGTAATCGCTCGTGACGCCGAGGTGAATCGGATGGATATCGATATCGACGCGATGTGCATCCGGCTCTTGGCGCTGAGACAGCCGGCGGCGGGCGACCTGCGGTTTATCACCACCGGGCTGAAGATCAACTACGATCTCGAGCGGATCGGCGATCTTGCGGTCAACATCTGCGAGCGTGCCCTGGAGTTAAATGAGGAACCGATCCTCAAGCGCTACATCGACATCCCACGCATGGCAAGCATCGCGGAGTCGATGGTCAAGGATAGCCTCGACGCCTTTTTGCGGGGCGACTGCGACTTGGCCCAACAGGTCATGGAGCGCGACGACGAGGTCGATCAGCTCAACGGCCAGATTTTCCGCGAGTTGCTGAGCTACATGGCCGAAGACCCGCACGCGATTAGCCGCGGTGCCAGGATCCTGTTCATCTCCAAGAATTTGGAACGCATCGCCGACCACGCCAGCAACGTCGCTGAGATGGTGGTATTCATGGTCAAGGGCAAGACTATCCGCCATATGGACAAGAGCAAGCAGTGACCGATACCGTAGTTAATGCCGCGCGGCTGGGGCCCCGTACCACCGTGCTGGTGGTCGAGGACGACGCCGACATCCGCGAGCTGTTGCGGTACAACCTCGAGCAGGAGGGCTTCGCGGTCGAGGAAGCAGCCGACGGCGCCGAGGCGCTGCGGCTGATCGAGCGTCGTGTTCCCGAGCTGCTGATACTCGACCTGATGCTGCCCGGGATGCCGGGTTTGGAGCTTTGCCGCAAACTGCGCGGCGCGCCGGCAACCGCGGCACTGCCGATCTTGATCCTGACCGCCAAGGGCGAAGAGGTGGACCGGGTGGTGGGGCTGGAGATGGGCGCGGACGACTACGTCGTCAAGCCGTTTAGTCCGCGCGAACTGCTGGCGCGGATCAAAGGCCTGCTGCGCC
>Ga0209415_10012003_pt1 | contig 14500 bp, 15 predicted proteins | sample PeaSoiSIISIP2007_FD_187696 | JGI IMG/M metagenome (GOLD analysis project Ga0209415, IMG submission 187696) | Peat soil microbial communities from Weissenstadt, Germany - SII-SIP-2007 (SPAdes) (version 2) | ecosystem: Environmental > Terrestrial > Soil > Wetlands > Peat | place: Germany...
CTCCTTGCGGCTCGCGTCCTGCGCGGGCGCAATGGTTGCCGCCAGCGCGCACAACAGCGCCAGCGCCGTCCGCCAGTTCACTCGGCTCGTTCTGCTCTTCCTCGCCACCGCAGTCACCACACTTTGCCTGTTCCCTAGAGCTGGTTGCATAAATCCCGTAAAACAGCTAAGAAGCGTCCCTCAGGGGCCAAAGCCCCAATGTTTATGCGGTCTTTGCGGCACGACTAAAGTCGTGCCCTTTCAAAACCGGATTGATGCAACCAGTCCTAGTCCCTGGTCCCTATTCCCTGCTTTCAAAACACCAACAGCCGCTCCAGAAAGCGCACCAACGGATTCTGCCGGTAGGTGGAATCGTTGACGATGCCTTTGCCCGTAACTTCCAGTTCGAGGTCGGTCATCGCCGTCGATTGCACCTGATTCTGATTGCTCACGTCTTCGGGGCGCACCAACCCGCGCAACTCAATCAGCTGCGTTTGTTCCGAAAAGGTGATCTGCCGCGTCGCCTGAACCACCAGCATGCCGTTGGGCAACACATCCACAACCTCGGCGCCAAAGGTGGTTGCCAGGCTCGAATTCGTGGTGCTCGCCCCTTGCGCCGTCAGCCCGGAGCTTGCGTTCGCGTTCACCAGGTTCTGCAGCGCGTTGGCGGCTTTGAGAGCGCCGAAGAGCGACGTCAATCCGGAGGCGGCCGTCGAAGCCCGCGAGTTTTTCACCTGCCCATCGGTCGAAGCCGCCAGGCTCTCGGAAACCACAATCGAGACCACGTCGTGGATGCGAAACGCCTTCATGTCGGTTCCCAGCCGCACCATCTGGCCCTGCGGACTCCAGATCGAGCCCGGCGTACGCACCTCCGCTGCCTGGCTGGCGCGCACGCGCGCCACATAGGCGCGTAGCGCGTCTTCGGGAGGCGTCGACTTCGTTCCCTCCGCCACGGAGCTGTGTTTCTTGCTCAAACCCGCAGCCGTCGAGACCAAGCCGAGGCCGAGAGCGACAAGCAAAATCCATCCGGATCTCATTGGCCCGCACCCCTCTCAGACGCAAACACCGCGCGGCCACGCCCCAGCGCCACAGCCTCGATGATCTTGCCGCCAACGTTCAATCGCGCGCGCAACCTCTCGCCGGCGGCGGCGGCGGCAAGCGCTACCGCCTGCAGCCGGGCATCGGCAACCGCTGTGTGCTCTTCGACCGTCACTTCGTCTCCGCTATGAATCACCAGCGCGCGCGCCAGCGCTCGTGCCGCTTCGTTGCCGACTCCGCTGCTCCGAAAGCGCGCCGAAAGCCCTTGCGAAACTTGTGGCGAAATCTGTGGCGAAATCCGTGTCCAGCGGCCTGGCCCGCCTGGATGCAGATCGTCTCCCGACAAGACCCATCGTTCGCCGGTCGATGGATCGTCGATCTCGCGGATTGCCTGGCCGCAAGCGGGCAGCGCGGCAAGAACCGCCAGAATCGCTGTCCCCGCGCTTCTCCGCTGTCCGGCCCATCTTCCTAACCTTGCCGGCATCGCGGTCTTTGTTCTGTCGCCCCAAAGCATGATTTCGCGCCAATCCCTTTGTCGCCCGCGATCTCAGCGCGTCATGTTGTTTACTTGCGAATACATGTCGTCGGCGGCTTTGATCACCTTCGTGTTCGACTCGTAGGCGCGCTGCGCCAGCACCATCTGCACGAACTCGGTCACCACGTCCACATTCGAGTTTTCGAGATAGCCCTGATTGAGCGTGCCCAATCCCTCAGTTCCGCCCGGGTTGCCCAGCACCGGGTCGCCCGAGCTGAGAGTGGCATTCAACAGGTTGCTGCCCATGTTCTCCAGGCCGCCCGGATTGGGGAACGTAGCCAGCTGAATCTGGCCAAGCTGCGAGGGATTCTGCTGGCCCGCCAAGGTCGCATTCACCACTCCGTATTGAGTGATGGTCACTGCGGTCGCGTTCGGGGGAATGGTGATCGTCGGGATCAGCGGATCGCCGTCGGTCGTCACCACCGTCCCCTGATTGTTCAGGTGGAACTGTCCGGCACGGGTGTAGGCAATCGTGCCGTCGGGCCGCTGTACCTGAAAGAATCCCGCTCCCTGGATCGCCACGTCGAGCGGATTGTCGGTCTGGTTCAGCTCGCCCTGCGTGTTGATCACTTCGGTTGCCGCCGACTTGGTGCCCAGCCCGATCTGCAAACCGGCCGAAACCGTGCTCTGGCTCTGCGCCGCTCCCGGTGTGACCAAGTTTTGGTAGATCATGTCCTCAAACTGCAGGCGCAACTGCCGGAATCCGGTCGTCGATGAGTTGGCCAGATTGTTGGCGATGGTATCGAGGTTCATCTGCTGCGCGCTCATGCCGCTGGCCGCTGTATATAAGGCTCGAATCATTTCGGCTCCTCTGAGTGGTTAGCGATCCACTGTTCCCTAGTCCCTAGTCCCTAGTCCCTGGTCCCTGGTCCCTAGACTTTCGGCAGGTCCTCTGTCGCAAATTTGTTGAAGTCGGTATGAAAGACCGTCAGCGCCCGCTGCATCATCTCCGCCTGGCGCTGCATCACGATCAGGTCGAGCGATCCCTGCACCACATCCTGGTTTGCGCCTTCGATCGCGCCCTGGTGCACTGTTGCTTCCTTGGCTGGTTCCGCTGCCACTCCGGCCGGAGCAACGTAACGATTCGCGCCCTCCGGCATTAGTTGCGTCCCGGCGGGAAAGGTAAAGACGCCTACCTGCGCGACGACACCCCCGGCCACAGAGATCGACCCGTCTGCGCCGACTGAGACATCGCCCGGAGGAATTTGAATCGTCTGGCCCGTTTGCGACAGCACCGCCTCATCGGTCCGCGTCACCAACTGTCCGCTCTGCGCGCGCTTGAAGCCGCCGTCCCGCGTGTATCGTGGGCCGTGATCGGTTTGCACCAGAAAGAATCCCTGGCCTTCAATCGCCAGATCGAGCGGGTTGCCGGTCTGCTGCAGCGCGCCCTGCGCCATGCTCAGCCGGTCGCCACCCAAAAGCCCGTAGTTATCGACTGCCTGCCCCAGTTGCGAGCTCAGCGCATCGGGGGTCAGCAGCACCGAGCGGAAGAACTCCCGCTCCGCGCGGTAGCCGGGAGTCTGTGCGTTGGCCAGGTTGCCCGCAGCCGCGTCCACGGCCTGCGTCCTCGCCTCCAGCCCCGTCATCGCGGCATAGAATCCGCTGTCCATTCCGGCTCCTGTCCTGAAGCTGGACAGGTTGAATGCAGAAGAGGGACCGAAAGGGGGAATGGAAGATTAGAAGGGACCGAGGGACTCAGGGGCTGAGGGACTAAGTCCCTAAAGGGAATGAGATCCAAGGGAACGAATGTTCATGCGAAATGAGAGTGGTTTGCTTTCTCGCCATGGCGAGCAGGACCGGAGCTTGGCCTATGCACCATCCCGTGGCGCCTGAGTCCCTCAGTCCCGCTAGTCGGTTAGTCCCCGTGTTTAATCCAGCCCGTCGCAGATGATGGTGACCTCGAAGCTCGCGTCGTCGAAGCCGTAGTGGCGGCGCACTTCGAACTCAGGAGCCAGCACGTGCAGGTTGTAGTCGCGCCCCGTGATCACCGCCGGGATCGACAGCCGGCAACTGGCGGCCAGCTCCGGCACCTTGCCCTTCCACACCCCGGCCAGCATGTTGCAGATCTCTCCGGCAGCGTCCTTCACCGTATGATCGAGGGTCTTATGAACCGAATTCGTCATCCGGCCGGCAATCTTCAAAGCCGTTTGGGCGCCGGCGCGAAAGACGCAAGCCCCACTGAACGGCCCGCCAAAGCCGACCACCGCCGTCAGCGACTCCGCGTCCTCGCGGCGGGATCGAGCCGCGTTGTGCCGGCAGGTTACCCCCAGCATCAGCTGAAAGACCTCGTCCACGGTCTCGTCGAGGTTCTTTGGGTCGGAGACCAAGGCTACGGATTCACGCAGCGATGCCGTCACCGCGCCTCTTGCTCCTTGGTGCTGCTCCATTGCCGTACCCCTTGCTTCCGCTACGCCGCGCGGACCAACGGGACAATCCGTTCCTTCACCTGGTCGGCTGTGAAAGGCTTGCGGATATATCCCTGCGCCCCGGCCTGGATGGCTTGCCGCACGTGGTCTTCGCTCGACTCGGTTGTAATCATGACCACGGGAACCCCAGGCGCCAGGCTCTGCGCGCGCAACTGGCGCAGGAACTCCAGCCCATCCATCACCGGCATGTTGATATCGGTCAGGATCAGGTCCACGGGCTTGGTCTTTAGCAAGTCCAATCCCTCCGAGCCGCTGCCGGCCTCATGCACCACCAGCGGATCGAGACCCGCTTGGCGCAACGACCGCTCGACAATCTTGCGCATGACCGAGGAATCGTCCACGATCAATGCTCGAATCTCGCGCATGCCCGCGCCCCTCCCGTATTCACCCTATCGGCCGATGGGCGGCAAAGATTCAGTCCGCAAGCCTTAGCCGGGAATTGCCTGGCTCCGCCCGGTCACGGCAGCGGTCCTGAATCCCCGGCGAGAAGTCACCGGCGTGCGAAGGAAACGATCAGATCCTGAACCGAGTCCGGTTCTGGCACCGGGCCGCTCTGCAGACCGAGCCACATCCGCATCCACAGGCAATCGTGCACCCGCACCAGACGCGCCTCGGCCGGCCGCGCCCGCTCGAGCGCCTTGGCCAGCGCCGCCGCGACCGCGAACTCGGTCGCCGCCTCCACCAACTCCACCGCCGGGAAGCGGACTGCAAGCATTCGGCGCTGCGCCGGAGCGAAGACGGACTCGCGAACCACTCCGCCTTCGACGCGCAGTCCGGTGATCCGCTCGATGGCTAGCGACAGCGACGGGTCGGGCCTCTCTTCGAATCCTAGATACAGAATTCTGCCCGCGGCCACGCGCAGCGGCAGCACGCCGCAGGCATCCACAAAGAGCCTGGGCACGAGCGCGGTCAGACCCTCGGCGTCGGAAAACTCCACGCCCAGGACCGGACAGCTCCATTGCATGCCCAGCGCCCGCGTCACCTCGTCCTCGCTCGCCCTCCGCTGGCGGATCAGCCATTGTCCCAGCCTCCCGGCGCCCGCCGTGCGCTGCGCCGACAGCGCGGCGCGCAGATCGGCCTGCGTGATCCAGCCGGCTTCGAGCATGGCCAATCCCAGCGGTATCCGGTGCGGATGGCTCTGCCCCACTCCCCAGCCTTCCATCTCCCGGCCAACCGCCGCGCGCACTTGCGCCAGCATGCACTCCTTCGAGCAGCACCGGCCGCCTTGAAACACGGGCATCTCTTTGCCGCGCCAGAGCCGCAGCCTTTGCCTTCCGCACGCCGGGTTCGCACAGACGCTAACCAGCTCTCCGCCCGCCCTGCTCCCCCGGCTTCCCGGCCAATTGGCCGCCGGCCTGGCGTTCGGTATGGAGTTGGTCCTAGATGCTGCCGCCGGCCCGCGGACCCCCGCATTCTGCGCAGTGCCGCCACCCCCGCTCCGGCCCACGCCGGCTCGCGCGATATGAATTCCGGCTATACCTAGAAGAGACACCGTATGCTCTCCAGCCGCTTTTTCGGTGCGGCGACCTCCGTCACGCGCAGGCCGAAGTTGCCGTTGACGAGCACGACCTCGCCCCGCGCGACGATCTTGTCGCCCACAATCAGGTCCACGGGATCGGCGACCGTCCGGTCCAGCTCGACCACGTCCCCCGGGCCAAGATCGAGAATCTCGCCCAAAGGCATCTCCCGCGAGCCGAAGCGCAGGCTCGCCTCCAGCTCCACGTCGAGCAGCAGCTCGAGTCCGGGGCTCAAGGCGACGGGAGCGGCGGGGAGCAAAGCCTCTTGCGCCGCGGGCTGCGCCGGCTTCTTCGCCGAAGCGCTGACCTCGTCCAAGACCAGAATGGCGAATGAGCGGTCGCCGGAGCGGAGCGTAAAGGCGCGCGAGACCAGCGCTTCGGGCACGATCTCCGCGAACTTCTTGACCGCGCATTTTTGTCCGGTCGAAGCCAGCAACTCGCCGGCCGCGGCATCGACGGTCTCGCGCAACAGCTCGCTCCACCCGGCCTTCTGGTCGGCGCCCTCGCCAAACAGCGGCGCATCGGCGATTGCGCCGTCGAGAAAAATGGAGAAGCCGCCCTCGAGATCGCCGCCCAGCGTGGCGGCAAAGCCAAACGACCGCTCCCCGATCGGCTTGGGCAACGATTCGGCCAGCTCCGGCTCTCCGGCAAGCGCCTGCGAAAACAAGGCCGCTGCCACATTGGCCCAGCAATCGAGATAGGTCTTCATCGCTCGCTTCCCTTCAGGTCGCGCTCCAAGCGCGCCGCGCGCCGCGCGCCGCGCCGCATCGGCTCAGCCAATGCCAGCAGCTCGCCGCCCACTCTCCACTCCGAGAAGGTGCCCGCGCCCAGGTTCATGCGCAACACGTCGCCCACTGCAATGCGCTGCAAGGCCCCGGCATCGATGCGGGTCGAAGGCAGCTGCAGAGCACAGCCGAAACGGATGCGCCGGGCGGCCTCTTCCATCCGCGCCCGCGTGTCTCCGGCGTGGCGGCGCCGGCGGCCCCAATCCGTCGTCAAGCGGCGCAGAATGGTGTTCGACACCACGGCGGGAAACGCCAGATTAAGCAGGCCCGAGCTGTGCGGCATACGAATCTCGAAGCTCAGGCAGAGGGTCTTCTCCGCCAGCGAGATGACGCGCGCGACCTGCGTCTGCATCTGCCGGCGTTCGAGCGTAAAGCTCAGCCCCACCGGCTGCCATGCGACGGTCAGTTCACGGCACACGATCTCGACCACGCTGCCCAATAACGATTCCTCGATGTCGGTCAGCTCCCTGAGCGGGCCGTCTTTGCCGTCGCCGCCCAGCAGAAGGTCGATGATGGGAGGCGCGAGACCCAAATCGAGTTGCAGCACCGAGAGTGCCCCCAGCGGCTCCAGACGCACCGAGGCCACGTAGCTGATCTCGGGAATGCGCAGCAGGAACTCGTTGAACTGAATCTGCTCCGCCGAAACCAGATTGACCTGAAACCGCGTACGCAGCCACGCCGCCAGATTGTGCGTCAGATTGCGCGCGAACAGATCGTTCAGCAAGCTGATGGCGCGCAACTGCTCGGTCGAGATCTGCCCGGCCGAGGCGTAGTTGTACGGAACGGCCTGAACCCGGGCCTCGTGCCGCGCCGCCTGCGGCTCGGTGCTGCGCGCCGCCTCGAAGAGCGCATCGATTTCATCCTGCTTGAGTGTCTTGTCGGACAATGCCTCAATCTCCTCCCGGCAGTCTCGTCGAGCCGGCCGCCGGGCCTCTTCAGCCAGCTCACTACCGGCTATTGGCTACTGGCTTTCGCCTTCCCACCTCATCCACCCATGCCGCCGGACACGTACCGCCGCCCGGACTGCGGCCGAATCCCCTCTTCGCGCTTGACTGGCTTGCGCAGCCGTTGCTTGTCGCCCAAGCCGGCCGCGGCCAGGTCGGAAAGCGCCGCGCGCAGATGCACCACCGCCGAGGCGTGCACCTGCGAAACGCGCGACTCGACCACGCCCAGCGCGAGACCAATCTCGCGCATGGTCATCTCCTCGTAGTAGTAAAGCGTCATCACCAGCCGCTCCCGGTCGGGCAGATTGGCAATGGCCTCGGTGAGCCTCTCCTCCATTTCGCCGCGCAGGCAACGGAAGAGCGGGTCGTCCTCGGGCCGCCCCGGCACGTAGGCCAGTTCCTCCTCGCCCGAGTTCTCGTTGCGCTCCAAGTGGAGCGTGCCGATCTCCAAACCCTTCAGCTCGCCCAGCAACTGCTGGTAGGCCTCGAGATCGAGGCCCATCTCCTGGGCGATCTCGGGCTCGGCCGGAGCGCGGCCAAGGCGCGCCGTCAGCACGCGAATCGATTCTTCCACGGCGCGGCCCTTGCGCCTGAGCTCCCGCGGGCTCCAGTCCAGCGTGCGCAGGCTGTCCAGGATCGCTCCCCGGATGCGGAACTGCGCATAGCTGCGGAATTGCACCTTCTTTTCGGGATCGAATTTGGCGAAGGCGTCCATCAGCCCCACCACGCCCGCCGAGACCAGGTCCTCGATGTCCACGTGCTGCGGAAGCCGCTCATGGATGCGGCGCGCCAGAAAGCGCACCACGGGCAGATGCTCCAGAAGAAGCCGCTCCTGCTCGGCGGTCAATGCGCCACCCGGGGCCGTGCCGGGCGGCCCCGCCGGAGGGTAAGCGTTTGCCGGCCCTCCCCTGCGCGCGAGCTTCGATCCACCAACCAAGGCCGACGTATCGCTTCCCATCGTCATCCCCGCTCCTCACCGAATCGACCTACAAGTTGCCGCGTTACAGCCAGGCCACCGCGAACCTCGTCCGCCAACCAAACCGCCAGCCAGCCGAACCGCCCAGGTCAGCGAACTGTGCCTACGGGGCGCAGCCGCACCTCGGGTGGCACCTCGCTGGCCGCAACGACGGCGAGCCGCGGCAACAAGGGTTCCAGCCAGCGCTTGACGTGATATCGGGCCGGACTGGGACATAGGAGCACGGGCGGTGCCGCAGCGGACGCCGACCCGATAAGGGATCTCACAGAATCGGCGAGCCGGCGCAACAAGGGCACGGCTCCCGGAGCCGCAGATCCCGCCAGGCGCGGGCCCGAACCGGGAAGCGAGCCGGCGTCAGAGCCGATCGCCGGGCCGAGCGCCGAGAGAATCTCCTCTTCCAGGGCAGGGTCGAGCAGGAGAACCGGCAAGAAGCCCTCGCCATCGAGCAGGGGCTTCACCAGACGCCGGCCCAGCGCGGCCCGTGAGGTTTCCACCAGGGCGACCAGGCTTTTGTTCACGGGCGCAGTCTCGAGCAAGGCTTCGAGCACCGCGCCCAGATCCCGAATCGACACCCGTTCGCGCAGCAGCTGTTCCAATACCCGGCCGACCTCGCCAAGTGTCAGTAATTTTGGAACCAGCTCTTCGAGCAGTTTGGGATGGCTCTCGTTCAAGGCGTCGAGCAGCCGCTTGATCTCCGCGCGGCCCAGCAGCTCCCATGCGTGCTGGCGGACGAGCTCGCCCAGGTGGGTCGAGATCACGGTCACCGCGTCCACCACCGAATAGCCCGCGGCAATGGCCTGCTCTTCCAGGCCCGGGGCGATCCAGATGGCGGGAACGCCGAAGGCCGGCTCGCGGGTCTCCTTGCCGGAGAGCGGACGCCTGCCCGCATCGCCGGAGACAGCCAATAACTGCTGCCCCTCTGTCTGCCAGCGGCCGACCTCGATGCCGCGCAGCGAGACCAGATATTCCCGCGGCTTCAGCCGCAGATTGTCCGAAATATGCACAGGAGGCACCAGAAATCCCATCTCGCTCGAGAGATGGCGGCGCAGCGCCCGCACGCGGCCCAGCAACTGCCCGCCTTGCTTCTCGTCGACGAGAGGAATGAGCTGGAATCCGATCTCGAGGGTCAGATCCTCCAAGCGCAGCAGTTGCGCCATCTCGGATCCCTGTGCCTGCTCGGCCTTCTTCTTTTCCGTGCCCGCGAGTTCCGGAGGAGGAGCCGCCGCGGCGCGGGCAGCCACGCGCCGGCCGCCCCAGAAGAGCCCCGCCGCGACGGACAGAAACGCCAGCTTGGGCAGTCCCGGGATCAGGCACATGCACGCCGAGACGATGCTCGCCATATAGAGCGTTCCGGGCCGGGCAAGCAGCTGCTGGCTGATCTCGCCGCCCAGCGCCGCGGCCGAGTTGGCGCGCGTCAGCGTGATGCCGCCGGCCACGGAAACCAACAGCGACGGAATGATGGTGACCAGGCCGTCGCCCACCGTCAGAACCGTATACGTCCGCGCCGCATCGCCGAGCGCGATCCCCTGCTGCAGGGTGCCGATCAGCAGTCCCGCGATAATGTTGATCGCGGTAATAAGAATCGTGGCCAGCGCGTCGCGCTGGTTGAAGCGCGCCGCTCCATCCATGGCGCCGTAAAACTCGGCCTCCCGCGCGATGGCCTGGCGGCGGCGCCGCGCTTCGGCCTCGTCGATCAGCCCGGCATTCATATCGGCGTCGATGGCCATCTGCTTGCCCGGCAAGGCATCCAAAGTGAAACGCGCCGTCACCTCGGCGGTGCGCACCGCACCGTGCGAGACAACGAGAAATTGAATCGCAACCAAGGCCAGAAAGAGCACGAAGCCGACGACATAATTGCCGCCCACGACGAATTGCCCGAAGGCCTCAATGACTCTGCCGGCCGCCGCCGTGCCCTCCTGGCCGTGCAAGAGAATCCGCCGGCTGGAAGCAATGTTCAGCGAGAGCCGGAAGAGCGTCAGCAGCAGGAGCAGCGTGGGGAAGACCGAAAGTTCCACGGCGCGGCGGATCTGCACCGCCGTCAAGAAGACGATCACCGAAGCCGCGATGGAAAGCGCCAGCAGCAGATCGAGCGCGGCGGCCGGCATGGGCACCAGCATTACAAAGACCACGCTGATCGCGGCCAGAGGCAGCAGGTACTCGCGCAGCCGCTGCCAAATCGGCGACGGAGCGCGGAGCGTGCCAGCGGGCAATGCGGTTGTGCTCATCGATGCCCTCCACTAAAACCTGAAAACGCGGATCCCCGCGCGCGCGCCGCGGCTTCGCGCATGCGCCGCTCTCGCATTTCCGCCTCGACGCGCTGCCGGTAGAGATAGGCCAGGATCGCCGCCACCGCCGCATACAGCTCGACGGGAATCGCCTGGCCCACCTCGACGGTGCGGTAGAGCGACTGCGCCAGCGGCGGATTCTCGACAATGGGCACGCCCGCCCAGCGCGCCTCAGCCTTGATTTCCTCGGCCAAGAGATTCCGGCCCTTGGCCAGCACCTTGGGCGCGTCCATGGTCGCGAAGTCGAAGCCGAGCGCGACCGCATAATGGGTTGGGTTGGTCAGGACCACCGCGGCCTTCGAGACATCGGCCTTCACCCGCCGCCGGCGCATCTGGCGCTGCAGGCTGCGAATGCGGCTGCGGATCTGCGGGCTGCCCTCGGTCTCCTTGTACTCGTCGCGCAGGTCCTGCCGGCTCATCTTGAGGCGCGATTCGCGGCTCTGCCACTCGACCAGGTAATCGATCCCCGACCAGGCGAAGACCAGCCACGCGGCGGCTAACAGCAACCCGTAGACATCCGCGCCAAGCTCTTCGAGGCGATAAGTCGAAAAGGGCGGAATCGTAAGCTCGCGCGCCAGACGCTGCACGGCAAAGACGCCCAGCAGGGCCGCCGGAAGGAGCGACTTGCCCATGCGCGCGGCGGCGCGCAGCGAGAACAGGTTCTTCACGTTGGCCGCGGGATTGATGCGCTCCAGCTTGAAAGCCAGTGCGCCGCCATGCACCGTCGGCCCGCCGGTCTGCACGATGCCCGCCGCGAGCGACGCCACGGCCACGGCCGCCAGCACCGCGGCCGGTCCGGCGAGCACCGTTACCCCCAGCGCGCGCAGCTTCACCAGCGTCGGCGCGAGCGTCGCGGGCTCCCATCGGCCCGGAGCGCCCAGCAGCAGAGATGCTTCGAAGGCGCTGCGCCACGCCTCGATGCTTCGCGCGCCCACAATGCCCAGCACCATCACTCCGGCCAGCATGCCCGCCGCGCCAGCCAGCTCGCGGCTGTGCAGAATGTCGCCTTCCTGGCGCGCCTTCTCGCGCCGTCGCTGCGTTGCCTGTTCGGTGCGCTCTCCGGGCACGGTCTAGCCTCCCCATCCAGAGGGCGCGCCGCCAGAGTGCGCGATCAGCCGCTCGGCCAGGTCGAGGAGATTGGAAAACCGCGCCTCGATAAATCGCGGCCACAGCGCCAGAGACCCCATCAAGATCACGAATCCGGTCAGAGTCTTGAGGGGCACGGTGAGCAGCATGACGGGAAGCTGCGGGCTCAGCTTGCCCATCAGCGCCACGGCCACCTCCACCAGCAGGGTGGCCGCCAGCACCGGCGCGGCCAGTTCGAGCGCGGCCAAAAAGACGCCGCCCGCCGCCCGCACCAGCGCCCCCGCGGGCGCCGCGCCCAGCGCGAAGCCGCCCAGCGGAACCACGCGGAAGCTGCGCACCATCGAGGCAAGCAGAACGCGGTCCAGTCCCGCTGTAATTACCACCAGCGTTCCCATCAACTGGAAGAGCTCTCCCAAGAGCGGCGTCTGGATCGAGGAGCCCGGGTCCAGCAGATTCACCAGCGAGAAGCTGAACTGCAGACCCGCGACCTGCCCGGCGAAGAGCAGCATCTCGTTGAGGAGCGCGAGCGAGAGCCCGTACACCAAACCCACACCCAGCTCGCTCACCGCGGCCGGCAGGCTGAGCGCGGCCTGGGCGTGCGGCAGCGCCGCCACGAGCGGCGCCAGAAGGAACGCGACCGCCCCGGCAAACACCGCCTTGGCGCGCAGGGGCAGCGCGGTCGACGAAAAGAACGGAGCGAAAGCCACCATTCCGCTCACCCGGACCAGGGCCAGCGTCATCGCGCTCAAGAATTGTGGCCAGTCGCTCACGCTTAAGCCCCTAGCTTCTAGCTCCTAGCCTCCAGCTCCGTTCGTGCCGCCCGATACCGCTCCGCCGGTTGCCTTCGGGCTAGCAGCTAGAAGCTAGCGGCTAGAAGCTGCCCTCTTCACCCCAAGTACCTGTGAAAGTCCCCCATCAAGAGCCGCGTATACGCCGCCAGCCGCTCGAGAAACCACGGCATGCCCACCAACAGAATTCCGGCAATCAGCGCCAGCCGCGGCACCGAGGTGAGCGACTGCTCCTGCAGGCTGGTAAGCGTTTGCAGCAGGCTCAACAAAAGACTCAGGACCAGCGCCGCGACCAGCAGCGGCGCGGCCACAATCATCGCCTCGCGAATCAACTGGCGCATCAGCTCGGCAACCAAATCGGGCGTCATCAGGCTCCTCTCAGAAACTCTTCAGCAGCGAGTTGGCCAGCAGGTTCCATCCATCCACCATCACGAACAGCAGAATCTTGAGTGGCGTCGAAACCACGACCGGCGGCAACTGGAACATGCCGATGGATGTGGTAATTGAAGCCGTCACAAGATCGATCAGTAGAAACGGCAGATACAGTACCGCGCCGATGGCGAAGCCGGCCTTCAGCTCCGACAGAATGTAGGCTGGGGCGATGACGCGCAGAGGCAGATCGTCCGGCTTGGCCGGCCGCGGAACCTGGCCCGCCGCCGTGAACAAAGCCAGATCCTTCTCCCGCGCGTACTTCAGCAAGAACTGCTTCACCGGCGCCGAGCCCCGGCCGATCGCCTCCATTCCCGTAATCTGGCCCGCGCGATAGGGGTCCACCGCCTGCTGCTCCACCTGCGTCAACACCGGCGCCATCAGGAACCAGGTCATCATTAAGGCCAAGCCCATCAGCGTGGGGTTCGAGGGCGCGGTTTGCGTGCCCAGAGCCTGACGCAGGAAGTGAAAGACCACCAGCAGGCGCACCAACGGCGTCATCGCCATCAGGATGGCCGGCAAGAGCGTGATGAGCGTGAGGACGAAGAGAATCGTCCACGGCGCCGATTGCGAGGAGCTCCACTTGGCGTTCAGGTCCGGCAAAAGTGGCCCCGTTGCCGCCGCGCCCGATGCCCACGCGGCCAGGCCCGTCGCTGCGCCCGGTGCTACCATGACACCCTTGGCGCGCGAAGCGTCTTCTCGCCGGCCCGCCCCTCCGAACTTCGCGCCGGTTCGAGCGGATAGAACGCCGGCCCGCCCTCGGCCGATGTGGCGACCAGAATCCTGCGTCCCTCGGCCTCCACCAGCGACAGCCACTGCCGAGGGCCCAGAGCAATGCGCTCGACCAGTGCGAGGCGCGGTCCGGCGCGCCGCCCCCCGCGCAACCGCGCCAAGAACCATCCCGTGAGTCCGCCGATTCGAGTCGTCATTTGGGCCGCCATTCGTTCCGATCCCCTGCCTTCACTCCCGCTTCCCATTCCCTAGTCCCGAGTCCCTGCTTCTCTACCCCACCCGCGTCACCCGGGCGGCCAGCTTGGTCTCCACCACCTCAAACTCTGCCCAGGCCATGGTCACGTCGCCGGCCAGGAGCGGCAGATCGCTGCCGCTGTTCCATCGCGACTCCACCACTTGTTCCGGGGCCAAAGCGAGTAGATTCCGCACGCGAAACCCGCGCACCGGAACCGCCACCGCCAGCTTCACCGGCAGGCGCAACACGCGCGGGCTAAATGCCGATTCCGCGCCTGCCTCCGGAACCTGTGGGCTGCGCACCAGCGCCTGCTCTTGCGCTCGGCCCGCCAATCCGGGCGCCGCGCCCGTCGAAGCCACTCCAGGACGCGGCTCGGCTGGCGTCTTCACGACGGCTGGTGCTGTGGACATGCCTGAGAAAGACTGCAGAAAAGTGTCCAGAGATGGGACGCGCGGATTGGAAGAGGCTAAGTACGAATCGCTGCCCGCGCCCCGCCGTGATCCGGCCAGGCCCGACAAAACGATCACTGTTACACTAGTGCCTGAGGTCATTTGCCGCGCGCTGGCTCGCCGCGCGCGATCACCCGCTGCCAATCGAGGTCCCAGAAGATGGCTGAGTCCAATCAAAACAAGAGCTTCACCGGAGATCCACTGCGCTTAAAGGTGGGTCTGGCCGAGATGCTCAAGGGCGGCGTCATTATGGACGTGATGAGCGTCGAGCAGGCGCGCATCGCCGAAGAGGCCGG
>Ga0209415_10012004_pt1 | contig 14500 bp, 14 predicted proteins | sample PeaSoiSIISIP2007_FD_187696 | JGI IMG/M metagenome (GOLD analysis project Ga0209415, IMG submission 187696) | Peat soil microbial communities from Weissenstadt, Germany - SII-SIP-2007 (SPAdes) (version 2) | ecosystem: Environmental > Terrestrial > Soil > Wetlands > Peat | place: Germany...
CGAAGCTCGGCGGCTTGCTCGACGTTGAGCCCTTGAGGAATGTAGCCGCCCAGCGGATCGTGCGCGCTGGTCTGGTCGGTCAGCAGATCGGGGACGACTCCGCGGCGGGCGAGTTCAGGAATCACGTCGGCGCAATTTCCCACCAGGGCGACCGACGTTGCTTCACGCTTGCGGACGGCATTCTTCAGGATGCGCAGCGCCTCGTCGAGGTCGTTGACCATCACGTCGCAGTAGCCGGTTTTCACGCGCCGCTTGATGCGCTCGGGATCGACGTCAATTCCAAGAAACGCCGCGCCGTTGAGAGTCGCGGCCAGCGGTTGAGCGCCGCCCATGCCACCCATGCCGCCGCTGGCCACGAGTCTTCCGGCCAGGTCGCTCCGAAAATGTTTTCGCGCGGCCGCGGCGAATGTTTCGTAGGTGCCCTGCAAAATTCCCTGCGTGCCGATGTAGATCCAGCTCCCGGCGGTCATTTGGCCGTACATCATCAGGCCCGCGCGGTCGAGCTCGTCGAAGTGTTTCCAGTCGTTCCACTGGCCCACGAGATTCGAATTGGCGATCAGGACGCGCGGGGCATAGGAGTGCGTGCGGAAAATTCCGACTGGCTTGCCGGATTGCACCAGAAGCGTCTCGTCGTTTTCGAGCGCGCGAAGCGACGCCACGATGGCGTGAAAACATTCCCAATTGCGCGCCGCTTTGCCGCGTCCGCCGTACACGATCAGCTCTTCCGGCTTCTCGGCGACCTCGGGATCGAGGTTGTTCATCAGCATGCGCATCGCTGCTTCCTGCTGCCAGCCTTTGCAGGAAAGGGAATTGCCGCGCGGAGCGCGCACAGGCTGATAGGCGGTCGTTTCGTCCGCCGCGAGCTTCACCATGGCCGCGCCGCCTTCGACGATCCGAATTCTCTTCGGGCATTCACGGGATCATCTTAGTACGGAATAAGCGGAGCGCAAGGGCGGGGTGCTGCGGACTTCCTGCCTGCGGCTGAAATGGGGACGGCACATTGCGCCCCGCGCGGACAATGGGCTAGAGTGGCGACGATGCCCGCGGATTACCCAAGCATCCCGAAATGTTTCCTCGACGCCGTGGATACGCTCGCGAATCCGCGGGCGCAGATGTATCGCACGCTGGACGCCTCCAAAACCGCCACCTGGCAATCCATATCGGCGAAAGAGATGCTGCGGCGCGTGGCGGGCTTGTCCAGGGCGCTCGGCGAACTCGGCATAAAGCCTGGCGATCGCGTGGGCCTATTCGCGCCGAATTGTCCGGAGTGGGCGATTGCGGATTTCGCCATCGTAGGGCTGGGCGCGGTGAGCGTGCCGGTTTATTTCCACGAGTCGCCCGACCGGCTCACCTACATCCTCAAGGATTCGGGTTCGCGCGTCGTCTTCACTTCGGGCGAAGAGCAAGCGCGGAAAATCGCCGAGTGCCGCGGGCAGTTGCCGGAGCTCGAACACGTGATATCCGTGGCGCCACCCGCCGACCTGCACGGAGAGTTCCTCCGCTACGAGCAGCTGATCGCGACGGCAGGCGACGCCGACATCGTTCAGTACCGGAACCGCGCCGCCGAAGTGACCGGAAAACAACTGGCCACGATCATTTACACGTCGGGCACCACGGGTGAGCCCAAGGGCGTCATGCTGAGTCACGCGAATCTCACGTCGAACGCGCTCGATTCGGCAAGAGATCTCGACACGCTTCCCGGTGACGTGGCGCTGTCATTTTTGCCGCTCGCGCACGTCTACGAGCGCACCGTGGATTACAGCTACTTTTTTCGCGGCATCACTGTGGCCTATATCGAGCAGACCGAACTGGTTTCGGAGGCGCTCCTGGAAGTCCATCCTACGACGGTGGCGGCGGTCCCGCGCTTCTTTGAAAAAATCTACGCGACCATCGTCGAAAAAGGGCATCGCGTAACCGGATTGAAGCGCGCGCTTTTCGATTGGGCGCTTCGCGTGGCCATGCAGGCGGCGCCGTGGCGCGCATACGGAAAGAATGTTTCCGGGGGCGTGAAGCTGCGCTGGCACATCGCCAACGCGCTCGTTTACTCGAAATTTCGCGCGGGCATGGGAGGCAGAATCCGCACGTTTACGTCCGGGAGCGCACCGCTCGCCGTCGAGCTACTGGAGTTTTTCTGGACCATCGGCATGCCGATCTATCAGGGTTACGGGCTTACGGAAACATCGCCCGTCGTCTCGGCGAACACGCCGAAGGCGAATAAAGTGGGCACGGTGGGGCGTCCGATCGCGGGCGTGCAGGTGAAGATCGCGGAGGATGGCGAAATTCTCGTGAAGGGCTCGTGCGTGATGCAGGGCTATTATCGCAAACCGGACGACACGCGCGAAGTTCTGGCGCCTGATGGGTGGCTGCTCACCGGCGATATCGGGCGGCTTGATGAAGATGGCTATCTCATCATCACGGACCGCAAAAAAGAGCTGCTGAAGACGGCGGGAGGCAAGTATGTGGCGCCCGCGCCGATTGAGAATCTCCTGAAGTCGTCACCGCTGATTACGAACGCGATGGTGGTCGGCGACAGGAGGAAATTTGTCTCCGTCCTAGTGGTCGTCAATTTTGCGGGGATTGAGGCGCAGGCGCGCAAGGCCGGCCGGGAGTTTCAAACGCCGGCGCAAATGCTTTCCGACCCTTGGGTGAGGGACCTCTATACGCGGGAGCTCGAACGGCTGACGGCGTCGCTCGCGCAATACGAAAAGCCGAAGAGGTTCGCGCTGCTCGAGACGGACTTCACGCACGCGAACGGCGAGCTGACCTACACGATGAAGATGAAGCGGCGGGTGATCGAGGAGCGGTATCAGGATGTGATCGCGCGGCTTTATGCGGACGTGGAAGAGCCGCGGCCGCAGCGGACGCCGTAGCGGATCGAAAGTCGCGCGCGATACAATCCGAGGTGGAGACAATCCGATGACAGACCAACTGGTGATAGCGGGGCGCGCCTTCAATTCGCGGCTGATCGTGGGCACGGGAAAATATCGCAGCTTTCAGGAGATGGCGCGGGCGCACGCGGCTTCGGGCGCGGACATGGTGACCGTCGCGGTGCGGCGCGTGAACCTGACGGACCGCACGAAGGAATCGCTGCTCGACTACATCGACCGCGAGAAAATATTCATCCTGCCGAACACCGCGGGATGCTATTCGGCGGACGAAGCGGTGCGCGCGGCGCGGCTGGGGCGCGAAGTCGGGCTTTCGGAGTGGGTGAAGCTGGAAGTGATCGGCGACGAGCAAACGCTATTCCCCGATACCGAGCAGTTGATTCAGGCGACGAAGACGCTGGTGAAGGAAGGCTTCATCGTGCTGCCGTACACCACCGACGACCTGATCGTGGCGCGCAAGCTGATCGACGCCGGCGCATCGGCGGTGATGCCGCTCGGCGCTCCCATCGGTTCGGGCATGGGGATTCAGAATCTGGCGAACCTGCGCATCCTGCGCGAACGCATTACGGAAGTGCCCCTGATCGTGGACGCGGGCGTCGGCACCGCATCGGACGCCGCGATCGCCATGGAGCTGGGCGCCGACGGCGTCCTGATGAATACTGCGATTGCCGGCGCGCAAGACGCCGTGTTGATGGCCGAGGCGATGCGCGCGGCCGTGGAAGCGGGGCGTAAGGCGTTCCTCGCCGGACGAATCGAGAAGAAACTTTACGCCACGGCCTCGAGCCCGCTGGCCGGAATTGTAAAGTGAAGAAGCAAAACGCATTCCTACTGCTTCTGGCCAACGGATTCGTCGGTTACTACTACTGGAATGAATACAGGCACGGCATGTCCGCCGGACGCATGTTGGGTCTGCTGGTGGTTTCGCTCGTCGCGATCAATCTGGCGCTGATTTTGGGGCAGTGGCTCGGAGAGCGGCGAGCGCGGCAGCTTGCCGTGCGCAGAAGCCAGCGCAAGTAATCCACGCCGCAGGGCAGTCTTTCATTTATCGGAATAAAATGTGCCAGGAGATGTCCACCAGCGCGTGGACCAGCGTGCCGGGCAGCAGCGATCGAGTCCTCATCCACACGTGCCCGTAGAACAATCCCGCGATCGTGGCGAGCAAGACATACTTCCAGTTAGGGAACGGCGCATGGAAGATGTGCGAGAAACCGAAAATGACGGAAGCGACGATCAGTCCCGCCCACTGATTCTTCAGCGCTCTTGAGAGCAGATTCTGCAGCAATCCCCGGAACAGAAATTCCTCGGGCCACGCGGTAAAAAACAAAACGCCGAGCACCGATAGCGGGAAGCTACGCGCGCGTCCAAACGACGGGTCAAACACCAGGAAGCCCATCTTCACGCCGATTGGAATGGCGATTGCGGTGAACACCGCAAAGTGCAGCAAGAAGTTCGCCGTGAAGCCGCGACCCCACGCGATGGCATAGCCGATCCCGTCGAGGCGGCGGAGCAGTACGAACGCCGCGACGGCCGTGCTGAGCGCCATGAGGATGGCGAGCGTGTGCGTTAGCGGCGGCGGGTAGGGGAACACGCGGTACAACAAGCGATAGGGAACGGGAAGCGCGACCGGCAGCCAGATGACCAGAAGCGCGGCGTAGTCTTCCCAGGTGCCCGGCGATTTTCCCGCGCTGCTCGCGAGCAGAAGAGCTGGCACGACTGCGTAAGCCGCGCCGACGAGTAACATTTTCCAATCGCCCGTGACCGCGAGCGAATAGACCAGCACCGCGCCGAGCGGCACGAGCGGGGCGAGAAGGGCGCCGCCTCTACCGAGGGTGCGCTGCGCGGATTGAAGGACGCGCGGCGCGGCGAGGAACAGCTCGAACGCGAAGAGCAGCGCGGCGACTCCGAGCGCCACGGCGAACGTGCGGCCGTGGAAGCCGAAGCGAACACCTTCGATCAACGCGGCCGCCACCACAAGCGCCCAGACGACGAACGCCGCCGGAAAACTCATCTGCCAGGATTTTGCGGTCGTTGCCATGCGCGATGATTTTACCGGACGCGCCGTGCGCGGCGATAAGAACTTGATTTGGCTTTCGGCCTCGGCGATGCTGTCGCGTGCCAAACGCGGCGGCAGAATCCGGAAAACAACGGCTCGCTTACATCGACTGGATGCGCGGACTCGCCTGCGTGCTGATGTTCCAGACGCATTGCTACGATTCGTGGCTGGGCGGCGCGGCCCGCACGACGAATTTCATTGGCTGGTCGCGACTCGGCGGGACGCTGCCCGCTCCGCTGTTTCTGTTCCTGGCTGGAATTTCCTGCGCGCTGTTCACCGACCGGATGCGGCAGAAGGGAATCGCGCCGGGCGCGATCGCGCGGATGACGATTTGGCGCGGAGCGAAAATTCTCGGGCTCGGGCTGCTGTTTCGCGTGCAGGAGTTCGCGCTCGGCCAACCGTGGGCGCCCTGGACCGATCTGCTCCGCGTGGATGTGCTGAACGTGATCGGAATTTCACTGATGCTCATGGGCGCGGTGTGCTGGATGGCGCGGAGCCGCGCCGCGAACGCGATTCTGGCCGCGGGTGTCGCGCTCGGGATTGCGCTCGCGACGCCGCCGCTGTGGACGACCTGGCGGCCGCGCTGGCTGCCGTGGTATCTCGAGTCGTATGTCAACGGCGTGCACACGTACAACGTTCCGCAGCCGTGGCTTTTTCCGATTTTCCCGTGGACGGCGTTCGCGTTCGCGGGGCTGACCGTCGGATTTCTCGTGTTCAGTGAATGGCCGGCGAAGAATCCGGGGCGCGCGACGGCTCTTTTCGGCGCGGCTGGCGCGGGGATATTCTTCCTTTCGTCATGGATTGACGCGCGGCCGGTGCAACTCTACGCGGTGTACGACTATTGGCATACGAGTCCGAACTTTTTTCTCGCGCGATTGGGAATCCTGTTAATGATTACCTGGGTCGTATACGCGTGGTGCCGCTGGGGGCTTGGCCAGTTTGGATTCAGCCCCGTGATACAACTGGGGCAGGCGTCGCTGCTGGTTTACTGGGTACACATCGAATTCGTTTACGGGCGATTCTCGATCTTGCCGAAGCGCGCGCAGTCAATTCCGATGGCCACGCTGGGGTTGTTCGCGATCTTTTCGGCGATGGTGCTGCTGGCCATGGCGCGGATACGCTGGAAGGGGCGCGGCGGCGAAATTCTGTCGCGTGTTCGCCGAGGGCCGCGAGCGGCGGCGAACGTTTAAGGGTTCGTCGGCGGGTTAGCCGGATGCGGTGCGGGCGTCGAGGCGTCGGCGGGCCTCGGCGATGTCTTGAAGATGTATTCGCCGGGCCGGGCCAGTCCCATTTCTTCGCGCGCGATTCGCTCGATCGCCTGTGGGTCGGTCTTGAGCGATTTCACGCGGTCCTGCAATTGGCGGTTCTCTTCGTTGAGCTGCTCAATTTCCTTCTTGACGTTCGCGGCTTCCTTTTGCGCGCGGCGCATGGCGAGGACTCCGTGCGTGCCGAAAACGTCCTGTATAAGCAACAGCGCCAGCGCTCCTGCCAGGAACCAGTTCGCGTTGCGGCGAAGAAAGTCGCGCAGTTGCTCGGCAAAGCTCATCGCTGGCTCCATCATCGCACGATCCAGGCGCGCGCGTCTTCGGCGAGCTTCGTAGATTCGGCCTGCGTGGTCGCTTCGGTGTAAATGCGCACGACCGGCTCGGTGCCCGAAGGCCGCATCAGAATCCATGCGCCGTCGTCGAGCGTCAATTTCAATCCATCGGTGCGATCCGTGCGCGCAACGCGCCGGCCGGCGAATTCCTTGAAGTCGGAACGCAAGCGCTCGGGCAATTTGGCCTGCGTTTCCTCCGGAAGATGCAAATTCACCCGGACGGGCCAGAATTCAGAGCCGACCCGGCGGAAAAGATCGCGGAGCTGATCGCCCAGCGAAGCCTGGCGCGCCGCGATCATTTCGGCGACGAGCAGGCACGCGAGGATCCCGTCTTTTTCGGGGAGGTGGCCGCGAATCGTCATGCCGGCGCTTTCTTCGCCTCCGAGCGCAATCTTGTCTTCGCGGAGCAGCGGGCCGACGTACTTGAATCCGACGGGCGTCTCATACACCTGTACGCCGTGAAGCTTTGCGACCGCGTCGAGCAGGTGAGTGGTCGCCACGCTGCGGGAGGCGCCGAGCTTGTAGCCGCGGGTTTCGAGCAAGTAGTCAAAGACCAGGCCGAGGACGTGATTCGGCGATACGAACGATCCGTCGCGATCCACGATGCCGAAGCGGTCGGCGTCGCCGTCAGTCGCCAGACCCGCGAGGGCCTTCTTTTCGCAGACAGTTTTCTTCAGGGGCGCTAAATTCTGTTCCGAAGGATCGGGTCCGGTGCCTTCAAACAGGACGTCGCGCTGGGCGCGAATTTCTGTCACCACGATTCCCTGATCTTTGAGGATCCGGTCCAGCCAGCCGGCGCCGCACCCATGGACGGCGTCGCAAATGAAACTGCCCTTTGCCTTTGCGAGCACTTCGAAGCGAATCATCCGGCGAAGCTGCTCGAAATATGGCTCGCGCGGGTTAATCCCGGGGAAATCGTTTTCAACCTGGTTATGCTCGACCGGACCGTCCTCGAGCGCGGCGGCGCGTTTCTCGATGTCCTTGGTGATTTCGGGCAATGCCGGCCCGCCATCGGCTCCGGAAAATTTCAGGCCGTTATATGCCGCCGGATTGTGGCTGGCCGTAATGTTGACCCCGCCGTCGAGCTTTCCGTGGAGGATCGCGTGCGCGATGGCTGGGGTCGGGGTCGGCTCGCCGCACAGAAGCACGCGGCAGCCATGCGATCTCAGGACGGAGGCGGCGGCGAGGGCGAATTCCGGCGAGAAGAAGCGCGTGTCGTAACCTACGATGAGCGTCGGAGATTTCTTTCGCGCCAGCACGTGGCCCGCAATCGCGGCCGCCGCACGGCGCACGCCCGGGAAAGTGAAGTCCTCGGCGATGATGCCGCGCCAGCCCGATGTCCCGAAATGGATCGCTTGGCTCGTCACGCGGCGCTATTGTATCTTGTCGCGCAACCCTTGCGTATCTGGTAATCGCCGGAGAAGCTATCCAAGAGTAAAGGCGGGAGATGACGGACAAAATCGTGGTGTTGGTTACATGCGCGTCGGCGGGACAGGCGAGGAAGATCGCTCGTGCGCTGGTCGAGCGCAGGCTGGCGGCTTGCGGAAATGTATTGCAGGCGCCGGTCCAGTCGATCTACCGGTGGAAGCGAAAAGTCGAATCGGCGAAGGAGGCGCTGCTGATTCTGAAGACCTCCCGGCGGCGATTTGCCGCCGTGGAACGCGCGGTGCGGAGGTTACACACTTACGAGGTGCCCGAAATCATCGCCGTGCCGATCGCCGGCGGCTCGCGCGAGTATCTCAAGTGGATTTCAGAGTCCGTCCGGCCTGCGAGCAGGTGAGGCCATTTGTCTCGGCGTCCGCTACACCCATCGTAGCGGCGGCGATCCCTCGACTGGCCCTTGAGCGGCGCATTCAATTGGAGTACAACAAACAAGTTATGATCGCGGCGAAAAATCGTCGGGGTGTCCAGCTGCGGCTACGGTGGCGAACTGTGTCGGCAGCCGCGCTGGCAGCCGGCTTGCTCTGCGTCGCGACCACTTTCGCTCAGGAAACTCATCCGAGCCAGGGAACCCCGCCCGACGCGGTGCAGCAGCAGGAGCAACCAAGTTCGCCGGACAAGAAGCGCGACAAATCCGCCGATTCGCTCACCACGAAGATCCGAATTCACGTCACGGACGCCAACGATAAGCCGGTATCCAATGCCAGCGTCTACGTTCGCTACTACGAGTCCGGTGGATTCTTGCGCCACGAGAAACTTTCCGAGCTGAGTTTCAAGACGAATCAAGAAGGCTCGGTGAAGATTTCCGAGATTCCGCAGGGCAAGATCCTGATTCAAGTTATTGCCAAGGGCTGGCACACGTTCGGCAAGTGGTACGACATAGACAAGGACGAAGAATCCGTCTCGATCAAGCTGGAGCCGCCGCCTCACTGGTACTGAGAAGTTTTTTCGCCGTCGTTGAAGCAATTGTCTGCAAAAGTTTTTCTTCGTCCGTAGAAACTGCATCGATCGTAGAAATATTTCTTGAAAAAAGTTTTGGCGAAGGCAAAATCTGCCCGGAAGTTGTGCAAAGAGGATTAAGCTCAGTGTTGGTGCGGGATTTGGATTTGTCGCAGCTTCTTTTCCACAAAGTTTTCAACAGTTCTGTTGAAAACTTTCACAGAGTATTCATCATGATTCGTGCGCCGCGCGAAAATTTGGCGCGTAAATTGCCTCGGCGCGCGAGATCGCGGAAAGCTCGTCTCTTCCATGTGGCGTGATAACATTCCTTGCTGCCGAAACATATTCGTACAACAAAATGAAAGACTTAATTCTCAACGCGGACGATTTCGGATACACGCGAGGCGTCAATGAGGGAATCGTACGCGCCCATCGCGAGGGAATTCTGACCAGCGCCACGCTGATGGCGAACGGACCCGCGTTTGACGACGCCGTCGAGCAAGCCAGAGCCAATCCGAAATTGGGTGTAGGGTGCCATCTTGTTCTCACCGGAGGACTTTCCGTGGCTCCCAGGGAAGAAATTCCTTCTCTCACGGACCGCGAGGGGCGCTTGCCGCGGTCGCTGGGTGCGCTCGTGGCGAGACTTAGCATCGGAAGCGTGCGCACAAAGGACATCGAAACGGAATTGCGGGCGCAGCTCGAAAGAATCCGCGGCGCCGGGATTGAGCTAACTCATGTTGACACGCATAAGCATACGCATGTCCATCCGCGGGTCATGGCCGCGATCGGCCGGGTCGCTCAGGAGTTCGGAATCACGCGCGTGAGGAATCCCGTGGAGAATCTGCGCGATTCCTGGCGCACCGCGCGAAGCGAACACGCGGGACTCGTTGGAAACATGGCGGCTTCCACGTCTGTGCGCGCGGTCGGGGCTTGGTTCAAGTCTATTTCGCGAAAGTATGGACTCCACTCGCCGGATCATTTCCTGGGTTTGGCTTTGACGGGACGCTTGAGCGCCGATGCATTGTGTCGATTGATTGACACGCTGCCCGACGGCCGAACGGAAATCATGTCGCATCCGGGCGTTTGCGACGCCGAGCTGGTGAAGTCAGGCTCGCGTTTGCAGCAGCAACGCCAGATGGAACTCGACGGCCTGCTTTCGGCGGAGGCGAGCCACGCGGTGGAAGCAAAGGGCATACGCCTGATCAGTTATCGAGAATTGAACTAGCGGCGCACATATGCCGGGGCTCTCCGGCTGGCTGACGTAAACTGGCTGCGAATCCCAGCTCGAGATACTTCACAAAATGGGGGGCATCATGAAGAACCTGAGGATTGCAGCGGCGTGCTTGTTTTGTCTCACGATTCTGACCGTGTCGGCGAGCGCGCAGATGGGTATGGGCATGCGGCCCTCGATGCCGCAAGGCATTTTCACGCCGACCGTCGGCTCGGGCGCGCAATATGAGTCCACGAATTCAGAAGGCGCCAAGTCCACCATCGAATTCACGATCGTTGGCAAGGAAACGGTGAACGGGAAGGACGCCTATTGGCTGGAATGGGCGACAACATCCGGAAAGATGGGCGAAATGGTGATGAAGATGCTGATCACGCCGGATTCATCGAACGGCGTTACCACCCGCACGATCATGCAGATGGGAGGACGCAATCCGATGGAAATGCCTGCCCAGACAAGCCGCATGGGCAGCCAACCAAGTCCGAAGCTGGACATTCGCGCCTCATCGACGGATCTAGGTAAGGAATCCGTGACGACTCCAGCCGGCACGTTCTCCTGCGAACATTACCGAGCCAACGACGGCAGCGGCGACACATGGGTTAGCAGCCAGGTCCCCCCGTTCGGCATGGTGAAGAGCCAGGGCAAGAGTTCATCCATGCTGCTCACCAAGCTGATCACCGGCGCAAAAACTAAGATCGTCGGAACTCCGGTGCCATTCAATCCACAGATGATGATGCAGCAGCAGCCGACGCAGTAAGGGCGGGCGGCGACGCGGCTATTCGAGGTCGGGCGGAGTAACCTTCGCGATCCACGAGTCATAGTCCGAGGTGTAGCCCACCCGTTCCTGTCGTGCTCGGATGCGCTGCTCGAGTGCCGCGATTCGGTCCGGCGATAAAGCGGGGATGGTCTCCAGTGTTTGGTGGACTGCCTGCGCTTGTCCAGCGGCGCGTGTTTCCGCGGTCGCAGCCGACGCTGCGGCGGTCCCACCGCGGTTACTTCCGCTCATAAAGTCGTCGATGAGCTGTTTCGTTACCTTCTGGCTGTGAATAAGCGAGACGCGGATATTTCCCTGCCCGGTCACCACGTTTCCCACGCCGAAGACACGATCGGCGCCGGAGTAGCGTGGCAAATCTTCATCGGTAAAGGTGTAGTACTCGCCCTTCATCGCAACCCCTGGAAGAATTTCGGGCACGGAGCCGATGGAAGATATCACCAGAGGCGCGCGCAGCTCGTGCTCGGAACCGGGAATCGGGTCCGCCTTCCGCCCTTCGATCTTTGTTTCCGCCACTCGCAGCCCGACGACCCGGCCGTTCTCTACGACCAGACCCGTGGTCAGCCTGCGATCTTGCACGCGAAACAAGTACCTGTCGCGGGCGAGGCGAAGCATTTTCTGCCGAACCATCTCGGTCTTGGCGATTTGGTCCGGAGTGGCGTTGTCTGGCGGCTGCGCCATGGGCATATCTTGCTCGCGGCGGCGATAAATCAGGAGGCAGCCCTTCACGCCGAGAGACTCCGGATCCACCCCGTGCGCCTTGCAGGCGGCGGGAATGCCCTTTTCCAGCTCGTGCATATCGGTCGGGATGCCGCGAGCCTTCATCGCGCGCTCGTAGTTGTCAATCTGCAGGACTTTCACCACGTCAATCGACGCCAGCCCGCCGCCGACGACAATCGCCTCGTCGGGAGTTTCGTAGCGCGGCCCGGTGTAATCCTTCTCGTTTTTGTGGTTGTACCAGTAGATGAACGGATTCTGGTAGATCAGACCCTTGTCCACGAACTCTTGCGCTCCGGCGACTCCCAAATCGCGATCGCGCCAGGCGCCGTTCGCCAGAATTACCGCCGAGAAACCCCAGTTGTTGCAGAAGTCGTTGAACTCCAGATCGCGGCCGAGCTTGGTCGAGGGCACGAAATAGACGCCCGGCTTCTTCAGTCGGGCGTCTATGCGACCGTACTCCTGCTTGCGTTGCTCGACGTGCCAGCGCGGGAGGCCGTCCTCGATCTTGCCGTAGGGCCGCTTGTTCTGCTCGATGACGGCCACGCGGATGCCGCGGTCCGCCAGGATTTCCGCCGCGACCGAGCCGGAGATGGCTCCGCCCACGACCGCGACAAAGTAGTTTTGATTTTCAGTCATGGGCGGTCACGAAATTTCCAGTTTTGTCCCCTGAAGCACGTGGATTGTACACCGCCGCGGAATTTCGGTGTTATGTAGCTCAGGCCTGCCCTGACGAAGGAACGGGTCGGCCCGACGTTTCGTGTCGGGACGGCCTGAGGTCTTTCGGCCCCGCCTGCCTGGTCTCCGCCTCCGCGCGAGGTAGTGCCATCGCGTCCAATCTGATATATTCCCGGCACTGGGGAATCGAAGTGAACTCGGCGCGACCCCGCTAGAGACTACGCTGGCGGCGGGCGCGAGGCCATCGAAGGAGAGACAGGCGATGCACATCGGCTACGGAGCGGGCTTTCAACATCTGGGCGGTTATCCCGATCGGCAGTTCCTGCGCGAAGAACTGGGGAATTGCGAGAGGGCGGAGCCGCTCGGCTTCGATTCCGTGTGGGTCACGGAACATCACTTTGTCAATTACTCCGTCAGCCCGGACCCGTGCCAGGTGCTCTCCTACATCGCCGGAAGGACCAAGCGCATCAAGCTCGGCTCGATGGTGATCGTGGTGCCGTGGCACGATCCCGTGCGCCTCGCCGAGCAGATCTCGCTGCTCGATCATGTCTCCGATGGGCGATTCATCCTCGGGTTCGGACGCGGCCTGGCGCGCCGGGAATTCGAAGGGCTGCGCATCGACCAGAACGAAGGCCGGCAGCGGTTTGATGAATACGCGCAGTTGGTATTGGACGCGCTCGAAACCGGATACATCGAAGGCGGAGCGACGCTGAAGCAGCCGCGCCGCGACATACGGCCGCAGCCGTTCAAGTCATTCAAGGGGCGCAAATTCGCCGCCGCCGCGTCCGCCGATTCGGTGCCCGTGGTGGCCAAGCTCGGCCTGGGCATGCTCGTCATCATTCAGAAGTCGTGGAAGCTGGTCACGGCCGACATGGAGCGCTACCACAAGCTCTGGAGCGAGTTTCATCCGAACGAAGCGCCGCCCAAGCCGTTCTGTTCAGGCTTTTGTTTTGTGGACGAGAGCGCGGACCGCGCCGAGGAACTCGCGCGCAAGTATCTCTCGGCAAATTATAGTGAAGCGCTCGATCACTACGAAATGCTGGGAAAGCACTTCGACCATACGAAGGGCTACGAACGCTACGCCGACATGAGCAAGTACCTCAACGAGATCGGGAAAGACAAGGCGGTTGAGGATTACATCCAGCTGATGGCCTGGGGAACTCCGCAGCAAGTCCTCGAGAAGTACGACGGCTACAAGAAGCTGATCGATATGCAGGGCATCATGCCGAATCTGAATTTCGGCGGCATGCCGCACGACGAGGTCCAGCGCAACATCGCCTGCTTCGTGAAGCACTGCATGCCGGAACTGAAAAGCTGGCCCTCCGCCACGCTCGCAGAGGCAAAGGAACTCGCCGTAAGCGCAGTGTAAGCTCTTGCCTTCGTGGCACAGACACTCTTGTCTGTGCGGGTCATCGCCTTCGTAGGGGCCCCGCTTGCTGCGCCGGCCGTTGCCTTCGTATCGGTGGCAAAAAGCGCCAATCGGGCGATTGGCGGTCCCAGGGGTCTGATCTCCCAGGCTCGTCCGCCAAGACCTAGGGCGGACGACACTGGGAGTCCTGTCTTGAAAAAGTGTGACACCTTGCGAGGGTGCCGACCGTTTGTTTTCAATGAGGTGAGTCGAAACTTGCTTGGCACCTTGTGACACCTTGAGCGCGGTAATTCGTGTCCCGGCAACGCACGCACGCCGTGCGCCGGGATCCCGGTTCGTAGTCCGAACCGGGGACGCGAAATTCGCCTGGCGGACGAGCAGGCTCGCGATTGGCGTGACGGCCCCGGTGGCACAGACTTTCCCTTGTCCTGAGTCCGCCGCAGGCGGACGAAGGGTGTCTGTGCGCGTTCAGCGATCTCTTGTTCGCATTGCCGGCGCACACACTTCGACTGCGGCGCTGGATGCGCGCCCGATCTGTCTGCCGCATTGAAAATGTTCTTCATTTTTCTCGTCCGGCTCGCTGCGCCGGACCACAAACCAACCTAGCAAATTTCAGCGCGCGATGAAGCTGGTCGAAAGTTCAAGAGAAGTACAGGAGCACAGCGCTGTACGAAATGAGGTCGGGGGCGGCGTTTGCCCGTTTGCCGTCCGCACAAATTTTCGGGGAACCCCTTCGTCTCTGGGCCTCCCGGCGTCTGATCTAGGCGTGCAGTGGTGTAAAATCCCGTCGATGCCAAACCTTCGAAAGCTCGGCCTTCTCGA